>ERZ808246.71-NODE-71-length-85290-cov-7.372969_pt1 | contig 85290 bp, 72 predicted proteins | sample MGYA00521083_ERZ808246 | MGnify/ENA primary metagenome ERZ808246 (study PRJEB31516, sample SAMN03275577) | gut metagenome | biome: mammalia-associated habitat; material: feces | host: Papio cynocephalus | place: Kenya | collected 2012-07-07 ... | reverse complement strand
GACGCCGGACGGTTAACCCAAGGCCGGCATTACACCAACTTTCTCGACACTACCGGGCTCGTCGAGGTCCGCGGCCGCATCGCCGGCACCCACCGGGTTCGTTTCGGCCGCAGTGGCCGCCTCAGTCACCGGCAGCGCCCCTTCCTGCCCTTCTTCGTTTTGCGACGTCGCGTCGAGCGCCTCTTCGCCATTCGCCTCAGCTCCCATGGGTTCCTCCCATAAACCGGCGAGCCAATGCAAATATAAAGGCCCGCACCCTGAACAAATCGCGTTCAGAGTACGGGCCTGTCACAAGGGTGTTTAGTGAGATCGCTTCTAGCACAACCCGAAAAGACGAACTCCAATCAAAGCGAATGCAGCACCAACCATCAGAACTGAAACGAAAACGAATATCGAAGCATCTCCGGTCTTGGGAAGCCCTGATTGAGAATCTGCAGACTTAGAAGTCGTTTTAACATCAGTCTTACCAAAATGATCATTTACAACAGAATTATTCTTCTGATCATTATTTGCCGAATCATCCGTCTTCATGTCTGTTAAAGAGTCGGAGCCAGCATTGACATTGTTCTCAGGACCTTCCGTAGCGCCTGTTTTAGACTGATGAACTGCAACAACCTTATAGGAAGGAATCCCGTATTCGTCACTAGTCTCGGACAGCGTGAAACTATAGCCACCGCTTTCAACAGTTGAACCAACCTTAATATTGGTTCCGGCGATTTGTGCAGAAATAGCCAAGCTGCCGATAGTCTTATGTATGGCGAGGCTTTTCCCACCCCCGACATTCCAAACCGTCGATATCGTGTACAAAGGCATGTCGGTTAACGTTAAGTCGGTGACAGGTTCCCTATTATCTTCCTTGGCTACCCATACGGTCCTTGCGCCATAGCCGGAGTAATCAACGCCAAAAGAAGCGGATTTCGGTCGAATTCCGTCGGCGTTATTGTCATCGTTCCATTGAATCGTAAAGGGGATGTCAAACTTCAAGGGATGATACGACAGCGAGAAATCAAAACCGCTCTTCGTAGCGATATATGGCGGCAGTTCGCTCGAATCTGCAGGGAAAACGAGAGACACTACGGGAACCAGGTCCTCCCCGGATTCATCCCGCTGCGGAACCTCGGCGCTGTAAGTCCACCCATTCGAATCGTTTAACGTGCAGAGCTTAATTGCCTCACACGTTCCCGGCTCGAAATCATCAGTCGAAAGAACACCATCGCTTTTTCGCCCAGTACCTACAAGAACAGTGAGGCTGGACGGTCTTTCACTCCTCGTATCGTTATCATCGTTAAAAGTAACCTTACCCTCGACATGCGCTGTTTGTTCTTCAGCAAACACAATTCGTGCTGGAACAAAAGAGAGCAAACAGGTCAGACAAACCAATACCATTGTTGAAACAGAGCGCTTATTCATTACTCGCCAATCTTCACCAAACCAGGTACAACGGTTTCCATCACATAGATAATGCCTTTGGCCATAAAACATCTCCTACTCATTTTTCTTAAAGTTCTCAGCCTGTTCCATGACCTTCTCGAATACTTCCTCATCCCACTCCGGCGGATATCCGTTCTTATAGAGCAGTACAGTAAGGTCCATGTTCAGCTGACTCTTGATGTCATCCCGTGTTGACCAATCGGCATACTGTGCCTTGTCATTCACAAGTTTCGCTATCTCCTTAGCAAGCAAAACGCACTTCTCGTCCACGAAAACAAAGCCATGATCGTCGCGTACCTTTACGAGGATGTCGTAGAACGCTTTCTCCTCGTAGGTAACGCCCATCTTCTCGAAGGAGCTCTTATCCTCTTTCAGGTCGCGCAGGATATCAATGAGCTGGTCAGATAGGTTATCGACAAAGTCCGAGACAACCTCGCTGGTAAAGGTCAGGTTGTCACGGGAGTTATAGGCATCAACCACTTTGCGGAGTCTCTCATCGAACTGCAGTGCCTTAACCTTGTTGGTACGCCCGTACTCCCTAATCGCTCGTCTGCAGAGTTTCATAAGCGCATTGAACTTCGTAATGGGCATCTTTATGGCGTCGAGCTCGGCAATCGTCTGTTCGCCAAAAAGATCTTCTGGGCCCGACGAATCTATGACGCTTTCCACCCCCGTGCAGCTAATAGCACGACGGACCATTTCCTCGACGACCTCGTTCATCATGTCGGCATCGGGAGCGTCGCCCTTGGTTTGTTTGTAAACGATAGAGCGGATGGCCAGGTAGAATTGCGCCGTAGCCGTCTCGCGGTCGGTGAGCTCGCCCGAGGGAAAACAGATCTGATAGGCGGACTTCAGGATGCGTGTAAGGCCCATGAAGCGCGTCTGGAAGTACTTAGAGAGCTGCACATATTCGGCAGCCCTGTTCAGGCACTCAAGACGCTCGAGCGGCTTACACACGTAAAAGTCCCTAGCGTCGAAGTTCGCCATGAGGTCGTCGATCATGGCAAGGTGGTTGCGGAAGATTCCGAGCGAGATCGAAAGCTCATCAATTGAACCGGCATCATCTCCGCCGTAGGTCTTCAGGGCCTTCAGCATATTCTCCTTGATGCCGATGTAGTCAACGACAAGGCCTTGGTCCTTGCCCTCGAACACACGGTTTACTCGACTGATAGTCTGGATAAGCGTATGTCGTTGCAACGGCTTGTCGATGTACATGACGGTAAGCGAAGGCACATCGAATCCCGTGATCCACATGTCGCACACGACGGCCACTTTGAAATTCGACTCGTTGTTCTTGAACTGCTTGTCCAGCCTCTTCCGCCATTCCTTGTTGCCGCAGGCGTTAAATAGATCCTTCGGATCGTCCTTTCCGCGCGTGGCCACGATGTTAATCTTCGGCAGCGCCTCGAGCTCCTCGAGTTGTTCAGCAGAGGGCAAGGTTTCATCCTCGGCCTTCTTGGGATCGCCCCATTCGGGCCGGATGGCAAGAACCGCATTCAAAAGATCAAAGGCGTGGGCGCGATTCGAGCACACGATCATGGCCTTCTGTACCACGCCCGGTTTTTCCGCGCAAAGCCTTTCGTAGTGCTCGACCATATCCGCTGCGAGCTTCTGAAGACGATCGGGGTCACGCAGCAGGACCTCCATGGAACTCATGGCACGCTGGCTTTCCTCGATTGCGTCCTCGGTCGCCCCTTCTTCCGCGCATCGGTCGTAATACTCCTGGATTTTCTTCACTTCTTCATCTGAAACGATGACGCGGGCAAGACGGGGCTCATAGGCGATGCGCACGGTGATTCCGTCATCGCTCGATTCCTTCATGGTGTACCGGTCGACGACGGGACCGAACACGGCGATGGTCTCATCGATAGGCGTCCCCGTGAAGCCGACGTAAGTCGCATTGGGGAAACCGTCGCGCAGGTACTTGGCGAAGCCGTACCGCGTGAAGGCACCATCCTCGGTAACCTTAAGTTTGGAGCCCACGCCAGTCTGGCTGCGATGGGCCTCGTCCGATATGCAAACGATATTGCAGCGATCCGACAGGAGCCCCATCTGCTCGCTGAACTTCTGGATGGTTGTGATGTAGACGCCGCCCGAGACTCGACCACGCAACGTCTCCGCCAGGTCGTCGCGCGTCTCGATGCTGCGCACGTTCTCGTCATGCAAAAACCGCTTGGCGGCCACAAAGAGCTCGCTTGTTTGGTCGTCAAGGTCCTCGCGATCGACGATTATCACAATGGTCGGATTGCCCAGCTCCTCGCTCCGACGAAGCATCATCAGGCGCGCAAGGAAGAGCATCGTATAAGTCTTGCCGCAACCCGTGGCGCCAAAGTACGTGCCGCCCTTACCATCCCCATTAGGACGAAGGTGCTTACAGATGTTCTCGAGCATCTTATTTGCCGCAAAGAACTGCGGATATCGACAGACGATCTCAGCCGAGTCCCTGCTATCGTCCGGGAAGAAAACAAAGTCGCGAACGATGGCTAAGAACCTGTCGGGCGCGAAGGCGCCCTCGATCATGGTGCAAAGCGAGCTGATACCGTTCGAGACCTTATCAACGTCATTGGCCTTGTTCCAAGCGTAGAAATAAGAGTACGGCGTGAACACGGTGCCGACCCTATTATTCGCGCCGTCACTAATCGCAGCGATGCAGCAGTACTTGAGTAGAGACGGGATGTCGCGTGCGTAGCGGATTGTAATCTGCTTCCACGCGTCGTGAACGGTCTTGTCCTCCTCAATAGCGGTCTTGAACTCGAGAATGGCAAGAGGAATACCGTTCACAAAACATAGAAGGTCGGGGCGTCGGGTACGTACATCGTCAACGGTGTATTGGTTCACGATAAGGAAGTCATTATTCGAGATGTCGTCGAAGTCGATGTACTCGATATGCGCGGCGGACTTGCCGGAATCCTCCCGTACGAGCGTATGACCTTCGTTGATGAGCCAGAACGTGCGTCGACATCCATCGTAGAGCGGTGCCACGGGAATGTGTCTGAGCTCGCCCGCGAGAGTTTGAATCTCGCCTTCAGTTAGGTCAAGATCAGCATAGCGGTGACGTAAGTTCTCCTTTAAGCGGTCTTCCATGAGTGGCTCATCGAGAGGCCGGTGCAGGAGCTCTCCGTTCTCATAGCTCCAGTGCACGCCGTTAGAATCTTGCTGTAGGAACAGCTCGATGATCGCCTGCTCAAGCTCGTTCTCGGTGAACTTGCTAATTTCAGATTCGAAGTCCGGTGAACCCATATCCATGCCTACTCTATGATTATTGCTTCCTGGATGAGGTAAGTGTTAAGCGCACAGGCAAGATTGACCGCCAGATTGGCCAAAGGCTCGTCAGGTCCACATTCCAACGACCCCGCCCCATGCGCGGCAGTCTTGTTTCGAATGATGGGTAGCGACATGAGCACGTTACTCTGGAAGGCATCGCCTCCGAGGCTCTGGGGTAGTACGACCCTGCCTTCCTTGACGACACGTCTCGTGAGTTCATTGGCATTGCTCATCTCAGAACCCTGTCCGCAGATGACTTTAAGAACGCTCTCGTAGCTCTTCGCAGCATTGGTCACCGCTTCAGCGCAATCGCCGCGTCCAAGAAATTCGACGGCCTTTGCGAGTTCGTCGTAAGCACCTTGGTAGCGCGGTTCCGCATCCTTTAGTTCCCTCATGGTTTCGAGCGCCTTGAGCTTCAAGTCCTGTTCGAACTGCTTTGCATCGATTTTGAGCAATCGTCCGTCAGCGAGAAGCCAAGGAACGTCGTGCTCGCGAAATACGGTGTTGACTTCCTTTCGAAACGCCTCTTTGCCGTTCTCCGGATCATCGGACAGCACTTCGTATTGAAGCTCGATAAGATCGAAGAGGTAAGGGGTGCTAGTATTTGCCAGCGCATGTGTTTCGTCCAGACCCGAGCCTAGGGTCATGAAATCCAAATTGACTATCTGGTAATCATATTCGCCGTTAAGCTCACCAATCGCGGACATCAGAGCGTCAGTGCCAACGGAACGGTCGCTATAACGATCTGGCTGAATAACAATCGGTTCGCGGAAGTCCTCCATGACGCGGGCAAGACGAACTCGCACATCATAGGGTACATCCTCATCTACATAGCTGTCGAACCAATTTTCTTCGGCATCAAACAGCTCCTTGTACCGTTTGGAAAAGAGCTGGGACATAGCTATTCCAATGCCTCCTCGATAGACCCCCGAATGAGAACGGAACATATTTCTTTGAGCTGAGCCTTGAGCCGATCGTTGATCGCGAGGCGCGTACGCCACGCTTTATAGAGATCGACTGCATACCGTTGCACGGCAAAGCTCGGCAGGGGAATGCGAACGTCGCACATATCAGCCCAATCGAATGTCTCGCGAGCGCTGCCCCAGGAGTTGAAGCGTGCGTAACGATCGAACTCGGTTCGCCCAAAGAAGAGCATTAGGTAATCGGGCAGCAGCTTTCGCTCCGTGCTCTTCTTGATCCGGAAAACTGTATTGATTGCGGAGGTGATAAAGGTCGAATCCGTTTCGTTGAGCGCGATTGAAATCTTGTCTCCGTTCCTTGAGGTAACAGGAACGTAGGTTAGCGCCCGAGGCTCAACAAGCTTGTAATTGTTGAGGCTCACCCCATCAAGATTGGCCTTCGTTTCAATTAACTGCTTTGAAATCGACAGTCCGCGAACGTCCTCTGCTCCAAACTCGTCCTCATCGTTCCGAGAATCGCTCTGCTCGATGTAGGGACCAATTGAAACGTGCGGAAGTTCGCACATGAGCTTTTCAATAAGTGCATCACATGTCAGCTTAAGGTCGTCAAGCCCGCTCTCGTAAGCACGCTGATTAGCCAGCATCGCCTCATAGATGGCAACATACTTTCGCTGTATCTCAATCGGCGGCAGATCAATTTCCGTGTCACAGAGATCTTCCCAATTAAAGAACTCCGTAGAACTGCCCCACGAATTTTGAATCACATAGCGATCGTATTCGCTACGGCAAACATAGAGATAAAGCCATTCCGGGCAAAGTCTCTCTTCATCGGAGACGCAAAACACAACATAGTCCTCAGTAACGATATGTGCAGCGTCATCATAGTTATAAGTGATGCTGAACTTAGAACCGTTGCGCGACGTTCTGTGATTAAAGAAAAACTGGCCAGGGCGTACAACTTGAAACTTTGTAAAGTCACGTGAAGAAACGTCGGCCTTTGTCCTGATCATCAGTTTCTGATTGTTAACGCCGCGAACGTCATCAATGCCATACGTTTGATCAACGTTCGGGTGCTCTATCAAAGAAAGGCAATCGCCCAACCTGACCCTATTCAATCCCATAGCCAATTCCCTCGAACGCAGCCTCGAGCATGGCCTGAGACTGCTTCTCAGTTACCAGCAACTCCTTCATCTCGGTCTGAATACGGCCCATTTCCTTCTCGAAGTCAATATCTAAGTCACGATCAACGAACTCGATGTACTTACTCGGCGTGAGTGAGTATCCGCGACTCTCGATGGTAAGCTCCTCGGGGTCGTCGCTTTTCACACGGACGGATTTGCAAAGCTCTGCCACGTCTTCGTAACCGCCATCGACGCAGCGCCAACTCTCGAAGATATCCTTCACCCGTGCAATTTGCTCCGGCGTAAGAACGGTTTTCTTCTTATTCTTGCCCTTGTCGTACGTGTATTTCTCAACATTCTCATCCCACGTCCGCAGATCCATGAACAGCACCTCGCCGCGACGGTCGCGCAGGTTTCGTCCGTTGCGCTCGCCGGCACCCTTATTCATGTTCACGATCCAAAGCGTAACCGAAATATCGGTGGTATAGAACATGTCACGAGGCAGAACGATGATAGCCTCCACCTTATCGTTCTCCAAGATTTTCTGTCTGATCGCGCCTTCGTCACCATCGGCGTTGAGTGCACCGTTTGCCAGAAGGAAACCGGCAACACCATGGTTCGCGTCAAGCTTGGAAAGCATATGCAGAATCCAAGCGTAGTTCGCGTTAGCAACAGGCGGCAAGGGATAGCCCCTCCAGCGTGGATCCTTGGTCAGCTCGTCCTCTCCACGCCATTTCTTCAGATTGAAAGGTGGATTCGCCATGATGTAATCGACCTTCTTGTCCGGATGCTGATCCTCTGTGAAGGTAGAAACGGCTTTCTCACCAAGGTTGTTGGAAATCCCCCGAATAGCGAGGTTCATCTTGCACAGGCGCCAGGTATCGGGCTTCGACTCCTGGCCGACGACCGAAATGGCACTGCTGTTGCCATGATGCCGCTCCACGAACTTATGCGACTGCACGAACATGCCGCCTGAACCGCAGCAGGGGTCGTATACGACGCCCTCGTATGGCTCGATAAGCTCGGCGATGAGCTGTACAACGCAGGCGGGCGTATAGAACTCACCCTCCTCTTTTGAGCTGCCGACGGCGAAAGTCTGAAGGAAGTATTCGTACACGCGACCGATAAGGTCCTCTTCGTGGAACCGCTGCTCGTTGATCTGGGCAATGGCGTCAATAAGAGCCTTGAGGGATGTTGGTGTGGCACCAAGCGTTGCGAACAGGCTCAACGGCAAAGCGCCCTTAAGGGATGGATTGGCTTTTGTAGCTTCTTCCATCGCCTTGTCGATCTTGACGGCAATATCATTGGCACTTGCATTGTTGAGCAGATAGGACCAACGTGCCTCTTCAGGCAAATAAAAGACGTTTACCGCGTTGTAAAAGGAGGGTTTCTCTAGAAAAGCTGGGATATCGCCGTACTGGTCGCGAAGCTCCTCGCGGCGTTTATCAAACTTGTCGCCGGCAAATTTAAGGAACACAAGGCTGATAACAGCGTCCCGGTTCTTCTCCATGCTTCCGACGCCACGTAAGGCAACGCGACAGTTAAATAACGTCTGTTCAAGCGTCAGCTCTTTTGTCTTGGCCGTCTTCTTTCGAGCCATATCGAACTCCCAAATAACAAAACGAAACTAAAACAAGTTTAAATGCAGTTGAGAAGCGCACGTACTTTAATTTGATGCATCGGCAAACGGCAAACCCGGTGATTTCTATTTCATCTACCACCCCGCCCGGACAGCCCCACCCAACTTCCACACCATGTTCGCTTTACAAAACCAAACGCCCGTTCGATACTAGAAGCAACCAAAACACGAACACGCGTACGGGAGGTAAGGCACATGATTATGAAGAAGCACTCCCTCGCGGGCACCTGCGGCATTCCCACGGAAGAGCGCCGCATCTATATCCCGGTGGACGTCAATGGACATGACGACCCCGACCACGGACCATCCGATCCCGTGACAATCCACTGGCCCGACGGGCGCTCCTGGCAGGTCGAGTCCATCTATTGCAGGAGCGAGTACGGCCGCGCCATCTTCGGCAACCTGTGCGTCCGCTACGAAGTCTGCATCGCCAGGCAGCGAAAGACGGTCTGGTGGGAGCATGGCGACTGGTTCGCGGGGCGCGGCAGCGGCATGGCGGTGACGCCCGAGTGACGCAACAAGTACAGGATTTCGGATGCGGCATCACGGTGCGCGCACGCGGGGACAAACCAGGCAGGCGCGTCCACAAGCAGTACGTGGATGTCTACACCCGAGCGAACGCCGACGGGACCATGGTCCCCATCCGGGTCTGCTGGCCCGACGGCCGATGCTTCACCATCGATGAGATCATCAGTATCGATCCCTTCGGGGCCATCGTGCGGCACTCGCAGACGGCCACCTATACCATCCGCTTCGGCCAGTGGCACACCCAGCTCATGCTCGAGCACTACCACGAGGAGGACGAGGTGCATGGGGCCGAGGACCATCTTCGTTGGTGGGTCTGGGCATTCGACAACACCCTCACCAAGAACGAGGTGGGGGCCTAACCCCCGGGTGGGACACCGGGAAAATCATGGTCGAAAAATACCCCTATCGGGAAAAACGATGCCAAAGACGGAATAAAAACGCAGGATAAGCGACTAGACAACCGAAAAGAAGAAGCCCGAAGCAGAAGAAAAAGCAACAAGCCACGTATCAATCGTCATACGTCGACAATGACCAGACGAAAAGGTCACCGTCGAAATAGCCCACCTTGGATAAACACCAGATGTAACGAAGCTCGAAAGCGCAACAACAAGGCGGTTGCTGCATGTCTCAATAGGTGAGTCAAACAGCAACCGCCACAAACACAGGATACCAATCATCCCAAGTCTGACAGGCACGGACACGAGACGCAAAAGGCCTACGCCAAAAACACCCGTTCAGCCGCTAGCTAATGAAGCAGCTACGAAATCTATGGGACAATTGCTGCAGACGTGCAAATCAAGCAAGGGGGCACCGATGAACCTGAACGATTCCATTCCCGCATATGCAATCCCTACGCCCGCGGGCATCCTTCGCCTCGTGGGTCCAAAAGGCCCCGTTCGGCTCTACATCGCAGGCCGCACAGGCGACAGCCTCGCACTCGACCAAGCCATGGACCTCTACGTCCACATCGGCGAACTCGAGGCGGCCGAAAGTTTCACGCTTCAGTTCTCCGATCCCCCCGAGTTCACCTACGAGCCAACAAACGAAGGCGGAAGGTATACGGCCACCGTCGAAAATACCCGTTTCGGAATATCCGTACGCAACTCAACAGACCACAACGAAGGCTACGGCATCGACGAGCCCATGCTTGACTACACGCTCGCATGGGACACGCCCCGCAAAGGAGAGATCACCATCAACGTTGATCTCATGGCCAGCCCAGAGCCGCTCATCCACATAGCACTGGCATGGGGAGACGCATCCGCCATCACTTCGACCCTTATCGATAGCTTCATCGGCGCACCCCAGGAAAGGCCGGAAGTCAAAAAATAGGGTTTACGCCCACCGCCACGCGGGCAAAGCCGCCGCCCGGTGCTCAGTCACCAAGGCAGGTCCGCACCACGGCCGCCGGCAAGCTCCGTTGCGCGCGCGGCTCGGGTCTGCCACCCGCCCCGCACGCCCGGAAAGGGCAACGTTGGCGGCCGCAGCCCGGCCCCGTCCGCACCTGCGCCACGGCTCGGGCCAGCCGCCAGCCCCGCACGCGTGCACGGTTAACGGGGACGGCCACCGCCCGCTCCGCCCAGGTGCCTCGCGGCTCGCGTCAGCCCTGCGGTCTGCCGCTCGTGCACCGCGGGCACCTGGGCTCCACGGCCGCCGGCCTCAGGCGGGGACACGGGGCGTGCGGGACTGCCGTCTGTCCCTCGCTCCGGGCGCAGCTGCGGCCGTGCCCGGTCAGCGGCCTGTTGGAACGTCATCGCCGGCGTGCGGGCCGGGCGTCAGGCCCTCACAGCGGCGCGCACTCCGCTTGCCAACGCCCGTGGTGCTACCCCATCCGGCTCCGACGCACCAGACGCCGTCTTTGCCAGCCTGGCGACGGGCCACGCCACACTCGGGAGCTCGGAGCGGCCGCTGCGGAGCCCCAGCGTCCCCAGCGGATTGAAAGCGCTACTCAGAAGCTAGTCCGCGCCCCTGCCAAGCGGCGTCCACTACGGAGATCGCAACCGCCACTCAGGCGCCCCGAACATCCACGAAGGAACCCCCGCACACACTCAGGAGCCCGGGGCCGTCACTGAGCAGGCCGCACCGTCCACCGAGGACTAGAGCCCGTCACTCTGGCCCACGTACTACCGAGACGTACAATCTGTTTGTCGGGTAAAAACAGAAGGAGATCAACCATGGACAACATCGAAGCAACTCCGCTCGGGAGCTTCCGCAAAAAGACGGTCATCACGACCTGGGTGCTTATCGCAATCTCGGTAATCCTCATCGTCATCGCCGTGGCAGTCGAGGCAGATGCTCAAAGCAACTATGCAGAGTATCAACGCATCACGACCACCTACGAGTTCATCGATGGAGACGAGTACCTCGATAAATACAACAGCGACACCTCAACGGTCACGCTCTGCACGGCCACTGCAGTATTGACGACCTCCGCCGCAATCGTCTCTGCCATCGCCTGGATCGGCACCAACCTGCTCATCGCCAACAAACGAACCGTCCTCGCCACCCAAAAAACGATCGACAAGCCCATGGAGCTCGATTCCTACATCGGGGCCGTCCAGGCACCCATTGGCTCAAGTATCACATTCAAGGAGATCGATGACACACTCGTCGCCACGAATGCCGCAGGCGAACCAATCGGGGCGCTTAATAAGGAATTCTCCGATCGCATCAAAGCTGCCGATCAAAACGACACGGCGAAGGCGTTTATCATCTCCTACCACGGCGACCATCCCGTGATCGAAATCACTGCCAACGCATAGAGGCTACTCTTCGGGGCGAGCTTCGGCTTGCCCCTTTTCTTTTGCCGAGAGCGCGGCTTTAGCCGTCGCATCGTCCTCCCCATACCACTTCTTCCGGTACTCCCACGGCTTCATGAGGCCCGCTGCAACCTCGGACATATCCTGCGTCTTCTCGGCAGCGGTATCTGTGATGATCGAGTCATCGAAGGTCACACGGATCTCGCCCTCATCGGGCAGGTCCCCACCTATACGTCGCGCCGCGCAGATCACAGCATGGAAGATCGTCCTCAGGCTCCGCTCAAGCCCGTTCTCGTGCTTCTTGATGTTCCTCATCAAAGCGCTGTTGTCGCTCGACACCTCTGTCGCCGTCTTCACGTAGCCCGACTCCTTGTCATAGACAAAGTACTGCCCGCCAAAGCCGCAGAGATCGCCGAGAGTCGAGAGCGCCGTTTGGAGCGCCGTAAGCTGCTGGTCGGTGCGGAGCGCCGGCGCAAACTCCTGAATCGTGTCCTCCGTACTCATGACCTTCCTGAACACGGTGCAGTCGTTCTTGCCAAAAGGGATCGCCACGCGTCGCTTGCCGTCCCGCTCCTGGTCAACGAGCACGTCGGCCACAAAGATACGCATCTTGCCGGCATCGATCTCGTTGACGAGCGCGTCGAAGCAAAGGTCGACCGCCTGCACCGCATCCACTGCATCGGCAAACACCGACTGCCCATAGGGCGAGTGATCCACTCGCGTATTCGCACGAGCCGGCTTCACCAGCGCAAACGTTGGACTTGGGCACCCCGTGTCGAACTCCCCACATACACCGTCAAGCTCAACGACGTTCCCTTGCTCATCAAAAACAACGGTAATGATCTTATAGCCGAGGTTTTCGCTGGCGAGTTTCGTGCCGAGCGACTCCCCCGGCGCCGCAAGCCCGGCCTTCACATGCATCTGCAGCTGATCGTACTTCTTGCCGCGCGAAACGACACGAGTCACGAACGCGCACTCTGAACAGCCGTCCTCATCCCACGTGAGCGGTACCACCATCCGGGAATCGTACTGCCGCACACGGACCTTCCCGGCATCGCCATCGACCCAGAGCGCCCACGCCCCGGTACCGAGCCCAAATGCCTTCACCAGCAGCTCTTGAGCCGCCGGCATGAAGCCGGTATCCGCGACCCAGTCCTCAATCCATTTCGACGTCGCCTCGTTATCGCACGCGACCTTCGTCTCATCGTTCAGCAGCAGAGAGGCCCACTCGTCGCACACGCGCATGGCAGGCTTAATCGAGCGCCTATGCACCTCATACGAACGACCGAACGCATCGGTGTCGTAGTAGTCATAGAAGTCCCCATCGGCCCGCATCCATCCCTGCCACCCGCGGATATGCTCCTCCATAGCCTCCAGGGGCAAGTAAAATCCAAGCCCCCGCAAATAAGTCCGAACATGCTCGGGGACCCAATACTCAACATCCTCAGTCATAACCGCCAGCCCCATCTCTCGATACAAATGCCGAGAAAATTGAACCGTCGAGTCACAAACCCCGCCGCTATAATGCTCCCTCGGTAAAAGCTGCCGAGGAAAAGGGTCGCCACGCGGTCACGTACGAGCTGTTGAACAACACCGCCGAGGAGCTGCTCTACGCCTACCACCCCGAAGGCGATCTCCACCACACGGGCGTCATCACCTACAACCGCGAAACGCACGCCACCGCGATCATCGAGCACGCCGCCACCGATCACGGAGCACACTACGCCCACCGCTTAGCCCACCATCTGGCCACCACACCGAACATCCAAGCATCCGGCACCCTCGCCTAGCTATACTGCATTACAAGACGAGGAAAGAGACTGAGTATAGTTGCCTACAAGCTCATAGATATCGATGACGAGGGCATGCTCCTCTACGAATACGCTCTCGAGAACTCCTATAACCCCGACGGCACGCTCTATTTCGAGAAACCGGCTGGTTCGCACACCCTCGAAGGCAGCCTTGGCCTTGCGGCGCTCGACCCCGACACAGGCAGGGCCTGCATCGTAAAGCAAGCTCCAGAGGGCACCGGCTGGCACGAGCACCATCTCATCCGCGCCCTGGAGAGAGATTTCGCCAATTCAGAAGAGTGGCCCGAAATAGGCGGAGCAGCCTGGTACTAAAGCCGAAAAAAACGGCCCCGAGGGAACTGGTACTTCCCGGGGCCAAGATGCCGAGTATTTTAGCCGTCAGTATTACCCCCTCAGCACATCATCCATCATGGCATACCGCACCGCATCGATCGAATGGTCGTTCCCATCCGGAATCTCATCGACCCACGTCCCATCCCGGTCCCGTAGATACTCCTTCAACGTGAACTCCGCATACGTCAACGGACACCGCTCCGAGTCGATACATATCTCCCGCAACCCCGCCAACCAGTCATAAGACAACCGCCGCATTCGCGCCTTCCTGGCCGCATGCGCACGTATTCCAAGGTCGCGCCGATACACCGCCATCGACTGCTTCCCATCCGGCGTGTCGTCGCACCACACCATCTGGTCATGGAAATACAGCTCTCCCCCAGGCTCGTCCGCATAGGTGAGCGCATCGACCACCATGGCACCCGTCTCGGCCGGCGTCTTTTTATTTGCCGAGAGTTCCTGATAGATGCTGAGCCTGCGCGCCCCGGGCTCCCACCCGCAGCGCACAAACCGCCAAGGATCGGGAAACCATCCCCAGTCACACCCGTTCCGCACGCGCTCAAAGCCCAGACACCGTGCATCGCTCATCTTGCAATCGAACACGTTCTCAAACACCGCGCCACCGGTACCGGTCACCTCACCGAGATACTCCCAACGCCAAGCCTTCTCATTCGTATCCCTCAGGTATTCAGCCTCTTCGATAAAGGGTATGCCGAGCCATTCGGGCCGGTCCTCAACCACATCCAAATACGAAGAATGCCGAACGATGGTATCCGCGCGTCGGCACCGCTCCAACCGTTCGACATTCACCCAGCTCCACATAGTTTTCGGAGGATTATAGGAGTAGAAGATCCAGAACCTATCTCCACCACGCCTCAACGAGTTCAGTATCGAGCGAACCGCCTCGATCCCCTCAAACTGGTCCAACTCCTCAAACCAAACAACTGCGCAATACCCCTTGGTGAACTTCACGGACTTCAACTTCACCGGGTCATCCGCCCCGCGAAACACAATCCTCTGTCCAGTGGGTTTATAAATTATTTCCATAGGCGAGATTTTCGCCTTGAAATACGCCGAAAGCCCCAGCGCCTCAATAGCCCAAAGCATCTGCTGGTACACGGAGTCGCGTAGCGTATTCCCAAAACGACGGACCACGCAAGCATTGGCCTCAGGAAACGCCACGATGACGAGCACGATCGCCACCGAGATAAAACTCGACTTCGTGCTACCGCGCCCGCCATGCATCCAGTAATGCGTATGCCCATGCGCCATCACATCGCCCAGCACATCATGGAACGACGGAATGACGAGATCGGCCGCATTAACCATCGCTTTCAGCCTTGTCGCCCTGGGCCGCACGCACCTCGACGCCGAGCACGATCTTGGGCGCATCGTCCACCTCGACGGCAGTCTTCCGCGTCTCCGGGCGCCCGAACTCGTCCGGGTACTTACGCTCGAGCAGCCACGCCGCCGCTGTCCAATACTGCCGCTTGGCGACAGCCGCCCCACGGATCGTGTCGAGCAGTTCCTGCTTATAGCGAGCCTCCGCTTTTTTAAATTCCTCGCATAACGCGCGATGCAGCCGCGAACTCGGCTTGTTCAACCAACGGTACAGCGTGGCCTCATGGATGCCCACGGCCATGCAGATGTCCTTGTTCGACATCCCCTTGCCCTTGAGCTCGCACATTATCTTGATCAAATCTTCCGTAATCTTGGGCTTCAAAAAAACCTCCCCGACCAGCGTTTTACTAACGCTATGGTCGAAGGAGGTCACAAGTAAAATAGAAATAGCAACTGTTGACGGAGGGTTCAATGTCGAAGTTCAAGTGCATCAAAACTGATCAATATGGAGTCCCAGCCAAATTCAAAAAAGAGGCTGAAAAGGCGTTTGCCAATATTCTCAAGGACATATCATTCTCTGAACAAATATTAGATAAAGTCGAATATTCCTTAACAAATCAAATGGCATGCGATGCGCTCGAGTATATAGCCAGCTGCTTCATTCCGTTACGTAGGAACGAGGGGCTAATCCTTCGAGCGGCATTATTTCAAAGTTGCCCTCTTGAACCCAGAGCCGACCCTCCCAAGACCCACCCCGTCGTTGCAGAATCGATGCAAGCGTTTAGGATATGCAGCGACGATATCCGGGAAGAGGTCATAAACGCGCTCGAATGGAATAACGACACGAGAACTTGGATAAGATGCACCTTTATCAATCACACGCCTGATTACAATGCCGTGATCAACATTCTCGAAAGCCATCTAAAGCACAGGTAAACGAGTAATAAACTTGCGACTACTACTCCCGCTCCCGCTTCCCCGGCAAACCGTACCGCCGACGTAGCCTGGAATTCGCCTGCCGTAGTCGCGCATACTCCCTCTTCGCCGCCTCGAGTTCAGGCCCCTCGACCGCCGCCGCCTCGGCCTCGAGCAGCTCGTTATATGCCCGCTCTTCCTCAACATGCATCCGCTCGGTGCAGAGCGGGCACATCCCCGTGGTCCGCACGATCCTCACGCCGATCGTACCGCACTCGGGACACCGCGCCCGAATCTTCAATGACACATGGATGCGACTAGCATGCGCCTCGACGGACCGAACCGACCGCCGAACCCCGCACTCACGCCAAATGGCATCGCGTACGCCCGCAGCCCCCAGGTAGCAGTACTCCCGCATGACCTCCTCCTGCCGGCACGTCCAGGGAGAGGCCGGCCCCGCCTTGGCGCTCATAGCCCCATCAGCTTCCCAATGGCCTCGCGGCAACCCTCAAGCGTATCGAGCATCTCATCATCAACGCCGCCATAAAGCTCGCAGATCTCCTCGAAGCTCGCCAGCGCGACCCGAATCGACGCACACGCATAGGAAAACTTCGCTTCCGTCATCTCGTCTTTAGAAACCAACATGACAACTCCTTCCCGGTTACGTTACGGAGCCGCCCGTCCTATATCTCCTTATATTTCTTTATCTATTTAGAGAGATAGGAAAAGGGGCACCGTAACCGTGTAACCGCGTAACATTCCCAGCTAGAAAGGGTTACGGAGCCATTCGACAAACCGTAACCGAACCGTTAAGAAACCCCGCCGCGCGCACGGAACACGCGCACGGTCTTGACGCCCGTGCCAAACTCGCGCTTGGCAACGGCGCTCTCGAGCCCAAAGCGCTCATTGATCTTGCGGGTGAACTTCTGCCGCCCAAACGGCCGCAGGCCGCTCGACTCGCACCACGCCTTGTAGCTCTCATATCTCCAAGCGATCACCGCGTCGGCAAAGTAATCGCCATCATGCATCTCATCCTCGACCCAGGAGAGAACCGAGTCGTTGTCCGCCCGCACCTCGCCGGCAAGGGCGTCACTCTTGCCATTCGGCGTCATGCCGTTCTGTGCGATCAGGCGCCTGAGCCCTTCCACGCCCACACGCACCAGGTATTCCGCTGCGGCGCTGCTGGTGAGCTTCTCCCAGATGCGCGGGTCGTAGTCCGGGTCGGTCTTGGCAAACGCCGCCTCAAAAGAGATGGGAAACAGGCGCCGCATCATACCCTCAGAAGAGTCCCCAAGCGATGGAAACTCGTTACAGCTGAACACCAACGTGCAGTACGGCTTGAATTCAAACCCTTCCCCGTTCTTCACGTCGGAGTAGATCCACTCCCCTGTCACGACCTTCTTGAACACGGAAAGTACGTCCCCGTTCAGCCGCTCGTTCGAGATGTCGTCGCCCAGATTCGCAAGCTTGCCGAGCAAACGCCCCGCCTGGAACTGCTTGCCCACGATGTTGATATCGAGCGAGCTCACGTTCTCGTTCCCCAGCACGTTTCGCAGCGCCAGGATGAACGTCGATTTGCCGTTCGAGCCCGAGCCGATCAGCACCGGGCACTGCCCAAACTCATTACTTCGGTACATGCACATACCGATGGTCTCCTCGAGGTTCGCCCGCACCTCGGCCCGCCCACAGCTGATGCGATCAAGAAAGCGGTCGGCCGCCTCGTCATAGGCATCGGCCCGGTAGTCGTGCGGGATGATGTTCGTGATCACCATGTCAGCCGACTGCTTCACAAACCCATGCTCAAGGTCGAGCACACCGTTGGCAAAACCCATGAGTCGCGCCGGTGAGGCCGCCGTCTCGGGCGCCATATGAAGGATGTAGTTGCGAACCTCCTTCTGGTCGGCCATCTTGCAATCGTCAAGCAGATCTATGATCGCCCGATTGATCTCATGCCAGCCAGTGGCGTACCGCTTGCCGTCCCATATAGCGGGCGCACCATCGATGATGCAGGCTCGTTGGACATCGATGAGCTCACGTGCCACTACGTTATGGCGCACAGGGCCAGTCGGGTTTCCGCCCTTATCGAGCTTCCGAAACGCTTTGGGTCTCCCCTTGTCGTATCGGCTTACCACGGAACCGAGGATCTTATCGATATCGGCCTGAGGCAATGGAGGAAAGCACCGTTCGGAGTTCACCGCCTCGACGGCCGCGCGAATATGAGTATCGTCTTTGCCCTGGCCCTGAAGCGAGGAAGCGTACCGAAACAGCGTGTCGTTCCGTGCTCCAGCCCCGATCTCCTCGGGCAGAATAAAACGAGGGCTCCGCACGCCCGCGCCGGCAGAAGCAGGAGCCGCAACCGGAGTTGGTCGCACGAAATCGATAAAGGCCAACACGTTCTCATCAGCCTCGGCCACCCCAACCTGATCAGGCGACGCCAGCCACGCATACCGCCGCCCATTCGGATGGACAGACGGCGGAGCGACTAGATACCCGCCCTCGCCTCGAATGTCCACGCCTAGGGCTTTGTTGGCCGAGTTCCGCACCTCGCGACCACTCACGCGATAGAAATAGTGCATCCCGCCGCGCCCGGTCACAGCCGCCGCCGTCGCAGGCAGAGCGCCATGGTCGCACTCCCACCGCGCAAGCGTCTCGCGCCCGTCCTCGCCGGCATCCTCGTCCACATCGATATCAATGACCACGAGCCCGCCCGAGGCGGAGCCACATGCCACGCCCACGTTATGAGAAGGGTTGACGCTCCACCACGCCTCTGCCTGCACGGAATCGACCAGGGCCGAGCGGCACCCGCCGTGAATGGCGGGCACCTTGTCTCGAGAGCGAAGCGGAAAGACGGCCCAACCGCGCTGTGCATAGGCGACGGCGGCCGCCCCCAACTCACTCAAGCTCATAACTTCCCTCCAGGATCTCCGTCACGACCCTTGCAGCATCCTCCGGAGCGCAAAAAAGAAAAGTCACCCCGTAACGACGCTCCATGGTTGCGCAGGCCTTGGCAAGCCGCACTCCCTCGATGCGCCGTTGGGCGAACTTACGCCGCCGATACTCGGTATCCGACTCCCGCCAACGGCTCAAAGTATCGAGGTCGGTCACACCGTCCTCGTTCTCCACGAGGATCACCAGCCGCACGCCGGCATCCCGCGCCCCCACGAGCTCTCGCCTGAACCGCTCGTGCTCGGCATCGATGTTCGCCGCGAGCTCGAACAGGCTCGCCTTAGTGTCCACCGCCACCGCGGGCGGCAGGCAATAGTCCCCAAAGGCGAGTTTCGAGCGCACGAGGGCGACGCCGTGGTCGCGCCACCACCCGTGCTTGGCCTCATGTTTGCCGGCCTGCTGGCGGGTGTCCTCAAGAAACACCGCGCCCATGGCTAGAACGGGATGTTCGGATCATACGGCACGACCGGTGTCGCTGGATAGACCGAGACCTGCCCCGGGAACGCAGCATACGGCTGCGGAGCGACCGATTGCACCGGCTGCACGGGCGGCTGAGGTACGGGAGCCGCCGTGGGCATAGCAGGAGCGGGAACAGGCGTCTGGGGCACCGCGGGGGCGACCGAAGCCGGCATCGCGGCCACAGGAGCCGGAGCTGCCGCAGGCTTGGCTGTAGCGACCTGCACGCGCGAGTCCTTACGGTCGGGAATCTTGAACTTCCCGGCACGGATGTCATCCACCGAGTACACCCCGCACAGGTTCAGGCGCTCCTTGTCATCGCCCTGGTCGTTCGTGTAGTCCTCAAATTGAAAAACCACTCCCAAAGTCAATCCGATCAGCCCCGCAGGGTCGCACGTCTGCGTCCACCTCGCGACCGTCCACTCGGGATTAGAGTCCTCCAGGCGGCTCAGGAACTGCTTGAACATGCCCTCGGCCGTAGCCTTATAGGAACGCACGAAACGATGGGCCCAAGGGTTCTTGAGGCCCCACTCATCCGAGTAGAATGCCGCATACTGGCCTTCGATGATGTCGTACACGATATTCAAAAACTCGCGGTCCTCTACGTCCTCCACATCCATGATGCGGATGACGTACCCGCCCGCCGGCGGCTTTTCAAACGGCGTTAACTCCTCGACACCCGTCCAGTTCATGATCTTCATAAGCTATGCCTCCTCGGCATCGGAATCATTCGTATCAGAAAGCAGTGCAACCGGCGTAATACCAAGCTGTTGCACGATGGGCATCACGTCCTCGGGCTTACAACCGCGCACCTGCGTGTTCTTCACGCGCTGCGGTGCCCACTCAAGTCCCGGAACCTCAAGTTCGCAGTCCATGTAAAACGCCTTGCCCCCATGATTCGTGATAAAGTTCGGCCACTTCACATCGACCTTCACAGTCTCTTCGAGCGCACCCTCGATGTCCTCCATCATCTCGATGGCCATGCCCATGTACTCCGGACGGATCGCCTTATCGACGCGGGCAAACCCATACGAGAGCGCAAAGTCCTCGAAAGCCCTCTGATCCACGACGCGCCACGTGCCCTTGGTGAGTATCACCAGGTAGTCGCCCACCTTGGCACCGCCCACTTTGAGGGCCTTCTTGGTCACGCCATCCTCCAAGTAATCGGAAACCATGGCAGCGTCGGCCTCGTCGCGCACGGCATCCAAGCGCTCCTTGACCACGTTCTGCAGGGCGGTCAACACCGCCAGTTCCTCATTAAGCTTCATAGGGTTGACCTCCATAGGTCGCAGGCGCGGTAGCAAGCTGCGGCATGCCCCAAAAGGAGCGCGCACAGGCGTCCACCATCGCTAAATCGTTATCAATGATCTGTTCGGAAAACATGCCCCACGGCGTCTTCGAGATCCCGTGCTCGTTGGTAAAGAACACGTGTCTCCCCTCGACCACCGCGCACTCGAGGATCATGTCGAAGAGCCCCTCCACGCACAGCTGACTATCGAGCATCTTGCCGATGGTCTGGGGCTTGGCCCCGCCGTCCTCGCCGAACTGTGGATGATGCAGGAAGTAGACGATGGTGTCGGGCGTCGTGGCCATAGCGGCCTCGAGCAAGCATTCAAAATTCACCGCCATCTTCACGAACTTGTCGTAGCCCTTTTCATGGGCACGATGGAAGTTGTCGAGCTGCATCAGATAGGTCGAGTCGTCGATCACGTACACGCGGGCCACGTTCTCGGCGAGCGCAGCACAGATGGTCGCGTAGTTCGCACGCAGGATAACCGGCATACTCGAGCGAAACGGCAAGCGCTTACCCGTGCAGCCGAAAACCATGGCGCAGCCGGGCTGAAAGTTCCTGAGCGAGGTCGACTTTCCCGACCCGCTCGGACCCAGTACCATACTCAGCACGCCCATAACTGTGCCTTTCGTGCATCAAACTGCATCAGATTGCAGCAAAGTGTTACACTCCACGCCGAAGCCCTTCCCCAAGGTCTTCTTACGACCCGGTCGATGTTGCCGCATCGGCCGGGCGTTTTCATGAGTGCCCACCTAGGCACTCTTCGCGATCGCGAAACCCTCGGTCTCACGTGAGATCGCCTCCTTCGTATTCGGAAACACAATGTCGCGGCAGATCACCCAGCGCCCGTTCACCTTGTCGGCGGGGATACGACCCTCGACACAGCCACGGCGCACCGACCCCTCATGGCTCCCGGTAAGATCGGCCAGCTGCTTGGGACTCAAAAACATAGGGATATCCTTGAAGCCCATTTCTTGCCTCCTCTCAAAGATAGATTCAGTTGAGTTCTGAAAGATTTAGCGGACCGCCCCGAACTGCTTGCAGATCAGATCAGTATTGAAACGCCATTGCGTCCCGATCTTGAAGCTGCCGTCGAGATTGCCCTTGAGGGCTTCGCGGACGACTGTGCGCTCGGAAACCCGAGCGATACGCGCGACTTCGGTTTTCCCAATCACCGCCGGCAGGGCCAGAATCTCCTCGGGCGTGTAGCCCGCAAGATAACAACCGGTCGGTGTGACGACTGAAGCCATGTTCGACCTCCCTTCCTGTCCCCGTTGAGTTGCACTGTCGCGACAAAAAGAAAGATACCTTAGAGGGCCGCGTTGGCACGGTCTGCCACCTGAACGGCATTTACCCATCAATTTACTTGGTATTAGATTACGTTTACAAATCTGCTATTAGCAAAAAGCTAATAATTAGACAAACTGTGACACACTTGCAACGGTTCGAAACAGGAACAAAGGTATAAAACAAAAAGCAAACTATAGTTAACGAAATATATTTTGAGCTCGGAAAACCAAAACTCTTTGTCAGGTGGTTTTATACATATGTAGGAACCGTGAAGGACTCGAAAACAATTACCGATAGCCCCCGGTTTCAAACAAAACCTCGTTTTTGGTGTCCAAATTTGGTGTCCAATTTGGTGTCCAAAACAAAAAAGGCCAGGGAATTAAGTCCCTGACCTGCGGTTGCAATGGTGGGCGATACAAGATTCGAACTTGTGACCCCATCCGTGTGAAGGATATGCTCTACCCCTGAGCCAATCGCCCATTGCGGTGCCTTTCGGCGGAAAAGATAGTAACACGGGTTGTGGCGGTTTTCCAAGAACTTTTTTCAAATAATCTCAAATAGCGGCCCTACCTGCATAAACATCAAAGCGAGTGATCAACGCCGCACCATACGACAGCAAAAGTGGCCGTCAAAGGCATCGGAATCGACCGGTACGCTCTGAAACATGCCGCGTTCGTTTTGGCGCAAGGCGACCATCGACCGCGCCGCATCGTAACGATCGTCACTAAAAATAACGGCATCCGACACGGGAGCCACGCTGAAGTCACTTCCAGCCACCGAGTGCAGGAAACGGTCGACAACGTGCTCGTTCTCCTCTTCAAAGACCGAGCACGTGGCATATATCAGTTCCCCACCCGGCGCCACACGTCCCGCAGCCTCACTGAGCATCGATAGCTGCAGGGAAGGCAGCTCATCCGTCACATCGTGCTCAGTCAAACGCCAAGGTATCTCGGGATGGCGGCGCATGGTGCCCGATCCCGAGCACGGGGCGTCGACGAAAACCGTATCGAAGTGCAGGCGATCTCCAGTTCGGGCATCCAGAGACGCCAGCGTGTCATCAAGCTCACAGGCATCGCCCGCGATCGTCCGGACACCCGAGATGCCCGCACGGCGCAAACGATGCAAGTTCTGATCGCATTTGCGTTCGTGCAGATCAAGCGCATAGTGATCACGTTCGAATCCCACGCGCTTCGCCTGGCACATCATGACAAACGTCTTGGTTCCACGACCCGCCCCGATTTCGAGGCAAGATCCCGGGCGGGTAGCCGCCGTGGCGATAAGCTGAGCGTTGAGATCGGAGGCGACCATCGCCGCTCGCTCAAACGCCCCGGAACCCACGGCCGCCGCCGCATCGACGGGTGCATGGCACCCCGGAAACACTGGCTCGACCAGCGAAGCCTCAAAAGGGTCCGGCGTATCGAGAAACGCGTTTTCGTGAACGGCAAGCGGAGCCGGTGCCAAGTTTCCGACAAAGCGCAGACCGCTCTCCCCATCAAAACGCTCGAGCAACCTTGCGCAAAGCCAAAGCGGAAGCCCCAGCACACGCGATAAACGAGTCAGACGACGTTCATCTTCAGAAACATCATCGGCCGCTGCAAATACCTCCACATGGTCGGCGACCTTGTGGAGCACGGCGTTCGCAAGACCTGCTGCAGATTTAGCGCCAGAACGGACAAGCTCGACGCCCTGGCTCACGGCGATACGCGCCTGGGTATGCAAATAGAGCATCTCGAAAGTCGAGATACGGAGCGCCATGCGCACGCGCGGTGCGATCTTATTGGGCTTATCGATAAACCGATCGAGAAGCTCATCCAAAACGCCCTCGGTAGCGGTGACCCCCAAGGCAAGACGGGACGCAAAGGCCGCGTCCCGAGGATCGAGCGCCCTGGCCTGCGCACGAGACGAGAGCACGTCGCGGGCGTACACGCCCCGACGCTCGGCCTCCATCAACACATCGAGTGCAAGCTTACGAGCACAGGACAGCTTGCTCATGAAAGGGCCTCCCAGCGCATCTCCTTGCCATGAAGGCCCGCAACCCAGGCAGAAGCAGCCATGGCGCGCTTACCATCAGGCTTCACTTCCAGAATCTCGACAGCACCGTCGGCACACCCCAGGTAGACGCGCTTGCCCTTGACATCAACATCGCCGGGACCAAGAGAAGATTCGGCAGTAGCGGCATCAAGAACGCGAACGCCCTTGTCGGCGATCTTGCAGCGCGCGGGAGCGGTGTCCGAAGAGGCGAGCACATGACGCCCGAAATCATCGACCGTCATATCGGGAGCAAGGCGCATCTCGGACTTGGAGATCTTGGCGGCATGCGTCACCAGAGTCTCGTCCTGCTCAATCCACACGGCCGATCCATCGGCCAGCGAGGGCAAGGTGTCGACAAGCAGCCGACCGCCAAGGTCGGCCAGCTCAGAAGTCAGGGCCTCGGCATGTTTGCCGGCAACAGAGGTTGAGGCCTGGGCACAATAAGCACCCGTATCGACACCATGTCCGATCCGCATGATGGACACGCCGGCAGTTTCGTCACCCGCAAGGATCGTACGCTGGATAGGGGCGGCGCCGCGCCAACGCGGCAACAGGGAGGCATGGACGTTCACGATACCAAGCGGCGCCATAGCGAGAACCTCATCGGGAAGAATGCAGCCATAGGCGGCGACGCAGAAGATGTCGGCGCGAGCATCGGAAAGCGCTTTGATAACCTCGGGTTCCATGCGATTTGCCTCTACAACCGGAAGCCCGAGCTCAAGTGCCTTCGCCTTGACTGGAGAGGGCTCTAGCTTTTTTCCGCGCCCACGCACGGCGTCGGGTCGCGTGACGACCAAGGCGATCTCGTGCCCGGCATCGACAAGATGAGTCAGCGACGGCACGGCGAAGTCCGGCGTTCCCATAAATACAATTCGCATAGAATGTCCTCACTCACAAAGGGGCGACAGAAAGCAGCAGGGTCGGCAGCGGACCGCCTACTCGGTATCACCCGGCTTGGCTCCGCGTGCCAAAGCGTCTTGGTAGTCTTTAAGCGCCTTGATGCGCTGCATGGGCTTCAGGCGTTCGAACATGGTCTTACCGTGCAGGTGATCTATCTCATGCTGTAGGCACACGCAGAACAGATCTCCCGTCGCCTCATAACGCACGAGATTGCCGTCCAGATCATAGGCCTCGACAACGACATGATCGGGGCGCTCGATTTCGCAGTTGATCCCTGGAATCGAAAGACAGCCCTCGTTATAGGAAACCAGGTTGTCAGATTGCTCGACGATCACGGGGTTGATGAGCACGTACGGATCATAATCATGTTTGTCCGAATAATCGCAATCGATCGTGACGAGCTGAATCAACTCACCGATCTGCGGCGCGGCCAGACCGCAGCCGCCGTTTTCGAACATCATCTTTTTCATCTTCTGGGCAAGCGCCTCGATCGCCGGCGTGATCTCCTCGATCGGCTTGCACTCCTCGCGCAGCCGAGGGTCGGGCGATAAAACGATTCCATTGGCTTCCATAGCCATCCTTTCAGGTTACGCGCACGGGCGCTACATCAGATCATAGGCATCGACATCGACGCTGACGCTTACGCCAGGTTGCGGACCAACCTCCTTAAGACAGGCATCGATATCGTCAGAAACATGGTACCCCAGGGGCGCCTTCACAAGCAGATGGAAGCGGTACCGGTCCTTGGCCCGCTCGATCACGCACGTTGCCGGGCCGAGCAGTTGCGGAACGGCACCCCCTTCAGCCAATACTTGGGGCGCGATCGTACGCCAGGTGCGTTTGAGAACACGGGCGACCTGCCCGATATAGCCCCGGGCCTTGTCGGCGTTGCGAGACCAAACCAAGATATTCACCAAGCGAACGTAGGGCGGGTAGAGCGCCTCGCGCCGCTGCTCCAGATCATGTTTGGTGAACAGCGAACGATCATGGTTTGCCACGGCTCTAATCACCGGGTCCTCGGGCAGGTACGTCTGAATGACGACCTCTCCCGGGGACGTCCCGCGACCGGAGCGTCCCGCGACCTGCTCCAGCAGATCGTAGGCGCGCTCCCCCGCACGGAAATCGGGCATCTTGAGCGCAAAATCGGCATTGATGACGCCGACGAGCGTAACCTCGGGAAAATCCAAGCCCTTGGCGATCATCTGCGTTCCGAGCAGAACGGCGCAATCCGCCGCATCAAACTCCTCCAGCAATCGTTTGTGGGCGTCTTTGCCGCGCGTCGAATCCGCGTCCATGCGAATCACCGCAACGTCTTCGGGCAAGAGCTGGCGCAAGGCATCCTCGACCTGCTGGGTACCCAGACCCATCTTGGCCAAGTAACGGCTTCCGCATTTGGGACAACGACTCGTAGGAGCAGGATAAGGCTGTACGCGCCAGCTGGAACCACAGGTATGGCACTCGAGCGTATGGGTACGTTCGTGATAAGTGAGAGCCGTCGAGCAATGGTTGCACGTCGGCACGCAACCGCATTCTCGACACATCAGAAACGGGGCGAACCCGCGGCGGTTATGAAGCAGCACCGCCTTCTCGCGCTTATCGACGATACGATTCAAACCATCCAGCAAAGGCTTGGAAAAGATCGACCGGCTTCCATGCGAGAACTCGCGACGAAGGTCGGCGACCTTGATCTGCGGCAACAGGGCATGACCGGGACGCTCGGGCATAATCACGCGCGTCCACCGGGCTCCCCCAAAGAAGCCCCTGCGACACCGATCGAGCGACTCGGCCGAGGGCGTGGCCGACCCGAGCACGAGCGCACAGCGATACCGCCGTGCCATCTCGGCAGCGATCTCGCGGGCGTGGTAACGCGGACTCGAGCCCTGCTTGTAAGAGGTTTCGTGCTCCTCATCGATAATGATGAGGCCCAGATCCCGAAGCGGGCAGAACAGCGCCGATCGCGCCCCCACGACGACGCGGGCGGCACCCGACGAAACCATATCCCATTGATCGAGGCGCTCCCCCGCCGATAGACGCGAATGGAACACCGCCACCTGATCGCCAAAACGTGATCGAAAGCGCCCGACCGTCTGCGCGGTAAGCGAAATCTCGGGAACAAGCACGCAGGCCGAACGGCCGTCGGCAAGCACCTTCTCGATAGCGGAGAGATACACCTCGGTCTTGCCCGAGCCGGTCACTCCATCCACGAGGACGACATCCCCATGGGCATCGAGACGGGCTTTCTCGATAGCGGCCAGGGCATCGGACTGACCCTTCGTGAGCTCACGCGGAGCCACACCACTTGCCGAAGACAGCGAGGTCTCATCGTCGCGCCCGCGCCAGACGCGACGTTCCTCAACGACAACCACGCCGCGTTTTTCGAGCGCTTTGATGGTCGCCGACGCACCTCCCACCAACAGGTTAAGGTCCCTCGTGGTCACAGGCCCGCACGCAAGCGCCTCGAGAAGTTGCTTTTGGCGCACGGCGTTTTTCGGAGGCTCGTAATCGAGACCCGTCGGGGCCAACGAGACCCACCGATTCTTAAGGGGCTTGACGGTCGTGCGCTCGACCGTCCACGCTCCCGCCTCGTTTCGAAGAACGCGCGGACTTCCCCCCGGCGGCAAGAACAGACGAAGGCATTCTGAAAGGTTGGCCACATATTCACGACTCATCCAGCGAGCGATACGGGAGGATTCGGCGGAAAATAACGGCTCGCTCAAGACCTCGTCGATCATTTTGACCTTGCTTATGTCAACCCCGTAGGAACCGGGGAGCGACGCCAAGTCTTCAGCAATATCGACAACATACCCGGCGACCGCACGATGCCCAAAATGGACAAGCACCGTGGAGCCGATCTGAGCAGAGGAGCAAAGCGCGTCGGTCACGCCATAGACAAACGGCTCGGTGAGCGCACGGGTGGGAATGTCGATGACGACGTTGGCGAAACGCGACGGAACAGCCGATTCCAAACAGGCAGAAGCCTGCGGCAAGTCTTCTTTGCCACTCTCGGATTCAACACCGCCAAACAAAGACAGCTGTTCCGCCATCGCTTTCACGCCCCCTCAAAAGCGCAGTCACATCATGAAAGAGGCCCCGTCCTTAGGAGCGGGGCCATCAAAAGACGAAAATAACAGACTACAGCGCCATCGTACGAGCGTGATCGAGACGCGCCAGGCAATCTTTGCGGCCGATAAGCGCCATGGTATCGCCCAACGGAGGACTCACCATGTTGCCGCACTCCGCAACACGAACCGCCTGAAAGACCACGCGCTTCTTAAGATCGAGCTGATCGGGCAACGGCTCAAGCGCCCCGTCGATGTTCTCTGCGGTCCAATCCGAAACCCCTTCGAGTGCCGCCTTCGCAGCGTCGAGCACGGCGCCCATACCCTCTTTGGCAAGACCCTTGTTGACGGACTTCTCGTCATAGGCGAGCGTATCGGCGGTGCCGAAAACAGGTGCGGCAACGGTCACGACGTCGGACGGCATCTTGGTGCGCGGCTTGACGATGGACGCCAGCGCATCGATCCAGTCCTCGCCGTACTCGACATTACCTTCGATAAGCCCCGCCTCATGCAGCTCGGGAACCATGATCTTATCGGCAAACTCGGCATCGGACATACCGTTGATGTATTCGGCGTTCATCCAGTCGAGCTTCTTGGGATCGAACGTCGCCGGGTTCTTGGAAATGCGGTCGAGCGAGAATTTGCTGGCGAGAACATCGCGCGGGATCACCGTGGTCTCACCGTCAAGCGACCATCCGAGCAACGCCAGATAGTTCACAAAGGCGTCGGACAGATAGCCGGCGTCGCGATACTCCTCCACGGAGGTAGCACCGTGGCGCTTGGAGAGCTTCTTGCCGTCCGCGCCCAAGATCATCGAGATATGGGCGAAGGTGGGCACAGGCGCGCCGAGCGCCTCATAGACCATGACCTGGCGCGGGGTATTGGAAAGATGGTCATCGCCGCGGATGACATGGGTGATCTTCATCATGGCATCGTCGACCACGGTCGCGAAGTTGTACGTCGGAGTACCGTCGGAGCGGAAGATGACGAAATCGTCGAGCTCCTTGGCATCGAATACGACCTCGCCGTGCACGGCATCGTGGATCACGACGTCTCCGCGATCCTCGGGGACCTTGATGCGCAGGACATAGGGCTCGCCCGCCTCGATGCGACGCTTGGCCTCGGCGGGATCGATATCGCGGCAACGACGCTGATAGCCCTGGAAGGAATCCTTGCGCTCCTGCGCGGCCTTGCGATCGGCCTCGAGCTGCTCCTTGGTGCAGAAGCACGGATAGGCACGGCCCTCATCCCAAAGCTTCTGAGCGGCTTTTTTGTAAAGATCGAGGCGCTCAGTCTGAGCATAGGGGCCATAATCGCCACCGACCTCGGGGCCCTCGTCCCAATCAAGGCCAAGCCAACGCATAGCACGCAGGATGATCTGGGTGTTCTCGTCGGTGGATCGGGTGGGATCGGTATCATCGATACGCAGGATGAACGTACCGCCGTTGGAACGAGCGAACGCCCAGTTATAGATAGCCGTGCGGGCGCCACCGATGTGGAGTTTGCCCGTAGGCGAAGGTGCAAAGCGGACGCGAACGTCAGATGCCATGAAAATCTCCTCAAAAGAGCTCTGATGACCATAAACGCCAAAAAGTATAGAGCAAACCATCGGGCGCCGTCGGGAAGAAGCACGTCGAGATAGGCAACATCTAAGGCGTGTAGTTGAGGTGAATCGCGTTTTGGCTGCTAATATAGCCTACGCATTACATGAGCCGTGCGGAATGGTAACGGTCGCCGGCGCCATATCGAAAGGGGCATAACATGCCAGAATCCATTCGTTCCACCGAGAACCTCGGCGGAATCGTCCCGCCCAAGAAAGGTTCGTTTGTCTTTACCTCGGAATCGGTAACCGAAGGTCATCCCGACAAGATCGCCGACCAGATCTCCGACGCCGTGCTCGACGCCATCCTCGCCAAAGAAATAGAGCTTCAGGATCAGGGCTACATCGCCCCCAACGGCGTTCCCGCCAATGTCGAGAACGTGCGCTGCGCCTGCGAGACGCTTGTCACCACCGGAACGGTCATCGTTGCCGGTGAAATCCGCACCCAGGCCTATGTCGATGTGCAAGAGATCGCCCGCGGCGTCATCCGTCGCATCGGATACGACCGTGCCAAGTTCGGCTTCGACTGCGACACCTGCGGCGTGATGAGCCTCATCCACGAGCAGTCTCCCGACATCGCGCAAGGCGTGGACGAATCCTTTGAAACCCAAACCGGCGCCACGACCGACCCGATCGACCTCATCGGAGCGGGCGACCAGGGCATGATGTTCGGCTATGCGTCCAACGAGACCAAGACGCTCATGCCCATGCCGCACTACCTGGCCAGCCGCTTGGCCGAGCGCCTGGCCGCCGTGCGCCACGATGGCACCCTCAAGTATCTGCGTCCCGATGGAAAGACCCAGGTAACGGTGCGCTACGAGGACGGAAAACCCGTCGAGGTCACCACAATCGTCATCTCCACCCAACACGCTGCCGAGATCGAGGACATGGGCCAGATCAAGGCCGACCTGATCGAGAACGTGATCGCCCCGGTCATGGCTGCCGAGAACATGCCCTGGGACCGCGCGGACATCTATGTCAACCCCACCGGGCGCTTCGTGGTCGGCGGGCCTATGGGCGATACGGGCCTCACGGGTCGAAAGATCATCGTCGACACCTACGGCGGCTATGGCCGCCACGGCGGCGGCGCCTTCAGTGGTAAGGATTGCACCAAGGTCGATCGCTCGGCCGCCTATGCCGCGCGCTGGGTCGCCAAGAACGTCGTGGCAGCCGGTCTTGCAGACCGGTGCGAAGTCGAGCTCGCCTACGCCATCGGCGTCTCCAAGCCGCTTTCGATCTTTGTCGACACGTTCGGAACGGCGAAAGTTGAGGAGTCAAAGATCGTCGAGGCCATCGAGAAAACCTTCGACCTGCGCCCCGGTGCCATCATCCGCGATCTCGACCTGCGCCGCCCGATCTACGAGAAGACCGCGGCCTATGGCCACTTTGGCCGCGAGGACCCCGATTTCACCTGGGAAAAGACCGATCGTGTAAACGAACTTAAAACTGCTTGCGGCCTCTAAGACGCAAAGCTCGCAAAAACGTAAGATATGGGACAAACAGCGCTAACTTGTTTGTCCCATTTTTTTGGGACGAAAGACGGGAGCATCTCATGGCAACCAAGCCTCAGACCCTGGCAACGACATCGGCCTTCGAGATTCTAGGACCCATCATGGTGGGCCCCTCGTCATCGCATACCGCCGGTGCCCTCCGCTGTGCCCAGGTTGCCGCCAGTCTGCTCGAGGGACGCATCGTCAAGGTCACGTTCGGCCTCTGGAACTCCTTCGCCCATACCTATCGCGGACATGGCACCGATCGTGCGCTGGTGGCAGGTATCCTGGGACTCGACACCTATGATGAGCGCATCAAGCAGGCATTTGAGCTCGCACAGCAAGCAGGACTCGAATACCGCTTCAACGTGCTGGGGGACGATGCGACGATCCACCCCAATACCGTCGACATCGACATGGTGGACGAGAGCGGAGCGACGGCCCAGGTGCGCGGCGAGAGCCTGGGCGGCGGCAAGATGCGCATCAGCCGTATCAACGGTGTGGGCGTCGACATCTCGGGTATGTACTCCACGCTTTTCGTCGCGCATCAAGATGTGCCGGGTGTGCTCGCCGCCCTCACCAATCTGTTGGCCTATGCCCATGTGAATATCGCGTTTTGCCGTACCTACCGCACCGAGGCCGGCGGACAGGCCTACTCGGTCTTCGAAACCGATGGTACGCCCGATGGCACGGTGCTGCCCATGGTTCGAGGGCTCGACAACGTGGACTACGCCACGTTCATCGAGCTCCCGGGTTCCGCGTCGGCCCTCTCTCCCGGCGTCACGGCCGAGGAGATCTTCGACGACGGCGCCCAGCTTCTCGAAGCCTGCGACGAGCTCGGACTCAATATCGGCGCCGTCATGGCGGTACGCGAAGCAAGGCTCACCAGCGAGCAGGCCGCCGTCGCCTCCATGCGCCGCGTACTCGCCGTCATGCGCGATGAGACAACGACCCCCCTCAATGATCCGCAACGCTCCCTCGGAGGCTTCATCGGCGGTGAGGCCCAACAGGTTGAAAGGGCCGCGTCAAAACTCGCGAGCTCCCTCATGGGAGAGGTTCAAACGAAGGCGGTCTCTTTTGCCATGGCCGTGCTCGAGCGCAGCGCCACCATGGGCGTGATCGTCGCCGCGCCCACCGCGGGCTCGGCCGGAGTGGTGCCGGGATGCATCTTAGCGCTTGCGGAACATCTGGGGTTTGACGACGAGCAGATCATGGATGCGCTATTCTGCGCGGCAGCTATCGGGCTCAACCTCACCACGAGTGCCTGCGTCGCCGGAGCCGAAGGCGGCTGCCAGGCGGAGGTGGGAAGCGCCGCTGCCATGGCGGCGGCAGCACTCGTTCAAATGCTCGGTGGAACGCCCGCCCAGTCGCTTGACGCGAGCTCCATCGCCCTCTCGAACCTACTCGGCCTGGTCTGCGACCCCGTCGGCGGCCTTGTCGAGGTTCCGTGTCAAAACCGCAACGCGATCGGCGTGGCCGCGGCCTTCAGCTCGGCCCAGCTCGCGCTCTCGGGCATCAAGAGCCTCGCCCCCTTCGACGAGATGGCCCATGTCATGCTTTCCGTCGGCCATGCGCTGCCTGCGACCCTGCGCGAGACCGCCAAGGGCGGCATAGCCCAGGCCCCCTCCGCGCGCGCAGCCTGCGCCCGTTGCGGCATCTGCTCCTAACCTGCGATTGGGGACGTAGTAAAACGGCAGGCGAAATTATCGCCTGCCGTTTTACTACGTCCCCAATCGCAGGGCACAAACGCAGACGGAGCATAATTCTCCCGTAGAAATGTCCCTAACTTACGCCCGCATGACGCCAGGCGGCTATAATGCTGAGCCTGATTACTAGTGTTGAGCCCGACAAGGGCGATGCAAGAAGGAAAACCGCAAGATGTCGCAAAACGACCGCACCCGCATAATTCCCGATCCCTCACAGCCAGCCCGCTCGCAGCGAGGCGGTTCCGTACAATCTCCCCGTCCGGTAAACACCGGCTCCACGCGACAATCCAGTCCAAATCGAAAAGCGACTAGACCGCAGGTGCGTTCCGCCCAACCTCACACGCGGCAGCAACAACCGCGCAGGGCAACCCAGCCCACCAAGAACACGCAGCGCCCCGATATAAACAAGAAGAACAGCGGTGCCAAAATGGCCGTTGTCACGATACTCGTTCTGGTTGTCATCGTCTACGGCATCGGCGTATTCGCATTCTCCCGTCTCGCCTATCCCAACACGAGCATCGCCGGCGTCGACATCTCGCTCTCAAGCGCCAAAGACGCCGCGACGCGCGTCTCGAGCGCTTGGAAGCACTATTCCCTCACCGTATCGGGAGACAACTTCACGTGGACCTATAAGCCCGAGTCGAGCGAACCCATCGTAGACGGCGAGAAGGCGGCCCAGGAAATCATAGCGACCAACGAGCCCTTCGCATGGCCCGTACGCCTCATCGAATCCCTAAGCGGCAAAGAGCAGCAGATGAGCACCGCGCAGGATATCGATCTCGATAAAGAGCCCGACCTCTCGATGCTCTCGAGTGCATTCGATAAATCCCAGTTCGAATCCGATCTGACCGAGGCAATCGAAACCTTTAACCAGGATCGCTCGGGCACCTTCGATGCCGAAACCTCTTACGACGAGTCGGCTGGTCAGTTCACCGCCAAAAAGGCTCGCAGCAACGAGAAGCTCAACCGCGAGCACGTCCTTCGCTATGCCGAGCTGCAACTGGCCGCGCTCGCCGAGAACGTCGATATCACACAACTGGGCAACGATGCCTATGAGCCGCTCAACGGTACGCTGACCGACGATCAGATCCAGGCCGCATGCGATAAGGCAAATGGCTTTTTAGGTGTCAACGTTGCCCTCAAACTGAACGGAAACCAGGTCGGCAAGGTCGATGGCAGCTCCGTCTTGCAATGGATAAGCTTCGCTGACCCCGCCAATCCTACGATCGACACCAGTCAGGTCGACTCTTGGGCCCAAGAACTCGCCAATAGCTACAACACCGTGGGGTCAACCCGTTGGTGGACGCGAGCCGACGGCAAGCAGTGCGCCGTCGAAGGCGGCGACTACGGATGGAGCATCGACAGCTCGACCCTCGCCCAGCAAATCACCGATGCCATCAATAACAAGCAGACCGGTGATATCGAGATCAACTACACGACCAAGGCCGATACCTTCACCAAAAAGGGAGAGCCCGATTGGAAGGCCTATATCGACGTCGATCTGTCCGAACAGCACGCGCGATATTACGATGAAAGCGGCAATATAGTCTGGGAGGCAAACTTCATATCCGGCAAACCCGAAGAAGACGCTACTCCCGAAGGCGTGTATTACATCAAGAGCAACAACGGCGCCTCAACGCTGATCGGCGCCAAAGACCCCGAGACGGGTAAACCCTCTTACGAGAGCCCCGTCGCCTATTGGATGCCTTTCGAGGGCAACTTGGTTGGATTCCACGACGCCACCTGGCAGGCAGACTCCAGCTTCGACAACAATCAGGCCTACAAGACCGTCGGCAGTCACGGCTGCATCAATCTGCGTCTTGCCGACGCGCAGGCACTCCACGACAAGATCAGCGTCGGCCTCTGCGTTGTGGTCCACTCTTAAGCCGACATCAAACAGAAACCGCTTAAAGGGACGCGTCTGACATGGGACGCGTCCCTTTTTCATGGAAAACGATTTCCATTTATATAAATCCGCAAAATCAATCGCTTCGTTGAATAGACATATTGGTCGATCTTTATGCGAGGCTTATTCCACACTTGGGTAATATCTAGTCCGAAGGTACACGGAAAGGATCACCCATGTCGCTTACCCAGTCCGCCGAGCGCGCGGCGGGCGGACGTCGCTATCTGCACATCAATGCCGCGGGTGACGTGGAACCGTGCGTTTTCATCCATTACCCCAACGCCAACATTCATGACGTAAGCCTGCTCGACGCCCTGCGCTCTCCCCTCTTTATGAAGTACTATGAAGGCCAGCCGTTTAACGACAACTATCTCAAACCCTGCCCAATGCTGGAAAACCCAGACGTGCTCCCCCGTATGGTCCCGAAGCCGACCGCATCTGGAACGACGAGTCAGATCCTTTGTACACCAAGCGTCATCAAGATAAGACACAGGGCATGGCTGAATCCGACATGCATAAATTCGAGCGTCAGGGCCGTGTTCTCAAATCCACCCGCTAGCGTGATGCAGCAAATAGTGGGGCAAACGGGACCGACCCGTTTGCCCCACTTCAATCTGCCGTTAGAGCCTTCCCTCAAGACTGCGAAGACCGTTCACGGTAAGTTCGTTGGCCACTTTTGAAACACGCGATATATCGATACTCCCATCCGAAAGCGACCACGTGCGGTAGATTCCGATAATGCCGGAAAGCAAAAACGCTATGTAGTAGTCAAACATCTCGTCCTTAAGATTCAACGGCAACAGATGCCGCTCCTGAATCTCCCGCTCAAGCGGCGTACGCAGGCGAGCCATAAAATCATCAAGCGGAATATTTTCAAAAAGCTGGCGATTAAGAACCAGATTGTCACAGATGGCCTCATTGATCGTCTCGAAAAACGTGGCAAACGCCTCGAGTGCACGCTCGGTCGGCTCGGAAGAAGCGCCGTTCAATGTTTTCTCGACCGAATCGACGATCATAACGACCACATCCTCGACAATCGCATCGAGCAACCCATCGACCGTACCAAAATGCACGTAAAACGTTTTACGGTCAACATTTGCCTCACGCGCGATCGCGCTTACGGTAATTTCAGCAAGTGGTTTTTTGAGCAAAAGTCGCTCGAAAGCAGACAGGATCGCCGCCCTGCTACGGACAACCCTTCGATCAACGTGGGCTTTCGAATCTGACATATCGAACCCCTCCGGCATATAAATCAACAAATGACGAATAATCAACGCAAGGGAATTATCCCTCAAATGCAACTGGCAAGTGGCACAACGATAAAAGTACGACAAACTTACGGGTGCCCGAAACGCACACACCTCATGGCACCGTTACTTACAACGAAAACAGTTCTTATGGTGCGCATTTGATGCGATTTGAACGGTATTATTTGATAGCGTTTCACATCACGAGGAGTCATTATGTCCCAAGAACCCAAGATCCCACGGGGTAACCACGCTGCGCCGCAAGACGCGAAAACCGAGGTCATTCCGGTTATCAAACCCGAAGAGAACGTATTCACCCCCGACGATAGCCAAACCGAGGAAGAAGTCCTCACGGCTCTCAAGCAAAAACGAGCCGAGCGTCGCAAGAAAAAAATGATCCGACGGGGAATCGCGGCAGGCATCGTAGCCCTCATAGCAATCATTACCGTTGTCGCCGTCGTCGTGCTCAACGGCAAATCAGACACCAAGACGGCCCCGGTCACCGACACGGTGAGCGAGGGTACCTATCTCACCACCGTCGATGCCAAAGGCTCCCTTAAGCCCATCAGCTCCTCAGTCGTATCCCCGACAGTCGACGGAACCATCGAGAGCATCGATGTATCAGTGGGACAGCAAGTCAACGCCGGCGATGTTCTCATGACCATAAAGAACGACGAACTCGACCGCAACGTATCCGAGGCACAGCGTAGTCTGCGGGCGGCCCAAGAGGACCTCACCGCCGCACAGAAGGCATACAACAAAGCCGTCAACGCCCCCAAGACAACCGATGAGAACGGCAACGTGCTGGAGACCGACACCAGCAGTCTCCAGGCCGCCGTCTCAACCGCCCAGCGTGCCGTCGAAACAGCCCAGGCAGCTCTCGACACCGCAAACGGCAAGGCAGCCGAACGCACCGTCACGGCACAGACCTCGGGCAGCATCGTCGAGATGAACGCCAAGGTAGGCGCCTCGGTCTCCGGTGGCGTCGTCATCGGAGATGGCAACTCGCAGAGCGGCAAACAATGCATGCAGATCGCCGATCTCTCCCAGATGAAGGTTACCGTCCAGGTGGGTGAAGAGGACATCGCAAAGGTTGCAACCGAACAGCGCGCAACCATCAGCTACCCCGCATTCAGCGATATCATGAGCGATGGGTCTGTCACGTCAATCGGCTCTATCGCAAGCTCCTCAAGCGACAGCACGGGAAGCGGCAGCGTCACCTTCGATGTCGATATCCTGATCTCCAACCCCGATGTCCGTCTCAAGCCGGGTATGACGGCACAGGTCTCTATTATCACCGAACAGCTTGACAACGTCGTCATGGTCCCTGTCGATGCACTCAAGACCGACGATGGCATGAATTACTACGTCAACGTTGCAACCGACGAAACCGGTGAAACCACGCGTCGCTCCAACGTAACCGTCGTCACCAAGAACAGCGATAGCGCCGTTATCGGCAAGTCGAAGGCCGAACACGACGAGCAGGGCAACGAGATCAATCCCGAGATTCCCGTCACCAAACTCAAAGCAGGACAGACTATAGTGACCAGCTCCTCAAGCGACAACTCATCCGGCGATGACGGCGAATGGGTCGATGTCGATGCCTCCTCGACAGAGGAGTCCTGATGCTTCCCGTCATCGACATCAGAAACGTCCACCGCATCTTTGAAAGCGAAGCCGGTCTCGCTCATATCCTGCACGGCATTTCGCTCCAGGTGATGCCCGGCGAGTTCATGGCGATCACCGGTCCCTCCGGCTCGGGCAAATCAACACTGATGAACATCCTCGGCTGTCTTGATCGCCCAAGCTCGGGAGATTACTTTCTCGAAGGAGTCAACGTAGCCGAGCTGGACGACGACGAGCTCACTGAAGTACGGGCGCTCCGCATCGGCTTCGTCTTCCAAAGCTTCAACCTGCTCCCCCGCATGACGGTCCTCGACAACGTCATGCTGCCGCTCATCTACACGCAGACGCCACGCTCAGAGCGCATGCAACGCGCCATTCATGCGCTAAACCAGGTAGCGCTGCCCGTCGACCATTTCGATCATATGATCGGAGAACTGTCGGGCGGTCAGATGCAGCGCGTTGCCATCGCGAGATCGCTCGTAAACGATCCCGCCATTATTCTGGCCGACGAACCGACGGGCAACCTCGATTCAACAACGGGCGCCATGGTCATGGAAACCTTCCATAGGCTCAAGCGTGAAGGCAAGACCATCGTCCTCATCACGCATGATCCGGGAGTTGCAGCCGAAGCCGACCGCGCCGTCACAATCCGCGACGGCAGACTGTTCGAAGGAGCCTATATTCCCGGCGGAAAAGGCGCCATCATCACGCCGGGCAACAAATCAAAGGGTCCCACGTCCACAGAATCGATCGTTGAAGGAGGGCAGGCATGAGCATCAGAGATTTGATTCACGAGGCATTCCGTTCGCTTGAGGCCAATCGCGGTCGCAGCCTCCTCACGATCCTAGGTATTGTCATCGGTATCGCATCGGTCATTGCCATGACATCGCTCATCGGAGGCGTTCAAAACGGATTGATCGGGAGTCTGGGCCTTAACGCTGCCCGCACGGTTAACATCAACACGCCCAACGAATTGACCGACCGACAGCTCGACCGACTCAAGAAGATGACACCCGAGCTCGAAAGCCTGGGAAACATCGATCAATACTACAGCGAATATAAAAAAGGTTCTAAGTCCTACTCGCTTTCGATCAGCGGCCTTGATGCCAATATGCTTGCAACCAAGAGCTACGACAAGCTCGTTTGCGGCCGCACCTATACCGATGCCGAGACAAGCTCAGGGGCAAAAGTCGCTCTGATCGATCGATCGGGCGCACGCATCCTCTTTGGAGACGATGAACAGCAGGCGCTCGGCAAATCGTTGACCGTTAACGGACGCGACCTCACAATTGTCGGCGTGGTGGACACTAATGACGGCGATGTCTCGGGCTTCTCGGCCATGATGCCCCGCGCGACCGCCAAATCGGTCGGCGGTTCCGATAACGTCGGCTTCACATCTGCCACCGCCCTCGCTAAAGAAGGTACGGACATGGAGGCACTCTGCACGAACATGCAATCCAAGCTCATCTCCATGCTCAATATCAACAATGCCGACGATGAATCGAGCGTATCGGTGACGTCGATGAAAAGCGCTATTGATTCCATGAATCAATACATGGGGTCGTTCTCAATCATCATGGGTGCCGTTGCCGGTATATCGCTTCTCGTGGGCGGCATCGGCATCATGAACATGATGCTCACCAACGTAACGGAGCGCATTCGCGAGATAGGCATCCGACGCGCACTCGGTGCCACCCGCCGTGATATCACCTCGCAGTTCCTCGCCGAGTCCGCAGCGCTCTGCGTGTCCGGCGGCGTCCTCGGAATCGTCTTGGGATACGCGCTCGCGTGGATTCTGGCGTTGCTTGCCGCCAATTCATCGTTCCTCGAAAGTTTCGGTAGCAGCGGCTCGATTACACCTAGTTTCTCGCTCACCACGGTGATCTTCGCCTTCGCCGTGTCCGTCGGTATCGGTGTCATTTTTGGCTATTATCCGGCACGCCGCGCAAGCCGTCTCGATCCCGTCCAATGTCTGCGATATCAATAAGTTTGATAGCTTAGCGTACAAACACTATTTGCAGAGCAAAACAAAGACCCCGCACCTTCAAGACACAAGGTACGGGGTCTCATGCTTTAAGCCCACATCAATGCGAGAAAGCAATCATTACTTGCGTTTCAAGGCAGACGGAGACACGGTGATTCCGTCACCCGTCTGACGCACCACGGGCTTCTTACGAGAACGAGCAGACGGGGCAACACTGGGAGATGTCGTGGCGCCGGATTGAGCAGAAGGGTTTAGCGAAACCTGCTCCACAGGACGGCGAGTAGGCGCGTTCTGGGGCTGATGAGGGGCCCGTCCGAACTTGCGCATCACGCGCTCCCAACGGGCATGAATACTCTCGTTATGGGCGCTCTTGAGACCAAGCAGCGGTGCCGCCAAAATGGTGGGGGCGATAAAGGTGATAAGACGCCAGAGAAGATAGCCAGCCGTTGAGGCGGAACCAAAAAAGTGGCCCAAAAAGAGCGCAAAACCGCCCTCGGCACCACCTGTACCGCCGGGAAGCGGTACGGCCGAACTCAACAGCTGAACAAAGGCGCTTGCCGCCATGACAGAGAAGAAATCGACATCGTGGTGGCCAAAGGCAAGCATCAAAAAGTAAGGGACAAGGTAGAAAAACGCCAGCTGCAGCATCGTGATGACGACCGTCAGCAGCATCGAAGAAAAATGACCAGCAGAAAGCTTAAACTTCTCAGAGAATGAGTAAATCTCCCCGTCGACGAAGTCACGCCATTTTTCAATCTTCGAGGCGGATACACCCAGACGCTCGAGCAGATTGATGATCCAGTGCGCAACGCGTGTGACGGTCTTGGGCAGCAAGGCCACGGCAAAGATGCCCAACAGGATGCAGCAATGCCCACCGAAGCTAAAGACGCACAGCAGCGTCATATCTCCATAGCGCTCGGCAAAAAACGGCATGCGGGCTAACAGCAAAATCGCTCCCCAGGCAACCAGGCCAAACTGGTAGACGATAAAGCGCGTGAACTGCGTGGCGCCCGCCTCACCCACATTTTGTCCCGCTTTGGTCAAGCGATAGATCTGAGCGGGTGTCGAACCCATCATCATGGGCGTCAGGTTGCCAAAGAAGATACCACTGGCCTCAACCGATATAAGGTCACGTATACCGACCGGTGAATAGGGGTCGAGCCATACGGCGATAGCATAGGCGATAATGCCAAAGATCAGATATAAAAACATGCAGAAACAAGCGGCAATCAGCCAAGGCGCCTGAACACTTGCCATAGCCGCCCAGAACTGGCCCATCTGGCCGGTAACGACCAGATAAACGATATAACAGACCAAGACGGCACCGATAAAGATGGCGCCACGACGAGCGCTCTTATTGTCATCGCCGCCAGAAACTTCAACTTCAACCTGCGGCTGAGCGGAATTATGTTTAGAAGAATCCGCCATGGGTCTCCTTAATCGAAAATAATCACTGACAATTATTGTACCCGCACCGCTAACAACGAGCTTGCCCAGATAAGGACAGGCGGCAAACATCAATAAAAAAGGCTCCCCAACGGAGAGCCTTAAAAATACTTGGTAGCCCGTACCAGATTCGAACTGGTGATCTCCGCCTTGAGAGGGCGGCGTCCTAAACCGCTAGACGAACGGGCCATAATCGCAATTGGTAGCCCGTACCAGATTCGAACTGGTGATCTCCGCCTTGAGAGGGCGGCGTCCTAAACCGCTAGACGAACGGGCCACAAAACAATCTGCAGTGCCTTGCTGCGAGAAAGTATATTACGGGACAAATCAACGCTGCGCAAGCGTCAATTTTAAATTGCCCAAAAATGTAGACAGCTTGTGAATCATCATGATCATGAGAACTCTTTATGCCAAATCGACCGTACTGGTAGCGACACGATCGAGCAGAGCAGGAACATGAGAGACGATAAGCAAGCCCATGTTGCATGCAGAAGAGATATCGATCAACTCATGCCAAATCTGTGCCTGCGTGACGACATCGAGCATCGCAGAAATCTCATCGCAAATAAGATAGCGAGGATTCGTGCAAAGGGCGCGCACCAAACAGAATCGCATGAGCTCGCCACCCGAGAGCTCTCCGGGGTACCGCATGAACCAAGCGCTATTGAGCCCAAAGCGTTCGGCCAATTCAGAACAATGAGGATCATGAAGATCAAAACCGGCCTCTTGTAGGGAGCGCTGCATGCGCATACGGGGATCAAAGGCCTGCTCGGGATGCTGCCAAATGAGCTGAACAGGTCGAGCTTGACGGCGTGGCATCAGAGAGATATCTACACCGTCAACCGTCACCGAGCCCTGATAGCCGCTCAGATACCCAGCGAGTATCCGACACAGCGTCGTCTTGCCCCTACCAGAGGGCGCGACCAGAGCCACGCGCTCCCGCGGATCAACCGACAATGAAACGTTACGCAAGACCTCATGATCATCGTCATAGGCAAACGAAACGGCGTCAGCAATCAAAGACATGCCCCCCACTCCCCCTCATAAGAAAAATCATGCCCTGGCATCGCATGCCACAGCGCACGGGAAAATGGTTCACGAAGGAGCTCAGGACGATCGAAATTTTCAACCGAAGTCTCCTCTACGACCGTACCGTCTTTGAACACGGCGACACGATCCGCAACCCGAAGGGCAAGGTCCAGATCATGGGTGATCAAAAGCACGCCGCCACCGTTACGCGCAAAGGCCTTGAGATCATCCAGGGCATGAACCGCAAGGTCTAGATCGAGCCCCGGCGTGGGCTCATCGGCAACAATGACTTTTGGATGATCCATGAGTGCACAAATGAGCAGCACACGACGTGCCATACCGCCCGAAAGCTCAAAGGGATTCTGATCGGCAACGCATGCTTGCAAACCATACGAATCGAAGAGTCGAAGCATATGTCGCCGTCGAATCGCGCGTAGTCGACGCCCCTCGGCACCGCGGCCGCAATCACCGACAATCTGCTCACCAACACGCATTAAAGGATCAAGATAGTCAACCCCTTGCGGAACAAGGGAAAGCCCATGCCCCCGCAGCTCGCGCAACCCAGCAGCATCCATATCTCGCCCATCAAACCATACGCGACCACGAACCTCAGAATTGGGCTCAAACAGTCCGAAAACAGAATCGGCGAGCAGTGTCTTTCCGGACCCACTGGCACCGACGACAGCCACAAGCTCATGGGCATGCACGGCAATGGAGAGATCATCGATGGGGGTCACACGCACGCGCCGACCCGAAAAATAAGGCGCCGAGGCATCGTACATATCAAAGCTAACGCTCAGATGCTCGACAGAAAGCAAATGATGTCCACCAGGGTGATCCGAATAGAACGCATGCGAGTGGTGGTGGTGCTGCTCGTGCGCCGAATGTGCGCGCAAATCGCAGCCTTTACGCGGAACAGAAGTTTCAGCCATCATAGCTGCACCTCTCCGGGCGTCATAAGCCTACGGAGGAGCGAACCCAAACGGTCAAACAAAAGCACGACGAAAAGAAGCGCAAGGCCGGGAAACACCGAGAGCCACCAAGCCCCCGACGTCAGGTAGCTCATCGACTCAGACAAGATAACGCCGATAGCCGGCTGCTCGGGCGTAAGACCAAAACCTAAAAACGTAATGGATGCCTCATGCAGAATCGCGTGCGGAAAAAGCAATACCAGGCCAACTATGTACTGAGGCAGCAGAGCGGGAAGCATATGGTCGCAGGCAAGCCTCAAGCGAGAGACACCGAGCGCCTGTGAACAGGCGATGAACGGCTGTGTGCGCACCTGTAGAATCTCGGCGCGCAGAACACGGGTGAGACTCGGCCAGTGGGTGACGGCAACACCGACCGCAACGCCCCAAAAGCCACGGCCGAGCGCATAGCTGATCAAGATAAGCAGCACGATATGAGGGATACCCATCACTAAGTCAATCAGCCACTCAACCGCAGCATCTACGCGCGCGCCACCGAGCGCGGCAGTACACGCCAGAACGCAGGCGATAACCGATGAGACCCCAGCCGAGACTAAACCGAGCAGAATGGAAGTCGAAAGCCCGGCAAGCGTCCGGGCACACATGTCGCGCCCCATCCAGTCCGTGCCAAAAGGATGCTCAAAACAGGGAGCGATATTCTTAGCCGTAAAATTTGTTGCAACGGCAATTGAAGCGCAGAGCCGACCCGCGACAACAACTGCAAGCAACAGACAGGAAACGACCGCAAGCGCAATTGCCAAGCGGATTCTTCCGTTTCCGCCGTGAGCTGCCGAGGCATGAAGCAATCGAGGAAACTCATCCGGATCATTCACGAGCGATGAGACGGGCTCAGGAGAAGGTGCGGAACTAGGAGACATGCGTTGCACTGCCTTTCATGCGCGGATCAATCAAGCCATAGACAAGATCGGCTACAAGGTTCCCACCAAATACCAAAGCCGAAGAGGCCAGCGCGATACCGACCAAAAGCGGGGCGTCTCCACCCAAACCGGCTGTAACCGCGGCCTGGCCCAAACCAGGATACGAAAACACTTGTTCAACAAGAACCGAACCGCCAAAGATCTCACTGATCGAAGCGCACTGCAACGTCAAAGCAGGAAGCAAGAGGTTCCGAAGACCATGGCGTCGAATCAAAGGCCAGCCGCGCTCGCCCCGCGTTCGGGCAAAGCGCACATAATTTGTGGACATGACATCGATCGTCTTCTCGCGCGTGTGGAGGGCGACGTTAGAGACACCGGTAACCGATAACGTGATGGCCGGCAACACGAGATGATAGAGGCGCTCCCCCCAATCAGCCGTCTCGGCCGCACTGCCAATAGCCGATGAAAAACCCAACGGAAACCAGCCCAGGCGGACGGAAAATATCATCAGCAGGACAACTGCCAGCCAAAATGTCGGTGTAGCGGATAGAACATAACAATACCCCTTGACGATGCGATCGAACAGCGAGCCGCGATAAACGCCTGCTATAACGCCCAGGGCAAATCCCAAAAGACCAGAAAACAACCAGGCGTTAAACAAAAGCGCAACAGAGTTGGCAAAGCGCTCACCCAGCACGCATAGCACGGGTTCGTTGAAACGAAGACTCGTACCCAAGTTGCCCTGAAGCGCATCGCCCAGCCATGAAAGATACCGCTCGCCCAGAGGAGCACCCACACCCCATCGGGCCGCCAAGCTCGCACGCTTGGCGGCACTCATCGAGAGCAACGCCACCTGACCGGTATTGGCCTGAACGGGGTCAATGGGTGATGCCGCCACGAGCGCAAACGTCACAAAGCTCACAGCCAGCATTAACAAAGCAAAGCGAGCGACCTCGCGCAGGGCAAAACGACCCCAGTGCCTGCAACCCACTTACTTCCAGCTCCAGCGATCAACGTTGTTGGCCAGTGACCAACCGTGCCCATGCGGGTGCGGCTTTTGCTTCGCAACCTTCAGATCATCGCGCTTAAAATAGAGATGGTCAACGTTGGCAAGCCAGCACCAGGTCGCCGCGCCCTGGGGGGCGACGCCCTCCTCGCCATCCCATTGGGCCTTCTTATACCATTCATATGAATCTTCAACGCTTGCCTGCGAAAGCGCCTGATCGAGATACGAATCGATGACGGCGTTGTCATAGCACGCGTAGTTTCCCCATCCGCTCGAATAGGAGAGCTCATAGGTCTCCGTCGGTGCGTTTGAACCCCAACCCCACAGAACAGGCTGATCGAACTCATGGGGATAGATCTGATCCCAGCTACCGCCCTTGATATTAACCTTGATGCCCAAATCGGCCATCTGGTTGGCAAACTCGTTGGCCAATGCCTGTCGCACGCTGTCGTCCGAGGCGTACCACAGGTCAAAGGAACACTTTTTGCCGTCCTTGGAACGCACACCATTCTTAGAAGACGCATCGACCGTCCAACCCGCATCATCGAGCATCTTCTTGGCCGCCTTGACGTCACGCTCGACCTTCATATCGTCGCTCGACCAAGGCATGCCATCTCCAACGCTATAAGCCTCGTGGCCATAGCCGTTCAGAACGTGCTTAATCAAAGACGAACGATCCACGCCGTAATTGATGGCACGACGAACCGAAAGATCGCACGTGACATCGTTGCCGGCATCGTACGTATTATCCCCGTCCTTCTTGGTAGAACCAGAAGGAATCGTCGGCAACGAGATGCCGCGCGAATCGACAGTCTTGTACGACACGAGTTTATAGCCGTCGACCGACTGGTCGGAATGCACCGCCGAGGTATATGCGATATCGACATCGCCCTTTTGTACTGCAGCCAACGCGGCGTCTTCATCCATAAAGACGACGACGACGCGCTCCATATTCGGAGCCTCGCCGTAATAACGGGGATTCGCCTTGAAGATCGCCTGTTGCCCTCGATCCCAGCGCTCGAGCATATAACGACCGGAACCGATGGGTTTCTTTCCATAGCCCTTGCCATAGGCATGCTCGGGCACGATGCCCAAAACGGCAAGTGTATACAGCAAGGCGTTATAGGGCTTATTGAGATGGAGTTCAACGACCGTGTCGCTCGTGGCGACGGCCTCGTCCACCATAGACAGATCGGCCTCCGACGCGTCGCTCTTGATGATCGAATTGACGGTAAAGGCGACATCGCTGGCGCGCAGAGGCTCTCCATCACTGAAAACGACATCGTCACGAATCTCAAACGTCCAGGTCAAACCATCAGCAGAGCACATATAGCTCTTAGCAAGATCATTTTGAAACGCCAGGTTTTCGTCGGTAGTGATGAGCGTCGACTGTATGAGCGGCTCATGAACATGCTCGCCACAGCCCCAGGCTACCAACGGATCAAATCCGGCGGAAGGCTCGCTTGAGGTGTTCATGGCGATCGTGACCTGATGCTTTGCATCTACCTGGGAAGAAGTATCCGAAGATCCGGCAGACCCCTGAGAAGTCTGCGAAGATCCGCAGGCAGAAAGGGCGTAAAGCCCGACACCTGCAAACAGGGAGCCGATAAAGCCCCGGCGCGTAACGTTCATCTGACACCTCGTGTTACAAATAGCTAAGTCAGTAATACCGCTGAGGATATTACCACGAGGCAAGAATGTATTATCCAAAAAGCAGGGGTTATTACAGCTGCGTTACAAACGCAAGCAGATGATCGTGCTCGTTGATAACATCGCCCGCTATCACCGCATCAAGGACCGCATGCAAGAGCTCCCCGATACGAGGACCGGGAGCGATGCCGGCTTGAATCAAATCGCCGCCGTTAACGGCCAACATCTTAAGCGTATAGGGCTCCCCTGCCTCCAGCAATTCATGACACATTAGGCGCATCTGCTCGATGGTATCGACGTAATAAAAACAACTCGGAGCCTTGCCCAGCGTGTCGGCGCGCTTCAAGTCGAACAGCTCGTCCATCAAACGAGGGGTATCGATGCCCTCTCCCGACATCAAACGCATCATCTGCAAGAGACAGGCGCGATCGACACGCAATGGCTTATCGTGATATTTGATAAGGAGACAAACGTCCCGAACCAAATTGTGAGGCTGAGCCAATCGGTCCATGATGCGACGAGCCTCCTTGGCACCCAGCTTCGGATGACCATAAAAATGTCCGCTACCAGAATGATCGACCGTAAAACACGCGGGCTTGGAGATATCATGCAGCAACGCAGCCCACATTAACGATATAGAGGGCGCATGACCTGCGCAAAGAGCAAGTTCTCCCGAAACCGTTAGAACGCGCGCGATGTGTTCATACACGTCAAAGGCATGATAGACACTCCGTTGATCAAAGCCGCGGCACTCAGCAAGTTCGGGGACAGCGGCACACATGAGTTCGGGATAGCGCAACATTGCGTCTCCACCGTGGCCGGTGGCAAGAATACCGTGGAGTTCGATGCCGACACGTTCGCGCGCGACGGCATCCAGCAACGCGGCACAGGAAGCAAGAGCAGCTTTGGTCGCGGGTTCGATCATAAAATCAAGCCGACAGGCAAAACGGACGGCACGCAACATACGCAGGGCGTCCTCATGAAAGCGACGTTTGGGATCGCCCACCGCACGGATCAACTTACGATCAAGATCGCCCTGTCCGTCATAACGGTCAACCAAACCCCGCACAGGATGCCATGCCATGGCATTCACGGTGAAATCACGCCGAGCTAAATCGTCATCGAGTGAAGCAGCGCGCTCAATGGACTCCGGATGACGTCCGTCGCTATAGAAGCCATCAAGACGATAGGTGGTCACCTCGATGCGCTCGTGATCACAGATGGCAGTGATCCCACCAAATTTGATGCCCGATTCAGCCACCGCGATCCCGGCAGCCTCAAGCGCGGATTTCGATTCCTGCCACGACCCGCTGCAGCACATATCGACATCATGGCTTGGACGGCCCATCAGGGCATCTCGAACCCAGCCACCCACATACCACGCTTCAAGCCCGGCATTCTCGAGCACCTTTAAAACGCGCAGCGAGGGAGCCGAAGGCGCTACACCATTCAACGAAACCATCTGATCCATTGCTGCCTCCCTCAAACGTTTTATCACGCTCAAGTCTACCAAGATAAAGGGCCGCCTCGAATGAGACAGCCCCTTTGAAACATATTCAGAAAGCCTCGCTTAGCAAACCTGGCGAACGCTGATATGTTTCTTATACTCGTCAACCTTGGCAAAGTCACCCAGACCAGGACACTCGACAACATTGGCACCAGTAGCCATCGAAAGTCGCAGAGCCTCCTCAACAGCCGCTGGGTTGTCATGCCACACCGATAGGAAAGCGGCCAGCGAGGAGTCACCGGCGCAGACCGTCGAAAGCAGCTTGACATCAAACGTGCGAGCGGCAAACCAGATATGCTCGCCATTAGAGAAATAGGCACCGGAACCGCCAAGAGTAAGCAGAACGTTCTTGCAGCCCTTGGCGTGAAGCTCGGCCATCGCGGCCTTCACAGACTCATCATCGCCACCAGCGACATTAAGACCAAAGATATCGAGAAGCTCGTCATCATTCGGCTTGATGAGCAACGGACCCTCGGCCACCAGATCCGCAAGCTGTTTGCTCGAGATGTCGAGGACAAACTCGGCGCCCTTGGCCTTCACGCGGCGAATGACCTCGGCCAAGAAGCCTTCGGAGGTATGCGGCGGCATCGAACCCGAGATGACAAGGCAGGTCATGTCATCAAGCGAATCGATGAGCTCGAACATCTCCTGCTCGTTTTTCTCGTTGATCGCAGCACCTGCGTTGACCATGTTGTACTCGGTATCCGGACCAGCGTTCAAGAACACGTTGACACGGGTAATGCCGTCAGTCCAAACAGGCTTGACCGGTACACCCATTGCCTCGGCACCCTTGACGATAAAATCACCGGAAAAACCGGCAAAGAAACCGAGAATCGTCGTATCGACGCCATAATGATCGAGCGTAAACGAAACATTAAGGCCCTTGCCGTTGGGGGTATAGACGGCATTGCGCGTACGGGTAACAGTGTTCGCGGTCAATCCGTCGCAAGCGATGTTGTAGTCAATGGCGGGATTTGCGGTGAGTGTGTAAATCATGAAGGTTCCTTTCACGAAGCAACAACCTAGTGAAAGTATATTCCAAACAACATTGAAACGGTAGAACAACTCGGCAAACGGTACGACGCACGCCTAAAAAGCAGTACCTAAGACATCCAAAAGGAAAAGCGCCCCGACCAAAGTGTCGGAGCGCCAAATAGCTATGCAGCAGCGCAAAGCTTACTGACGATCAAGCTTGCGAACGGCAACGCGCTTGCTGTACTCGTCGACATGGCCAAAATCGCCGATACCAACGGACTCGGCAACGTTGGCGCCAGTAGCCATAGCGAGCTTCAATGCGTCCTCGACGTTGTCGCGATCATTGTACCACTTGTGCAGGAACGCAGCCAGGGTGCAGTCGCCAGCACAAACGGACGAAACCAGCTTGATGTTGAACTCACGCTTGGCATACCAGATGTCCTCACCGTTCGAGAAGTAGGCATCGCCGCGGCTGCCGCGAGTAAGCAGCACGTTCTGGACGCCGGACTCGTGAGCGAGCTTCATAGCCACGCGCACCTCATCGTCGGTATCGACCGGCACGCCGTAGATTGCCTTCATCTCATGATGATTAGGCTTGATGAGCAGCGGCTTCTTGTGAGCGAGCTCCTTAAGCTTGTCAGAGGAGAGGTCGAGCACGACGTCGGCGCCACGAGCCTGAGCATGCGTCATAACCTGATCGAGGAAATCGGGCGTAGCTTTGGGAGGCACGGAACCCGAGACGATGAGGCACTCAAGATCGCCGGCGGTATCGAGGATGTTGTAGAGCTCCTTCTGATGCTCCGGCGTGATGGGCGCACCGGGGTTGAGGATGCCATACTCGTGCTGGCCATCGTTAACGTAGGTATTGATGCGGGTGATGCCGTCGGTCCAGACCGGGCGGCACAGACAACCCAGGTTCATGACCTCCTCGACAATGAACTTGCCCGTAAAGCCGGCGAAGAAGCCGAGTGCAACGGTGTCGACACCCATCTTCTTGAAGGCGAAGGACACGTCGAGGCCCTTACCGTTGGCCGTGTAGCTGGCCGAGCCGGTACGGACGTTCTCGTCGGGCTCGAGCGGAGAGCTCGAAACCGTCATGTCGACGGCCGGGTTGGCAGTAAGCGTGTAGAACATTAACAGTACCCCCTGTAATTTAAAGAGGACCGCGCGTATGGCCCATTCCAAATCGCGCGGTATCCCCCATTACAACAAATTAGCGAGCAGCCTCTTCAAGCAGAGCCTTGACCTCGGCTGCGGTGCTGCAGGCAAGAGCCTTCTCGGCAAGCTCGTCACACTCGGCCTTGGTCCACTGCGAGATGGTCTTGCGGGCACGCAGGATCGAAGGAGCGCTCATCGAGAACTCCTCCAGACCAAAGCTGATCAGCAGCGGCTCAAGCAGAGGATCGGCAGCAGCCTCGCCGCACATGCCGACCATGATGCCGGCCTTCACGCCGCTCTCGATGACGTTCTTGATGGAACGCAGAACGGCGGGATAGTACACCTGATACAGGTTGGAGATGCTATCGTTGCCGCGGTCGGCGCACATGGTGTAACCGATAAGGTCGTTGGTGCCGATGGAGAAGAAGTCAGCCTCCTCGGCAAGCTTGTCGGCAAGCAGGGACGCGGCAGGCGTCTCGACCATGATACCGACCTCGATGTTCTCGTTGAACTTGACACCCTCGGAGCGCAGCTCGTCCTTGCAGACCTCGACGAGCTCCTTGACGGCGCGGACCTCCTCGACGCAGGTGACCAGCGGAATCATGATCTTAACGTCGCCAAAAGCGCTGGCGCGCAGAAGGGCACGCAGCTGGACCTTGTACTGATCGGGGTTTGCCAGGCAGTAACGCACGGCACGGAAACCCATGAACGGGTTATCTTCCTTGACCATGTGCAGGTACGGGATCTCCTTGTCGCCACCCACATCGAGCGTGCGGATGATGACAGGAGCGCCCTTGAGTGCCGTGGCAACCTTCCGGTATGCGTTGAACTGGTCCTCCTCGGAGGGCAGCTCGGCGGAGTCCATGAACAGGAACTCGGAGCGGAACAGACCGATGGCCTCGGCGTCATGATCGAGAGCGTTGGGCACGTCATCCGGATTACCGATGTTGCAGGCCAGAATCTTCTTGATGCCGTCAGCGGTGACGGTCTCTTTGCCACGGAACGCCTCGAGAGCGGCCTTCTCGGCAGCAAATGCCTCGGCCTTGGCGGTGTAGTCGGCAAGCGTGGCCTCATCGGGGTCGGCCTCGACAACGCCCTTGGAACCGTCGACGATAGCGGTCATACCGTTACGCAGGGCGGAGCAGCTGTTGGCAACAGAAAGCACCGCAGGGATCTCGAGCGCGCGAGCGATGATCGCGGAGTGCGAGGTGCGGCCACCGGTCTCGGTGACGATACCGGCAACATGAGCGGTATCGATCGTAGCGGTCATAGAAGGCGTCAGATCGTGCACGACCACGACGGTGTTCTCGGGCAGCACGGAAAGGTCGACGACCTCCTTGCCCAGAAGCTCGGCAAGAATACCGGTACGGATATCGGCGATGTCGGCCGCACGCAGGCGGAACATCTCGTCATCCATGGACAGGAACATGTTCTCGAACATGGTCGAGGTGTCCATGAGTGCCTGCTCAGCGCAGGTGCCACCATCGATGGCGGCGTTGATGGCGTCGGTCATGCCCGGATCCTGGGCAAGCACGATATGACCGGACATGATCTCGGCCTCGGCCTCGCCCACCGTCTCCTTCATGTGGTCGGCCTGAGCCTGCGTCTTCTCGCAGAACACATTCAGAGCACTCTGGTAGCGCTCCTTCTCGGCTGCGCTATCGGCAACCTCGTGCGGCTCGAACGTAAGGTCGGGATCGACGGCCACCATGACGGTGCCGATACCGATGCCCTCCGATGCGTTAACTCCCTGATACATTCCCATTCCTCTCTCCGTGTCATGATGGTAAAGCGTTTTGTCTGATCATCATGACAAAGGGCGCAGCAACCCTGCAGGTCGCCGCGCCCTCAAATATGAACTCAATTGTTCAACATGCGACCCGAAAACGAACTACTCGCCGAGACCGCTCTTGATGAGCTCGATGGCAGCAGCCAGAGCATCGGCCTCGTCGGCGCCGTCGCACTTGACCTCAACCTCAGTGCCACAGGGGATACCAGCAGCCATGAGAGCCATCGGGGACTTGCCGTTGACCTCCTTCTCGGGGGTGACGACGGTGACGTCGCAAGCATACTTGCCCATGGTGGAGGCGAAGAGGCCAGCCGGACGCATGTGCAGACCCTGAGGATTGACGAGCGTAGCCTTCTCAGAAACCATAATTGACTCCTTTTTGTGTTCAACCCTTGCCGACCCATGCGGCAGGGTCAGATAAACGACGTGAATATCTTAGCGCACATTAAACGTTTTTTCATTCTCATTTGAACGAATAATTGGACTTGTGTTGCCTTGCTTGCCGCTCGAGCTTGCGAGGGGCGGGCGTTAAGTTTGCTGCTCGGACAGTCCTGCTCACGACGGACAGCACATTAAGTGCTGTCCTGTTCGTGCGGAACTCGCGACAAACTTAACGCCCGCCCCTCGCAAGCTCGGACTGCGGCGACTTACGCCAATCATTAGTTCAGCGAGAAAGTGATTAGCTGGAAATAGATTGACGTGCGCTTCGCGCACTTTGTGAATAAAAAGGTCGATTCCCCGGAGGGAACCGACCTTTTTACAGGGGGCGATAACTTGCTTGCCAGGTCTTAGACCAGACGGGCGTTGATCGTGTTGGCGATCTCGTTGGCGTCCTTGGAGCCCTTGACCGTGGAGCGGAAGGTCTCGTCCATGAGGGCCTCAGCGACCTTGGACAGAATCTTAAGATGCGTCGTGCCAACCTGGGCGCCGGGTATCAACAGGGCGATCGCCACGTTGACGGGGGCTTTGTCCATGGTGTCCCAACCGGTGATACCGGAGTCATCCTTGACCACGATAACCGCGGCTTCCTTGATGGCGTCGGACTTGGCATGAGGAATAGCGAAGCCCTCCATCATGCCCGTGGTGCCCTCCTCCTCGCGAGCGAGGAAAGCGTTCATGACGGCGTCGGCATCATCGGAGATACCGGCCTTGACGGCCTGATTGGAGACAAAGCTCAACGCATCGTCGCGACTCTCGAAGTTCTCGGCGACAAAGACGTTCTCGACCTTAACAAAGTCAGTGGCCTCGGCCTTAGGGGCCTCAACAGCAGTGGCCTTGGGGGCCTCGACCGGCTTAGCGGCAGGAGCGGGTTCAGCGGCGGTCTTCTGCTTCTTTTCGAAGTCATACTTCTTGAAGGCGACGAAGAGGATACCGCCCACAACGGCACCGATCAGGATGGCGAGCACCCACAGCGGACCGTTCTCGACGACCGGCAGGACCAGGAAGCCACCGTGAGGCGCAGGATCGTGCACGTTGAACATGATGGTCAGAATCGAGGCGATGGAGGAGCCAAGCATCATGATGGGCATGACGGGCCAGATGTTCTTGGTCATGAACGGAATGGCGCCCTCGGTGATGTGCGTGCAGCCCAGGATGAGGTTGACGATACCGGCGTCGTGGTCTTCCTGCGAGAAGTACTTCTTGCCGACGACAACAGCAAAGGTGGTGATCAGCGGCGGAACGATGCAAGCGGCAGAGACGGCAGCCATGAAGTTGGTACCGAAGTTATAGGTATCGGTGCCCACACCGGCGGCAAGGGCCTCGGTAAGCATAGCGGTGCCGGTGACATACGCGGCCTTGTTGACCGGGCCACCCATGTCAAAGGCGCACATGCAGCCGATGGCAAGACCCAGAACAACGGCGCCAGAGGCAGAAAGGCCCTTGAGGAAGTCCATCATGGCCGTGTTGATGGCTGCCATAGGGCCCGAGATGCCGAGCATAACGAGACCGACGATGGCGGTCGAGAACAGCGGGTACAGGAAGATCGCCTTAAGGCCGTCCAGGTTCTTGGGCAGCTTGGCAAAGACCTTCTCCAGGAACAGGATGACGTAACCGGAGAGGAAACCACCGACGATGCCGCCCAAGAAGCCGAAGCCGACACCCGAGCCGCCGGCGTCGATCATGCCGGTATCAGGCGAGACGGGCAGACCCTGGATGGCGATCATACCGGCAACAAAGCCGGGCACGAGCGCCGGGCGCTTGCCGATGGACTCGGCGATATAGGCGGAAAGCACGGGAACCATGAGGTTCATCGCGATGCCACCGATAATCTTGAGCATGGCGGCAAAGCTGTTGTAATCGCTCGCCGTGGAATCATACGAGGTGATGCCCCACAGGAACGAGACGGCGGTGAGAACGCCACCGGCGACGACGAACACCAGCATGTGGCTAACGCCGTTCATAAGGTGCTTATAGATGATATGGCCGATGGACTCCTTCTCCTCGACCTCATCATCATCGGCCACGGCGGCAACGGCCGTATCGTCACCCTTGGCGGCAAGGGCGCGATCGATCAGCTTACCGGCGGCCTCAACGGACAGCGCCTTGGAAACACCCACGGAAACCATGGGCTTACCGGCAAAGCGCTCGGCCTGAACGTCTTTGTCGGCAGCGACGACGACGGCTTTGGCCCCGGCGATCTCGCTCGCCGTGAGCTCGTTCTCGACACCTACCTGGCCGTGGGTCTCGACCTTAATGGTCAGACCGCGCTCGGCAGCCGCCTTCTCGAGCGCCTCCTTCGCCATGAAGGTATGCGCGATGCCGGTCGGGCAACCGGTGGCAGCAATGATGTCAAACTTAGCCATGTGTCCCTCCTTCTATAGTTTTGCGCCCGCAGGCGCTCCCCTTTTGGCACACGTTAGACGCGCGCCTTTTCCACGACTGAAAGATACCAAGCAACACTCGAAGTGCGCAACACAAGGCGCACGCAATCCGGTGAAAGGTTCTTTCACAACCGTAAACGGTAGGTGAAAGTTTACCATCAGCGAAATTACGCGCAAGGTGTAAAGTGATAAGCGAAATGACATCACTAAAGGTAAGTTTGCGAGGCACTATGCCAGACAGCAACAAGAGCGCCCTCTCGGCCATCAGCAACCATAAGGAATACAGCGAATCCGAACAGCGCATCGTTTCCTATATCCTGGCAAACCAGGCGCTGGCCCCTCGTCTGACCGCCGCGCAGCTTTCGCGGGCAGCTGAAACGTCCGAAGCGACCGTCTCGCGTTTTTGCCGCAAGATGGGTTTCGGCAGCTTCCGCAGTTTCCAGTTCTCGTTGGCGCGCGATCTGGAGAGCCAGCGCAACGAGGGGCTCACCGACGAAGTCTCTCTCGACCATATAGAACAAAGCCTCAAAAACATTTTGGCCGCAAAGGTCAGCGAGCTCAACGCGACGATAGATGGCATCAACCACCAGACGCTACGCGTCGTGGTCGAAAAACTGCAGCATGCGGGTCTTATCCAGATTGCCGCGGTGGGAAACACCAACGCCGTAGCGCTCGACGCGACCTTTAAATTTACTCAACTTGGGCTTCGCTGCGTGACAAGCGAGATTCACGAAACGGCGATCGGGTTTGCGCTTACGCTCAAGGCGGGCGATGTACTGCTCCTGATCTCGAACTCAGGCAAGAGCCGCCGCCTCAACCGCATGGCGCACGCCGCACGCGAGCGGGGAGCGACCATCGTGGTTATCACCGGTGATTCCAGCTCACCCCTGGCCAAGTTGGCGGATCACATCTTTTTGACCGTCAACCACGAAGCACTGCTCACCACCGGCGACTTCGCCTTCTCAAAGATCAGTGCCACGATGATCATCGAGGTCATCTACAATTTCTTGCTGCCCGAGATCGAAAACGCCCGCGAGCACATCAGCCACTACGAGGAACTGATACAGCCGGATAAGGTTGTGGAGTAACGCAAAGGGCACTTGTACGTCGTAGTGGCTAGCCGATAATTATGCAAAAGGCCGGGCACAAGGCCCGACCTGCGTTTTAGATGGTGCTCCATGTCGGATTCGAACCAACGACCTTGGGATTAGAAGTCCCCTGCTCTATCCAACTGAGCTAATGGAGCATGAGCGAAGCGATTATATCCTAATTGAACTGATCGCGGTAAGCCTTGCAGACCTCTTCGACAGGCCCGTCCATGCGAAGATCGCCTTTCTCAATCCACACAGCGCGCTGGCAGATGCGCTCAACCTGCTCCATGGAGTGAGAAACGAACAATACCGTCACGTCGCCGCTTTCAATAAAGTGTTGAATGCGAGCCTCGCATTTCTGCTGGAAAAACACGTCGCCAACCGAAAGTGTCTCGTCCACGATCAGGATATCGGGCTCCGTGATCGTTGCAATAGCAAAAGCGATGCGTGCGACCATACCGGAGGAGAAATTCTTAAGCGGCATATCCACGAAGTTCTGGAGCTCAGCAAACTCGATGATGGCATCAAAATTGGCATCTATGAACTCTTTGGTGTAACCAAGCAAAGCACCGTTGAGATAAATGTTCTCGCGCGCGGTAAGCTCCGGGTCAAAACCGGCACCGAGCTCAATCAAAGGTGCGATATTGCCATGGACCTTGACCTCGCCCTCGCTTGCTTCGAGCACGCCGGCGATGATCTTGAGCATCGTCGACTTACCCGAACCGTTGGTGCCGACCAGACCGACGACCTCGCCGCGATGGATATCGAACGAGATATGCTTAAGCGCACGGAACTCCTCGAAAAAGAGTTCATGCCGCGCAAGCTTAATGAAGTATTCCTTGAGGTTGGTTAACGATTCCGACGCCATGTTGAAAATCATGGTGACGTCTTTAACTTCAACAGCAAGAGGCTGTTTGCTGAAGTCGGTCGTAATGTCAGACATAACAGCTCTCCTTAAATGTAGAGAATGAATTTGTGCTCATTCTTGTGGAACACAAAGTAACCGAGCGCCAACGCGATTACAGCCCAAGCGACGCACATACCCACAGTAAAGAGCGTAGGAGTCGTACGGAACAAAAAGATATCGCGCATGAACTGAATGTAATTGAACATAGGATTCGCATACACCAACACACGAACAAGATGCGGCATCTGGGCAATAAAATCCGTGGTCCAAAAGATGGGTGTGATATAGGTCCACGCGGTGATAACAACCGTCCACAGGTGCATAACGTCACGGAAGAACACGGTCAGCGCCGAAAGCAGCATACCGACGCCCATGCAAAAACCCATAAGCAGGACCAAGGCGACCGGCAGCAGAATCAGGTGCCAAGACGGGACCACGCGGAACCAGATCATGACGAGGGCAACGGCAACAAGCGAGAACGCAAAGTTGACCAGCGAGAAGAGCACCTTCTGGACCGGAAAGACCCAACGATGCACCTTAACTTTCTTGAGCAGCGGAGCGGCGCCGATAATCGACATCAGAGCCTGGTTCGTCGACTCGGACATCACCGAAAACGTGATGTTACCGACGATCAGGTACAACGGGTACATCTCGGGCGTAATGGAGCCGTTTCGTCCCTGCGCAAAGATCGTCGAAAACACAATGGCCATGACGATCATCATAAGCAGCGGGTTCAGCACCGACCAAGCCACACCGAGCACACTGCGGCGATACTTGATCTTGAAATCTTTGGTGACGAGCTGCTTTAGGATAAAGGCGTCTTTTTCGAATTCATTCTTGGCAAACGTAGCGGGAACGCTGCGAGAATCTTGTTGCTTTGTCTGATCCGACACGAAGGCAACTCCTTTTTCTCAACGTCAATAATAGGAACAAAGTATATCGCCCCCAGACAGAACGCTCGTATGGAGATCGGAATCCCACAAAGGAACCAGTAACGAGAGCAAACCGACCATCTATACTGTTTGACGTCAGAAACCTACGAACGAATCGGATTATGGATACTTCGAAGATCGCCGTCATCATCCCCTGCTATAACGAAGCACTCACCATTGGCAAGGTGATAGATGATTTCCACGCATCGCTGCCGGGCGCAACCGTCTACGTCTATGACAACAACTCCCAAGACAAAACAGCCGATATCGCCCAGGACCACGGAGCTATCGTGCGCTTTGAGCCCCGACAGGGCAAAGGCAACGTCTGCCGTCAGATGTTTCGCGATATCGAGGCCGATTGTTACCTGATGGTCGATGGCGATGATACCTATCCAGCGGAATCTGCCCAGGAGCTCTGCGAGCCCATTCTGAACGGCGAGGCAGACATGACGGTGGGCGACCGCCTCTCCAACGGCACCTATGCCGAAGAGAACAAACGCGCTTTTCACGGTTTTGGCAATAACCTGGTACGGACCATGATCAAATGGATCTACGGTTACAGCTTCGATGACGTCATGACCGGCTACCGCGCCATGAGCAAACCGTTCGTTAAAACGTTCCCCGTGCTATCCGAGGGTTTTCAAATCGAGACCGAACTTTCCATCCATGCCGTCGACCATCGCTGGCGTATAAAGGATGTTCCGATCGAGTACCGCGATCGCCCGGCGGGATCCGAATCAAAGCTCAATACGGTCAGCGATGGCATAAAGGTCATCGCTATGATCGGAACGCTGTTCAAAGACTACCGTCCGCTTAAATTCTTCAGCCTCATGGCCCTGATTTTTGCCGTTATCGGCTTGATTCTAGGTATACCGATCATCGCTGAGTTCTTTAAAACGGGACTCGTTCCCCGGTTTCCCACCGCCATGCTTGCCGTCGCATTCATGTTTTTGTGCGGTCTGAGCCTTGCAACGGGCTTTATTCTCGACTCTGTAGCAAAAGTTGAGAGAAAACAGTGGGAGCTCAACGTGTACGAAGAGTACCAGCAGACTTCTAAAACCGTTTCCCAATAGGAGCACACCATGCCGCTCATTTCCATCGTAGTGCCCTGCTACAACGAGCAGGATGCGCTCCCGATTTTTCTTGAAGAGCTCGAGAAAACCGCCGAATCCATATGCCGGGCGCACAATGACGTGCGCTTCGAGGTCGTGCTCGTCGACGACGGTTCAAAAGACCAGACGCTCGAAGTGATGAAGCGTGAAAGCTTAAACCACGCGAGCCATCTCTCGATCAAGTGGTACTCGTTCTCGCGCAACTTTGGCAAAGAAGCTGCCCTGTACGCCGGCCTCAACAAAGCGACCGGCGATTACGTTGCCACCATGGATGCCGACATGCAGGATCCACCTTCGCTCTTGCCTCAGATGTACGAGATCCTGTTGACTGGCGAATATGACAATGTAGCGACGCGCAGAACAACGCGCGAGGGCGAACCGCCAATCCGCTCGTTTTTTGCTCGCCAGTTCTATAAATTGATCAACCACATCTCCAAAGCCGACATCGTCGACGGGGCACGCGATTTTCGTTTAATGAATCGATCGATGGTTGATGCGATCCGTTCCATGGGAGAATATAACCGCTTCTCCAAAGGTATCTATGGCTGGGTTGGATTCAAGACCAAATGGCTCCCCTATGTCAACGTCAACCGTGTTGCCGGAGAGACAAAATGGAGTTTTTGGAAACTCCTTATCTATGCCATCGACGGCATCGTTGCGTTTTCCACGGCCCCGCTCTCCATCGCAGCGCTCATCGGCGTGGCTTTCTGCCTTATCGCCGTGATAGGTTTTATCGTTATTCTGTTCAAAACGCTCATGTGGGGCGATCCGGTCGGAGGCTGGCCGTCGCTCGCATGCCTCATATCGCTCTTTGGCGGCATGCAGCTCCTCTGCCTCGGGATCATCGGCGAGTACCTCGCAAAAACCTATCTTGAAACCAAGAAGCGCCCCCTTTACATCATTAGGGAGAGCAATGAGAGCACTCACTAAATCAGAAGCTCAAATTCGTTCCTCTGCTTCGACTCTGGCGTTTTACGCCCTTTGTCTTCTAGTGCCCATAGGCATATTCTGCGCCCTTGCGTTTTGGGGCGGCATCTACCCTTTCGGTGACCATTCATTTCTAACTGAAGACCTCAAATACCAGTACATTGATTTCTATACCTGGTTTTGGCGTGTCTTGCACGGACAGGCGAATCTTAGTTATTCGTTTGCTCAGGGGCTCGGTATGAATACCTGGGGGCTCTACAGTTACTATCTCGCCAGTCCTTTTAACCTGATCATCGCTCTGTTTTCCAAAGAGAATCTCACGCTAGCCAAATTTATCATCAGCGCACTCAAGCTGGGATGTATACAGGTCAGTACGGCGTGGTATCTAATCAAACGTTTCAAGCTCGATAAACCAGCGGCTTTTCTGCTGGCGCTCTCTTTCACCTTTTGCAGTTGGTCAGTCACCAACATCCGGAACCCCCTGTGGATGGATAGCCTCTATCTCTTGCCGATTTGCGCCTACGGCGTATACGAACTCATACAAGATGGCAAGATCATCAAGCTATCCATCGCCCTATCGCTCAACGTGATGTTCTGCTGGTATATGGGCTATATCGACATCTTGTTTCTAAGCCTGTTCGTTTTTGTAGAGTTCTTCGATTACATAGCTCTGAATGGACACTCAAAGCGTTTCTTCTTAAGCAGGGCCCTGCGATTTACAGCGGCTCTTGCGCTATCTCTAGCACTAGCCGCATGGACATTCATTCCCACCATCTGTGCCATGGCAAAGAGCCAGTCTGCGACAAGCATCGGCACGCTCTTCCGGACGAGCCCAAGGGCGTTGATTCGCGGGTTTTTGCCAACCATGTGGGCAAACGATGCCAAAACACCTCAGTTTTACAGCGGCATCATAACGATGCTGCTCGCCATATCTATGCTGTTTATCAAAAAGATTCCGTGTAAGACCAAAGTTGCTACCATCATTATCACGGTTTTCATCATAGCGAGCTCCATCTTCGGCCCGCTCGAGTACATCTGGTGCGGCATGAGGGTGCCCAACGGATTCTACTCTCGTACCGCATTTCTGCTGAGCTTCATAACAATCTGGGCTGCCGGCTACGCATGCCGCAGCCATCAGATCCATCTGAAGATAACATCGCGCAAGAAAACGCTGTTCGTAGCGATGGCCGCAATATTCGTTCTCGTCGATGTAACGATCAACGCGCACGCTTGCTGGAACCAGCTCTATATTGGATACTCCCAAACCGAGCACAACCAGTACAGCGCCCAGGTAGACAAAACCATCAGCGAAATAAAACAATCGGACCCGATTGAATTATTCCGCATAGACCGCACCAGTACCCGCGCCGACAGCGCGGCCCTCAACGAGGGTCTCGCCCATTCATACAACGAACTCTCTTCGTATACCTCGGCCAGCAATCCGCAGGCTATCGCGATCCTCAATAGTCTGGGATATAGCAGCGTAGGAGAATTTTCAACACGCTATGCCGAGCCGATTCTTGCGGTCGATACGTTATTAGGCGTCAGGTACAGTTTAAGCGACGTACCCGCTTTGGGCTACACGCCGCAGCAGAGCGTAAACACAGCATCTGCGGCAACCTGCTACCAAAATCCCTATGCTCTTAGCTTAGGAATGCCTTGTACAGCCGACATGTGTAACAGCACCCTCAGCGGCGACAACCCATTTGAACGGCAAAATGAGTTGTACAGCAAAATACTCGGCAGAAACGTCAAGCTTTATACGAAAATCCATGCTGATGAAACCACGTCCCGTGATGACAACACAGGAACGACCACTTCGAAAGCATGGACGTGCACCGTTCCAGAAGGAACGATTGGCTATGTCTATGTCAATAAAGATCGAGCAGCAGGCAGTTATTGGCCCGTGCAGCTAAGCATCGATGAGCGCGTCATCGATAATGAAGCATGGCGATTCGATAACAACATTCGCCAAATCGCTGAAGGCGACGGCGCCACAATGCACACGGTAACGATAAGCGTGGCCGAAGGATACCAAAGTATGCCCGAGAATACCGACGCGGTCTTTTACGCCTTGAATCTTGAAGAATTCAAAGGCGTAATCGCTGAACTCAAATCAAAAGAGTTCAACCCCTCGGTCTTTACCGATGGATTCGTATCTGGAAAATACCACGCCGCCAAGAACGAATATTTATTATTGTCCATCCCCTATGACCGGGGCTGGACCGTCACCGTCAATGGTAAGAAAACAAATATGTATCCCGCAGCCGATAAAGGTCTGAGTTGTATACCGGTAGGTAAAGGCCAAAACAACATTGAGCTTTCGTACCATACGCCTGGCGCTTTAGCAGGAGCGATCATAAGTGCTGCGACCATGACAGGAATCCTCATTTACTCCGGCATATGCAGGATTCGATCCCGCCGGGGCTCTAACCCCGAAGGGATCGAATCCTGCGGCCAAGTGCAATAACTCCGGCCACACCGAGCATGACAAAGTAGGGCAGGTAGAGTACAAGATAACGGCCACGAGCCTCAAATACCATAAGGAATACGGCGAGCATACAGATGGAGAAATAGACCGCGCCCTCCCCCACAGATACATTGCCCCTCAGGAATCCAAGCGAAACACCGATCAAGATAAAGAACCATATAGACTGCGAAACAATCTGAAACATGCGGTAGAGCTTCGTGTTGCCATGTGCCCCGATAAGCGAGGCACCCAATGAAGAATGGCCTTCGAATTGAAAGAAGAAATTTCCCTCGAACGTCCACCCGAACATGCCATCGGCAAAATTCGTAAGCGTCTTTTTGCCAACAAGGGCAACAGTGCCCAGAGGCCCCATAGAGGAAATGCGCTCTTTCCAGCCAGCAATTTCGGCAGCCGAGCGTTCTTTGGAATCAGTAAAACGCGAAGAGAATTCAATGTCATCAACGTTATATACACCGCCAGCATCGTCGTTGGCACCCATATACAAAAAATGAGTCATGCCTTGCGCGGCAGCGTCATCCAAATTGGGGACCGAATGCGCACATGAGCCTTTAACAACGACAACAGCAACCAGAACCAAAACAGTACAAGCAGCAACACGAAGATCTGGAATCAAACGACGAAATCGCTGTTTGAGACTATCGATACTCTTCGCCGAAGACAACATCGCGAGCAATAACGAAAGAGCAATAAAGATAACCGTAGGTTTAATGAGATAACCAATTCCAGCAAGAAATAACATAACCGGCAGATTGTACTTTGAACCCTGGCGGCACACAGCACAATAAAGAATGCCAACGGTAAACGGCATCGAAAACGTATCGCTATACGGAACCAAAGCCCAGGGCGAAAGCCCGATAAATAGAAAGCCGAACACAAGCGTAACAAGAGCAACGCAATCATCAAAGAGCAAGCGTGCAACCCTTGTAATGAGCTGAAGCGATAGGTTGCAACAGATACAGGAGATCAACACCAGAACCAAGTACGCATCAATGCCACAATGACCACAGACATCTCTCAAGGCCTTTATGAAGCAGAAAAGAACGATTTGGTTAGGACAACGGGAGAGATATTCAGACAACCCGCTCTCAAACGTTCCCGATGTAAGCCACCAGACATCCCAACCCGTGCGAAACCATGCCAAATAAATAAAGACCAACTGGAAGGCAAACAAAGCAACAGCCGCGATATTGAGAACCATATTGAATCGGCTGTCAGAGAGCGAAAACGTTTTACGGCCCAGGAAACATGCGAAAAACACCACAAACAAAATCGACAGCGCGATAACAACCGGATAATACGAAAAGACGCTCGACTTGCACGCATATGTAAACGCCGGTGCCGCAAAAATCACCAGCAACGATATGAATGCATAAAAAGCCACAGCGATATTTCGGAATAGCTTGAGCATGAACATCCTCTAGATAAGACGCGACCGCCATCAAAGGATAGCGGTCGCCGCGTAACTATGAAAACAGAGAAACGCTAAAGCGTCTTCATGTACTCCCGGAGCTCTTCCTCCCAGTCGGGCATGCGGAAGCCTGCAGACTCGAGCTTGGAGAGGTCGAGGGCGGAGTGGACCGGGCGCGGGGCGATCGGGCCCTGGGCGCCGGCGTAGTAGTCGGCGGTGCTCACGGGCGTCACGGCGTCGCCGTTGCCGTTGGCGGCCTCGAAGACGGCGCGAGCGATGTCCGCCCAGGACCTCACGGCGCCGGAGCCGGTGCAGTTGTAGGTGCCGTATGGGGCGTGCGTATCGAGAACGTGGAAGATGGCCGCGGCCATGTCGCGGGTGAAGGTGAGGCGGCCCAGCTGGTCATCCACGACGGTGATGCGCTCAAGCCCGTCCTCCGGGTCGGCGACGCGGTCGGACAGGCCCTTCATGGTCTTCACGAAGTTGTGCCCCTCGCCGATGACCCAGCTGGAGCGCATGATGTAATGACGTGGGCAGTTCGAGACCGCGATGTCGCCGGCGGCCTTGGTCTGGCCGTAGACCGAGAGCGGGCTGAAGGGCTCGTCCTCGGTGTGCACCTCCGCGGAGCCGTCGAAGACGTAGTCGGAGGAGACGTGGACGAGCGTGATCCCGTGCTCGGCGCAGGTGCGGGCGAGCAGGGCCGGGCCCTGGGCGTTGGCCCTCCAGGCCGTCACGCGACCCTCGGGGGTTTCTGCCTTATCTACGGCCGTGTAGGCGCCGCAGTTGATGACGGTGCCGTAGAGCGACCAGTCGTACCGCGCGTAGGCCGCCGGGTCGGACATGTCGAAGGTGTCGATGTCGCAGAAGTCGAAGTCCTTGGCCACGCCGCGCTCCTCGGCGAGCGCGCACACCGCGTGCCCGAGCTGACCGTTGCAGCCGGTGACGAGGGTGCGCTTGGGCGCCATGGGGACGACGTCCTTCAGCATGGGATGGTTGAGGTCGGCCTCAGAGACGGTGGCATCCTCCAGCGGGATGGGCCACTGGATGGCGAGCTCGGGGTCGGCGAGGTTCACGAAGGTGTAAGTCTTCTTCAATTCAAGGGACCAGTGGGCGTCCACCAGGTAGGTGTAGGCGGTGCCGTCCTCCAGGGCCTGGAAGGAGTTGCCCACGCCGCGGGGCACGTAGATGGCCCTGGACGGGTCGAGCATGCAGGTGTAGACGCGGCCGTAGGTGGCGCTGCCCTCGCGCAGGTCCACCCAGGCGCCGAAGACGCTGCCGCGGGCCACCGAGATATACTTGTCCCAGGGCTCGGCGTGGATGCCGCGGGTGACGCCCTTCCTGTCGTTGTAGGAGATGTTGTTCTGGACCACGCGCAGGTCGGGGACGCCCAGCGCGGTCATCTTGGCCCGCTGCCAGTTCTCCTTGAACCAGCCGCGCGAGTCGCCGTGGACGGCGAGGTCCACGACCCTGAGGCCCTCGATGCCGGTCTCCGACACGGAGAGGTCCTTCTCGAACTCTATGTCTGCCATATGGGAATAGCTCCAATCGCGGATGCGGTGCCCACGGCCGGCCGCGGGGTCATCCCCAACCCCGCGGCCGGCCGTGGGCACCGGATGTGCCTGTACGGTTGCCCTCCGGGCTACTGGCCCTGCGCGCGGTAGCGGGCCTCGGTGGCCTCCTTGGCCGGGCGCCACCAGGACTCGTTCTCGACGTACCAGTCGATGGTCTGCCTGAGGCCCTCGGCGAAGTCGGTGTGGGCCGGGCGCCAGCCGAGCTCTCGCTGGAGCTTCGTGCTGTCGATGGCGTAGCGGCGGTCGTGGCCGGGGCGGTCGGCGACCCAGTCGAAGTCCTCGGGGTCGCGGCCCATGGCCGTAAGGATCATGCGCAGCACGGTGATGTTGTTCCTCTCGCCGTCGGCGCCGATGAGGTAGGTCTCCCCCATGCGGCCCTTCGTGAGGATGTCCCACACGGCCGAGGAGTGGTCCTCGGTGTGGATCCAGTCGCGGACGTTCTCGCCCTTCCCGTAGAGCTTGGGGCGCACGCCGTCGATGATGTTGGTGATTTGGCGCGGGATGAACTTCTCCACGTGCTGGTAGGGGCCGTAGTTGTTGGAGCAGTTGGAGATCGTGGTGCGCAGGCCGTAGGTGCGCGTCCAGGCGCGCACGAGCATGTCGGAGGAAGCCTTGGTCGAGCTGTAGGGGCTGCTCGGGTGGTACGGCGTCTCCTCCGTGAACTTCGCCGGGTCGTCGAGCGCCAGGTCGCCGTAGACCTCGTCGGTGGAGACGTGGTGGTAGCGGATGCCGTGTTTCCTCACGGCCTCCAGCAGGCGGAAGGTGCCCTCGACGTTGGTGCGCAGGAACGGCTCCGGGTCGGCGATGGAGTTGTCGTTGTGGCTCTCGGCGGCGTAGTGCACGATGGCGTCGTGGCCGGGGACCAGTTTATCCAGCAGCTCCGCGTCGCAGATGTCGCCCACGACGAGCTCCACGCGGTCAGCGGGCAGCCCGGCGATGTTCTCGGGGTTGCCGGCGTAGGTCAGCTTGTCCAGCACGGTGACGTGGACGTCCGGATGGTTGTTGACCACGTAGTGCACGAAGTTGCTGCCGATGAAGCCGCACCCGCCCGTGACGATGATGTTATGGGGTTCAAAAAACTCAGACATGAAAATCCAATCTGAAGCATGTACAGCTTCTTTAGTATGCCGCAGGAAATGACCCTGCGGCACTATTCAACAAAACTATCGGACATTTCGACATGCAATAAGAGCCATGACCTTTGTGGAATTGGTCCCCGTACAAAACGCTTCCGGAATACAGTCTTTATCGTACCTGAAGACCGAATTCCCAGTTTTATCGCGTAGGTACTTATAGAAGAAGTCCTCCCAGCTTTTAAACTCTTCACTGTAAACGTGCTCTTCTGGAGACTTCAGCACCGCCTTAGCATCAAGCCCAGAAATTACGCCCGAGCTCAGCAGAAGCCACTCGAATGACTCAGGGAGACAAACCGTAACAGTATCGCGGTGAATGTCCTGGAGCTTAAGGACGCGGTCCACATAGCACCCAAATGCCGCTCCGTCCGCAACAACAAACACGCGATCATCGAGATGCCGATCCAGCCATCCTAAAATCGCGCTGTTCGTCATAGCCGAAGCGCAGGTAAGCTCACCATCAGCAAAATGCCGTTCAAAGAACTGAAAACCAGACTTACTGTCCTCACATAGAAGGATTGAAAAGTCCCGCTTTGGCACCGACCGGGAGATAGCATAACGATGATTTCCGCGATCTTGATAAACAGGGGCGAAGGAATGGTATTTTCCGCTCGTCTTAATCTTGTAAATCTCATCCACGCTATACGGCAGATTGGGAAAGTCAGCCCTTGAGATCAACACGAAGTAGTTCGAGGAATACAACACGTGTTGGGCAAACTCATCAGTATGAATTTCTTTTAAGCCCTCATCAACAAATACAATCGAGTCATGTACAGACGATAGCTGGTTTCGCCAATCATAATCGGTCAAGGCAACGCAAGGGCAATCACATTGCAAGGAGACGCCCGACTGTTCGCCCATGCGCATGTAGTCTGCGACCATGTCAAACAGCGTCGTCTTGCCCGTGCCGCTATCACCACGCACGATAGTGATATTCCGCTTAATAATGAATGTATACCTAGTTCCCCTGCGACGGGAAATTTTAACGAGATGTGAACCGTTCACAAGCAGCACCTACAGATACGGAATTGACTCGTGAATGAGCTCTGCCATGTTATGAGCGATTCGTCCGCTGTTCACGACTTTTATTTTAAAATCATCGCGTCCAAAATCCATCACATGGTAAAGGTTCACAACGAGCTTGCGGTCTCTAGCCATGTCGAGGATCCACTTGGCACAGTTATCGCCACAGGTCGAAGCATTAAAAATATTTTTACGATCAAACTTCAAGAGCAGCAACGTTTTCACTCCACCTGAAAGCTGAAGTGGAGAAATAGACCCAAGCACGGGGCTTTCAATGACGTTTTCAGAGACAACATCAGATCGGTCGACGTCTTTAATTATCGAGACCGCATAGGGGTTCGTGATCCAAGAAGAACGGTAAGAGTTTTTGAAATATGTCGCTGTGTTGTAAATCGCTTCTGGCATATCGCCAAAGTAGACGCTTAACACATCCACTCCCAATCATATTGTTTTTGCGGTAATCGTAATCATAGCGAAAGGGGCCACCGGATAAACGGCGACCCCAAAAGAAAGCAAACTGGCACTAGTACTCGCGCGGACTCTCGACGATCTCGCCGGCGGCGACCTTCTTGAGGTGCTGGCCGTAGACGGACTTGCCGTAGGCCTTGGCGGCCTCCTCCAGCTCCGCGGTGGTGATCCATCCGTTCTCCCAGGCGATCTCCTCGGGCACGGACACGGGCAGGTCCTGCGAGTGCTCCACGGCGCGGACGAACTCAGCCGCCTCGTGCAGGCTCTCCATGGTGCCGGTGTCCAGCCACGCGTAGCCGCGGCCTAGGGTGACGACGGACAGCGTCCCCTCCTCCAAGTACATCTGGTTGAGCGAGGTGATCTCGAGCTCGCCGCGGGCCGAGGGTCTCACCTGGTGCGCCTTGGCGGCCACGTCGCCCGGGTAGAAGTAGAGGCCGGTCACGGCGTAGGAGCTCTTGGGCACCGCGGGCTTCTCCTCGATGGAGACGGCCCGCCCCCGCCCGTCGAACTCGACGACGCCGAAGCGCTCGGGGTCGTCGACGTGGTAGCCGAACACGGTGGCGCGTCCGGCCGAGGCGTTCTCCACGGCCTTCTTGAGGTGGCGGGACAGGCCGTTGCCGTAGAAGATGTTGTCGCCCAGCACCAGGGCGCAGGGCTCTCCCCCGATGAACTCCTCGCCGATGGTGAAGGCCTGGGCCAAGCCGTCCGGCGAGGGCTGCTCTGCGTAGGAGAGGTTCACGCCGTAGCGCGAGCCGTCCCCGAGCAGGCGCTCGAAGTTGGGCAGGTCGGTCGGCGTGGAGATGACCAGGATGTCCCGGATGCCCGCCAGCATGAGCGTGGACAGCGGGTAGTAGATCATGGGCTTGTCGTAGACCGGCAGCAGCTGCTTGGAGGTCACGAGCGTGAGCGGGTACAGGCGCGTGCCGGACCCGCCAGCGAGGATGATACCTTTCATAAAAACTCCCTTATATAAATCAAAAAACAACAGAAAAGATAATGTTTAAACTCGCCGATATGAAACTCAGCTATAGACGTCTGAACAATACGCAACTCACCAATTGTATAGCTGAACAACCTTATCCGTCAGATTCGACCAATCTCTATCCTCAGCTGTTTTCAAACCGCTCATATACAACGTCTCGCGTAGCCTTTCATCCGTAACAATACGCTTGATGCAACTCACAGCAGCATCAATGTCCCCCCGTTTGTAAAGCAAACAGTTCGTCTCATCACGCAGAAATTCTGCATTGCCATCATTTGGAACCGCAACGACATACCCACCCGTCGCCATCATTTCCAAAGGAGGATATGAGAAGCTTTCAAGAATGCTCGTCTTCAATAAGATATGACAGTCGTTATAGATATTGGAAATCTCATCATGCGGTACACGACCAAGAAAATTATCTATTCGATACCAAGATTTTTTCTTCCCGGTATAGTTCATATACCAAATCTCAAACTTATCCGAATCCAACTTTTCTACAACTCGGAAAGCTTCATCGACGTTTTTATATTCAGACCCACAGTCACCTTCAATAAGAATTCGTATTTTAGAAGAGTTAAAATCACGCATGGAATGAGGGAAAGAAGCCAAGTCGAGTCCATTAGGTACCGATTTACAGCCCTGCCCAAACCTATCCTTAAGCCAGGTCTCACACCACGGTGAAATAGTCAGATAATCAACATCTTTATTCAAATATGTTGCATTTGCCTGAAGTCGCAGCCTATCTCCAGGGAGATAGAAATCCGTCTCCAAATTTTGGACCAAGTACTTTTTCTGATCAATTCGAGGATAACGTTTAATGAAATCAAGCGTATCCCATAAAGTTGCAACAGCCGTATCAATTGCGCCAGATAAAGGGCATTCATCTAAATGACCACTTGGAACGACCCGATTAAGAACGGGAATACGATGACCGAACACTTCGAGCCATTTAGTTGAATCGTCAGTGTTGAGAATCAACACATCAACTCCCGCATCCTGAAGAATGCAGAGGTGTCTAAAAGCAACCAGAACTCCGCCGCTCGTGTTCAAGCTCGGCATAACCATCGCGAGATTATGTGTTTGCTCTTTAACAATAATGTCACGGATATTTTTTGCGGCGGAAACCGTCGTGCAATGCTCGTGACAATATGCATGTGCAGATTCACCAATTTTGTTCCTAAAGGCCGAGTCAACGACCAAGCGATCTAAAGCGATATACCAGTCATCTATGCCATCACAAAGAAGCCCAGTAAAACCGTTTTGGATCATTTGCTTAAACGCGCCAACGTTACTTGCAACCGTTGGAACTTTAACAAGAGATGCTTCAATCCACTTGTTTTCAGATTTGGCTCGATTAAATAAGGTATCTTCCAAAGGCGCGATATTTATATCGCAAGAAGCGATATAGTTCGGAAGGCGACGCCAGTCGCAAAATGGAAAAGAGAGAATCCTATTAGAAAATTCACTGAGTTCAGCGGGAATATCAAGCTCTCCTCCAACCATCAGCTTAACATTAGGATGTTTTTCCATAATTTTTCGTAAAGCGGGAAGAATCAAATTAAAATCAGCATTGTGTGTAATACTACCACTGAAATACCCAATCCAAATTTCTCCAGTTTTATTCTTTTCAAGTTGACGCTCCATGGCCCTTTTATAAGGAACTTTATCCTCAGGTAAAACACTCGAGCTCTGAAGTTTAGGGAGAACGTCCCTTCGATAAATCGCAATATTGGAATAGTCTATCATAGATTCCGATGCAACGTTCCTATTAATATAAACATCAGGGATATATTTTCGAAGCTCAACGGCCATTCCCTCAGTGGTAGTAATGGCGCAATCACACAACTTCAGCGTCTCCCCCATACGAATAACGCCATCGTCATAGCAAGACTTATCCCGTGAAGACATAGATTGAACGAAAGGTATTGAGTCAGTATAGCAAGTATCAATGACAAGATCATCGATATCATAGATCACGCGTTTATTGAGTTGCTTTGCCTGTCGGATAAAAGAATCAATTTCGTCAGAAAAAGGACAACGAAAAATAATAAACGTACGAGCATGCCTAAGAATATCATCTTTGAAATCCCAGGCATTGACCCTTCCAACGGTAAAACCAGCCGCTTCTAATTCTTCAATCTGGTGATCAACACGGTACCTAATGGGATGTGGAACGGAATAATCACATCCGTTAATAAATATCACATCGAAAAAGGAATTGTCCGCTTTATGACGGATATTAAAATGCGGTCTCTTCATCGAGATAACATGTGAGACCTTCTTAGGTACATTATACAAACCTTCTTCTTTAATTGTGTAGCGGATACCTTCAAGAAGGTCTGACATAAACAACCAAACTCCTAAAACGTGGATATTATTGAAATAAAGTCAACAAATAGAATTACACACAGTAGAATCGCTGAATAGAATAGTACATGTCCTTTAGAATTGGACTTTATGGGTCTCAGAATGCATAAAAGTACCGGGAGAACTAATGGAATAAGATATCTTCCCTGAATTCCCATGATGATATCTTCACGCTTATCAACATTTAAAGTCCAGTTTCTCATTGTCATCACAATGAGAAAGAAATTTAGAAGCACAGCAATGGTAATCACAAAGCGATCGGTATTGCAGAGAGACACGAGACTATTATTTTCATCGTTATAAAACAAAACAACTGATTGAACAACAATATAGAGCCAAAAACAAAAAGGCCAAACGTTAATAGACAATGCCCCAAGATTAAGGCCCGCATAAGATTGAAACCAAAAGGGACCCATTTCCCAAATTGATTTAATAAAAACCTTTGCACAATGAAGAGGAGTGCGCATCAGCGCAAAGGAATCGGGCATAAAACTTCCACGGTAAAAAGCAATAAATAAAACACCCGCTATTGCGATAGTCGAGAGGCACAGGACAACAAAACGACAATAGCTGCGATCACCTTTAATTTTTTTCCAGTGAATAAGGTTCAACAAAACAAGCGGGAAAAACATCTCTTTTGAGATCAACAGAAGAACGGACGAGACGAACAAAACAACGAAAGATTTTCTTGTATAAATAGAATCCGAAGCGATGCGAAAAACAAGGACTATATATCCGATTGCGACGATATTCGTAATTGAATCAGCAGAAACAGATGCTTCCTGCTGCAGCAAAATAGGATTCAAAAGGAAAACCATTACAGCTGTTTTACCGCTTGGAGCACACTCAATAATCCAATAACCTATGAAACAGTAAAATAAACCAGCTAGTACTCGAGAAGCGGACAAGGCAATAAATGCATTAAAACCAAGACTTTTTGCGAGATTTAGGACAAGTCCAGGAATTAGATAGAGATGAGAAGAGTAGCTCAAATATCTCTGACACAAAAAAACATCCGACCAATCAGTGTCGGAAATCATCGCATGGAAGTAACCTGAATACGATGACGGGAAATATCCATCCTTAAAAGCAGATATGACTTGGAAGCCAGTTTGAGACCGTCCAAACAAAGCTGCAGCCTGCCAGATATGAGCCGATTCATCTGGAACGTTATTGGGAAGCAAAAATAGCCCAAAAGAGACTGCGGCAGGAACAGCGACTAAAACAAAAACGAAAGGGCTATTTGCTTTAGTGTTATTACATGCGATGAGAAACAAAACCAAAAGGAATAAACAAGGCACTATAAATAAAGCTAACTGTCCTCCACTAAAAAAATGTGCATCAAACCCACAATAAACAAAGAATAAGGCCGAGAGACCCAACGTCATCAAAAGTGTATAGACAAGCAAAAACATCGTTTTCTTTTGTCCGGATTGACGAGTTAAATTAAATAGCATCTCAATTTTTGATTTCATGAACAACAAATCCAATAACCAAGAGTCCGAACTAACCTATAGTAAGAAGAGAAAGAAATGTTACCGCATTTCTAAGAATACCCTTTCTCCAGATATCGGCACGATTCATAAGAGCGACTCTATTTAGAACACCCGAGTTCTTAATTGCAATAAAAGATTCAATCTGTGTTTTAATATCTGTATTGATGGTTATCAAATCTGGATACACACGCACAAGCTCCTCGGCCTGCACAATAGCTTCCAATTCTGTCTTTCTTCGATCATTAAACGTCTTAATACCTTGCAAAAAAGAAAACTTAACGGCGCCGACCGAATTCTCAAAATGCTGTCGATAAGAAATCGTTTGCTCCGGAATATAAACAACGTTCCCAAATGCAGCAGCAACGAGAGACGCCCACCAATCGTGCATAATTAACAAATCGGTATCCACTTTCCGCTGAAGCAACAGAAGAAGTTGACGATTGATCATCATGGTGCAGCCAGTAACAAGACATGAAGCTAAAAAATAACCTAAATCTATTTTGCTTGCATCGAGTGCTGAATAGCGCAAAAAAAGAAGGAGAGATCAGATTCAAATTTTGATCAACAACGCGCAAATCAGTGCAAACAAGAACGGGTCCAGAACTTTTAATCTCGGATTCTTTCATTTTATTTAATGTAAGCTCAATTTTATGAGTATCCCAAACATCATCCTGATCCGCAGTCATAACATATGGAGCAGATGCAATACGGAACAGAGCCATGAAATGAGACTTTGCAGAACCAAAATGGCTACCATCCAGCACGAGCCGAATCCTCGAATCTCGTTCACAATATAATCTGATTACGTCCAATGAACGATCTGTTGAACAATCATCTGATATAAGAAGTTCCCAATCTTGAAAAGACTGGTTAAGAATAGATTCGATTTGCTGATCAAGGTATCTTTCGCCGTTATATACAGCCATCAAAATCTGCACGGAAGCCATATAGTAATTTTACCTTCCATATACACGTAAACAAAAAGCAAAAACAGAGGGATGACGCACAAACAACCAAACGGCAACCCTGTTAACTAGCGCATCGCCTTTAGGCCTAAAAGGAGATGCATATAAGTCCTTTTGCCAACAAGTAATTTTCATATCTAACCAGTTTCGATACAGAATCAAATTTGCGTTAGAAAGTGATGAGCCGTCACCCTTTCTTGTATAGAAAAGAAACCAAACAACCAATCTAATAAAATAATGCATGAGAATGGGACTGATTGAGATATCTCTCTCCTCAAGCATATAAAGAAGAGAATCGAGCGTTTCAGAAAATAACAGACTCTTGGACGATCTTTGTAGCGTATTAGATACACTCGTCTCGTTATAAAACCAGTTGTAACCGCAATAAGGAATTACACTGAGTTTCTCAGCCGACTCGATAGCTGGCAGTGTAAAAAATAAATCTTCACTTATATTTGTATTCAAAAATGTAAAAGAATACTTACGTACAAAACTCAAGCGATACATCTTTGCCCAAGCGGCCTCAACTGCATAAGGACTCCATTCATCGGCGGAACGGGGAACTACACTTGTAACAATCTCACCTTCAGAATTAGGCCTCTTATAACCACTGCAAACAATGTCAGCATTCGAGCGAATGGCTTCATTCAGATGAATCTCTAAAAAATCTAAATCAAACCAATCATCATTATCGGCAAAAACAATATACTCCCCACTGGCTAAATCTATTGCCCTATTTCGAGCACAGGCTACACCGGCGTTCTTTTGGTGTTCAATAACAAATTTACCAGGAAATTGGGCTGAAAAATCGTCCAAGATAAACGAACTATTGTCTGAAGAGCCGTCATCGATACAAATAATTTCTAAGTTTGAATAGGTCTGATTCAGTACGCTTTCTAAACAACGAGAAAGATATTTTTCTGAATTGAATACCGGAATCAGAACCGAGATCTTAGTACCATTTTGAGCTAAACCCACACTACGTCCTTAGAAATTTAACCTTCTCAGCGAAGTAATTTAATACATATAAGTTTCTATTTTAGTGGTTTCAAAACAAAGCGAAAAACCATTGGAATAATTGAAACTAAATACGAAAAGATAATTACGAAATTAATCGAATTTGAATCACTAAATAAGAAGTTCATTCCAATAAAGCAAACGAAAACGGGGAGCAGACTGAAGAGAACAATCTCCTTGTTATTTCCAATAATAATCAAAATATCTAGGAGAAAAGAAATACACGCAGAGCAGGCAGTACAAATTAGAGCACCGTAAAGCAAATACGTAAAGGAGGCAATACTTGATCCATATATGAGGGTGAGAACAGGATTACCGAATAGATAAGCCAGAAACAAGCTGAAGAACAACATGACGACAATAGAAAGTACAACCCTTACAACAAGGGCACGAATGGAATCACCGTCATTTAAATGAGTAGCTTTACCTATTGTCCCGTAAAGAGGAGCATAAATATAGCTGGCAAGAGCTTGGATAATGACACAGGGGGTAGCCACGGCCGCATAGTGACCAAGTGCCTCGTTGCCAAAAGACATTCCATATCGCTGGCGAGTAGCACTTACGACCAACGTTATAAGTAACGAGGAGACAAACCCCGCAACACATAATTTAGTTATTTTTATCAAAGCGCTAACTTCTAATCGTGGCTTAATTGACCCAAATTTAATAGCATGAGGAATGTCGTATAAACCGATTGAAAAAATGGAAACAACAATCATCAAACAAAAAGAAACAGATAGCTGACTAAAAACGGAAAGTCCAACAATAAAGGAAATGAGTATAAGAATTCCTCGAATGATCTGAGAAACACCAGCATAGTCAAGATGATTATGAATCTGAAAAACACCGTGAAGAACCTCAGCAAAGGACTCAACTATTTTAAAAATCACATATAGAGCAACAATTCCATAATCATGAGAAGAAACGCTGAACAAGCAGTAAAATGCAGAAAAAATAAGCGACAGAAGAGAACAGGCGATTCGAAATCCAATAAAGTCCCCAGTTGTCAATTCATCGCCGGAAGAAGCAACCTGGACAGGACGCACCTTAAACAACGCAATTGTTGCTGTCAAATTTCCAACGGACATCGCGATTGCCAGAGCGCCAGAATCGGAATAATCAGGTGAAAGCACAACGACAAGAACTGTCGTCAACCAGCTGCATCCTAGATAAACTAAGGATCCGATCGAATTCCAAAACATGCTTTTTTTAAGTGACAACTCTGGTCTTTGATCTGTCATAACGTTCCATATCACAAACTAGCCGTTACTTTTTTGACTTAGCGAATATGCCTTTGAGATTAGCAAGGCAATGGGCCTAGGCCAAAACTTGCAGAACATGTCTAAATCTTCATCTGACCTTTGATGAGATTCAATCAAAGATGATGTTTCCGACCCAGCATGAATTCTGTGAGACATTAGAACTGCCGGATTGTAAGTGAAATCCCCCGACAGTCTCGATACTTCCTCCAGCATTTGCCAATCAAGCGATCCATAATAATCCTCTTTGAATAAAGGGGAAGGAAGGTTCGGCAAGACATAGGTGATAGATGGGCAGTCTATGGGATCTCCCAAAGACAAAATCCTTCTTCGAACAAAAACTGATGAACTGTTCTTCTGTCGCTCCAACGGCCGAAGCATAAGACGCTTTATGTTTAAAAGCGTATTGTTATCGCACTCATCTTGACCCCTAAGCTCAGAATATCCACTAAAGAAGAGCAAAGGCCGCTTTGCACGATTTAAATATGATAAAGCAGATTCAAAATATTCGGGTTTATAAACATCATCCTGATGAGCTATTGTTACTAACGGACAATCAGCTGCCTTAAGCGCAAAATTCCAATCTCTTGCAATCCCGCTGCATCCATGCGAAACATATAACGGAAGAGAATACTCATCGCATAGACCTTTTATATAGTCATTCGGAGTAGAAGTGCAGACAATGACCCTGGATAAAACAGTCTGTTTTAGAAGAGAATCAATACACTCTCCCAAGAAGGGACTCTGTTTATAAGCACACACGGCAAACGTATGATCAGAAACCTTAAACATCTATTTTTCCCCACCATCATTGCGTGGATTACGTTTTAAATACTCAGCACAATCGTGTTCTAAAATCGCCAATCGTTGAGTTAGGTTTTTAACAGACAAAAGCAATCTGCTTATCGCAATGCTAAGAGAAAGCACGATTGCGAATAGAACAATGACCGTACAGAAAAATAGAAAATTAGAAGGGACTCCAAATCCCATTAGAGTAGATAATCGACAAATCAAATTAGGAAATAAAAGGCACACAAGGAGCAACAGGCTCAAGAAAAGCCAAAGTAAGGAGTACTTTAAAAGCAATTTGCCTTTTTTAACTTGAAGAAAAACATTGACAACAAATATTAGCGTCAAAATCGCAAGTGCAATTCGCAGCGCAATCGACATTTCTCACCTCCGCGAATCCGACTTGCCGCCCCAAGCGACAACAAGAATGGCAAGCGTTACTTTTATCATGTAATAAATGGAAGAAAAACCACCAATTGAGGAAGAGCCACCCTGACGCTCAAGCATATTCACGGGAGTTTCTACCACATTCAAACCACGCATTTGAGCGAGGGCGATTGATTCAGGCTCAGGGTAATCCATGGGGTAATTGTCACAAAACAAATCAATAGCCTTGCGTCCAGAAGCCCTAAAGCCGGACGTAGGGTCTGTAATGCCATGCCCCGTTAAGACCTTCAAAAGGCCCGACAACCAGGTAATACCGACACGCCGAAGCCAAGTTGACTGAAATCCCTCAGTAGTCTCAACGAACCTTGATCCAATAGCCAAATCAGCACCATCTTCAACGAGACGCACAAGATCTGAAATGTATCGAGGATCGTGCTGCCCATCACCATCAACTTGGACATCAATGTCATAACCATGATGCTGGGCATATTTATGACCAGCCTGAACAGCTCCTCCAATCCCAAGGTTTTGGGGAAGATCAAGAACATTAATCCCGTTTTGCTTGCAAATACGAAGTGTTTCATCCCGAGAACCGTCATTTACAACGACGTAATCATATCCCGTTTTTTCAATTAGCTTCACCGTGCTCAATATACAATCTTGCTCGTTATACGCAGGCACAATCACAAGTACCTTTAAATGTGAGTTTTCTTTTTTCGCGTTTAGCGCCATACAAAAGACTCCAATAGGGAGATGTAAAACCAAATACTAAATTCATAGTATAAATTAGAGTCATAAATTGTGATGGCAGTATCAAAAGACAGACCAAGTCATTCATATCTAAATGTTCTTTAGATATGAATGACTTGAACGAAAGCAATAACAACAAATGGCTTTTAAAAACGACTCTAATTTATTGCATTCAGATTGCTCGGCATCAAACACCGATACTGAGCCGATTTACTCACAGCGACAATTACTAATTTGTCTTCTCCACGAGCTTAACCTCAAAAGCTTCCATGTGAAGCGTCTCTCCTGTAGTACCAGCGCACTCGCCAGACTTTACCCAGTCAAGCCAACCTTTGTTTTGGACATGGGCCCGATACCGAACATCGTAATGCCTGGCTAAATCACCCGTCAGCTTGATCTCGATTGCCTCTACAAGAAGAGATTTACCAGTCGTGCCAGCTGTTTTCCCGTTTTCAACCCATTTCTGCCAACCGATATTCGACACATGGGTTCGGTACTCGATATCACCGGAATAACCGAGATCTGGTTTACTAATCCGCAGGGCTTCGATTGCCAAGTTTCTACCAGTTGTGCCCGCAGTCATACCGTCGTAAACGGGCGCTTGCCAGCCAAAGTTTGCCACATGGGCTTTAATGGACATGGTTTTCTGAATACTAGGATTCTCTGTATCTCCAGGAGCAGATGCCCCCTTCCCAACTAAGACCACCTGATAGGCTTCGAGACGAAGTCCAAATCCGGTTGTACCAGCAACTTGACCGTTCTTTGCCCAGCCAAGCCATCCTTTGTCCTGTACGTGCGCACGATAGTAAACGTCATAATGTTCAGCCATATCACCAGTCAAACGAATCTGAATCGCCTGAACAGATTTCGCATGACCAGTCGTGCCAGATACATCACCGTTCTTTACATAGTCCTGCCAGCCATAGTCAGAAACATGGGAGCAGTACTCGATATCACCATCGTAAGGAGCATTCTGCAATTGCATTGTCAATGCCTCGACGGCCTTTGACTTGCCAACCGTACCCGAGGTATCCCCATTCTTAACAGCACTCTGCCAGCCATCATTTGATACATGGGCGGTCGACGAAACATCAAGCTGTCCACGGGTCACTCTCACAACGCTATACCCCGAACCGGTCATCTTATAGTACGCCAAAGCGCCCGAGCCAAGGGAATAAATGGCTATATCATAATCTGCCGATACAAGCACAGAATCGGAGAACTCAACGAGATAGCAGGAGTCGCCCTGTTTGCAGAGGGATCTGATTGCAGCGTCCGAGTCTTCGGTAATCGGAGAAGCAAACCAATCCATAATCGAATAATCGATTGCAGCACCAGGCTTTAACGCATCTGCCTTCGTAGAATTCCAAAGACCGCCGGCCGACTCCGCGCTTGCGGAGTTGTACGTACTAGACCCGTAACCAGAAAGACCGATATCGGGATTAAAGAAGAGGATTAACTCAGCAGCAACTGAGGAATCGACGTCGGTGATGCCCAGCCTATCAAGCTGCTCCTGTTTTTGTGGATACAGCCCTGTTGGAGTGTTGGGATGACCCTTGTAATAGTAGAGATAATCATCGCCGTAGATAGCCTCGGTCAAGTTGGCATAATCATCAAAATTGTGCTCATTGTTGACATAGGTTCCGAGCAGCATCATGACCTTTTTACCTTGCTGAGCCGCTTTATCAAAGTAGCCATCGTTGAAGTTGTAAAGGGCCTTAAACGCCTGAACCGTTTCATCTCCCCTGCTCTGCAAACTATTGAGCATATTAGAGACATTCATCTTTTTAACGTTGGGGTCAGAAGCTATTTTATTCGCAAAGGCGTTGTCATCACCGCTCGTAAACAGGTTGGTGCGTGTCATCCACCATTGGGTACCAGGTTCAACACTCAAAACAGCATACATTGAATCCCAGTGATCATGGTAATCGGCGTAGTCGTTCGAAACTTGACCAGTCTCATATTCTTTACGCTTAGCGGCATTCCAGGCTTCAATTAAATTCGCTTGTTTAGAGTCTGGATTTTTGAGGTCAAAAGCCTCGTTGGTAAATACATACGTTGCCGATCCATCAGATAACAAGCGAACGGAAAACTGCCCCTCGGGTATCTTGTTGGCATAAATTATCCGATGAATCAAGGCACACGTAATATCGTTTATATACAGATTGAACTTAGCCTTTGGATTAATCTTATGTAACACCGCAACGTAGTCGGCAAAAGCCCGGTAGCTCGATGTTGTCGCATTCTCATCGCGCGTTAAATATGGGAGTGCATACATACCAGAAGGAAGAGAGCTCCAATTATACGCACTCGGACGGTCCAACATCACAATAGAAGGAACTGTCGTGCCATCGGATGCAGTGCTGATATCCCAAAACGAAAGCGAATACAACACCACGGGAAATGAGGCGCTCAAGGGCGCAATGTTATATTCGCTTGCCGAAATACCGATAGTTTGACAGCTCTCGTGAAGAACGTTGCCGTTCTTCAAAAATTGCAAAGTGGTATCAAAAGGACCGTAATCGCATAAATCAAACTGCGTCGAATCAGAGACTAAATCTGCAATCATTACTGAGTCGTTTATTGAACGAGTCGTCCTTCCACCATACGACATTGAGGCAGACAAACGAATCTCGTCAAAAATCCCAAGTTCTTTAACTGTATTGATCTCTGGTAAGGAGATTGAAACTTTTGTCGACTGGTCTACTTGAGATATTGGCGCATTATAAACATATGGAACATACGGACAGATGGTATCCCCAGGAGCTGGATCACCCTTCTTTACAATAACAATCTGAAGAGCCTCAACAGCATATGACCAGCCTGTCGTTCCCGCGATCGACCCATTCGATGTCCAACCAAGCCAGCCGAAATTTGACGAATGAACACGATAGTAGAGATCGTAATTTGAAGAAGCATCACCACTCAGCTTAAGTTCAACGGCTTCGATTTGTAGACCACGTCCCGTCGTCCCAGAAAGGGCATTGTCAGAGACCCAACCTTGCCAACCTATATTCTGGACATGAGCGCGATATGTGATTCCCAATCCGCTTACGTTTAAAATCGAAACCCTAAAAGCTTCAATCCGTCGAGCTTGTCCAGTCGTACCGGAGACTGCTCCATCTGAAACGTAATCAGATTCCCATCCAAGATCGGAAACATGAGATTTATAGTGCACCGCAGGAACGGTATCCTGAATATCTAAAACGGCTTCAGAATGATCTACGGAGTACAAATCTTCAGTCGACTCACTGGATTCATCGGCAACGCAATCATCAGAGCTCGAAGTACTAACCACATCTGAAGCATACGAATCATCAAGTAGCTGATCCGCATACGAAGCAGGCGCAGTAATCATAAAAGCCGCTAGAGGTATAACCAACAGGCAGCACAATCTTTGAACGGTCTTTTTCAAAACATTCGCCTCCCCTGGCTGTCATTTCAATCGTAGTGATGACGCAATATGTGATAAAGCGAAATTAGGCCATCGGTTGATAGTTATCGTGAAGTGGAAGCTCATACGTAAATGGCCGCCCCTTTGAGAGGCGGCCAAATAGTTTAAGCAAACGGCCGTGCAGCACCGATCAGACGCCCGGGCGCGTTCACAGAACGCTCTGTCACACCAATCCCAGGCCAAGAATCGATAATTCTTCCGCCCCCAATATAAATAGCGATATGACCCTGATAGTACACAACATCGCCGCGCTGCAGCGCAGAAGTACTCACCGGCATGAACGTATTATTACGATACCAATTCATGGAGTTATAGGTCTGCTCAGGTAGCCACCGATGATTGTATGGATTGTACCAGCCCATATCCATACCCGTCGCGTAGAGGCATTGGAGAACCAGTCCCGAGCAATCCACAGCGTCGCCCGGCCAGGAAGAATAAGGCTCAATGTATCTTGTACCGATATATTCGCGAGCTCGCTGAATAAAGGCATTGATGCAATCTTGCTTTGTAGCGTTATACGGAATACTCGACGGCGTCACATAGGTAAAGTATCCAGTGCAATAAGCTGGCAGCTTAACCGTAGAGCAGCTAACCTTAGGATAGTTTCCTGGAGTTTGATAACCGATATAACGGTACGTCTCGAAATACGAATTACCGGTCGAACCGGGTGCAGCAGCGCCCTTAGGCAAAATCGTGACCTGAACGGCTTGAACAGGGATACCAAGTTTGGAGGTACCCGCAGCAGATCCGTTAGTAGTCCAACCAAGCCAGCCATAGTTGGAAATATGCACACGGTACCAAACATCAAAATATTTGGATACATCTCCGCTCAGGCTAATTTTCACAGCTTGAATTGACTTGTCCTGTCCAACCGTTCCGCAAGTCGATCCATCAGAAACGTTTGTCTGCCAGCCAACATCCGAAACATGAGCAGCATAGGTAATGCCACCCTTAAGTTGCGAATCGGCAAGAGAAAGCTGAAGGGCCTCAAGGGCACGATTCTGACCAACTGTTCCAGCAACAGAACCGTTAGAGACAGGAGATTGCCAACCAATACCAGCGCAATGGGCCTTTACCGAAAGACTCGGAAGCTGAATGCAAGCAGGAGAATCTTGCGAGGGGACCGAAGAACCCTTCTTCACAAGTTTTACCTGAACAGCCTCAGCCTGTTTAGATAAGCCAACCGTACCGGCAATCTCGTTATTTTTGGCCCATCCAAGCCAGCCGTAACCGGCTGCATGCACTCGGTAATAAACATCGTAGTTGCCGGCGTCGTTTCCAGATAAACGAATCTTAAGAGCCTGGATCGCCTTGCCTTGCCCAACGGTTCCCGCAAAAGCATCGCCGCTCACATACGACTGCCAACCAATATCGGCAACATGTGCACAGATTTCCACTTTTGCATCGATGCCCTGAGGAGCAACACGTAGAGCCTGTAACGATCGAGACTTTCCGGTCTGCCCAGCCGTCACGCCATCGTTAACCGGAGTCAGCCAACCAACATCGGCTATATGTGCCTGAGCAACAAGACCAACGGCTGAAGTATCGATATAGGAATTGTCAGTAGAGCCGGGCGCTGCATTGCCTTTCTTTACGAGGTGAATTTCAATCCCAGACAATCCAGAGGAACCATTGGAAACACCGCAGGGATTCCCGTTCGACGACCATCCAGTCCAACCGCGCTCTGAGTCGAAAACGCGATACCAGACGTCATACTCCTGCGAGAGCGAGCCATCCAACCGTATCTTAACTGCCTTGATAGGAGCCCCCGCAGAAACGGACGAATTAGAACCATCTGCATTTTCTGAGGTCCAGTTTCCGCTCAAATCCTGCACTGCATACCGAATGGAACCGCCCTCAGCCTGACCCTGAACATTCAACGATAGAGAATTCAGCAGTTCTGACTCTGCACTTCGGATAGAGGTTGCGCGCTTAGAGGCGGAATTTAACTGCTTGCCCGAAATCGTTTGGGCACAAATCGAAACCGTATCAGTATCGCCGATAAAAGCCTTGTTGGTAGAGCCGGGCGCATTGCCACCCTTGGGGACCAAAACAACCTTGACGGCTTCAATGGATTTTGCCATCCCCGTTGTACCGGCAGCTTTTCCGTTGCATGCCCAATCCAGCCAACCAATGCCCGATACATGAACGGAATACCAGATGTCGTAGGACTGAGCGACCTCACCAGTTAAACGAAACTGAACAGCTTCGAGGAATTTCGATTGTCCCGTAGTACCGCACTGACCTTCAGACCACGATTGCCACCCCAAATTGGAAACATGACCGCGGAGCTCAACAGATCCCGAATGGTTATACCAATCAAGCCCAATGTTCAGCGCTTCTAGAGGCAAAGAACGTCCTGTGGTGCCCGCAACGCCCCCATCCTTAACAGGAGAAAGCCAACCAATATTTGAGACATGAGCTCGAACGGAGAGCGCGGCAGGCGCGTCTGCTCGATTTTTAAAGGCGTTCGCCGTATCGCCTGGCGCCGAAGCCTCTTTTGAAGAAATAACAACTTGAATAGCCTGTACCGCTTTGCCGTATCCAGCTGAGCCGGCCTCAGACCCGTCTTTAGCCCATCCAAGCCATCCAAAATCGGCAGAATGCACACGGTACCAAATAGAGTAATGGCTCGACAGGTCGTCGGACAACTTGATTCTCACGGCTTCAATAGAACGCGATTGCCCAGTTGTTCCAGATACTTGACCATTCTTCGCTATCGCTGCGCCATCCTGCCATCCGATTTCACTCACATGAGATTGAACCGCAATAGCGTTCTGAATTTGCTCTTGAGTCGCACCCTCGGAAAGAGAAAGGGAAATCTTAAGAGCCTCAAGATTCAAAGAACGTCCTGTTGTGCCCGCTGTTTCACCAGAATCAACAGGTTTCATCCAACCGATATTTTGAACATGTGCCGATACATCAATGTCGGTAATGGTGATTTCGCTTGAAGCGGAAGACGAGGAATTAATGACAGGCGTCTCATCTCCAGTAGCCTCTTGAGTCGAAACACTAACGGAAGATGGGTCGTTAGCCGAGACGTCATAAGATTCTAACTGTGAATCAGAGCTCTTCCCTTCCGCTAGATCATCGGCCTCATTTGATTCTCCCGCGGACGCGTAGCCGTCATCAGTCTTAAACTCATCCGCGTCATAAGAATCAGTAGCGGAGTTATCTGCAAATGAATATGCAGCCGGCCAGAACTGACTAAAACATAAAAGCGCAGTTATGAAACAGACGGCAATGGATCTTAGAAAACGTCTCATAAAACAACACTCCCCTGATTACATGACGACGACTGCCTGTGCACCACGTTGAGAATATAAAGATGCGATGCATTCAGCTGAATTTGAAACATAGCCTGCCAATGAGTCAGATATATAAACGGTTCCCAAAGAACGATTGAACCCTCTGAGCACGACAGTATGCGAGTTCGTATAGGTACGATAAACACGACCACCGTAGGCTTGGGTAGCATAGCAACGGCCCAGATTCTGCATACCGATTGTTGACCATATAATCACCGGATGGCCCTCTTCCAAATACGAATACAAATCGTAAAAGCCAGTACCCGTAACATCATGAGCCCTTAGCGAACTACCTCGACTCGTTAGAAAGGAGTTCGCGGTATTCGTCAATCCGGGAGCAGAGATGCAGTTACCGTTCGCCGAGCTATGAGGATTCCCCCAAAACGACGTAACAAAATCCCAGCTGCTCTTGGGCATAAACGAGTCTGCGATTGTCGTCTTGCCCAAACCGAAGCCGTAATAATTCAAAACATTCGTGAGAGCAACAGATTCGCAACCGGTAGGAAGCTCGGGGTTTTGCATGGCACAGGGCACATTAAGGACAACCGAATTTGGATGAAGCGGCCGATCACGATACGCGTTCGCCGTCGGCCCGGGGGCGGCGGCGCCCTTCGCCCTCACGGCGACC
>ERZ808246.70-NODE-70-length-85665-cov-5.868450_pt1 | contig 85665 bp, 60 predicted proteins | sample MGYA00521083_ERZ808246 | MGnify/ENA primary metagenome ERZ808246 (study PRJEB31516, sample SAMN03275577) | gut metagenome | biome: mammalia-associated habitat; material: feces | host: Papio cynocephalus | place: Kenya | collected 2012-07-07 ... | reverse complement strand
GATCTTTATACATATAGATTCTTTAAAAGATAAAGATAATTACTTCACGTAGAATTTACTCATAAAATTTATACATCATTTATTTGAATATCAATAATACCATCTACAAAGGAGGAAATAAAAATGGGAGAATATTCAAATATTTATTATGACATACTTTGTCATCCAGAAAAGCATACATCGGTTATGACTGAACGCGCTCATTTGTATTATCGATCACGGGAGCACAGAGCGTTTTGTCCACGAAGATATTACGAGTATGATTATGGTATCGAATTATCTAACAAAATAACCAAACACGAAAAAGAGTCACATATACGCCAGGACTTAAAACTCTCCGACACAGAATATCAAGATATGGATTATGATTGGTTTTTGGAATTAATTCGTGTTACCAGATCTAGTGTACCTGATATCGGATTTGAATTTCAGCAATCTACTGTGATTCTTAGAGAACTAATATCTCTTTTAACTACAGAAGACGAGTTTATCATGCTCCCAGTAAGAGCTGTATGGCTACGAAAAATGTTACGTAAGGGAAACAGTGTTGCTGAAATATGGGCTGAAACAATAAAGTCCAAAGAATTGTATGAATGGTTTAATGAGAAGGATCGCCGAACTCTGGGATTTGGAACGATAAGTGACTACACAATTCCATTTACGGATAATCCAGATTTAGAAATTAACGACAATCTTTCATTGAGAGATTTGTTAAAACTAATGGTTGTAAATATTTTAAGATGGAATCCTGTGACTGGATGTTTTTTCGAAAAGAAATATGAAGCGGAATGGGAAAGTGCAAATGTTTTATATTTAGGAAAACCAACCAGATGCCTCATCAATATCTACATGCATATCGTAAATGTTATGGAGGGATACTTCTTTTTATATTATTATGATCTGGATGAAGATATTGTAGATCGGTATCGGAAAGGAATTAACGAAAAAATAATTCCAATAATTAAGACAAACGTAAAAAGAGTCATAGAGTACATGGCATCGTTACACGAAAGTGATGTTCCAAATGAAATAGATATAAAGTTAATATTGTATGGGGCAGATGAAATAAGAAGTCGCTTCCATAAAGACTTTTTACATGAATATGGAAGATATGGAATCCATACATTTAAATTCGATATATCGAATGAGACTTCCATGATAGATCCTGTTACGATCATATACATGTTTAATCGAGAGTATATCAATTTGCCAGCAATAATTCAAGATGTATATAATTACTTTTTACGATACGATATAACTAAGATTCAAAGTAGATGCAGTACTCCTAGATCTTTTAATAAGACTTTTAATGCAGTCATAGATAATTGCAATCGTTTGGGTAAAAAGAAAAATTTATACTTTGGTGCAATTGATATGTCTGAAAAAGACATTGCTGATTGTGGAGGCTTCCGAGAGTTTCTTATGAATGGGCATATTGGTGTTGTCGAAAAAGAATCAAAGGAGCCAATTCAAAAGAATAACCCAAAAGAAGAATCACGTTGGAAGATCCCGGGTATTTCATGGAAAGGTGTATCCCGTACATCTGATGAATGGACATCAGTATATCGTAATAGACAAGATTTTGGTAATATTGACGGAGTCGTTCCTGATGCAGATAGTATTGCTATCAATAATAAGTACACGGAGCAGTACATGGGTTGGTGGGATCTCATGTACTCCACTGCAACCAAGTATTAAAAAGAAGGGTAGTGAATGATTCACTACCCTTCTTTTTTTGTATCACAACGATACAAGTACGTTAAGCCATAATTATACATACAAAAAACAAACATTGCAAAAAGAGCAATACTTCATGCAAAAAGCATGGACGTGTTGCAATAATCAGGAGTCCTCTACTTGGTGATCCTGATTAATCATATGTCTAACTTATAATTATTTTTTTTTTATACGGTTATTTACTTGTGACGACAATCCATTAACCTTAAAAGAAAGGAATGTGAAGAGAATGGAAGATCTTAACGTACATGAGACGAATCCAAAAGTCTCTAAGGAATCTTCTGCTTCGGTTCTCGGAGCAATGCTTCCAACCGTTCCTCCAGATAAGAAAATATTAAAGAAAGAAGGGATGATTGACATGATTCCAGAAGAATTGATGGAATTTATATACAACGAAGATGCCACTTATACTTATGCAGTAGAAGGGGCTATTGCCAACATCGCTCACAATGTAAAAGATAAACTGGCAAATACGGAACATAGTCAGGATGTGAAAACCAATTCCTTACCATTTAAAGTACGCCAGCTTACTATTGAGCGTGCAACTTTAAAGGTTAAAATTTCCTGGATGGCAAAACGGAAATCCAAACAGGAAAAAGTCAATAAGTATCGGGCTCGTCTGGCTGAGGTTGAAAAAGCACTTCGGAAAATCCAGAATGCAGTCAATAACGATGCCGATAAAAAAGAAATGGAACGACAGATCAAAGAACTGGATGCTTCTGTTGTAAAACAGACCAGCAAAGAGCTGGAGCAGCGCGGTGTCTTAGAGTCTGTAAACAACTTCCTTCGTGTTGGAAAAGAAGAAGGATTTATTCTTTTTACTATGGGAGAGTTTACCATGAATGAACTTTATCCGGCTGAAGAAGAGGAACCGATTACCGAGGGAGCAAACCTTAACATGGCAAGCGCCCTTGCGGATGCAAAGTTAAAAACCAGAAAAGCATTAAAGAAAGCCAAAAAAGCCATCAAAAAAGGAAACTTTGATGAAGCTGCGGACTGTATTAAGAATGTAAAAGAGTATGTCAAAGATGTAGAAGAGCAAGTAAAAGACTATCCACATGATAGCTTGAGCACAAACCTTATTGGTGCCTTAACCGGATGGATTACCTATACACTTATCAGTACTTTAAAAAGCCTTGGCATTGTGGTAGGAGCAAATACGGGTGCCATCGCAACTGGTTCTGCTATGGTTGGTAGTGTTGCTGTTGCAAGCAAAAAAGGTGCCTCTGATGATACACTCGATGCCCTTGCTGCTGGCGTTGGAATTACAGGAGCCGGTCTTGTAGTAGTTGCAACCGGTGTTGCTGGTGCCGCTGCCTTTATTACAAACATCATTGGAGTTCTTCGCAGGTTCAAAGCCAATATTGATGAAAGTCGTAAGAAGAAAAAAGACATTGATGTTACTTTTGTCAATGGACTTTACAACCGTTGCCTGGTTTATTTAAAAGATACCTACAAAGCTCTGGATAAACTGGAAAGTGGATTAAGAAAAGCCAAGTCTGAAGTGGAAAAGGCAAAGAAAGCTGCGGAAAAAGAAGTAAAAGAGTCTACTGCGTTTACGATCTTAGATGCAATCGTAGAAGACTATGGTGAATCTGTAGATCTTCTTGCATTTGATGATATGGATATGCCTGTACTGGAAGGAGTCAATACCGATCTGATGGATGTTATGGTAAAGACAAAACTTCGCAGCCGATCTTTATCAAAGAAAGCAAAGAAAGCAATCAAGGACAAACGATTTAAAGATGCATCCAATTACATCAAAGATCTGAAAAAAGAATTTCAGACTCTGGAAAAAGCCGTAGAATCCTATCCAACAGATTCCCTTACCAGCAATCTTTTTGGTATGATCTTAGGTGGATTTATCTACACGATTGCATCTACCCTTATGATTTTCTCTGTAGCTGTTCCAACCAGTATTACAGCAGCTGCTGCAGCTACAGAATCTTTCTCCCATCTTGCAGAATCTGCAACTGGAAAACTGTTACAGGGAGTTGTGATGGGATCTCTTGGAATCAACGTTGTAAACGTTGCAATTGCTGGACTCGCACGTGTGGTTGTAGATATCCGTGGATTAAAAGCAAACTTAGAACATCGGGATGGAGATAAAGGTGATACCAGTCTTATCAATCGTCTATATAATCGTAGTTTAACGATGGTAAAAGATGCGCTGAAACATATCGACAAACTGGAACAGGCACTTGCACAGGCAAAGATGGCTGAGAAGTTAAAAGATACAAAGCTGGAAGATAAGACTGGTCTTCGTAGCCATCTGAAAAAGGAATCCGTAGAAGCAATGGAAGATATAGTGGATCTTGTAGAGGCATACGAATCTGGATTACTGGATGAACCATCTTTCCTGACACTGATGGTAGAAGCTAAGAAACCGGACGATGGTATGATGGGTATCTTATCTACCTTAAATGGAAAAGGTTACAAGACCAAGTATTCCTGTAGTGGTCACAAAGATTCTGGAAAATCCGATCGAAATGACGATGGTATCGTGAACGGCAAGCTTACAAGCGCTGCCCGTATCATGTTCCAGGATGACTATGACTTTCCAGATCCTCCAAAGCACTGGGGATTTAAGACTGTAGAAGGAAAAGATTACCTCTACGTTCTTCCATATTCCAATGATGGAAAAGATCCAAAAGCATTTGACGCTTGGAAGAATAAGTACATGGCTTCTTTGGATCGTTGGGCAAAATCTCTTCCAAATGTAAAGACTGCTGAGAAAGTCATTACAAAACCAGAAGAAGAGAAAACTCCAAAAGAGAGTGACGTAACCGAGTCTGTTGATTACAATGCAGCAATTGACAATGAGCTCGCGATGCTCTTAATGGATACTGTAGACTTATTTTAATCTATAACGGAGAAAGATACTATCTTTCTCCGTTTCTTATTAGGTGGATGATAATATGAGAAATGATTATTATAATGATGAAATAGACTTGTTAGATGATCTGCTTACAGAATCTTCTGATGAAGAAGCTTTTTTAGAATCTTTAGAAGATATTATGTTAGAAAAAGCGTCTTCTATGGAGTATAATATCAGACGCTTCAAACAGCAGTATAAGTTTGATCCAAAGACCAGTACGATTGAAGTAGATGGAAACCGGTATAAAGTAGATATGAATATAAACCAGCCAGTTGTTCACGCTCAAAATAAAGATCTTGGTGCTACTGCTTCTATACCAAGAAATATAAGTGCAGATATTGGATCCAAAGATGATCCAAGGATATATTTATCAAAGACCTTTTTCCAGTTAAAAGATGATTCCAGGCGAGCCGCTTTTTTACAACACGAAATCGGACATATGAAACTTCATAGCGTCGTTCCTGGATACAAACATACAGATACTTCCAAAATTTCAAGAAAAATGATTATGGATGAAATCGATCGTTATTGTAAAATTCTGGCAGATACCTATAAAGAATTAAAAGTAGATCAATCTGAAATAAATTCGATGATTGCAAGTACAAAAGAATTATTGATAAAAAATATAGACAAAGAGTATCTGAATTCTAGTACTGCAACAGAATTACAATCTAAGATTCGTGCCGATGCTAGAAAAGCAGCGAATAAACTTTTACCGAAAAATATACCAGAAGGAATTAATCCTTCTCATATTAATGCGAACGAACTGGAAGCCGATCGATATGCTGCAAACCATACCAGTGAAAAAGCTTTAAAACGAGGACTTCGAGAATCTTATAAGAAATACAAGAATAATATCGATAAAAATATTTCCATAGCTGGAAAAGCAGAATATATGAATAGACAAAATATTCCAATCGAAAAACGAAACTCATTAAAGGTTTCAAAACCAGATCGTGTCAATGCCGTGACAACGGATTACTTTGGAAATCAGACGAAAACCGTTGATGAGTTGAAGAAAGAATCGAATAAGAGTAATACTTATGATTATAATTTAAGATCAAAAGCATTAAAAGACAAAGATCTTCGAAATGCAAAAGCATTAAAATAAAATCTATGAGAGACTGTAAAAAATACAGTCTCTCATTTTCCCATCTCAAAACACCAATATAACGACGATTGAAAGGAGGATACAATCAAATGAGTTTATTTGACAATGTAGCAGAAGGTCAAATATTAATGACTCCAGAGACAGTTCTTACGGAATCCGTAGAAGATTCTGATGAAGAAGTGATGCTAGAAGCCATGTATCCAGATTCGATTCCCTATGGAAAAGTCATGAATCGGAAACTTACTTTACCAAATGGGACTCCTCCAGGAACTGGAAATTTAGTATTTTTATATACCACAAGTTTTGAAAATTCGATGTCCTTGATGACTGACCAGACAAACATCATCTTTGGACAGCGTTACAAATTGTATTTTTATCAGCAGGATTATCGAGGCATGATCTGGAACAAACGATACCGGATCCGAAATATGCAACTTCGAAAATCCCATTATGATACCGTCCGAAAAAAGACCCGATTAAAACCATATCTTCCAAAGATTCTGGACGGATCTTTGGAACGTAATTTGGTCTATGATCTTCATACCTATGTAGAGATTTTTAATACGTATTCCCAGAAGATGCAAATTCCAAAACGAGTTTCTACTTACTGGGCATATATGAGACCTATTTTAATGGGCACAGCACCTAGTTTAAAACACCGTATTGTGGTTGTAAACTTGGAGCAATTTCCAATGAAAGATACCGTGAAAGAGAATTTAAGCAATCCTCTTTATATGCTTTGGTATACCCTGTATAAGTATCCAGAGCATCTTATTGGAATTGATTCGGACTTCTTATTCTATGCTGGTAGTAAAGTTATGAAGATCAATCCGAGTAAGTATTTTAACTTACCGGAAGAGAAGATTGATGATGGCATTATTGGAACCGTTGCAAAGTCTGTCTTAAAAACGGTAAAGATGCCACCGAAGAATGTCGTAACTGGACTTCAGATTCAGATGAAACGACTCTTACCTCATCTTCCAGAAAAAGCGACCGATGATGCTGTAATCCAACAAGAAGAGATTAAGTCTACTATCGTAGCCGAGACCAAGGAAAAACTTGGTATGTCTTCTAAGGATAAAAAAGAGATTATTGACGAGACCGATGTCGCCGATGTAAAGACAACCGTAAAAGATGAAAAAGAGGATCCCGTAGAAAAATCCATCGAAGAAAAAATTGTTCAGTCTGCGGAACGTGTTTTAACGGCGAAACCGATGCAAGAGGAAGAAATTCGGCGTCAGGAAAGCAAAGTAAAAGCAGTTGTTCAGATGCAGGTGGATAATGACATCAATGAGGATCAAAAGATCCTGGAGCAGGCATATAATAAACTGAAGCATGAGAAGGTTCCAGTCTCTCCAAGATCTTCTGCCCGTAACCAGAAACTGATGGATGAGCAGAAGAATCTGGTAATCGAAGGAATGACAGTCGAACAGCTTTCCAAATTGAAAGTCAAAGAAGTGAAAGTCAAACCAAAAGATGTGAGTAAAGCGGTGGAAACACCAAATAATCATATGAAACAGATCAGTTTCTATGAACGAAATAAAACCTACATCGAGAAAGTAATGCCAAAAGACATTATGGATGTCTTACTTTGCTTAAATACAAAGTCGATTCCTCTGTACGTACGAGATGTAAAGATCGAGGATACATCTGATGAGCTAAACTACAAAGAAACCTATACGATTTCTTTGGAGGATGTAAACCGTCAGAGGCATACATTAAAGGTGGATTTCCCAAAGATCATTGAGAATCGATTTTTATATCTTGGTGGTGGTAAGAAAAACATCAAGAACCAGTCTTACTTCTACCCGGTTGTAAAGACCGAAGATGATACTGTACAAATGGTATCCAATTACAACAAGATGTATATCCGTCGTGTCGATACCAAATCTACCTCTGCGGTAGAACGTTTGAAACGATTCTTAAAGCAGAGTGATGAGGCTAAGAAATTCATCAAGTTTGGTAATAGCAATGCTGTAAATAAGAGCGGAGAATTCATTACTTCCGTCGAGTATGATGAGCTTGCCAAATTCATGAAACGATTACATGTGGGTGGGTTACAGCTTTATTTCAGCCAGTTTGATATTCAGGATATCTTAACCAAACGGGGACTGACACCGAAAGATGGATATTTTTGTGTTGGATTTGATAAAGACGACAAACCAATCTACGTAGCGTATAGCGGTACCCAAAAGACTGAAAACGGAAATAGCATCTGTGACTTAATCGTCAATGCACTTCCACAGGAACTGCGTGATGATTACTATAAGATTCGTGCTCCGAAACGACTCATGTACGTATCGGTAAAAGTCATGAATCAGGATATTACCGTTGCGATGCTCCTTGGATTCTGGGAAGGTCTTACAACTATTCTTCGAAAATGCAAAGCTAATTATCATTTGGAAGAGCATATGCCAAAAGAAGTGAAAGCATCTGAAAACGTCATTCGATTTAAAGATACTTTCCTTGTCTATGAAGATACGATGGAAGCAGGACTTCTCTTAAATGGTATTCGTATGGTACCGACAGAAAAATGGAACATCGCCGATTTCGATTCCAGAGAGCCTTATATTGAATACTTTGTAAAAGCATATGGAAAAGCTTCCATTGCAAATGCGTTATTCAACTTCTACGAATGGTTTATCGATCCGGTTACCAAAGAGATTCTGGAAGACATTAATCTTCCAACAGACATGGTATCACTGGTTATCTATGCCGTCAGCTTGTTAGCTGACTCCCAGTATACCTCAGACTTGAACCAGAGAATCTCTCGTATTCGTAGTTTTGAGATTATTCCAATGGTATTTTATGGAGTACTGGCAGCTCAATATGTTACCTATCGAAATTCCAACGGAAAGAAGAAATATTCGATTCAGCGAGATGCTGTATTAAAAGGAATTCTGGATGTGGTTACCGTAGAGGAGATCTCTACATTGAACCCAACTCTGGAAATCGAAACAACCCATGGCGTTTCCTTTAAGGGATTCCATGGAAACAACTTGGATGATATGTATACGATTCGTAAGCGTTCTTACGACAAATCTATGACTGGTACGATTAGTCCAATTTCCTCTCCAGATGCAGGATGTGGATTAAACAAATCTCTTACCATGGAACCAGAGATTACCAATATTCGTGGATACGTCAAAGTACCAGAAACACAAAAAGATTTTGATGCATTAGAAGATGTCAACTTATTCTCTGTAGGTGAGTTGACAATGCCTGGGGCAGCTCGTAACGACGACCCCAGCAGGTGTGGTGGAAAAGTTCTTGGACTGGATGATTACTGGCTGCACCTTAAACACTTCTCTTATGCTGGAACCTCTCTTCGGAGAAAATCAGCTGCGAAGGCTTTTTAAGCAACGTTCAACGACTAGGGAAACTGAATATATTATATTCAGGAGTAGGTCTTTATGACGAAAGGTAGGACCAAGCGGTTCGAAACGGGAAGCTCTCTATTATTTATTATAATAGAGATGAAGAGATAGTCTGAACTTATATGGTGACATATAGAAGGGATTAACTAGCGATTAATCTCGTAACAAGAAACTGATTGCATGCAATCAAACAGTCCAAACACGTAATCCCAGTTAATGATTCCGATCCAGTTCTGGTATCCAATGGATTTGAAGAAGTGGAACGATTCTGTCTCTCTTCGGACTTCGTAGTCAATGCAGAAGAAGATGGAGAGATTGTAAAAGTAGATCCGGATCTGAAACTGGTTATGGCGAAATATAAGTCTGGTAAAGTAAGAGCGATTTCCACCGATACCAACATCGTAAAGAATGGTGGTGGTGGATTCTACTTAAATAACCAGCTCGTTACCGATTTAAAAGAAGGAGATAAGTTTAAGAAAGACGACGTCCTGGCTTATCACAAAAACTTCTTTACGAATTCCAAATACAACAACTGTCGTGCCAACTTAGGTACCTTGGCAAGAGTAGCCATTATGTCTGCATACTCTACTTATGAGGATGCTACGTTCATCAGTGAATCCTTGTCCGAGCGGTGTGGTACTCGTATTACGGAGTGTAAACAGGCAGTTATTGGAAAGAATTCTAACGTTCTGCATCTTGCAAAAGAAGGAGAACACGTAAAGGTTGGTGATGTACTTGTTGCATTCGATACATCCTATGATGACAATGATCTCAATACCTTACTGGCTTCTCTTGGAACGGATGATGAATTAAAGAGCATGGTAACGGAAGGAAGCCGGAATACCATCAAGAGTAAATACGGTGGAAAAATCATCAAGATCAAAATGTACTCTACCGTAGATATGGAAGAACTTTCTCCTTCCTTACAGAAGATCTTTAAAGAGTATTACTCTAAGATCAAGAAAAAGAAAAACTTACTCGAATCCTATGATCCGGAGGCTGCTGGTACAATTATGAAGTGTGGTCTTCTCTTTACGGAAACTACAAAGAAAATTGAACCAAATAAGTATGGAAATATCCGAGGTCAGAACGTCGAGGATGCGGTTATGATTGAGTTCTACATTGAAGAGTTGGAACCACTGGAAGTTGCTTCTAAGATTGCCAACTATTCTGGACTTAAGAATACTATCTGTGAGGTTATTCCAAAAGGATATGAACCGTATTCCGATTACATGAAAGATCATCCATACGATACGATCATTGCAGATAACTCCATCTTGAAGCGTATGACACCTTCTATCTTGGAAGTTGGATTTGCAAATAAATTAGTTGTGGGATTCAAAGAATACTTACGACAGATTTATGAGAAATAATTTAAGATCTCCCAGTAGTCTAATCACTACTGGGAGATCTTTTTATTAATATATTATCTAAATGATTACGTGTACCCATGGAGAAGAACACAAACGTGTACACCAACAACATGCTGTTTTCCGTCAGCCCCACAGCATATCATAAATAATGGACTGAATGTGAATCTGCAGATTTTTCAGTTACGCTAGGAGGTGCAACCATTATATGAAAGAAATGCACACATAAGGTTCAACGACATGGTTTATTCGTAATTAGTGTAGTGTACGGAAAATATTTTATTTTCACGCACACGTTAATCTAACGAAAGGCGGTGATTGCTATGAGTAAATCTCATAAACCACCTCTCTTTGGTCCAGAGGATCGAGTGTCAGCGTCAGACTTTGCACTGGATGAAGTTCTGGATCGTGTTGCAGATCGTCTCATCACAACCATGAAAAAGGAAGAAGAGAAATCTGCGAAAGCAAAAAAATCTAAAAAGAAAAGGAGTTTGTAAAACTATGGCAAAGTATGCAAGCGTAAAAGAAGCCCTGGAAGACATGAAGGCAGTAGTAGAAGGAAACGGAAAAGTTAAGATCAACCGGTTCAATAAGAAAAGATTCAACGATCTTCTGACAGCCCTGGCAAATGATACTGAGTTTACTACAGAAGTTGCTCGTGCCGTAAACGGCGGAACCGAGTCCGTTGTAGAAACTGTAGCCGTATCTAAAGAGTTCCGTAAATGGCTGAAGAAACAGGTTGAAAAAGCAGGCGTTGACAAAGCTGAGTCTGAGAAGATCCTGAAAGCAGACGAGTTTGTCATCGATGATATGAATCCATTCTATGATTTCTTTACAGCAGCAATGGTAGAGTACATGAATGCAGGGAACTACTTCCAGTTCCCAACAAGGCCAGATTTCGAGGCAACTCTTTGCACAAAGAAAGTTCCGAAGAAAACCGTTACAAAGGAATCCTTCACACCTGGAAAGAAAGAAGAAAGAAAATCTCTTGGTGTATTCACTACCGTATATGGTGATCACACTGAGCTGAGTGCTTCTTCCAGCTGCCCGAAATTCCTGAAAACCAGAAAACCAGCTAAATAAGAAGCAGGCTTATCCACCCCACCATATCCTTCACTGGGTATGGTGGATTTTTATACGAAAGGGAAGTATGATACAAATGTTGAAATATACACCACAAAAAGAAGAAGTGCCAAATGTGTATGATTATGCGGCAGAAACCACAGAATCTTATGAGAATCTTTTGACTGATATGAAAACAACGATTGAGGGGTTTATTGCATCCACTCAAACGAAAATTACAGCTACCATTAATGATCGGAAAAACTGGGTTCCAACTGAAATGTACTATAATGATTTTGACTATGGTTGGTTTCGGATGAGAGAGTCTGGCGCTAGAGAACGGGTATCAATAGCAGAGTGTAGTCGTTATCCAGTACACGCGGATGCTAAGATCCTTTTCATTGTATTAGATAAGAAGATAGATGAAAGCGATACACTATATGGAAAACGATTATATGAGAGTCCAGCGATTCCACTTTATACTCCATTCGAAGATGTTCTTCGAAACGCACTTATCGAGATTGATACCAAAACGGATAATTGTACTGTGTATTTAGGCGATCCAAATCATCACATTCATTTGGATATCAATATGACTGGAACAAGTGCAGATATACTGAGATATCGAATGAACTATCGAATCGGAATTCGGTATGTTACATTAAAAGATCATGCAACAAAAATGGTGAAAGATTTGAACGGAGCGATTAATACATTTAAACGCTCTCTTGGAACAGTCGAATATTTACTTGAGGATATCCAGAAATGGGAAAAGATCAATGAATAATAAGGGAACCGAGGAGAAATTCCTTCTCGGTTCTTTTTTTGTCGAAATCCCGTCTAAAAACAGATATCTAACGATAAAACCTTACGAAATGGAGGGTATAAAGATGGTTTATAGTAAAGAAGATATCTTAGTAGAGTCTACTTTAGCATGCGACATTGCTAGGATTTCAACCGCATCTGAACTTATGACCGAAGCGTATATTGATCAGATGATAGAATCCGATACCATCGAATCTTTTTTTGAGAGTGGTGGAAGCGCTTTAGAAGCAATCAAAAAAGGAATTCTTGGTACTGTACAGAAAATTATTACTTTCCTTCGCCAGCAGTTAGAGAAACTCTCTGACATGTTAGGAGAAGGAGAAATGAAAGAACTCATGAAAGAGGACCCGGTTCCAGTATTACCAGAAGAGTATAAGAAAATGCTCGACAAGTGTGATACCTGGATGTCTCCGAAGATTCCGGATATGAAAGAGTTCTTTAAATTGATGCAGGAAGCGGATGCTGTCATGGATAAGTACAGCAACTACATTGAGACAACTTTAAGTCACGTTCTGGATTCCAAGACGTTTTCCTTAAACAACTTCTTCCATGGAAAAGAGAAGATGCTGGCTGTTGACCCAGATGAAGTAAGCAAGATGTGTTATAATGCAACTTGTGAATATGGGGAAGTCTATGCAAAAATCCGCAAATGTTTAAATAACACCCGTGCCATGACAAAAGATGATGTCTATGTAATGGCAGAGTACGGTATGAAGAGTGTCAAAGAACTGCGTGCTTATGAAAAGAAGCTGGCTAAGTTTAACGACTATCTCATCAAATCTTTCCAGAAATTAGAGAAAGTTTCTTCCTACGGAGATCCAAGCTCCAAACGTGTACATGTCATGAATAAAACACATAAACCGGGGGATGAGGATTATGTATCTGCTCGTTATGGTTATGAAAGTGCTGATTCTGGATTCGACAACCATGACTGGGCGATGTTCTTAGAGGCCGAGGAATCTGCTGGAGCTATTTCCAAAGTAAAATCCATTTGCAGCAAACTGATCAGCAACTTTAATGCAATGGCATCCAAACACTCCGGTCTTTCTACTTTAATCGCCGGTATCATGAAACAGATCAAAGCGTTCTTAAAATCTGTCAAAGATAAGAAACGAGAGATCATTGCTGCTGCGAAAAAAGGAAAGCCCGTAGAGAAGAAAGAAGAAAAAGATGATAAGAAAGGAGATAAGTGATGATCTATACTCCTGAAGAAATCTTAGAAACAGCTTCCTTATATGGAAAACTTAGCAAGATTGAAAATGGTTATGGACTGATCGTAGAGTCTCAGATTTCTGCAATTTATGATGTAGATACTTCTGAAGCCTACTTAGAAGGCGTCGGAGATATGATTGAGACTCTAATTGCACATGCAACTGCGATCTTCAAAACCATTATGGATTTCATTGGTCAGCAGATTGATAAGATCGATAACCTGATCAATGGAAAGAAATATGAAGAGTTAATGACTCCTGAGATGAAAGCGAAGTTTGATGAAGTAAGCGCCGGAAAACCCGTTATGGGAATCGATGCAGCAAAACTTTATAAACTGCAAAAAGAGTCCGAGAAATTCATCGAGAAGTTTGCCGTTACAGTAGAAGGGGAATTGTCTCGCGCAGCAAATGAACCAGACTACGACAACACCAAACTGAAAAACTATGTGGACTCTGCTCAAAAAGCCTATAAGTTGATCAACGACAACATTGAGAAAGTTGGAAAAACGAAAGTTCCGCTTAAGAAAAACGATTTCTATGCGATGGTGAAACAGGGATTGAATATCAATACCGATATGAAATCCTTTAAGAAAAAGATGGCGACTACGCAAAAGAATCTGACCGGAACACTTCGGAAACTTCAGAAATCTAAAGTCTTAAAAGAATCTGCAGATGAGATGCTGGATATCTTTACTGAAGGAGAAGGATTCTTCTCCAAAGTGAAAGAAGGTTTCATGAAAGCTATTACAGCTATTAAAAACTTCGTCATGGAACACGCTCGTATCGCACAGTATGTTTGCGCATGCTTATCTTTAATTCTTGGAGCATCTGGTGGTGTGCAATATTTGACTAATAAACCAAAGCACGAAGCATTCAAAAAAGAAACCGAAAGACTAGATAAATCATTAAAAATTGAGCCTGAACTTCGTGGGCCTTTATCTCTAAGTGCAGGTCGCATAACTGATATAGAGTCTCTGTACGCCAACTGGTCATTTGCAAATCGTGAACAGTTAAGACCGTTAAAACGCGAAGGTAATGATGAATCTGTGAAAAGAAAAATCTGGAATACTATGTTTTTAAAGGATCCGAAAGTTAAACAAGTTCTTGGTAATGCGGATATTAAACCCGAAAAAGTACAATATGATCTAGTAAAAGGCGCCCGCCGTAACATGGAAAATATGTATGATGAATATCAGTCTGATAGGAAGAAACTTAACAGGACCACTATTGGTGCTGGAATTGCTAGCGCAGCTTCTATCGGATTCGGAGCACTCGCTGATGCAAATGATCGTAAGAAAGCAGCTGAAAAGAAATAAATACAAAGAGAAACGGGGTTATACTCGTTTCTCTTTCTTTTCCCTTTCGCACAATTTAATAACGAAAATAAGTGAAAGGATGGAATTCACATGACAAATCATGGTATTATGGAAGAAGCGAACTATTGTCAGCTGATGACAGAACTTGCTTGTGTATGTGAACTTTCATGTGAATCGTATGTCTCTCAGATTTATATGGAAGATGTTACCACGGATGTGATATTAGAATCTGGTGAAAAAATCATTGATACGCTTGTAACATTTGTAAAAAAATCGTTACAGGCTGCTATTGATCATATAAAAGATATCATCGCCAAGATTCGTATCAAGTTTAGTAAGAAGAGATTAGAGCAAATTATGTCTCCAGAAATGAAAAAAACTCTGGAGCAGGTTTGTGCTGGAAAGAAGATCGTTTCTCCAGACATTGTAAAGATGACTGCTGAAATGAAGAAATATTCTGATGTAGCAGATAAGATGGACAAAGAGATTTCTGCCCTATTTGAAAAAGCTGCGAATGCTTCCGTAGAAAGTCAGAAGCAGTACTGTGACCAGGTTATCGAAGCCTGTGATAAATACTCTAAGGAGTTAAAGGAGATCAATGATAAGATCGTTTCTTTAAATAACGAGAAACGTCCACTTACCGTAAACGATGTGTATCGGTTTACAGATGCTGGAATCAAATCCTTAGAGGATGCTGAAAAAGTTACGAAGCATCTTTCTATGATGCAAGCGTGTATGGTAAAAACGTTGGAGAAGATAAAGAAAACAGGTCCTTCGGTTATGAAGAAGATGATTACCGAAGCAGGAGAAGACGTTGAAAAAGCAGATCCTAAAACAAAAGGAAAGATTAAAGCCGCGACTCAAAAAGTAACAGATTCTCCAGCAGTTCGTGCTGCTGTTAACAAAGCCGTTGCAACTGCAAAAGATGCTGCTTCTTATACTACAAGAGCCGAGCAGTATTTTGTAGGTACGCTCGAAGCTTATTACAAGTTTAGTTTGGAAGGTGATGTGACAAAAACTCTTGCAAGCAATTTTGCAAAAGCAACCTTAACGGGTCATGTTGCTGCAACGCTTCCACTCACACTCGGATCTACTGCCATGAAAGCATATACAAAACGTAAACTTACTGAAGATAAGGAAAGATTAAAAGAAAAAGCGGACGAATTAGAGCGTCAGCGTGAACTTCGAAAATTAAACTTACGAGAAAATTCTGGGAAAGTAAAAAAAGAAGCACCAGTCAATCTTCGTTAATTTAAAGTGGATGAGTTTTCACTCATCCACTTTTCTCCTGAAAACAGCATTTTAAGCAGAAAGGAGGAATCCCTTTGAAAATTAACCTTTATGATGTGGATGAGTTTGTAAAACTGAACCACTTAAAGGAAGTAACTTCCGGTGTATTATTTCAACGTGGAGGAGTTCCTCACCCGGAAGGATTACTTTCCAATGAAATATTTGGTATTACGGTAAAGTCTCGTAAAGAGACATTTGCATACATTGATCTTCATGGACATTTCTTCCACCCGCATATGTATAAAGTCGTCCGTTACATGTTCCGAAACGTGGATAAGATCATCAACGGGGAAGAGTTCTATTCCATTAGCCCAGAAGGAATTCTGGTGGTAGACAAAGAGAATGGTCAAACTGGTATTGAGTTCTTGTATGACAACTGGAATAAAATCACCTGGAAGAAATCTGGTGAGAATACAGAGGAAACATTGTCTGTCGGCATGCGAAATGAGCGTTCTGGACTGATCAAACTCTGTAAACGAGACGAAGTCTTTATTTCCAAGTTACCGGTAGAACCTGTGTTTTATCGTGATGTAAAGTCCAGTTCTCGTGGTGGAGAGACCGGAGATCTAAACCGGTATTATACCAAACTGATTCGGTTAACAACGTTACTTCGAGATCGTGACATGTTTGGATTCCAGTTTAACTCTACAAACTATGATATTCAGCAAACAATCGTTGCGATCTATGATTATTTTAAACAGAAACTACAAAAGAAAAATGGTGTGATTCGTAAATATCTGATGGGTAAAACCGTTGACAACTGTGTACGTACCGTCATCACAGCTCCAACCTATCATTACGAGAGTAAGAATGATATGATGGTTGATTACTACCATTGTGCGCTTCCGATCTCTCAGGCATGCGTTCTTTGTTATCCACTTATGATGTATTGGTTAAAGAATTTCTTTGATCGAGAAATCATCTCCCAGAGTTTGGATAAGATCGTCTACAATCCGGAGAAGGATGAGATCGTAAAAACGGTACGATTAAAGAACCCGGCTTCTTACTTTGATGAGAAATACATCAAGAATATGATGGATAGTTATATCAAGGATCCATCTAGTAGGTTCAATCCCATTGAGATTCCAGTAGAAGGAACCGACAAACGATACTATTTGCATTTGTCTGGAAGACGAATGAATGGAAAAGAAGACATGTCTTCGATCGTATATCGTAAGATGACCGTAACAGATCTTCTTTTTTTGGCGGCATCCGATGTTACCAAAGACAAACACACCATGACAACTCGTTATCCGATTACCGACGAGTTCTCTGTTTTTTGTAATAAGATTCGTATCAACTCTACTACAAAGACAGAACCGATGATGGTTAATGGGCATTTGTATAAATGGTATCCAGTTATTGAGTATGATGTACCAAGTTATAAGATGGCTTCTTTGTTTATCGATTCTTTGCAGTTCTCCAATTCCTATCTGGAAGGTATCGGAGGAGACTATGATGGTGACCAGGTTACTGTAAAAATCCTATTCTCGCAGGAAGCGAATGAAGAGCTTGAAAAATACATTCATAGTACAGGTAACTTTATCAATGCTTCTGGTAAGATGATTCGTGTGATTGCATCAGAAGCAATTCAGACTTTCTATACGATGTCAAAGAATTATGAGAATCCAAAAGTATGCCCAGCCGAAAAAGCAAAAGCACTTCTGGAGATGAAAGAAGCTGATTATACGTTTACCAGAATGACTCGGATGTTCGGGCATACGACAAACGGAACGGAAAAAAGAGATCCTGAATATAACTTTGGAGATACAATTACAGTACCAGCTAATTTCTGGAATAACAAAGAACCAATCAAAACAACGGTTGGTCGATTCGTATTCTATCAGATGCTGATTAATTTTATGGGACTTAGTGGAGTAATTGGATTTTCAATTGTAGATTGCCCGGTAACCGATAAGGTTTGTAGTAAGATTGAAGCAATTATCTCGAATGCCTTAAAGGATAAAAAGATTGAATCTGATACAGTAGAGCATTACATTGATATGCGTGACTGGTTAGGACTTCAGCTTCATGCTGTTGTTTGTACATCCTTCACTCCAAAGATTCTTTTCTTGCCAAAAGAAATCGCTGATTTGAAGAAGAAACTGATCAAAGAAAACGAAGCGAAGTTAAAGAGTGGAGACCCGAAGGCCGGTGAGTACATCGAACAGACCCTGGTATCCGAAGCTAAGAAGATTTTAAAAGGAGATCCTGGTATGGATCTTTACGATTCTGGAGCTCGTGGATCTTTCGGTAACAACTACAAGAACATCAACTTGATTCGTGGTACGGTATTCAATGAAGCAACTGGTAAGTATGATTTCATTACCAATGCACTTATGGATGGTTTGAAGAAGACAGACCTAACTCCTCATGCAAATACTCTGGTAAATGGTGCTTATCCGAAATCTATCGGTACCGCTGAATCCGGATACCTTGGAAAAGAGTTAAATGCAATCATGCAGATGGAACGTATCGACGATGATGCAAACTCTGATTGTGGAACAAAACGATTACTGGAAGTAGAGCTTCCAACCGGAAGTATCCATGACTACGATTATCGTTATATCATGGAGAATGGAAAACTGAAATGTTTGGAACCATCTATCATTGAATCTTACAAAGGAAAGACGGTGAAGATGCGTTCTGTTATGTACTGTAAAGGTACGACAGATATTCACTGTAAATGTGCGAAATGTGCTGGTATGTACTACTATACCTGTGGTAAGAAATTCATCGGTCTTCAGACTGGTAAGATGGCAACCACTCTTACAAACTTGAATATGAAGAAGTTCCACGATAACGTTGTCCATACCTCTATGATTGATCCAACAGATCTAATCATCTAAATAAAGAAGGATAGAGATAGTATCTCTATCCTTCTTTTATCCGTAAAGCCCCCCCCCTTATTGATATATTAATTCGGTGAATCGAAGAAATAAAATACATATAACTTCTATCTTCGGCTAAAAAAGTAAATAGCTTGAAATAGAGCAAAGGGGTCAAATGATCATCCCCGTCAATAGACATAAATGTATGATCCGGTGGAGGTTAAATAACCAAGAGCCGTAGAGGTTTATTATGAAAGGATTTTCATGGAAAGATCTGGAGAATGTGGTATATCCGTTTACAACTAATGCGAGGATTAAGTCTGAGCCGGCTAAAACTATCACTAAACCAAAGACTGAAGTAACTAAAAGATATACAAGAAAAGTTACAAAGTCTGATTTTTCTGAGATGGATAAAATGGCAGCCCGTCTCAAAAAGATGACTGCTATGAAACGAGTAGATCCTAGCGTCATCGAAGATCTTGATTTATTATTAATCGAGATCGTTAACAAATCCAAAGCGGAGTATTTTCCAGGAGGCAAACTCTCCAAAGAAGGAGCTGACCTCGTTACAGAATTTATGAAGCATACAAATCTTTTACTTGATGCTTGGATATCAGCTTGTATGACGATACCAGATTCATATAATTATATGAGGATGGATACACAGGATAAAATCTCAAGCATTGCTTTGAAACTTGCTGATCAAATTTCAAAAATAACGTTGTGATAAAAATATCACAACGTTATTTTTTTTGTCTCTTTCTCGTGTTTCCTGTAAAAAACAGTCGTTTAAGCGTTGAACAACTGAAAATAAACACTAAGGAGGTGTCACACAGTGGCTAATCACAATGCAAAAGTACAACCAGTACGCAGCAAACCCATTCGTACCACCTGGTTAAAGAATGCGTTGAATGCGGTTGGTAGTACCTCCAAATCAGTGTTAAAAGAATATGCTCCGACGATTTCAGGAGCAGTTGATTCGGGCGCAGATCTTGTAAGAACGATGCGGACCAGTGTAACTGGAACACGACGTGGTGCTTCTGGTACCAACTTGGCGCAGAATAAATATGTAAAACTTGCAAACACTGCGTTCAAAAATGCGTTAGATGATATCAAAACCGGACATCTTGCTGGTAACGATGACCGTGCAATGCAGGACTACATGGGTGACGGAGGATTTAATGATCTTTTCGATGAAGCATCTAGCGGAGTAACTTTTGGGGATAGTAACGACTCCGGTGGTGGAGTTACTATGAATTATGTAAACGCTGCGGGTAGTGCTGAAGCGTTTACATCTTTATCGTCTTCGATTAATAAGCAGACAGAACTTACCTTACGTACAGCAAAAGCACAAACTGATGCTTTTGTTTCTTTGACATCTGCACAATTCTTCCAGAATCAGCAGATGGGAACTCAGATTCTGTCTCACTTAGGAGCGATTGAGAAGAACTTAGCTTCCCTGGTTGAATACAATAACACCAACATGAATAAGTTTATCGAGAGTTCCATCGCGTACTATGACAAAATGGGGCAAGCGACCGTTGGGAAAAATGGGAAGAAAGACGAAGAACCAGACGACGGTGATATTGGAAATGTCATTGGTTCTAACGGTGGATTCGACTTTGGAGCATATAAGAAATATGTAAAGAGTCGTTTAAAGACATCCTTATCCAATTCTGAGTTTAAAATGCTTGCGGATATGATGGATGAAAATACACTGCAAATGTTAGCATCAAATCCTCTTGGTATGGGTGCTTCGATGTTTGCACAATGGGCAATGCCAGAAATCTTAAGTACCACGGTAAAAGGTATGGATTCTGCACTTGCTTCCATGATGCCGAACCTCATGAAGCGGATGTCTGAATGGGGTGAACAGCAGGGCAATACGATCTTTGGTAAGATCACTGGAACGATTGCAAAAAGTATGGGTCTTGATCAGGAACGACTCAATTATATTGATAAAAAGAAAGATATCAAGCTTAACATGGATGCAACTCCATTTGATGGAGAAACTAAGATTGCAATCACAAACACCATCACCAGAGAACTCGGAGAACAAACCACTTACTTAAAATTCATTGCAGAGCATATGAATGCTGGTGGTGGTGCTCGAGGTCAGAAACAGCTCGACAAAAATAGAGCTGCTCTTTCTGGAATGAAAAACGATCGTACCTGGTTTGATTCAGAGTCCAAACAGTATGTGACGATTGATCAGTTAAATGATAATATTGCAAAGAGCTTGATGGATTCTGTTGCCGAAGCGTTTAACAATACTGATTTTGGTCGAAAGCTAACAGCAAATGTAAACGCTCATCAGGATGAGGATACGAAGAAACAGATGGAAAGTATGCAGATGCAGCTGTATGCTCTTCTGAATCGTACCTCTGGTGATAATAAGATCGATTACACGGTTCATAATGGACGTATCACAAATGATCTTAAAGCAGCAATCCAGGAGTTTGTTGGATCTGACGAGATCAAGAAATCTTTTATCAATACCTTAAATCAGATGGCACTCAATGACCCAATTGCAATGAATAATTTTACAACTGGGCAGATTCGTGCTAATGCAACTCGAAATGCTAAGATAAAATCTATGCGAGAAAATCCGACTCGTAGTGGTATTTTACAAACGGATTTATTCGAGCAGCAGGTTTATGATAAAGATGAAAAGAAGATGCGAAATATTACGGTCGATGAGATCATTGAAAATTACCTGAAAAAAACGGGTCAAGCATCTATCAAAAACTCAAAAGTAGAAAATATTGATTACCGAAATGCCGTTGAGAACGATTCTTTTGCAAACGGGGATACCATGAAGTTTATGGATATTCTTCGTAATAGCTCTATGAAGACGCTTAACAACGTCGGATCTGCTTTTATGAATAACGATCCAAAAGCTCTCATGACTTCTGTCACCACCATGTTTACAGATGCGGCATCAACTGTTGCAAATACATTCAATGAGAAATTCTTTAAACCAATGCACGATAAGATCTTTGGTGTAAAGGATGAAAATGGATTTTCCAGAGGTGGTGCTATTTCCGATATGAAGAATGTGTTACACGATTCTTTTTTGGAGATGCAGCATCGTTTGACTGGTAAAGCGTACAAAGATTCTTCTGGTCAGCAACATGACAAATCCGAAAATTCCGTCTTTGGTAATATCAAAGAAGGAATTATGGAGAAGATCTTTGGTAAGAAACAGGTTGATGAAAACGGAAATTCGACTGGAAAAAGAGAACGAGCTGGAATCTTTTCTCAGGTAACCGATGGAATTAAAGATGCTTTTGTAAACTGGCACAACGCAATGTTTGGTGACTTTGCAAAAGATGGAACAAAAGTAGACAAAGACAACGTAGTCAAAGTCATGCAGGATTCCTTAAAGGACAAGCTTCCAAATGCAATGCTGGGTGGTGTTGCAGGTGGAGCGGCCGGACTTGCTTCTGGTGGACTTTTAGGAGCGATGATTGGTGGTCCAATCGGTGGTGTGGTTCTTGGCACTGCGGTTGGATTTGCTAGTAAGTCCGAGAAATTCCAAAAGATGCTCTTTGGAGATGAAGACAAGGACAACGGTCTTATTACCAAGAAGACTCAGAAGTTCGTAAAAGACAACAAGACAGCTCTCATTGGTGGTGCTGCTCTTGGTGGATTAAAAGGAACTTTAATGGGTGGCGGTGGATTTTTAGGTACCTTAGTCGGTGGACCTGTTGCAGGAGCCTTACTTGGTATGGCTACTACAACCGCTTTAAAATCCAAAGCATTTCATGAGTTCTTATTTGGTAATGAAGAAAAAGGACGTCTTGGTGTCTTAAAATCTTTTAAAAACGTCGTAGCTCATAATAAGGAACGAAATGGTGATGCTGCTGGATTATCCTTGACCGGAAAAGCGGTTGGAATGGGTGCTGTCGGTGCAGGAGCAGGTGCTCTTACCGCTTCCTTATTATCTCAAATCGGCTTTATGCCAGCTATGTTGACTGCTGGTGGACCGATCGGAGGAGCGATTGTGGGACTTGGTCTTGCAATCAAAGCTCAGTCTAACACATTCAGCCAGTGGTTATTTGGTAACCGAAAAGACAAGAACGATCCAGAGTACAAAGCAGGTGTCTTAGGACAGCTTGGAAATGCTCTTCAGGTTTACGTTCTTCAGCCATTTAAGCATACAACAGAAGAAATCGCAGCGGATATTGGATTTACATTTAAGCACGATGTGCTCGGTACCGTAGAAGCTGCCATTGAACCCGTTGGAAATGCATTATCCGATATCGCTTATTCGATTAAGAAGAAAGCAACAAAGATCACCAATAAGATCGGAGAAGTGTTTGTTGATAAGATTGCAGATCCGTTTGTAAACGTGTTGACGAATACGGTCTTAAAACCATTTACGACCTTAGGCAAAAACGTTGCAAAACTTACATATGCAGTTACCAAGCAAGTAGCATTGTTACCATTCCGTGCACTTGATACCGTGACCCATATTATCGTATCTCCAATTACACAGGTCGTGCGAAAAGTCTTCCATCCAATTAAAGGTGTGAAGTGGCTGATGCATACGGTTGCAAATGCATTTGAACTTGCGACTGGTAAATCCTTGGATCCAGTTCGTAACGTTATGGATAAAGCTGCTAATGGACTTAAGAAAGTTATTTCATCCCCATTCACATTGCTCAAATTCCTTTTTAAAGGAGTTGGAAAAGTTGGTGAAAAGATTGGAGATGCCGCAAACTTCATCGATGATCTCGGAGAAGGAAGCGCCCTTAAGAGAATGGAAAAGGGTGGTTTATTTGATGAGAAATCCTTAAAGCAAAAATATAACGCCGATGTTCAGAAAAATGGGAAAACCATGGAGTATGATGAATGGAAAGATAAGTACATTAAGTCCAAAGATCGGACTGGCTATAACTATCTGGAGAAGTTAAAACAGCGTTATGAAAAAGAGAAAGAAAAAGGAAATATTCCAGTCGTAAATGGAGAAGTACAAAGCTTTGAAGCTTGGAAAGATGACTACATGCGTCAGGATCTTTCAGGTCGTTTGAAAGCCCGAAAAGATGAGCGTAACGCAGATAAAGCCGAATTAAAAATGAAGAAGGTTCGGAATCGTCAGAACGAATGGAATATTAAGAAAATCAACAAACTGACCGGCGGAAACGTTTGGGAAGATACTGTTGAGAACCGTGCCAGAGCAGAAGCAATGTCTGGTAAAAAGATTCGTTGGCGTGGTGAAGCGATTGATGCGGACATTACGAAGAATGCAGCCTCCCTTGATCCTGAACAGATTGCCAAAGGAGATCAGAAAAAGATGTCTAACGACGTTCGTAAGATCAGTTTGTTACAGCAGATCTTGAACGTTTTGATGCATAAAAATCCAGATGGAACAGATCCAAACAAAGTAAATGCCACAGATCCGGAACGGGAACGTTTGAAACACGGAACTTCTGATACTGGTGATGAAGATGCTAAAGAAAACAAAGAGGAAAAATCTTCTTCTAAAGTAGATCCAAATGCACATAACCGGATGTCTAGTGCGCAGTTCATGACTGGTTCCAAGATGAAGAACTGGTCAATTGGTAGACGATATCTCCAAGCAAACCATATGGTTCCAGACGAGGATATTGAACGCATGAGTGATCGTGAAGTTCAAGATACTCTGAAAAAATATGGAGTAGATTCCAAGACGTTAAGTGAGTATGCTAAAAGTACGGGTGCTGGAAATAAAGTCGAACGTGCAATCTATAGCATCTTTGGTAAATTAAGTGGTAAGGGTTATGCAGAAGGTACAGAGAATGCGGAAGAAGGATATTCTGTCGTTGGTGAGGCAGGTCGTCCTGAAATCGTTTGGACCAATAAGGGTGATAAAGTCTACAGTGATAAGAGAAAACCAATCCGTGTTGAAATCGCTGGTTATGCGAGAGACGCTGTTACGAAGTTTGTAAGATATATTCGTGGAGCAGCAAAAAGTCTTGCAAGCGGTGGTGTAGAAGCAGACGAAGGTGTTGGTGGAGCTAGAATTAGCGATACGCGTGCAGCTGCAAATGCCTATGCGCAGATTGACAGTGGAGAAGCCGCTGAGAATAATGAAATTCCAGTATATTCTGCTGGAAGTGCTCAGTTAGCACTTCCGATGAAAGAGAGTTCAGAAGGATCTCAGACGGATACTCAATTACCTGCGGTTATTGACAATGACCAGATGGCTATTGTAAAACAGAAACAGGAAACTCGTGAAAAAGCAATGGATGCTGCAAAGACAGCAGAAGAATTACAGGCAGAACGTGAAGCCGAAAAACAAGAGTCCTTAGGAAATAAACTCCTGGATGGAATTAAAAACATTGCTACAAATACTGGAGCTCAGTTAAAGAAGAGCACCGGTTTCTTTACAGACTGGCTTAAGATGTTTGGTAAGAAAGGCTTGATTGGTGCTGGTATTATTGCAGGTATTGCTTTCTTAACAAAAACTGGTCTTTTAAAGAAACTTGCAGATTTTCTTGGAAAGATCGGAGATCTGATTCCAGCCATTACCAATCAGATTACAGGAGATACTGCATGGCAGAATGACAATCGTGCAAATACCAATGGTCAGGATGCAGAAGGGGAGCTGGAAGATACTGCAAATTCTTTTAAAGAATTAGGAAAAGGCAATCTTCTTGGTTTCTTAACTGGTGCTGATGGAAAAGCCGATCATACGACTGCCGCCAAAGCGAAGTTAATACGCAACACCCTCAAAAAACCAGTCAAATACGCTATTAAGATTGGAAAAGGAATTTACAAAGGTGGAAAAGCTCTTGTAAATGGTGGAAAAAATCTCATTAGTGCGGTTAAGACTGGTGTATCTGATTTTAAATATCGAAATCAGGTTCCAAGTCTCTTAAATGCAAATGGAATCGACAAAACCGCAACGGTTGGAACTGCAAGTGCTGGGAAAGATTTTACGGATGCTGTTAGTGGTTCTATGGTTGATTATGGTGATAATGCTGTAAATGCAACCATGAATACAGTAGACGATGCTGTTGCAGATGCAACATTTGGTGTTACTCCAGCTACAAATGGAATGACAGATGTACTTAGTGATTCTATGGTAGATTATGGAGATGACGTGCTTAGCGCAACGATGACGGATGTAGCAGACAACGCTTCTACAGGTCTTGTTTTATATGATCCGGAGTTTGCAGCAAAACAGATGGCCGAAATATCTCCAACGGTACTTACAGGAGAAGGTTCTGATGTTGTTACAGACGCTGTCCTTAGTACAACTGCAGATGAAAGTATGGGAAAAGCGCTTACTAGTTCTGCAGTAGATTATGGAGATGATGTTTTAGCAGCTGGATTAAAGGGTAGTGGAGATGAAATTGCAGAAGGCGCTGCCAAACTCACTATGGAATCTGCTGAGGAAACCGCAGAAAAATCCAGTACCAAAATGGGACAGAAGATTCTGAGTATGGTCCAGAAGTTCTTTACCAAAGTTGGTGAAAAGATTGGGAATTCCAAGTGGGTCACCAAGATCATGGAGAAGCTTACAAAATCCAAAGCATTCCTGGATAAAACCATTCTTGGAAAACTGGTGAAAAAAGCAACTGCGTTTCTTGGTAAGCATCTTGGAGCAGCAGCTGCAACACTTGGTACAAGTGAACTTGCAGGTATTGCTCTTGGCGCGTTGAATGGATTAACTGGTACCGCCAGACTTTTCCAGGTTAATAAAGATCAAGTCGATGGTACGATGAAACTTATCTCCTTTGCAATGGGAGGATTTACTGGAAGTACCGTTGGAGGAATCGTTGATATCGTCAATGAAATCACAGCCTCTATGTGTGGATTTGATTTGTTAAACGTCGCTGCTTGTAGTGCGTACAAATTACTTGCAGGTGACGAAAAATATGATAAGTTGATGAATTCTCGAGATGCGTTCAAAGAGGAATACATCAATGATCGAAATGAAGATCTGAAAGACCAATATGCGACTCTTGAAAAAGCTGGACTTGCAGATAAATGGGGTAGTGAAGATGCCTATATCGAAGCAGTCAATAACGGAGAAGTAAATGGTAAATATAAATCCTTCCAGGATTACAACTCCGATGAAAATGCTTCTGTCATGGAGCGTGGTACAAAAGCACTTACAAATGGTGCTTCAAAAGTGGTTGGTGGTGCAAAGAAATTCTTGTTCGGTGAAGACGGGGAAGAAGGTTACATTGGTGCTACCGGAAACCGTTATGTGAAAAACAAAGACGGTACATTCACAATTTACGATAAGGATGGAAATCCTCTTGGAGATGTTGGAGACGAGTCCAACTTCCAGGATGATATCGTAGGAAGCTTTAAAGGAAAAAAGAAAAACGGTATTGTTGGAAAGATTAAAAATGTTGGAAGCAACATCAAAAAGATTGCCGGAAATATCCGAAAAGGAATTTCGGATACCGTTAGCAACATTGGTAAGAATGCAAGTGCATTTGTCACCAACATCAAAAAAGGAGCTTCCAATGCATGGGATTTCTTTACCAAGAGAGATTCAAAAGACGAAGTCTGGGCACTCAAAGATGGAAGTGAGATGTTCTACGATACCAACGGACAGTTGTATACTCTGGAAGGAGATCCAATAGGAGATCCAATTTCCAAGGATGAGTTGCAGTCCATGATTCGTGGAGATCTTGTTGAGAAACGGAAATGGCAGGGTGCGACTGGATTTGGAAAAGCACTGGCAGGTCTTCGTGACAAAGCTTTAGATGCTGCAAAGAGTCTTGGCGAGAAAGCGAAAGAGGCTGGAGGTGCAATTGTTAAAGGTCTTGGAAACGTGAAAGACCGAGCCGTATCTCTTGTAAAAACAGTTGGCTCCGGAATTTCAAATGTATGGGATTTCTTTACCGATCGAGGAACACAAGAACATGCTTGGTTTGTAAACGATGGGACCGGAATGTGGTATGATGACACTGGTAAACTGTATAGTGCAACAGGAGTAAGAGTCCCAGCCGGGGATGTTGACAACGAAGGATTAAGTGCAAAGATCGTTGCTGGTGAAGTAAGAGAAGGTAAATACCAGCCTAATAATAAAACAGGATTTGAAAAATTCCAGGATAATGTGAAAGATAAGATTGTAAGCGCTGCATCTACTCTTGTTGATAAAGCAAAAGAAGCAGGAAGCGCAATTGTTAAAGGTCTTGGAAAAGTAAAAGACCGAGCAATTTCAATTGCTAAGAAAGCTGGTGGTATGATTGCAACTCCATTTGTTGCAGCCTATTCCTTCTTTGGTAAAGTTAATGGTACACGATATGTATCCAATACAGGTGATGGAAGTTACTTTGAGCAAGGAGCGTTGAATACAGCTGCTCAATCTTTCGGGGTTACAATTAAGAAAGATTCCTATTATCATTATTCTGCATCTGGAGAACTGCTTGATGATAAAGCATACTCCGCAGAAGATATGGAAGCGATGGTAATCGCCGGAGAGGTTCATGCTGAGAAATACTCTACCAATGGATTGGAACAGCTCGTAACCCATACGATCAAACCTGGTCTCAAGACATTCAAAGAAAATGTCAAGACGGTATTTACAAATGGTGTGGAAGCTCTTAAAAATACAGCTTCGAAACTTGTGACTGGTGCGAAAGCAACCTTAACGAAGGTTGGACGATACACTGGTCGTGGTCTCACTAAGATTCACGATTTCTTACTTGGTGGTACGACCATTCAGTGGACCGATGCAGGTGGAACTGGTGACTACTATGTTGTAAACAACGACGGCACTTACGCCCACTATAACATCAACGGAGATATGATTGAAGAATCCGTATCTGGTGATGAAATTGAAACCATGATCGCAAGCGGTCAGTTGGTTGCCACTGAAAAGACAGAAGACAATGTCCTTGTGAAAGCAAAGGATGGATTGGCGTCTATTGGAAAGAAGATTGCAGAAGGATTTAAAAAGGGTGTAGAAACCTTTGGAAATGCAGTTGTTGATGGCGTGTACGCAGCAGAAAGCTTTTTGGAAAAGATGGGTCGTTCTACCATCCGTGGCCTTAAACATGCCAAAGACGCTGTAATTGGCGGAAAAGAAGAACAGTGGACCGATTCCCAGTGTCCTGGTGAATATTACGTGAAAAACGTAGACGGAACCTATGCTCACTATAACGTCAATGGTGATATGTTGGAAGAAAGCGTTGATGCAGAGACCATTGAAAAATGGCAGCGAAGCGGACGACTGGTAAAAGCAGTTATTGAAAAAGATGGTGTACTACAAAAAGCAATCGGTGGTCTTAAAACCATTGGTTCTAACATTGCAGAAGCATTCAATACCGGTGTTACCAAAATGGGAGAACTTGGAGAAGCTGCGATTACCAATGTAAAATCTTTCGTTGATAGTGTAAAACGAAATGGTGTTCTTGGCACGCTTACATCTCCATTTAGACAAACAAAGACAAAAGTATACTATACGGCTACTGGTAACTACTATAAACGTAAAGGCGAGAAATGGAACTACTATTCCCAGACTGGTGATCTTTTACAGGAAGGTATTGAGTCTTCTGTGATCGATGAGAAGCATGAAGCAGGTCTTTTGGTAGAAGGGGATCTTGTAGAAGATTCCGCAGCAAAGCAGTCTATCAAGAAGATCCAAGATGCAGCAAAGAAAGCTTGGGAAAAAGCAGGTAATATCGTTAAGAGCGGTTGGGAGAAATTTACCAACTGGATTATGGGAGGCTCAGGATCTGGAGTTGAAACCAAGAAATCTCATGGAGGTGTAAGTGGTGGATTCGGAATTGGATCTATGGACGAAGATGACTTCGGAGAACTCCCAATGTTTTCTGATACCTCTGCAGCTGGTGGTAGTGGCGTAGGTGCTCCAAAATCACCGAAGAAACAGCGAAGACGCGGAGGTGGATTTGGTCGTAAGACAATCTCTCCAGATAAAATGAATGGTCATTCCTACTATTCACAAACCGATACTCGCTGGGCAAATAATAAATACGAGTACAACAACGATGGTGGTACTCTTGGAAATAGTGGTTGCGGTCCTGCAGCCATGTCTATGGTTGTATCCGATATGACCGGAAATGCAGTTGACCCGACACAGATGGCAGCTCTCGCACAAGAGACTGGAACACGTGATAACACAGGTACGAACTGGAACTTTGTATCCGGTGCCGCAACAACCTTTGGACTTGACAGTGAACAGCGCTACGCTCCAAATGCAAACTTTATCCATGATTCTTTGAAAAATGGAAATGAAGTAGTATTATCTGGAACTAGTACAGGTACTGGAACTCCGTATACATCTGCAGGTCATTATGTCGTTGCAGTTGGAGAAGATTCCAATGGTCGTATTCGTGTCAACGATCCACGTGGTAAAGCATTCTCTAGGTCTTATAAACCAGAAGAGCTGACAAAATATACTGGTTCTGCATGGTCAATTGGAACTGGTGGATACGGACTTGGTGGTCGAAGAAGATTGATTCTTCCGTTCGGTGGTTATGGTAAAAATGGAACCAAGCCAACTCCGAAGAAATTACAGGATAAGAGTGCAACAAAAGGAAACGGTTCTACAACCGCTCCTAAAAATGCAAGCTCTGGAAACGACAAACTGGATAAGATGCAACAAAGATCCAGGTATCAATCAACCAATGTCTCCTCTTCTTCCGATGCAGTTGGAACAGCTGATGGAGAAGATATGTTGAATGGATTCCCATTCCTGATGCAGACAGATTCTCGTTGGAGTGATACTGTTTACACTTCTGTGGGAGATAATTCACAGACAATTGGTACTTCTGGATGTGGACCAACATCCATGGCGATGATTCTTCGTTCTTATGGAGCGAATGTAACGCCTATCGATACTTGTAAGTTCTCGACCGACAATGGTTATCGAACTGCAAATGACGGGACAAGCTGGGATTTCTTCTCCGCAATTGGTAAGAAATACGGAGTCGACACAGAGTCCTTAGGACTGGATGGATCAAAACTAACATCTTCTCTTAGTAATAAGAAACCAGTCATTGCATCTATGGGGCCAAGTACCTTTACCAAAGGTGGCCACTTTATTGCATTAGTTGGACTTAAAGATGGTAAAGTCGTTGTCAATGACCCAGCATCAAAAGCACGTTCTGAAACAACTTACGATCCATCTGTCTTTACAAGTGAAGGCCATAACTTCTGGTCCTTCTCAAAAGATGGAAAAGGTTCTATCGGAGACCTTAGCACAATCTCTTCTACGGAGAGTATTCCAGGTGCAAGTACCGCTACAACAACGGATACTACAACATCGGAAACTGATGTGATCAGTAAGATTGGAAATGTTTTCTCAATGCTTGGAAGTAAAGCATTGGAAGGTGCGTTGACTGGAAACTGGAATATGGACTTCTCTCAGCAGTCTGCTTCCACAAGTACTTCTACGGCATCCAGTACCGTAGGTAGTACAACTGGACTTACTGGAAATAGTAACACCGAAAAGATCTACAATTATCTGGTTGGAACTGCCGGAATGACACCATATGGTGCAGCTGGCCTTATGGGTAACCTGGAGGCTGAATCTGGTATGGAGCCGACAAACCTTGAAAACTCTCTTGAGAGTATGCTTGGTACAACCGATGCACAATACACCGCTGATATTGACAGTGGTAAAATTAGTAAGAGTGAGTTCTTGAACCCGAAACCTGGTAAGGTATGGGGATATGGTATCGCACAGTGGACAAGCGAGAATCGTAAATCTGGTCTTTATGATCTAGTAAAATCTCGTAATGTGTCTATTGGTGACCTTGGAACACAGCTTGATTGGTTATTGGAAGAAATGAAAGGAAGCTATTCAAGCGTATACAGCGCTTTAAAATCTGCCACATCTGTACAGGATGCTTCCAATATCGTACTTCATAAATTTGAGGGTGCCAAAGATCAAAGTGGTGCCGTTGAAGCCGCACGTGCAGCAAAAGGTATGAATTGGTACAATAAGTACGCTGCTGCAAGTGGCTCAAAAGGAGGATTTGGTGTTAAATTCCTCCGTGCAATGAATAAATTAACTGGCGGACGTGGATTAAACAAACTTCTGAATCGTATGCGAGGCGGCAAAGGCGGAAGCGCAGCGGATGCTCGTGAAGCAATCGTTGGATGGATGCTCTGCCTGATCGGTCAGAATACGTATACCCAAAGTGGAGATCGTTCCAGAGTCATGGAAGGTGTTGATGGCCATGGATATGGTGATTGCTCTTCTACTTGCTGTAAAATCTACGAAACTGCAATAGGTAAAGTAATCGGTTCTTACACTGGCGATATGATTGACGCTGGTACTGTTGTTGACGGACCAAATACACAGACAGGTACTTACCCAGATGAATCTAAGATGCTTCCTGGAGACTTGATTTTCTACTATAGTCATGGTGCTTCCGGAGAAAGTGGACATGTTGAAATGTATATCGGAAATGGTCAGCTTGCTGGTCATGGAAGTGGAACCGGTCCAAAGATCCATGAAATGAAAGGCTATCAGGACAATCGTCTTAGTTGGGGAGGCGGTACTTGGATTCAGGTTGTTCGTTATCTGGATGAGAACGCGTCCTATAACGTAAATGCTCCGGATAAGAGCAAATATAAAGTACAAAATACCTTCACAGATGGAAAAGGAAAATCTGCAAATGGTGCCAATACAGGAGCTACATCTTCGGTGACCGGTAGTACGTCCAGTACATCTTCTGATGGAACTGCTGCAACATCTACCAGCAATACCATTTATGATAGAATGGGTACTGTATATAGTGCACTTGGAACGCGTGCAATGGAAGGTGCGTTAACCGGAAACTGGAACACTGACTTCAGCAGTCTTTTCTCAAGTGGAACAACAACCTCTACGGATACAAGTTCTACAACAAGTTCTGGAACAAGTACAGGTGGATCCTTACTGAATGGTAATTATCCAACCTATACTCTGACAGACGCACAGAAGAAGTACATTGCAAGAACCATCACTCGTGAGAATGGTGGTGAAGACTATTCAACAAACCTGGATTCTGCATCTCATATGCTTAACTTAAATGAAGCACAAATGGGTAACCCGAGTACTGGAGATGCACTCTATAAGATGGTACAGACAAGTGGTTGGTATGGTCATCATGGTGACGACGACTTCCCGTCATATGCTATGAATCCGCCGCAGGCTGTTTATGATGCCATTGATCAGGTTATGGGAAAAGGTAAACGTACTCTTCCAAGATACGTTACCGAATATGATATGTTCCCACTCGATGCTGCAATTTCTGGACATTGGGGAAATGGATCCTCTGAGGATCGTTCACAGTACGTGAAACACAAAACCCTGATTACCCAGAATTCAAGTCGTGGATTGAACGCGAAGTATACCTTCTACAAGTTCTTTGGTGATAAGGGGGATGGTGATGTATCTGGTTATTATGAGCAATATTACCAGAAGTACAAAGACGAAGATCCAAGACCAGATGGAGTTACTCCAGAAGCAGGTGGATCTGGAATCGGTACAAATCATCTTTCTGATCCGAAAGTACTTCGTAAGATTGCGATCTTACGTGCACAGGGTGATGATTCTGCAAACGCAGTACGAGTAAAGAATTACAAACCAACAAAAGCAACGCAGAATGCGAGAGCTGCAGTACGTGCACAACTTCGTGAAGAACGTTCTCAGGCTTATCAGAAAGCACTGGATCTCCAGAAGCAAAGAAAAGCTGGAGGACGTGGTGCATATGTAAATGCAGATAGTTACAATACTACAACCGGATATAGTTCTGTAAGTAGTATTACAGAAATTATGAGCCGTGCAGATGCCGCTAAGAATAATGGAGATGATACCGAGCTGTTAAGATGCATGCTGGAAATTCTGGCAATCATTGCAGAGAATACTGGCAAAAGCGCAGACGGACTGTCTCAGGCTACAGAGCTTCTTGCGAACTTAAAGACAGGAAATAATGTGGTAGTGACTGGAAATGGTGGAGGAACAGGAACTGTTCAGACATTGAAGAGTGAAGGTACAAAACCAACCAGAAATGCCCAATTAGCAAAGAAAATAGCGGCCGGAAAATAAGCTTTTAAAACAGTAGGGTAAGGCGCCAAGTGCGTCTTATCCTACTTTTTAACGTTTAAAGGAGGGATACTATTATGGCAACCAGCGATTCTATGGTAAAAATGGGGATACGAATTTTCGCACTCCCCTATCAGTTCCCGGATGCAGTAGATCCGAGATATACGGATTTGTCGGAAACACTCGGAAGATCCTATCTTCGAAATATTCGAATGGAAGCTCCGATTTTGACAATGATTCCAGGAAATCCCTACTATCTTCCTGGAAAATCAAAATCAGAGCAAGCTGCTATGGGTAAATATATTGCGGATACAGCAAAAGGATTTGAAAATTTGACAAAATCATCCTTGGTTGTAGACGCATTAACAGATGGCGATAGTGATACGTTACGATACTACGATTTTACACCAGCGTACTCTGATTACATTCAGTATGTAAATATCATGTGTCGAACGATTGCAACTTTTCTGGAATTAGAAGAGGAGATAAATGGAGTCTCTTTGCAACAATTCAATTGGCGTTATTGGTGTGACAACGAAGTCGGATCTGCTTCCTTAACAGACAGTAATGCAAAAACAAGCATGACTACTACGAATGCGAGTGTATTTAAAACCAATTATGGATGGAAAGAAGAAACCAGGACAAGAAAAGTAAAAGATAAAGATACTGGTAAAATGAAAACAGAGAAGTACACCGTTACCGTAAAATCAAACGACAGTCTTGGAGACCATTCTTTTTTATATCAGACAACAAATGATGCTACTATTACAGTCGATAAAAATGGAAAATCTACGATCAATACAAAGAGTGCCGACGATGAAACCAAGAGTCCATTGGAAGCGCTTTATGATACCTTGACCAATATGCAATATGTGAGATTTTGCGTAGATCCGTCTTCTGGATTTACAGAATCATACAGCAACGAAACCGGCACTTCTATGCTTAAGAGTGCATTTGACAATGGTTCTGATATGTTAAAGGAAGTTGCATTCCTTGTAAATTCTGGCGGATCTGAAGAGATTGGAGATAACCTGACAACGCTCGCTAATGCGGCAACGGACACCATCTCCCAGTCTTTAAATGGAAATAATGTAACTTCTATCTTATCCAGAATCTTGAACTTAACTGGAAATGTAGTAAAAGGCGAGAACGTCATTATGCCAGATATTTACAAATCATCTTCTCGTCCTACTACCTATTCGTTTACGGTACATTTAAAAGCACCATATGGTAGTAAGTTCGGTCTCTATATGGACAACTTAGTTCCACTTATGCATTTGATTTGTTTGGCAATTCCAAAGCAAGCAACTGCCAACACTTACAGTTCTCCTTTTCTTGTAAAGGCATTTATGGATGGCGTATGTAATATCAACCTTGGCATGATAACGGATATGCAGGTTAACAAAAGCGTAAGTGAGCAGTCTTGGACCGTGGACGGTATGCCAAATGAGATCGATGTCAGCTTTACCATTGCAGACTTGTATAGTGATCTTAGTATGTCACCACAGCAAAACCCGATTCTGTTCTTACAAAATACAAGCCTAATTGAATACCTTGCAAATACATGTGGCATGTCTTTGGTGTATCCACAGATTGGAACAAAGATCAATCTGGCGATGACTTTGATTAAAGATCGTTTTACGGACATCCCACAAACGGTTACTGGACTTTTTGAAGAACAGGTTTCTTATGCGATACGAGGTATTGAAGGCTTTTAAGGAGTAGCATATGGAAATTCCAGTATTGAAAAAACTCTATGACGAAAAGTATGGAAGTATTCCAGATGATGCAGATGATCGTCTGGAATTTTTAATTTCGTCATTTAGATCCAATAAATGGGAAGAGCAATTTCTTCCATTCATTCAGCGCATCTCAAAATTAAAATGGAAAAAACGAAGCTTTACATTTTACATTATTCCAAAAGCAACTCCTCGTCCAAGAGGATTTATGCGGGGGCGAAACGTCCATTTTTACGTCAAAGGTGCAGATGATCACAAGAAATTTATTAAGTTCTACATGAAAAACAAAGAGGACATTGAATTAATACAAACTTCGGTAAAATTCGACTGTAAGGTATTTTTACCAATTCCAAGTACGATGAGATCCGTGGAACAATTGGCGGCAGAACTTGGGTTTATTCGTCCAATGGCAAAGCCGGATTGGGATAACTTAGCGAAGACCTACTGTGATATGATTAACGACGTGATTATTTCAGATGATAAGAATATCGTTGAGGGACATCTTCGCAAATACTATTCTATCAAACCACGAATTGAGATAACCTTGGAGTACCTGGAAGATTTTGATTCGGATTTTAACCGGAAAAAATGTATAGAAAGGTAGGTTCAACGAATGGCGAATAAAGCAATCTATGCGAAGATCGCAGATCGGTATATGAAAGTTGATCAATCTACCAATATCCCAAGAAATATCGCACGTTCTTATCAAACCCATTCTTCTTTGGAATATGATAATGCGGCTCGTGAGATGGTTGCGAATATGTGGGTAAACGGGATTGACTATGTAGACCTGCAGTCTAATCGCACTTTATATAAGCAGATGGAAGCAGATCTGAAGAATAACAAAATCACCGAGATTGAGACAATTGCAGATCGTTATGTGTTATATGTGGACTATTCCATTTATAACGAAAAAGGATCTGAGATCAATCACTCCTGTACCAGTAAGACATTAGAGCCGGTGGACGGTATTCTTCCACTTGGTTGTGCTGTGAATAATGAACTGGTTTACCGAAGAGTGAAACTTTTCGATCCAAAGATTACATTTGCAGTTACCAACAAAGTTCCCTTTGGGGTAATGGCAAATACGTATGGAGAACAGTACACCATGCAGATCAATGATATCTGTATTTTACAGTGTACAGATCCGTTAAACAGTGAGTGTTTTGGCGTACACAACAGCATTGAAGGAAATTCATATGCCTACGATTCCCATACGGTACAGTGCATGTTAAAATACAATATCCCGGTATATTCTACCGCTGCATCAAAGATTGAATTTGGTGAATTCACAGTATCTTTTTATCCAAGAAAGATTACCTTAAATATGCATCTGATTCTTGGTAACCAGATCGTTGTGTATGACAATCAATCCATCAAGGATATCTTACAGGAAAATATCGACAGTAAGTATCCAAGTACCGATCCGGACCCAGATCCATCCCCAGGTGGAGACGATGACGATCCAGTACTTCCATCCGATGATCCAAATCCGGATGCAGATGGAAAGTACGATGCAAATGAGAATGGTTTCTATTACTACTATGAACGTTGTATTGAGACCAACCCAGACGCTCTTCTGGTAGTGGAAGATGGTATCTCTGATGCAAAATACGACACAGATACTATGGTTCGAAAGAACAAAGTACTTATGGATATCCCGGATATTAGTGTTGGAGATTATGTCCGTTACACAACTGGTTTTGATATCACGAAACTTTAAGATGGGATGGTGAATTGATTATGGCGAGAAAACAAGAAACTATGATTGATATCCCTGTTGTACTTAGTAAAAAAGTCGACAATGTGATTTACAACCTGATGGTTCGTACCACCACAGATCAGATTTTCCGTGAGCAGTTTTCTTTGACTGAGATTTTGGACAACGTTCAGAAATCCGTTGATCTGAAAGTAGATCAGACAGAGTTTAACACGGTAAAACAGAAACTGGCTACCTTCTTTGCGGATGCTCCAGAAGATTTCCAGACATTGATGGATGTTCACAACTACATCCAGTCTGCACACGATAAGATCGAAGCAACAAATGCGATTCTGGAGACTAAGATTGATACTTCTGTTTACGAGGGTGACCAGAAGAAACTTATGACCCAGATTAACGAGATCAAGCAGAATATCTCCGATATCAATAAGGCAAGTGATGATTATGTTACAAAGTCTAACTTTGAGGAACGAATTAAGCAGCTGGAGATTGATATCCGCGCAGACATGTACAAAAATATCTTAGCAGGTGATGGCAATACAGCGCCTGCTGATTTGATCGACGGTGGCTTCTGGATCCAGTATTTGGATGAAGAATGATCTTACGAGAGACGAATACACTAACGTATTCGTCTCTTAATTTTTCATTATAATCAAAACCAGTGTATAATGCTAGTTATTAGCGTAGTATAAATAATTAATTGGAAAGGGGATCGACGATGACAGAATATAGCTTAAATGCATCGTATGACCAATGTAGAGAAACGGGGTCATCTATTATGAATGATATTGTCTCTACATTAGCTGATGCCGGGTTAACACCTAGAGTCAATACGAAGCAGACAGAGATAGTAGTCGATGCAAAACAAAAAGAGGTATCTCGTGTATTGGAAAAGAAGGGTTTGTGTACAGAGATATTTCGGTTCCTAATCTTTACAAAAGAACAAAAGAAAAAAACGTACATACGCTTACTGTACAACTAACAAAGATTGAGTAGAGAAACCAAAACTGGGGAGTAATGGTTTCTCTACTCAATTTTACAATCGATTAAAGGATAGGAGGTGTAAACGTGGATATTTTTACACTCGATGCAAGATTTGATAAGGCCCTTGACTACATGGTAGCTACAGAAGGAGTCCTAGACGTTCCAGGTCAAATCTCTGATTTTTTAAGACGATGTATTTTATTACTCGACGATTATGTTGTTTCTGTGAAGAAATTATTATCCGAAAAGAAAAGACAGTCTGAGATTAAACGATATTTAAAAGCGATCGAACACAACAAAGAGTACTTCAATCAAAATCCAGTCTGGACCAGGTATTGCGATACCCTTGCTGCAAAAGATACGGAATATATTCATACTGTCATTGAAGGCGTTTGCAAACTCATGAAAGAGGAAATGAAGTATGATTGGTTGGATTCCTATGTAAAAGCATATCTAAGTGATGTGATGAGTACGGTAGAGAAATCTTCTAAGACAGAAGTATTAGCAGTTTCTTATGATACGTTATACAACTGGGTACAAACATGGGAAGAAGCGTCTAACCAGAAGATACAGTCCATTCTTTCTGATATGAAGCATTTTCGTTTGATGTGGGAGAGAACGAAAACTGAAAAGTTATCTCAGACCATGATTGCCAACTTAGTAAAATCCTTAAAGTCTGCGATCAAAGAACACGCTATCGCAACGATGTATAATCTGAATGCGTTTCAAATTGCATCTTGTAAAATGGTAACGGATGAAATTACCAAAGAAGAAATCAAATCCATTAAACAAAGTTCCAAATGGTCTATGAAGAAACGTTTGGAAATGGAAAAGAAAGCTCCTGTTATTGCGACCTATGACTTCGGAGATCTTGCGATTCATGTTCACGAAGTACCGGTATTAAAAATGGATAGCGCTTATAATCGTTCTGGAACAGAAGTTTTTGTAGATCAGTCTTTTGCAAAGTATCCAAGAGCGGTACAAAAAGCAATTATCTATCACGAGATTGGACATCTTGCAAATGGCCATTTCGGAACGGTGGATAAAGAGAACGATAGCATTGATGTTAGACGTATGGTAAAACAGATTCAGAAGTATAAATGGATGGTACAAAAAAGTCCATTTAAAGAAGAGATGGATGATGATGAACTCATCTATATCTTAATTGAATCAGAAGCCGATCGTTATGCAGCAAAATATGTTGGAAAGAAAACGATTGACAATTCGATTATGGTTCGTATGGATCGTGATTTGTATTCGATGATTCCAAAAAAGAAAGGTACTATTTCCGATCAAGAGGCACTTCTGATTGCATTTAATGAAGAACGCATGCGTTTTCGTGCTGCGCTCGGATAAAAAAGAATCAAGAGAATCTCATAACCGAGTTCTCTTGATTCTTCTGTCACTTCAGCAGGTGACGGACTGATAATAATGACTTAAACTATATTGATTACGGAACTATGGATGCTCCGTAATATAATGTAACGAATCGACTAGAAAGTTAATTTAACTTTCCGTTTCTTTTTCTTCTTTTTGGGTTTGTCTTTCTTTTTCTTATCTTTGGAAGATTTTACCTCTTTATAAATTTCTTCCTTTTTTCGTTTTGCTTCTTTCTTTCTTTGCTTCGGACTTTTCATCTCTCCGGATAACGCATCTGGAACGGATCTCGTAGTTCCATCCAGATATTCTCCACATAAGAAGTGACCAACTTCTCCTTTTAATGCCCGGTCCACGACATTAAAAGCGGTGTCTACAATTAGGTTTAATTTTGTCGACATAAGTAAACCTCCTTTTCTTTTTCTAAACCCATGAAAATAATATATCATTAGGTTTAAAACTTTATAGTAAGCAAAAGATAAGTTTTCTTCACGTATAGAGTGATCTACTAGATCCCTGTATAATGAAATGACATCACTTTTGCTTGCGCTTTGATTACAACCATTATCCGTTCACATGATGAATGAACACGAAGCAGAGTAGAGCCGTAAGGTGTCTACTCTGCTTTTCCCGCTATTTTCCCACCTTAAAACATTTGGTTAACGTGACGAGCCTTATAAAGTGAGGTGAAATTATGGCAACGAAGAATAAAAATACGGTACAATCGAGAGCTGCAACGAAAGCAAAGAATCAGAATAAGAAAAATGCAGAAGCGATTGTGTCAAGCACACTACAATCGATACAGAATTCTGCATCCAGTATTGGTGGTTCAACAAAGAATTCTAAGAAGGAAGCGGAAAAGAATTCAAATAAGACGAATACCAATACCAAACAGGCGTCTGCATCGGTTGCATCGAAAAAAACAACGGTAAAAGCAACTAACTATCAAAAAAAGAATACCTACTATTCAGACGGATGGTATTGGATTACGGATAAAGACGGAAACAAGAAAAAAGTTTCCAGATGGGACCTTGAGAATTCCAAAGGCACAAATGCTGATTATGCTACATCGGATAGTGTAAAAACCAGAAAAACGCTTTCTACCCTCTACGGTAATATTCCAAAAACGGCTACTTCTGGTGTTGTAGCATCCAAGCAGACAACCCTTAATGGAAATACAACGGTCAAGCTAACCGTTGGAACAAAGTCCGGAACAAAAACAACCCCGAAATATAATGTCTGGATCCTCGATAGTACTGCAAAGTATGATACGAAAAAAGCACAGGCTGCTGCTGATAAGAAATCGTCCAACGTTACCAATATTATCGTGAAAGATACCGAGGCCAAAGGAACGATTGGTAGTTGGCTAGATACTTCAAAGCTTACAAAGAAGCAGGTTACAGGACTTATAAAAGGAACGATCACACCATCATTAAAAATTAGTGCAGATGGAAAAACCGTTACAGTTACAGATAAGAATGGAAAAAAACAGACCATCAAGTTTGAAAACAGTGTAAAGAATACAACCATCGCTGGTGTCGGGGATTTGTCAAAGCTTTACACCAAAGGTTTTACTTCTAAACAGATCATTGCGTTAAAGAAAGCCGCTGCCTCTAGTGGAAATAGTAAAGTAAGCGCTGCACAAGCAGTTGCTATGACGAACCTGAAAACCAATATCGAAAAGAATAAAACAGTTGAGACAGGCGTTCATGCCACAACGAATAGTTCTTCAAACTTATATGGTTTAAAAGCGGTCGAACAAGATTTGAAAACAGCATCAAAATACGGATTATATACGAGTAAAGCAGCAGTAGATGCCGCTACAAAGCAACAACACGAAGCATCTGCATTCAATATAGATGGATCGGATACAACGTATGATGTTGATGGTGTTTTGAATATCGGACCCTCATCTTATGTAAAAGATGAGAACGGGGAATTCAAAACGAAAGTAGATAAAAAGACTGGAAAACCAAGGAAAATTGTTGCAGCTTGGCAAACGGAAGAACGCTTGAAGCACTCGAAACCATTGAGTGATGATTTACTAGAAGTTCCAGATCGTCCCTGGAGAAATATCAATACAACGGTATATACCGATCTGTATGAAGAGGGTGCTGGAAAGAGCCGTGAGAAATTGATTCATTCACTTGGATTATATGAAGGTGGTGCTTATGATTATCTGAAGCTATCTGCAACCAAGTACAATCGATTCAAATTACCAACCCCGGATTCCCAGTTACAACGTACATTCGCACATGTCTTTTTTGTAAAACCTCAGTGTAATATTATGCTGGATGACTCAACAGGACAATCGATGACAGGACAATTTGAAAATAATCCAGATTACATGTATGCAGCATCGAATTCCCCTTACATTATCAAGGAGCTTTCGAAATCCGCAAATAATCAGGATACTCAATTTTCTTTTATCCTATCCAATGCAGCGAAATCATTTTCCTTAAGTGATGAATATATCAATACCGATACTTATGGTACTGGTTATACGGGATACAAAGTCTCCTATGGAAAACATGGTGTCGAGAGCCGTACAGCAAGTGATTTTACCGTTACTTTCCAGGATGATCGAAATCTTTCTATTTACCGACTTTTGAAACTCTGGGTAGATTATATTGAGGGAGTGTATACAGGTACTTACTATCCAACCGATACAACTATCGTTAATCATATGCTGGATTATGTCGGAGCAGTGTATTATATTTTGACAGCAGAAGACGGGGAAACGATTCTTTTCTGGTCGAAATACTATGGAGTTTATCCGTCCAGTATTCCCTCCACCCAATATTCCTGGTCAGCAGGAACTTTGCTTTCTCAGATTTCTTTGGATGTGAAATTCAACTACTCTTGGAAAGAGGATTACAACATCAATGCCATTACAGAGTTTAACTACAACTCCAGTCTTGGTAATTTTGCAACTTCAAAACAAGTGAAATATCTTCCCGTTTACAACGAAGAGTTTGGAACAGCGGGACAGACATGGGTGGGACGACCCTTTATTCAGACCGTCTATGAAGGCGGAAGTGGATATAAAAATGGACGCATTAAGTTCTTATTACGTTTCAATGATTCAGACAGTTAAACAGGAGGTGGTTCATATATGGCAACCGCAGTAGACGGTACTTACGTAGATCGAAGTTATATTGATAACTTCGCAACGAAAGAATATGGCGACGCCTTATTAGATACCTACTATCCAGATACCGATATCAGCAAACGAACCGTTGGTATGGTTGGATATGTAAACGAACAAGTCTCCAATATCACAGAGGATGTATTTAACACCGGTTCTGTATATTTTCGAGAGATGTTCCCAAATCGAGCTGAGATCCCAGAGAGTATCTATTCTCATGCAGCGATCTTTCAGCTCACCGATATGTTTTCTTCTGCAGCCAGCTGCCTTTTCCTCCTTGTTTTAGAGGAATCTGCAGTCCGAGCAAATATGACGTATGATAAAGACAGTGGATATTACTACTTCTTTATCGACCGTGACACAACCGTATATGTGGAAGAAAAACCATTTACTCTGGATTATGATATCCAGTTAAAAATTGCAAAAAAGAAAACGGATACTGGAGATGATTATATCTTTAGTGCCTATTATGTATTTGATACACTGGTAAATAGTATTTCCGAAACGGATAATCCATACATTAAAATTCGACGAGACGGTCACGGCTATATCTCCTTGGAAGTGACAATGCACCAATGCACACGTACCGTTGTTGATGAAAGTATCATTAATAACAGTACGGTCAACTACCCAATTATAGATATTCCATTTGAAGGAAACCTCTGTGGATTTGATGTTATGTACAAGTCTGCGACAGATGATGATTTCTATACCCAGATGAATACTCTTCCAGTGTATTCCCAGCCAATTACACAGGCATTTTGTTACTACCAACTTCACGATTCTTCGACACTTCGACTCAGTTTCAATAGTAAGGATGGCTTTTTTATGCCGGACTTCAATTCCGAGATTGAGGTAACCTTATATACGACTCTTGGATCTGAGGGAAACTTTGAGATTTATCGTGGTAGTAACATCGAGGTTATTACAGAATCGGATCGTTATGATTATCAAGAGAAATTCGCAATGTCATCATATCCACTCTCTGCTTCAGAAGGTGGACTCGATCGTATGGAGATGGATGCATTGCAGGCACTCACAGTAGAAGGATATCGTACTGCAAATGCATTAACTACAGATAACGACTTACAGGAGTTCTTTAACAACTTCAAGTATCGATACGGTAACTCGGATATTCTGGTTACCAAGTTACGAGACGATATTCGAGAACGTGTCTATTCCGCGTTCATGGTAATCTATCAGTCCCAGAATGCACTGGCATTTAAAACGAATTGCTTGAATATCTCGATGAACTTATCTGAGATGACCAATCCAGAAGAGAATGTGTACACATTGGATCCTGGACGACTTTTCTGTTATTCGGAAAAATCCTCTACCGAGGGAGAGATTTTTGATGCTGATTTCCTTCGAGATACCAAATTGCAAGAAGAACTCTGGGAAGAATACCAGGAAGCGATCAAAAACGGAACGATTCCATATATTCCGTTAAACATCGATCACAAAGAGCTTCCGAGCTATTTAGATCGCCCTGCTTCCTTTGCAGAGTTTAAACGACGAAAAGGAATCGATGATAAACTGAATGTGTTTACGGCAGATTCCAAAGAACTGCAGAAATTTGACGATCCGCAGAACGGAAAATTTCTGTACACGAATCCATTCCTGATTCGATTTACCAAGAATCCAAATATCGTCAATATGTATTTGCCGTTTGTCGATATGCGAGTGGAATTAGACTTCACAGGACTCAATGAAGATTCCTATGTACAGTTTATTTCTCAGTGGTTTGAAGTGACTCGTGAATTTGAGGAAGATAAGCGTTACTATATTCGTATGCAGGTGGCACCAAGTATCGGAATTGCATCTGATCATCCACTGGTAAAATGCTTGCCAGATATTGAAGATCCGGATGATCCGGAGTATGGAATTCCACAGTATATCTTCGACGATCCATATAAAGTTGTAGAAAATGATCTTCGTATCTTAATGGTAATTTCTGATGAGCGAAGAGATATCTGTTTTACGGAACTGATTCCGCATCGATATGATACCGAGACCGGTTCTGGTATGTTTGAGTTTATCAGCAATATTCATACGGATGACCATATGACTTCTGATGGGCGACTTCGTCTGTTAGATGAAATCAAGTGGAGAAATGCAGAAACCGGCGAGTACTATATGGAGACGACAGATCATACGATCTACAAATTGTATGATAAGGATGATAACCTGATTGATGATAAAGTACCAGTAGATGTGGTAACCGCTGGTCGAAACGATGGAACCTTAAAGGAATGGAGAACCATCTGGAATATGACCGGAAACGATGATATCCTGGTTCCATGCGACAACGTGAATGTCCGATTCGTGACCTTGTATCGTAGAGTCTATGATGAGGGTCAGGGAGGACTTATTGAAGCGACGGATGAGCAAACCAATAACATCTTCGTTTCTTATAATAAATCATATACCGGTTATATCTGGACCAATGAGTACAGTACCGGCACCACAAAGGCAACGTTTATGTATCCACTGGATTATGTGCGCTCTGACCTCCAGTTCATGGATTATACTGCTACCGATAAAGATGGAAACTTCTTATACGATATCATGGATACGTACGTAAGATCAATCCCGTTAATCAAATGGGATCTTCCATTTAACAAAGATCAGTTTAAGGTGTTCTTAAACTGCTTTAGTTATTATTACAGGTGGATTGTCAACATCATCAACAACCGACTTCGTAATGTCACCGCAATTGATGTGAAATGGTACAACACCTACGGAAAATCCAAAAACTATGGGATTGGAGATAACGATGAGATTTTAAATACCGTTAACTTGAAAATCAGCTTTGACATGTGGTTCGTTCCAGGTACAGACAGAGATGGTATGATACCAAAGATCAAGCAGTATATCAAAGACCAGATTGAGAGATTGAACGATAAGGGTGTAAACTATGTACATGTCTCCAACTTGATGCGAATGGTGGAGACCAACTTTGCATGCGTGGATCACATTCGATTCTTAAATATCAACAACTATCCGACCAAATATCAGTCCGTTAAAGTTATTCATGAGGATGTGAACGACTTAGAGAAACGGGAGCGTATGATGTATGTGCCGGAAATGTTAACCGTGGATACGGAAAATATCATCATCAACGAGTATGAAGTTGAAAGTTACTGATAACCCACCTAAAAACATTTAGGTAAAGTTAAAACCTGAAAGAAAGGGTGAAACGTATGTTTACAAAACCAGTAGAAATTTCTGGCACTGACAGAGTTGTTGACTTCATCAATTCTGTAGACCGGGAAAAACAAAAAGATGATCAAATGGCTGCGTTTTACAACTCTGATACTTATAAACGAAACTTACTGGACAAAGAGTGTGAGAAGGGAAAGAATGCGTGCTTGAAGTACGTAATCGGAAACTGTTACCAGAATGCCGTTCCATTAAGTGATGAATATAAAAATGCTTGTGGATCTGATCTTTGTGACAAAGGAACAGATCATCTCCCAGACGATCTTCTGATGTATTTCAAAGAGACCATCAAGAAAGGTACTTGTGGGGATCGTTGCAGAAAAGTTGTAGAAGCTGTTTGTAAAGAAGTAGATAAGCAGTATATGGACAAGAGACTGGATCCAAAGAATTACAAACCGGAGGAGCTGGTTTTTAAGATGGATCCGGAGATGCAGACTCGGATGGATATCATCTCTAAAGATATGGAGATCGATGACATCACCAATTTGATCCGGGATACCGTAAAGTCCACAGCAGAGTCTGAGATTACTCGTGCAAGAGAAGAGAAAGAGAAAAACAAGGAACTGGAAAAAGAGCTCGCAAATGATCTGAATGTGACTTCTGAATCTGCGATTGAGAGAGAACTTCAGATGCGTCGTATGAACGATACCAGAGTTTTCCAGCCGACTCTTCTGCAGGGTATTATGATCGGAAATGTCGAGCGTTCCGAGGAACTGATGAAAGAGTCTTACAGCTATCATGCACTGGAAGATTACGGTTTAACCACCGATAACAACAATCCGATGTATGCTGCATTTGTAGAATCTGTCGCAGAGTATACCTGGAACGTATTCGAGGAGACCTTCTTAAATAAGAAGAAGAAACCTCTTCGTGAGATTCGTAACCTGGCGTCTGAGTATGCTATGGGGAAACACAACAAATGAGTGAAAGATGGAAGATAGTTTTCAAACTATCTTCCATCTTCTTATTATACTGCAATCGGAATATCTTTGATCTGTGGATGTGTCTGATAATTCTTCACAGTAAAATCATCTTCAGTAAAATCTTCAAAGTTTTTGATGTCTGGGTTTAAAGTAACTGTTGGAGCTGGAAATCCTTCTCTGGTACACAATTCCTCTACCATCGGAATATGACGATCGTAAATATGTTGATCTGCGATTACGTGCAGAAGAACCCCTGGTATCATATCACAAACCTGAGCAACCATCATAAGAAGCGCCGCATATTGTGCAACGTTCCAGTTGTTTGCAGCCATCATATCATTACTTCTCTGATTCAGTACCATATTTAAAACCAGTTTATCATAACCCTCATCGGTAACGTTATAGGTACATCCGTAACAACATGGATAGAGGCTCATTTCTGGAAGATCTTGAATTGCGTACAGATCCGTTAAGATACGACGGTTAAACGGGGTATGCTTTAAGTCATAAATAACTTTCTGGATTTGGTTCATCTTACCCTGCGGATATGGCACTAAAATACCAGCCTGGTATCCATATGCTTTTCCGATAGACCCGTTTTCATCTGCCCATTCATCCCAGATGTGTGGTTTTAAATCTTTGATATTATTTGAGCATTTCTGATAGATCCAAAGGATTTCATTTACACAGCTCTTAAATCCAGTTCGTCGTAATGTCAGAAGTGGAAACTCTTTCCGAAGATCGTAACGGTTGGTTACCCCAAATACTTTCTTTGTATAAGCCGGTGTCCCATCTTCCCAGTGTGGACGAACTTTCTGACCTTTGGTATCGGTTCCATGGTCTAAAATTTCTCTTGCATTTTGTTTAAAAATTTCATCGGTTAAAGACATTTTATCTTTCCTCCTTATGTCGTTTTAGAGGAACGTCTAGGCAAAAATAGCTTTTCGCCCGTGATTTACGGGCTTAAAACAGTTCGTTAAAGAGAAATTAAAGAAAGGAGTGACGGAATCAATGGGAAACTTGGGTGACCTGTTTAAAGCAATTGGCAAGGCTCCAAAAATGATGAATACCATTTCCCAGAGTAACATTCAGGGAAAATCAATGATCCGTCGTGCCAAAGATGCCACTTTTCAATTTCCGATGATCATTCCAAAATCATGCCCAATTGATATGGCAACGGCGTGTACTAGAATGATGGATCGTGTTTATGCAGGATATACACAGATTGCGCTTGGAAACAACTCCACCATGAATATGTCAATGGATAGTTCTCCAACACAGTTTTTGAAACGATTCCATCAGAATATTAAGTTCGAACAGGCGATCGCAGATTTAGCTGTTCCGGACGACGAACGTGAAATGTATATGGAAAAAGTGTACACGGGAGAATACAAAGTGTATTCTGATCCGAGTAAACACTTTTTCATTTTGGTTAATCAGGTAGATCCAAAGGTAACAACGCTTTTTGAGTCCAATCAGGAAGCGTTAAAACCGTATCTGTCTGAAGTGAATATGAGTTCTGAGATGAAAGAAATCTTCGAAGCAGATTCCGATTCGTCTAGTGCAGAAGATCTGACACAGGCAATCTTAGATGGACAGTTAAAATCTCAGCAGCTCAGCAATCGAAAAGTCCAGTCTGATATCACTAAGAATATCACCGGTTCTATGAGAGGACCGCAACTGACTGAAGGAGATATCAAACGTATGAATGATATGACTCCATACGCTGTACAGATTCGTCTTTCTGTTGTCAACAGTGAAGATGAATTTGTTCAATTTATGGATGTTGTTGTCGGTATTAAGACCGTTCTTCATCTTGTTGATACCGACGATATGATCATGAATTTGGAGCACGCACTTCAAAATAGAAGTGGATTATTTCGTTTTCTTCGCTGGACAACTGGTGAAATCAGCTTTGTGAAAGATCTCCTTCTTCATATGGATGATCTGAAGTTCGATGCAGCCAACCAGAATGCTGGAAAAAGTCCACTTTTTGGAAACTTAAAGAAGATGAAACGTCGTGGGGTTGGAATGAGCGGATTCTCCATGCCACACGGTTTAATTCCAAATGCTACTCTTTTAGTTACTTCTTATGAAGTGGACTATATGAAGAATAAGTATGGAATTGATTTACGAGAAGAATCCGTAGCAAAGAAACTGATGGAAGCTCTGGATTTGATGACCTTTATCGTATGTGACGATGGTCTTGGTACTGTGGATATTCTTTATGATGGAGATGCTACATTCCAGACCTATGCTCTGGAATCCATTGAGCGTGAAGTTTCTATGAGTTCTAATAAGCTTGGTAGAGAGATTGGACGAATGATCGCCCATTAATCTATAAATTCTAATCTAAATAGAAAGGGGTACTTACCATGTTAAAACCGAGTAGTTTAACAAACGTAAGAATCAATGCTGGAAATGAACAGGCAAAAACTGTTGCAAAGAATGCAGAGGATGCTGTGTTCACTATGGCACAGATTGTAGCGAATCTTTCCAAAGAAGACGTTACAACTGAGACTGTAAAAACTGCTGCAAAAACAACCAGTGATACTTATTACAACAAGTTTAACAACAAAACTGTCTATGAGAAATCGATCGCTCCAGAAGGAACTCCAGAGGATCAGATTCTTAAAGATGATGCATTCTATCTGAAGGTTGCAAAAGGAATTCCGGAAGATCTGACCTATGTACAGATTGGGGATGTCAGAAAAGAAAAAACAGATACACTGAAAATTTCCGTTGGAAACAATGGTTTTGTAACCGCTCCAATGTGGAAAGTAGACGAGGATAAAAATCTTCTGGTTGCCACTATCCTGATTTGTACTTTCGCAGATCCGGCTACCGGAAATACCGAAGTTACCGTTGGTGGTGTAACCTATACAGTACCAGCAATTGAGAAGGTAGAAGAGATGAAAACCCTGACAATCACAAAAGCGGTTGTAAATACCCATGATGGAAGTAAATCTACTGCATCTGTTAGTGGAGATACTGTAACCGCAGCACTGGATCGGTTTGACCAGTCTATCGGTATCCAGATTTCTGCTGGAGATGAAGTAATCACAGATACTTCCTTAACTCTGTATCGTTATGACGAGCAGAATCAGACATTTGGTATGACACCTCCAGAATCTTGTGCTGGAGAGGCTTGTACCTATACCAGATACATGTTCCCATGGGCAGCTCGTAAAGTAGATTCTGCAGAAGCAGGACAGACAAGAGAAGCTCAGATTCAGCTGGTAATTCCAGGATATGGTGTTGCCAAGTTTAAAATTGTCGCAACTACCATTTATACCGAGTAAAATAAGACCAGGAGGAGACAGACATGGATGGATATTTTGATCCAACTTATGAATCCGCGTGTCTTCTTGCAACTGGTTTAGACTCCTCAGAGCGTGTAGCGGAAATGCCAAATCTTCGTTGCATGCTCGAGGATGCCTCTTCCCCAGTTACAAGAAAACATCAGGAGAAACTGTTTCAGGCGATTATTGATAAGGGACATGTAGATTTTGGTGGCATTGAAAAAAGCCAGGGAGAAATTGTAGAGTACGTAGGGTATTCTCGTATGATGGAAGTTTTGGATACTATGGATGCGTTGGCTGAAGAACAAAAGGCAACAACGGTAAAGGAGTATACCAATGTGGTGCGAAGTGCGGTATCAAACATCCGAAACTTATCCGGAATTTACAAACGAGGATTCCAGGAGCATAATGATTATGTAATGGTGGAATACAATACGTATACGTATGCTTGTGTCGAAGCAACCTCTGCACTGATCTATGAATTTGCAGACTATATCAAGCGTCCTGATAAAGCAGTCATGACGATTACACTTAAAAACACCACAATGCGAGCAAACTTATTTATCTTTGAGCAGTTGAAGAAATTCAACCGGGTTCAGGATAATATGGGTATGGATTATCGAAAATTACTGGAAGCATCCTTAAGCAAAGGCAAAAACAACTTCATTGGAATCGATGCGGCAATTGGATATGGAGCGATTTCTTTAGTCGCTCTTGCCATTGTACCGGTTACCAGGGAACTCATCTATCTGTGTTATAACATCCGAAAGAACCTCTCCAGGAATTTGGATGCACAGGCAATGTTCCTTGAGATGAATAAACTCTCCGTGGAAAACAATACCGCGTTTACCATGGATCAGCGAAAGAAAATTATCGATAAACAGCAAAAACTTGCACAGCAGTTACGGCGTGTTTCTTCTGCAATCAAAGTAGATAGTGTCACAGCAACAAGAAAAGCAAAGAAGGAGTTGGAGAGTGACAATAAGAAAATGGCCGTAGCGGAAACACGGAAAGATATCGAAGACTCTCCAATTCAGTTGTTCTAATCACTGAAAGGGGTGTCAAAAAAGATGGATTATGTGGAGCTGTTAAAAACCAAATTCGAAAATGTATCAAAGGAAATGCAAAAAGCAGAGTCGATCGATTCTTTAAAAGAAATCTTTGAATCTGCGATGGGGTACTATGCCCATGAATTGATCCCTTCTTTTTTCTCTTCTGGAGAAGGAGAGGGTGCGAAAATCAAAGACCTGTATAAAAGCATACAGGAAAATTATTACAGTAAAGTAGTGACAGAAGGGACTATTTGTGATGTAGATTTAAACATCGCAGGTTCTGCTTATCTGGAATACTTGAATGGAATGTGTACTTTTATCGGGGAAACCTGTGATACTTGCATCGATGGGGAGAAGTATGCAAAGGAATCTGCAGCCATTGACGAGAAGATGAACAAAGCGAAGTCTCATGACGGAGAGTTCATTGAATCTATTTTTGGCGGCGTGAATAACCAGGCGACAACCGAGACAATTTTGGAAGCAACCAGAAACATTGAGTACCTGATTGATTTTATGGATACGATCAAGCAGGATTCCTACCAATGTGGATGTATGATAGATCGAATCAAACAGGGAATGGAGAAACATCGGGAGAGTATTCCATTATTAATGGAATCTGCTCGCATGATGACCGAGAGTGTGAATCATTATGTGTATAATACCATCAATACGATTTTCGATTCTTATAATGCCATTCACAATGTCTTAGAATCTAAGGACAACGCTCCGAAGACAACTAAGACAAAGAGGGTGATGTTTTAATTGAAAATCCGAAAATGGCTAAACGAGCTTGATGAATTATATAAAGTGTACGACGGGTCAATACTACAAGCAGAAAGTACAGATAAATCTTTAGACTATCTTTTATTTGAAGCCACCAATAACCAGGAACATGCAGAGCGTGAAATCAAAGGCCGTGTCATCTGGTTTTTGGAACATGAGTACTTAGGACGAGCGGAAAGACTCATCCATTCTAAGATCTATCAGCAACCGGAATGTGTGAAAACGATGAATGCATTCTATCGGTATATGCATACCCTTGGGAAATATCGCATTTTGACATTTGCTTCCATTCCAAGACACCAAACGTATAAGGGGGAGATTTCGTTCGAATCGGTGTATTATTATTTTCGAAAGGAATTCCGAGAATGTCTGGAAAAGACACATACTGAATCTTTTCGAAACCAATATCCAGTTGGGGATACTTTGAGGGGAGAATTCCTACATTGGAAAGAATACATCCGAACGGAAATGTGTAATGATGGGTTTGATTCTGATGCAATTTGGAAAAAGATGGTGGATTTGATCTGTACCATTGCACTTATGGATGAATTATTATCCAGGACCTAACACTTTAGTAGGATGTAACCAACATCCTCACACATACATTTGTTTATTGTATTATCATTACGTCGTGAGATTGAATGATAACATCATTTCCAGAATCGTAAACGTGGCGATTCTAAGATAAGGAAAATACTGGCTTAACAGCTGGTATTTTCCTTATTTCCCCTTCTACTCCCAAAACAAATACTTAAAACTGAAAACTTATGCAGAAAGGGGGTACGTTGTCAGATGAGTACTTTCGAACGTGATATCGAGATCATCGAAGACACCCTTGATTTAGATTTGGCTCGAATCAATCGAGATTACACATATGGAATGGGTATGGCTATCGTAAGTGACCATATCTATGAATATTGCTTTACCGAATCCGAGAACGGTGGACAGGGTATTATTTCTCGTATGATTGATGCCGTGATTAAGTTTATTCATAGTATCAATGAGAAAGTTGCCTCTTTGTTTGCAAAGGACGATCATATCGAGATCGAATCTTTCTTACAAAGTGAAACCGGACAGGTCCAGCTGGCATATGATGTAGAAGCAATCAATAAAGAAGTAGATGCACAGATTCTGGAAGGTCGTAAGATGATCCAGATGATTTCTTCCGTTACTGGTGTTAGTGATGAGAAGGTGGCAAAATTCTGTGATACCTGTGGAAACCTGGTAGAAAAACACGGTGGAATGATCGTAAAGATGTCTGCCATTGGTGCTCTGCGTGCTTACGTTGCTCACAAATCCTTAAATGGATTGGATAAGAAAGTATCTGAGTTTAGAGGTGTTGATACCCATTTAGAGGCTTGGAAAAAGTCTTACGATGCAATTAATGCGGACTCGGATGCAAAACGGAAAAAGAAACGGGCTGAAAAAGAAGCCAAGCGCCAAGCAAGGATGCAGCGTCAGACACATTCTGTAGTATCTGCGATCTCTAACATGGTAAATGCTGCAGGTAAAGCGAAAGCAGCTGTATCAAAACAAATCTCAGCGGAATACGCTAAAGCACGTGCTAAAATGAACTCTAAGAAATAAGGAGGAGGAAATAACATGGCTACAATTTTTGGATCAGCATTGTCTCCGATGGAAAAAGAAGCGGAGCTGATGTTTATGGAATCCGCCATTACAATGTCCAAAATCAGCACAATGGAGAATATTGTTAATTCCCAGTTTGAACGTGCGATTTTGGAATGTGATTATTATGCAATGAAAGAAGGAAGTAGCTACGATGAGTATGATCGTATGATCATGGAAGCTACGATCGATAAAGATGGAAAAGAAATGGGAATCATTCGTTCCATCATCAATGCCATTGGTAGTGCCATCAATCAGATTGGACAGTGGATTCAGAAAGCTGTTGGCGCTGATCTTTCCAAACTGAACAATGTTCCGGATGATGCGACTGGTACTATGGATGGTGAGAAAGCTAAGAAGTTAAAAGACGCAGTAAAATTCGTTCCAAAAGCCTTGAATGCAATCAAGGAAACTCTTGGTAAAATTGAAGACGCTGCAAAAAATCACAAAGCACTCAGTATTACAGCTACGACTGTAGCTGCCTTTGCTACCTCTATGGGTCTTGGAGTATTCATTGACGGCTCTAAGGCATCCGAAGATGCAAAGAAAGAAAAAGATGAAACAACCACAAAAAAAACTATCGATGACTATATCCGTAAATGGATTGGCATTCAGGACGACGCAAAAGAGGTTAATGAGCATGCGAATAAGGTATTGGAACTTCTGACAGCAGGACCGAAACTGGTAAAAGACGCTGCTCAGAAAAACATCAATGATGCAAAAGCAAAACAGGCCGCAAAACAGCAACCAGCTCAGCCCGCAGCTCCGGCAGGAAACGGAGGTAATGCAGGTGCTCAGCAGGCACAGCCGGTAAATGCATCTGCAGAGATCGACCATGTTTCTGGTGCAGTTATGACAGAGTCTTCTTATGGATTAAATGCATATGATGGACTTTTCATGGAAGCCGCATCTAAAGCATTTAACAACGCAGTTAATGCCACGAAAGCAGCTATTGCTGCAAAAGATGCAAAAACCGCTAAGGAGCAACTTGCAATTGCAAAAAGAGAAGCTTTGAATAATGCAGGACAAAATCAGATAGTTGCGCAATTAAGAAAACAAATCAACACAATACCAAACGAAACTTTAGCAGATGCTAATGCAAAACCGTCACCTGCAGGTGCAACCAAGACCAAGACTATTCCAGTTCAGAATGCTTCTGATGCTACGAAACCAGCATATACAAATGGTACTCAAAATGGAGTTCAAAACCCTTCTCAGGCAGAAGCGGCGTATAACTCAAGTGAACATAAACCAGATCCGAAGAGAGGTACCGCAGAACTCACCAATAAAGAACCACAATACACAGCAGATAAAAATGCGAGTGATGGAAAACCAGTTGAAAAAGATCAGACTGTTGGAGATAAAGTTCAGAGTGCGGTGAATGCCGGTAAAGAGGTTGCTAAAAACGTTGCAACTGCAGCTAAGGAAACTGTAGCACCAATTTTCAATAAAGCTAGAGATTTCCTGAAACAAAATAAGTCCAAAGAAGCAGAGCAAGAAGTTGGCAAGTTGAAGGATTTTAATCTCAGTGATGAAGATAAAAAAGAACTGGATGACATTCAGAAAAGCATTGCTGCTCAGAAAAATGGAACTGCGGATGCAAATACACAGGAAAATCCGGATGATGGAAAGTTACCATGGTATTCCGAAGCCATCGCTTGGTTAAAAGCTGTTTTACAGGTTTTAGCTCTTATTTTACCAGCAGCTGGTAAATGTCTGGTTGATGGTATTTCTGAATTCTTAAAGAAAGTCAAAGGAATGGTGAGTGGTGATGGTGCTGATGTCGAAGACACCACAGCAGAAACCAACGCCAACGGTGATGCAAATGCTAACACAGATCAGAATGGTCAGCCCGCTCAGAATCCACAACCACAGAATGCTCAGCCAACTGGGGAATCTGTAGAGGATCTCTTTGGTATTGGTGAGGAATATAAAGAAATGATGGAAGGACCGGAACCGGAAACCTTACAGCAGTTCGACCAGATTATCCAGGATCTCTAAAGGAGGATTTATCATGACTTTATTTGAGGAAACCTTCCAGGAGATGGAATCTTTTGGAAAAGAGTTTGATACAACCGCAGACAAACTTCGTATTCTTACCGAGTATGTCGTTGCGGATTATAACGTAGATATAAAAACTGCCCAGCTTACTGCAAAGCAGGACGAGTCCGTTACATTAGAAGCAGTTAACGAGGCGTATGATGCTGCCTATGAAAAATGTATGGACAAGCTGAAAAAATCCATCGGTGGAATTAAACGAAATTCCAACGATTATTTTGCAAAGATCAATGCATCTATTACCAAGATCGTAGATGATCCTTCTTATCAGAAGACCATCGAAAACGCAAGCGCTCTTTGCAAAGAGCATCCAAAGCTTGGTAAAGTAGATGTAAAATACGATCCATACCAGGAAGAAGCAAAAGCCATTGCAAATGGTATGGACGCCCTTCAGAAAATCATTGCCAAAGGAAAATCTTCTAAGAAATTTACAGAAGCAGACTCCAAGGCAATTGACGACATTGTAACAGATGTCAATAAGAAACGTCAAGCAATCGGAAAGAAAGAGGAAACTACTTCTCTTACCGAAGCGATTTCTTTACTTTCTGCTCTTATGATTGCTTTAAAAGAGCAGTCTGAGGAAAAGTCCACAGAAAACATCGATGCTCCAATCGATGGTATGGAACCAGACTCTGCACGTATTTTCGAGAAAGCTATTGGTGCTCAGAAACAGCTTGCAAAAGCATCTGCAGCAGCCAATATTCGTGGTGCCCTTTCTCTTCGCAATGGAATTAAGAAAGCTTCCAAGCATTCTAAATCCATTGAAAAAGAAGAGAAAATGGAAGAATTAAAAGCACAGACTCAGGAAAAACGAGATGAGATTATTAAGAAAAAAGAAGAGAAGAAAGCAATGAAAGAATTTGTAGAAACAGAGGTTGAAGAAGAGGAATCTTTTGATGCTTCTGCTCTTCTGGAATCTGTCTTTGAGTCTCTTCATAAAGAGCCGACAACAGAAGTTCCGGAGGAAGAAACTCCAGTCGAAGAGTCTGCCGAAGATCTGGAAAACGATATTCAAAATTCTCTTGCTTATATGCAACAGTTAGAGGAAGAAGTCCTCGGAATTCATATGGAATCTGCAGATTATGTTGATCCAGGAAAAACTGCTGACACGAAAACAGATGAGATTTTAGCGGAAGCTGCTGCTACAGCAAAACCGTTAAATTCTGATCCAGAGGAAAAGATTCCGGAAGTAACACCGGAAGCTGAAAAAGAGATCGAGAAAGCAGTAAAAGAAGGTATCGACACACCGGATGGAGATCCGATTTCAGAAGCTCCAACTGCAGAATCTTCTGAAGATCCAGTACAGGAATCTACAGAAGAGGAACCTAAAGCAGATGAGTCAACTGAAGACGATCCGGAAGAACCTGCAGAAGAATCTGCTCTTGATGATTCTGAGTTAGATTTTGATGCAGATACCCTGCTTGAACAGGCAGCAGCAGAAGCTGGATTAAATGAGACACCAGAAAATGATTCTCTGGGTGCTCTCTTAGAAAGCTTCAACAAAGAGTTTGGAATCTCTTTTGATGATGAACTAGTTGAAGAATAATTGTAACTATTAACATCATGGGTGGGGAATTCACGTTCACCCACCCATGTTTTATCTGATACAGAAAGAAGGGACAACATGCCATTCGAAAGTGATCTGATGATGGAAAACTGTGCAATCGTAGAGGGTCTTCACATGATGGAAGAAGCTCTGATGGAGTACAAACCACTTTCCATGTTTGACGAATGTTTTACTGAGGCTTTTGGCTCTAAGAAAAAAGAAGAAGAGCGAAAAGCTGCAGAAGCAAAAGCGGCTGAATTAAAGGCACAGGAAGAAAAAAATAAGCAGGCACAGGAAAAGAGTACATCTGGATTTAAGAAAGTTCTGGATGGGCTTCTTACTATGTGCCGAAAAATCATTAGTATGATTGAAAACTTCTTTGATGAGAAACGGATGGACAAAGAAGAAAAAGAAGCTTATGAGAAGTTCAAAGCTGCTTGTAAAGAAGATCCGTCTCTTGCTAATAAGAAAATTACCGTAAGAGACTATCGAAAAGTACAGACGGAGTACAAGAAGCTCATGGATGAGTGTGAAAGTGAGATCCAGGCTTGCAAACAAAACCCAAATCATCCAATTGATGCGATTACCAAGAAATGCCAGGATTTCATTAAGAATAATGGAAAAGGTATTCTGGTATCCATGGGTGCTGCATCTGCAATTAATATGGCAGGCGCGAATCGCCAGCTTGCAAAAGTTATGAGAGGAATCATGCATTCAGACGAAGATATTATGCAGGCTTTGCAGAAATCAATGGGTGCTAAGCAATTTAAGAATTTTGACAAAGATCTGAAATCTCTTGGGCATTGGGCATCTTTAAAACGTCTTAAGATGTGGGTAACGCAGAGTTTGTATAAAGATCTTACTTCTGCAGCTCTTGGACCGGTTCAGGATTTAAAAGAACTCCTCAAAGATCATAAGATTTCTATCGGTAGTCAGGGACGACTTGCAAAACAGTTTTGGGATAATCAATATACTGGTAAAGTCTTAAAAGGCGCTGCAAAACTTGGAGTCGATGCCGGTGTTCATGGAGCTGTTGGTGGTGTGAAAGATAAACTTGCATATATCACAAGGAAAGTAGCTTTTCCAAGGAAAACTTCCAGAGAAGGTATCTACGGTCAGACTGTTGCTGGTGCTGTTGGAAACGAAGTTAAGAATGCAATGCATCCATCTGGTAAACATGGTATCAAAGACAGTGCTCTTGCAAAAGGTGTAAAAGGCGCTGGTGGTGCTCTTAAGAGTGGTGCTGGAAAATTAAAGAAAGCTGTTACTGGTAAGTAAAAAATAAAGAATACAGGGTAGAATAAACGTTCTACCCTGTATTTTTCGCCCCTTAAAACAAATAGTTAAACGGAAACGAAGTTTAGAAAGGAGGATAACCGAATGTATAAGGTAGGATTAAGCACCGCATTTGGGGAATCCATTTATGCAGAATCATATATTGATGAACTCAATAAAGGGGTTACTCGAGCATATGATAAAGTGGAAAGTATTTTCCAGGAATATACATTAGAGCAGTTATCTCCAGAACGATTGGAAGAATCTTTATTTGGAGAGGCTGAACAGCCACAAGAAGTATCGCAGAGCTTTGTAGAAAAACTGGGTGCTGCGATTCGAAATCTCGTAGCTCAGATCGGCAAATTCATTGAAAATTTGGGAACCCATTTCATGTCTGGTGAAGCACAGGCACGAAAGGCGCAGGAACAACTGGAAAAAGAGCTGGCTTCTCATCCAGATTTAAAGAAAAAGGTGATGCAGCTTTCTGCTGAAGGAGCCATTAACTTACGAGATATGAAAGATATCAATGAGTTAAGTAAAGAAGTAGACAAGCTTATGGAAGAAAAAGATCCCAAGACTTTAAAAGGCAAGATCGAAAAGCTAAAAAAAGAATGGGATAGCCCGGATGGGAAGTTCTTAAAAACAGTTGCGGCAGCAGGTGCGGTTGCTGGACTTCTTGTAAGTTGCTACAAGATCAATGAGTATTGCACAAAAAATAAAAAAGATGCATTGGAAAGTGCGAAGAATGCACAAAAAGCGATGCGAGAACTTGGTGAACAGATCGAGAAAAAGAAATATGACACCAATCAGATTACAAACTTCCGTATGAAGATTGCTCTCAAACAGTGGGAACAGGACAAACGTGCAGAGGCACTTCGTACACTCGACTATAATCAAAAACAGTGTACAAAGGGTTATGGACTACTTGAGAAATTCTGTAAGATGACTGGAATTGATCAGGGTACTGGACGAGCTAAGAGTGCTGTTGCAAACTTCCATCAATTTAAAGCCACTGCTCCAAGTAAACCATCAGGAGGTGCTGGTGGAAAGGGTGGTAGTGGAGGAAAAGGAGGGAAATCATGAATACGGTAAATAGTTTCATTCTGGGAATGGAATCTTGCTATCGAGAGTTTGATTCCTCTTCTTTTTTAGCACTTAGTCAGAACCTTTATAATGAAGGAACTGCAATGCTGATTGATGTCAGCAATGATATCTACGGAAAATCCATCAGCGATGCAGTAAATGATTTATCTGACATGTGGGTAAACGCGATTGAATTTACTCCATTTATGAAGAGTCTGGAGAATTCTGCAAAACAAAGTCTTGGTCAATTCCCAAGACTTCATAGCACTGATATCAAATTTAATTTTGATTATTTAAAGGACTACGATCAGAATTTAACACGTCTGATCGCACAGATGTATCAGGCTGCTACTGAAGGTACATTGGACAATTCTGCTCTGACGGTTTTTTTAAAAGTAGGAGCAGATGAGCTTTCTGATACTGTAAAACATCAGATCGTAAGAAGTTCTATTGCAGAACTTTATACCTTAGATCCAAGAGCAGCTATGACACAAAATACATTGGTAGTAGTGGATTGGTCCAAAGCGTACGTAAAAAGCTTTGTTCTTCCTTTTGTCTCCACCTTTAATGGGGTCAAAGCAACTACCGTTACAGAAGCAAAACAGGCAATGGCTCTGATTCAGGAGCTTATTTCTTCTGCCAATATTCGAAACCAGAAAGTTTCTGAGATTTGCCAGAAGAACCCAGAATATACTTCTAAAATCAACCAGTGTAATTACAAACTGAATCGTAGTTTCATTGACGTGATTTCTTTTGTAACCTATGCGGTTCTTCGAAAGATTCACGCTCTTGTAAATAACTCTATCATCTGTAACGATGTACTGGCAAAAGTAAAGTCCACTACTTCTTTTGCAGAACAGACCTTGATTCGAGAAGGGGTATATGGATCTTCTATTTTATCTGATGCAACGGGAGATCTAGCAGATGCTCTAATGGCAAGAGATAGTTCTGCGTATGAAGATCTCGCCGGCAACATCATGGAATTCCATAGAGGAATGCTCATCAATCGTGGAATTTCTGGACTGGAAGATCCAGATAACACGTTAGATGGTATGATCGACGAACGGGAATACCGGAAAGAATCTTATAACTCCATTATGGAAATTCTTTGTACCTTGTCTGCGTCTCTTGATAAGATGTCTGCTGCAAGTGATGATTATCTCTTAGCAACTGATGATCTCTTGGAGAAAGCAGGTCTTGACAACCCAATTGATGTTCGTTATGCGGAACGTATAAAAATGACCTCCGATACAACGGAATATGACAAAGCTTGTGAGATTGCGGTTGAAGGAAATGGAAATCTGGATATCTATCTCACCATCCTACACGAAGTAAAAGATTTCCCACAGAACATCAAAACCATTGCCGAGAATATCGGAAACGTCAAAGAAAAAATGAACATCCTGGAGAAGAGATATTCTGATCCAGTTTCCCATCCATGGAAAATTACGGATGAGTATAAGAATACCGCAGCGATCAAAGAGCTCAGCAATTTTATGATCTCTTTAAAAGAGCAGTATGGAAACCTGGTCAATATGATCGCTGGTAATATGATGGCTCGCTTAAAGAAACTTGCCATCAATGCAGAGAAGATCTCCGTGAAAATGGATGAAGATCGAGAAGAACCAATCGGAGTTCAAGAATCCGACGAGACCGATTACGTCTTAGAAATGGACAAACTTCAGTATGAGTATGAACATGGAGTCACCGAGATCTTGATGAAAGCTCTTCAGGAAACCTATGTGGAAGCTTGGTATGAAAAGGTCCGTGGAATTAAGATGTATGAGGTTGGAGATCCAGTTGCAAATGGAAACGGTGGTTCAAATGAAACTCCTGCTGGTACGAACTCTGTAAATGCAAATGGAACCAACCAGGCTCAGGCAGCTCAGGGGAATGCACACAAATCTGCAAGTATTGGAATGAAATTGAATGAGTTAAAAGATACCATCAATAAGAAATTCCAGGAGATCATCAAGAAGTTTACACAGAATATGAGTACCCGTGCCGTTACAATGGATAACGGTCAGTCCATGGTTTATTCTTTATGGATCAAACAGAATAAAGCGGAACTTTTATCACACAACTACACCAACCAGAGTGTACAGATTCTTCCATATAACAGCAAGATGCCTTGGGACAGTATTCTGTCCGATATCACCAAGTTTACGGGTGTTATTGGAAACATGAAGTCCGATTCTCTTGGAAATTCCAAGGAGGGTGATGTTGTTAGCAAATGCTTCTCCAATTATAATCTTGCAACCAACGGTTCTACTGCTGCAGAGATGTGTAAAAGTATTTCAACTCCTCTTACCAACTACTTTAAGCTCGGTCCTGGAAATCATGACGATTTACAGGCGGAGGTTGCAACCTATGCAGACAGTGGCTTAAAAAGTGAGATGAGTAATATTGCAAACTTCTGTGAGATGTATTATACAAGCGGAATGAACAAGCTTACGAGCGCTCTTGGTGGTGTCGAAAATGCACTTTCCATGATTGCAAGTACCTATGTAACCGAATCTGTAACAGATAAGATGGATGATCTTCTTGTGTTATTAGAGGATGGCGAAAATGGAAACAGCGGAAATACAACCAAAGCTACCGTAAAAGTTGATACAAATGTAAATAAAGATGCAAACAATTCAAATGCAGATCAGAGTACTTCTACAAAGAGTCTCTATGATGCAATTCAGCAGTGCGTCTTTACTTACAATGGTTGTGTCATGAATGCAGTTCGAGATCGTATCAACGATTTCTTTAAAGCGATGAAACCGTTCGTAAAAGGACAAGGTGCTGCTAATAACACGGGAGCAAACGGAGCTCAGGCTCAGCCTGCTCAGCAACCTGCACAGCAGCAGTAAAAATAAAAAAGAAGAGTGATGATTGATTTCATCACTCTTCTTTGTCCCTACTATTTACCTGGATAAAGTACTCCAGATTTTGAAGTTCCATATCCAGGCGTTTTAGTTGTATCTCGATCCACCACAGCCTGATATAGGTTATGAATGAATCGAGATAGTCAATCAACCACATTGATTTCAGCAACACAGTAATCAACTGCGCTGCTAAGTTCAGTGACAGCATCGTTGATTTGAGATGCTGCACTGAAACTAAGAGTTACAAGTCCCATTAAAATTGTAATAATCACCATCGGGACTACGATGGTTTTAACTAATCTTTCTAACATGGTCTATGCCTCCTTTCCCATGTTAACTCCATCTGTGATGGAGGTGAGTGTCGTGAAACACTTCTTGATGAGGGAAGTTGTATTCTCATCTCGAAGATCGAATTTTGTATAAGTTTCTAACAATCTCTCACAGGCAATCTTACGATTGGCCAACTCCCATGAGTTGGAGTTTTTGAGAGTATTAATATCCACGAGCATCAGGAGGTCATCTAAGATACATTTATGCATCTCTGTGATTCTCTCGGCCACCCAGGTTACTTCGGACTCACTACTAGTATATGTACTGAGTTCGTTTAATACGTCGACGAGCGAACCATATTCAGCTCCAGCGAGAATGCCAAGAGCTTCATGGTTTTTAATTCTGTCCTGAATAGTACTTAGTGTTATCTCAATAGATGCACTATCCACGGTCCAGACGGCGAATTTTTTAATTTCAGAATGGGTCATGCTATACCTCATACGGCTCTTGGGTTTCTTTCCCTCCACCGAATCATACATTTTTGTCTATTGACGAGGATGATCAGTATGACCTCTTTGAGTCTATTTCAACTCTATTTATTTTTTAGATCAGAGATAAAAGAATTATTCTATATTATTTCTCTGATTCACCGAATTAATATATCAATCATGGGGGGGGCTTTACGGATAAAAAAAAAGAAGGGTATACAGGACAGAACCTGTATACCCTAAATCATGCATTCATCTTCTTTACGACAACGTCACTGCCTACTTGGAATTGTCCACCGGTTAAGGTAAATGTATGAGTTGCCCGCACCAGTTTGTAATACCCTTTGTATTTTCGATTCAATTTACTCTCTTCAAAAATCATATGAAAAACCTTATTGGGTTTTAAATAATCCAAATCATAATCCGACAACATCAATTCCATGATAACGTTTCTTGATTCACTTTGCTTTACATAGGTACTATTGAAGTACGGATTTTCTGTTACGTTTTTTACAGTTCGACTAATATTGGAATCTTCCGTTGTCGTGGTAGCAGTTCCTGTTGAAACTTCGCCATCGTAAGAATTTACGGATTCGATATCATTCCCAACCAAGATATCGTAGGTAATAGAATCATTTTGAATGGAAATGTTACTATTGCTACCAACGATGTACTTGGTATTTTTGTCGTCCTGTTTGGTTACGGTACAAAGTTCGGAGCTAAAAGAAGTTCCTTTTTTTGGAATGACAATGCTAACTTCCTTAGCTTCTTTACTTTCCCAACAACGACATTTGTGGTTGTATGGCATAATATACCCACGATCCAAATCCATGTAAATCATAGATCCGGTCTTATAAAGACCATAATAGCTATCTACGAATAGAAATGCCATCGCGGCATTGATTGGAGGAATGACAAGTTCCTCAATGAGGGAATTGTTATCCGTAGGAGCCATCAGTAAATGATCGAATCCGGCTTTGCTTGCAATGTAGTTGATTGCATCAGTTACCGTTGCATTTTTTAGCACTCGGTTGACCGTCGTACGACCAGCCTTTATGGTAGAGGATTTGAATAAAAAAAATTCAAATCGGTTGTCTACAGAACTCATACTATTTAAGTCTGACTTTTGCATGACATTGTAGTTCGAAGAAGACTGTGCTTCCTTGATTCCTTCATCCACGTCGATGTCGGAATCGTCTAAAATAAGATTAAATGTATCGTTGATATAGTCCTGATTCATAGACCAAGATTCTCGTCCAAATACCTGATACGATTTTTGAATGCGCAGTTTAAACTGCACGTCATTTTTATGCTTGATAATTTTATAGTAACGACTTTGCTCCAAGACGACCTCAATACGAATGATGGGATATAGATTCCCTTCATAATCGTGTTGGATCATCAAGGAGATGAGTCGTTCTTTTGGGACCTGATCTGGCGATTCTCCAGGATATAAAATATACAGTTCCGCTGGAGTGTATCGCCATTTTAAGAATCGGTCCTGGTCTGAAAAGATAGCCATCGTTAAGGTCACCTCCACCGTTTGTTAAGGGACTGTCAGATACACAGAGTCTCTAAGATTAGTGGACGGTGTGAAAAGATGGAATTGTTAAGCTCTAATAATCCCTGGTTATCAAACCGATCTTTTCTTTGTGTGGTTAAGGATAATTTTTCCGCATCGGTTAACTCTTCATAGATTGCAGGGATTGAAGTACAATAAAAGTTGTTAACGTATTCTTCTCGAAATTCGTCCGGAAACATCTCACTTAACATCGTTGGATTGGTGGTCGTTTCTTGAATGTGATTGGTACGCTCAGCATCTCGAATGTAATCAGTTAGCGTACGAATGCCAATTCCGGTTAAGGTATCGATGGTACGAATGCGATCCCCTCTGCAACTAAGCAGTGTTGTGTATAACGAATACGTTTCAAAACAAGAAACGAATGGACCACAGTATTCTGCGGGTAGCCCAAATTTGGATACTAAGATTTCCTTGTTGTCACAGGTAATAAGTGGTTTGCTACATCCAAATCGTTTCACATAATGGTTTAAAAAGCCAGGAAGCATTCCGTACTGGGTATCGTAAAAATCATCCCCGACGATGAAATTCTTCCTGTTGTCTCCGCGTTCGATGTCGTCCTGTTGAATGACATAAGGAACGACACTTCCTTCAATATTCTTTGCTTTGATATAATAGACTCTTGGGATAAACCCACAACAAGTCTCGACCAGTGGTAAAGTCCGTTCCATTAAAGCATCTGTGAAGTATACAAACTTCGGATTCTGTGTAAACTTACAGTGGAAGTAGGAACGATAGTTCTCATTATACTTGGATTGGTTATAATGATCACTGGTAAAATCCGTGTGATATAAATATACACGGGTATCTAACTGATTTCCCATAAAGAATCGTTTGTAATGACCTGCCAGATTTAAAATGTCTGCCGCAATGATCGCTTCGAAATTTCGCTGGATCATTAATTGATTCTCAAGATCCGGAATCATCGAGATATTCTTAAACGCAGATTCCAGATTGATAAAGACATTGACTCGGTCTCCTGGATTTAATTTCCAGTTACTATTTATGATAGAACGATCATAATCAGCATATTTAATCTTCAATACATTGAACGCAATGTCCAACTGATTGGGGCGAATTTCCTCCATACTTCGACCCGTCCTTTCCTTTTGGTTTTTATCTTACAGTTTTCGTAAGTTAAAAAAAGAGCTAATCCAAAATGAATTGGATTAGCTCCTTCCGGAAAAGATTAATTTAAGGAAGCACCTGCAGAACGATTGATCTGACGCATCAGAGAATTGAACTCAGACATTCCCTTACCACCACTCTTTTTCTTCTTTAAGGTTCGATTGACTTTGTAGATGTACTCACCATCTTTGATTCGAACTGCCTCTTTCATCATAACATCAAAGAGACGATCATCACCTGGAACCATCAACATCGCATGCAGAAGTGCGAATGGATCCAGAAGAATCATAATGGCGCCGGAACCACCTTTGTTACGGGTCTTCTTAAAGGAAGACAGATGTCTACAATTTCTTGCACCATCTGCATTCAGACCCATGGCTCCATAAATCTTCGGATTCTTGAAGACATTCGGATCATACATAAATGGCTGCAGGAGATTGTAAATTGGACGATATACTTTCACTGCTCCCTGGCTGTCATCGTCATCCTGCAGATCCTGAGAAATATCTACCTCAGAAGTCTTTCCCTTGTTCTGGTTCTGCTGATTCTTATTCTGCGGTCTAAACTCCGCGGTCGCTGGCATAGTCAGAATGAATGGATAATGTTTTCCAGACATTTTCACCGTATAACCTTTTAACTGAATCTGTGGCATTGGTGGTACATTGCCGGTTAAGTTATTATTGATGTCTGTAATCATGACATCGAGTTTCTTCTGAAGGAATTTGATAATTTCAGAAGTTCTTACTGAGTACGGAACCTTATCCTGGTCTGGGACTAACCCAGCAACAGTCCTTCTTTCATAGAGGTTGGTTCCTTGAGATGTGTTACCGCTTTTAATTACTCGCGGGTTTTCTCTTGTAGAAGTATTCATCTCGTTTTCTCCTTTCAAATTGAATTTGTTATAGTGGATCTTTGTCCACAAAAATAATATATCAGCATCCAAGGAAAATGGATTTCACTTAAGATGTCTAATATAACGTTACACTCCCGATACTTTTTTATAAGGATTGAAAACAAAATAACAATTTGACATATAACTATATACCATTTCTATGAGGTGAAGAAAATGAAAAAAGTAAAAGGAATCTTCCTGGCAGATATCCACATTGGAGATATGCCACGGGAGCAATTAAAGAATGAATTTGAGAATGCCATTTATCCCTACTTAGAAAAAAATGAAGTTGATTTTGTGATCTTTGCAGGGGATTATTTTGGACATAAATTATACTTAAACGATGAGAATACCAAACTGGCGACGGAGATTTTACAAGAGATTGATAACCGGTTAAAACCAGAAACCAAAGTTCGTATGGTATATGGAACGGAATCCCATGAGGAAAACCAATATGGACCCATTCAAGGAATCATGGGACACCGAGATTTCAAAGTCATCTACCACGTCTGTGAGGAAGAGTTGTTTCCAGAGATGAACGTCTTGTACTTACCAGAGGAACTCCTAACGGATCCCGATGACTATTATAAGGAATACTTCGAGAATCCAGACAAAGAGAAGTATTATCAGTTGATCGTAGGGCATGGAACCATTCGAGAGGCAATGGTGAAAGCCGCATCTGCAATCGAAGATCGAAAGAATGTGAAACGCCGGGTTCCGGTATTTCGAACTGGAGAGCTTCGAAAAATCTGTGATGGACTGGTGGTATTTGGACACTATCACGTACATACCATGATGGATCCCTATATGATGTATGTGGGAAGTTTTAGTAGATGGAAGTTTGGAGAAGAGGACGCAAAAGGATTTTTAGAAGCAACGTTTCATATCAAAGAGAGAAGTTGGACGTATGAGTTCTTTGAGAATACCTACGCTCCAATGTATAAGACCATTGGATTTGGATACAAGAATACGGTCTTCTCTTCTTTGGATGAATTAAAACGAAAGATGGATCACTTCGAGAGTCTCACAAAAGAACCTGGATGGGAACATCTAAAGATGGAGTTTAACGTTCCAGAGACCTGTGAGAATCCAGAGTATGTGATGAACTTTTTACGAGAGCGATTCAAGCAATCACCAAATATCAAAGTCAACATTGAGAATGGCTACATTGAACAGAAGCGAGAAGATGGAAAAAAGAAACTGGATGAAGATTACGACAAGTACGCTCCCATCTTTGATCCCAATACGGAGATGGAAGATCGGATCAGCTATTATGTAGACGTAGAGTACAATAAAAAAATTCCGGTAGATTTAGCTGCTCTGTATCTCTACCATGACTTAAATGATATTTTGAAATATCAGGCTCTCTCAGAAGAGGAGAAAATCATTGAATAGCCAAAAAAAGAACCAAGCATTATATATGCTTGGTTCTTTTTTCTTATCCCACGAGCCAGTTTTTGAGGACCCAAAGGAATACGAGGATCCCCATCACTGACATTATTAAGCCTACGATATTTAAAGTCACGTAGGCAATGACTAAAACAAAACCAATTAAAATTGTTATCAGTAAAGCGGAAACCGCCCAACCGATAACTTTGAATAGAAGTTTAATCATAATTTTCCCTCCTATGCTTGTGAGACCTGTTTCAGTCTCTATTCACTTTTCTGACCAGAGATGATAGTATGTATTAGATTTCTCTGATTCGGAAAGATATTACATCACTTATAAACAATTGATTTACGGATGAAAAGAACTAGTTCTAATATAGAACTAGTTCTTCAAATTAAGCCAGTAAGAAGACTGCTCCAGCAATCAACTTGCTGATTCCTTTTCCAACACCGCGTTGGATAAAATTGGTAAACTTGCTGGTGATTCGTTTTCCAGCAGACATATAAGCTGGTAAGATATCGGCTCCATAGAGATCTCGTTTCTGAGAAACCTGATCAACGTAGCGAGACATTTCTTCACAGCTTTGAATTGCCTGGTTCATTGCTTTTATGAGTGGTCGTCTTCCAGTCAATTCGTCTTCAATGAGATTGATGGCTTTTCGAACAGGTATTTTAATTTCCTTTTCCAAGATCGCATTGTAACGAGTCTGAGATTTTTCATAGATTTCGTTGAACTTCTTCACATCGGAATCCAGCTCAGATAAATGACGGTATTTATTTTTTACCATTCGTTTGTGGATTTTATAAAGATCATTCGCAGCATCCGTCATACACTCGGAAAGTGCCTCCACATCAATCATCTGGACGCTGTGTTTTTTGTTGGTTGGATCCTTTTCGATCTTCTCCAGTTCGGCATGAAATGCGCGTAATTGGCGTTTGATATTTTTGGTACGAATCGTAGCCTGAACCGATTCTTGAATCTGACGGACAAAATTTTTTAACGTATTCACGAGATTCGTAAAAAACTTCTGTACCGGTTCAATAAGACCGGCTTCTAAATAAGGTGCTTCCGATTCGTATACGATAGGTTGAAACTCCCGGTCAAATTGACGAGAGATTCTCTCTAAGTTTAAATTACATGTCATGGCGTACTGGTCAAGTTCAGTCGTAAATATCATGTCGGTCACCTCATTTCCTAAGTTATAGATCTGTTTCCCGCCCACATTTTCACGGCAAATCACTGGGGATGAGAAGATTCCCCATACTTCCAGTTTGGAAACTGCTGATGTAATTTTTCAGCAAGATCCAAAATATCAAAGTCAAGGTCCACATCAATGTGAAGAGGAATTGCAGCCTGATTCAGTTTTTGAATCGCTTTGGTAACAGCTTCCTCCGAATAGATTCTATGATTCCTGGTCGGGCCTCCAATTGGACCGATAAGAAATTTTACTTTCCGTTTCTTCTTTCGACCCCGATGCATGCAAGTACGTAGCATGTATAACTGCGCTTGCTTTTGTTTCTTCTTTTTAATACGGATATTCATAAAGGGTTTCTCCTTCTCCACAAAAGTCAATATATCCATCCTCATGAAACCGAAGTTCATAGTTAACCGGATATTTCTTTTGCATTCGAATCCTTGCTTTTCTACGATGTTCGTGAGCAAGTAGCTGAGGTTCTGGTCCAAGCACTGCTTCCCAACACTCCTCTAGCTTTTTCTTTTCTTTCTTCTTTTTGATCCGTAGATTCATGTAAGTTCTCCATTCTTCTCTAATGATGTTGATCTTGATTGGATATAGTTCGTATAGGTATATATGTCGTTCATAAACGTATATCGAATTAAGACCTCATTTAACATCCAAGGTTTTACTTTTTGCAATCGAAGAATTGTTTTTCTTCGTTTCTTTATTATTGTCGAGATATCTACTGTGAGTATAGTCATGTAATGCTTACGATCATATCGTTTTAGCTTTTTCTTTTTTACTCGTGCTTTCATTTAATTCTCGTATCCTTTCTAATACTTCCTCATCTGGAATTCTGTGAAAGAATTCACTCAATTCCTTCTGTGTAGTTGCCGTGAATACCTTATCCAATGGTGGGAGAGCTGCTGTAGTCATTGCGACAATATCTTCTGCCGGGACACCCTTAAGATCAGAAGGATGATTCATAATAGAACAAGCCGTTTCTGCATCCATGACATCAAAATCCGAGAAAGTTGAGACATCGATCATCGTCACTTCGACATTCGGATGAATCCGATTTACTTTCATTCGTTTCTGTTGTTTCTTTTTGATTCGTTTGTTCATGGTCTTTCTCCTTATATAAAAATTTTAAACATCGGTTTGTGCACTGCTTTAGCTTTTCCGTTTCGTTCTCCACTAACGGTAATGGTCTGATTTCGAGTTCATCGCTCTCGTGATATGAATCAATTTCCACGTACTCTACACCAATTCCAGTAGGATCTGGACGCATTAAAAGTATTTTGTGTAAATTTACAATAGAGATCAAAAACTCGTCTGTCGGATACTCCATTCGGAATGGTGCTAGTTCCCGACTAATTTTAGAATCTGCATGTGTTTGTAATTCGATCAGATCACTTTCATCTGCATAAATAGAGATTAACTGTCGTGTTGTCATTTTATACACCTCATTCAGCTTTCTCAAAGCGATAATATGGATTCGTACCGGTAATCACAAGAACTAAAGAAAGATTGGTGATATGAACCAGACCTCCTATCGTAGGTTCATCTTCTCCGAGCATAATCTTTAATTCCATATCATATCCGAGTTTATGGACAAGTTCTTTGTGGATTGCAGAATCTGGTTGGTTAATCGCATTCATTACCTGATCGTATTCTACCTCTCCTTTTCCATTGTAATATGGAAAAGGACTAATGGTGCAAACATATACTCTCGGTACCGGTATTTTTGGTAGTACAAAAGGCAACGTGTTTGACATGTTCTCTCCTCCATTCTGACCATGCTTCCATGATATCTTCTTTTCTTGTATCGGACAACACTTCGTGAATTGGGAAGTAAATGTTAAGTGTCCATAGACCGATCCAGTTAAATACATAGGGATCCCATAATATAGACTTAGCATACTCGTAATCATACATTTTCAATATGTTTACGCATGTTCTATATGCAACACCCATTTCATCTATTGTCATATCATAGAATTTACATGTCTGGTACAAATCATCAAAAAACTTTTCATGGTTTAAAGATGCTCTTACCACTCGTGATAATCTGTGTTCGTGCAAATTTAGTATCTTTTCTATTTGAAAATCGTCGTATGTTATGAGAAAAGATTCATTAGAGAGTTGCTCATGGACAACATCTACGACTTGTCTGGTTCGCCATGGTAATCGGGAATAACTCCCAAGCTCTTTTTCGATCGCAGGATAACACACCTTTCGTATTTTTTCGGTACGTATAATAGCTCTATACTTTCTGTATTTTCTACAACTCTTTATTTTTAAGGCTAACAAATCCATTTCTTTTAATTCTTCATCATCTGTTATACCCTTTTTTAATATTGCTTTGATTTCTTCAAGAGGAAGGTCACATGCATAACCCCATTCGGCAAATTCCTGTTTTATACCATTTTTTTCCATTATTTACTCCTCCTTTTCTTATAAATCTAATCTTGTATGTAGCCAATACTGAATCGTCTCCATATCTTTCATACGGCAAATGACGTTGCAGTAAAAATATAATCCGAGCATTTCCTCCTGTTCTACATGTAATTTTTCACAGTCTAACTTCAATTGCTGATAGAAAACCGCACGTTTTCGTTTTACTCCATGATAAATAGAGTGGATTAAAAATCCTCGCATTTCTCTATTTATCCGAAGAATACGATGCTGGTATTTTTCATCATGAAATGTAAACGACATATAGTCCAACATTGCGTAATCAGACCATACTGCAAATTCTTTTAAATGAGCACAGTATTTTTCTGGTATCTCATTGAAAGTAATGTACTCGGGGTGCTGTGAAAGCTTTGCTAGTGTTAAACGTATGCGTTCTCGAATTGCATGTGCCTTTACAAGACTTTTATCATCGTGTTTTCGAAGGCACCGACTCTTTTCATTACGCCCCCGTAATGTATATTCCATCTTTTTAGAGCCAAGTAATCGGTCTCTACTATGATTCATAAGTAACTCATCTCCTTTTCGTAAAGTCTTAAGAGATTATCCAGAGGAAAATAGAAAGAGAATACCACGCGTTGTGATATCCTCTTTCTTCTTAAAAATCAGATTTGGTAACCGGAACTACTCGCTGCTGCTGTTTTCCGTTCTCTTTCCAATTTTTTCCGTTTTTCTCCCTGGATTCTTTTGCGGCTTTAGCTTCGTTAGGTACGTCCACCACAGCGTTGCTTCTCCCAGCTGGAACAGTTGGAGCCGCATAACTTACAGGTTCACTCACGAGAGATTCTACTTTTGGAGCTGCAACCGGAGTTACCACCTCTGCTGGTTTCTTCGCAAAGTTGGATACGGTTACGTTATGATAAGTTAAAGTAATCCGCTCATTCAAATTTCCAGGATTCACTTCCTGTACCAGTAATCCGCGGTTTACCATATGAATGACTTTGGAAATTGCAATGGAACAAGGTCTTGTGATTGGTCCACGGATATTTCCAAGCTCAGGAATTTTTCCATCACTTAATACAACAAATAATCTTGCCATATTGGTTCTCCTTTATACGTTTATTCTTCGCTCATGGAGGCTTCTTCTACTGGCTCTAAGCCGATCATCTGATCAAAGCTTAATCCTTCTGTAGCTTCCATGATACGGTTTACTTCTTCCTCATCCCCATCATCCAGGTCATCCATGTGTTCTAACATCTCCTGAATCTCGGGATCATCTACATCATAAGCAGATTCTAACATTGGATCCTCAGACTCCGCCATCTCAAGACAAGCGTCGATGGTATCGTCTTCCATATCTTCCATCAGATATGCCAGATCTCTTGCATGAGAAGCCTCCTCACGACGGAAACTTTCCATAACAGTATCGATCATGTAATCTCGCCACCTTTCTATCGTAGTTACGATACTGTTTTTAGGAAGTAAGTTTCTTGCACATTGATTTAAGACTATAAACGAAAGGTGGAAAAGATATGATTACTTCTGAAGATGTTTTTTCTTGTGAGTTAGAGATCTTAGAAGAACGCTGCTTTCCATTTCAGGATCTCTATTTACTGGAATCCGAGAACTCCCCAAGTTTAAGTTCCGCCTTAAAAGCATTCTTTAAAGGAATTAAAGAAATGATTTCCAAAGCCATTGGAATGATGACCGGGAAGATTACGAAAACAGTGAAATCCAAAGAAGCTGGAGAAGCATTAGCTGCTCTTAAAGCACAGTGTCATAGTGCTCGCGCACAGGGTAAACAAAGCATCAAATGCTATGATGTTGTGAAATATCAAAAAGAATTAAAAGAGACGATGGATAAGCTTGACAAGGTGACCAAATCGTACTTGAAAAAATACAACGCTTCTGGAAGAAACGTCAAGCAGACGGATAAGATGATCGATGAAGTAAATGAACTTATCGAGAAATCAAATAAGGTTCTTAGTGAAATCAAGAGCAAAAAAGTAGAGGTTCCGATTGAAAGTCTGTTAAGCTGGATCAATAAGGAGCTTCGAACTGGACATGTTGCGGTCTTTGATTTTGCAGAAGACTACTTAAAGCGTCTGGATGAATATGCGAAGATGGCAGAAGAATTCGATAAGAAATCGGAAGAGTTTGCTAAAGAGAACGGCGTTATTCGTCGTCCAAAAGGAATCACACAGTCGATTCGAAATACCGCAAATTATGTGAAACGGAACATTGACTGGATTGGAGCATTTAGTATTGCCATTATCGGATATGGAAGCGTAAGACAGTTTGGAAACGCATCGAAAAATGCAGAGTACGTTCATAGTGCGGAGACGGGTGACTTTACTGGAGACGATTCCTTATTTGGAAATTCTGCTGCACTGTATCAAAAGGCAAAGCTTCGTCATGAAGCAAATATCCATAAAACCAAAAAGGGAAAACATATGGCTGCTGGAGAAGTTATTGCTACGGCAACGATCCCAACCGCTTCGGCAATTGGTCTTCGAAATATTTCCAAAGCGAAAGCGGAACGCCGAAATTCCGTATAAAGAGAAAAAAGGAGAGGTTGCGGGTTTCCCCGCTTCCTCTCTTATTAATTGTCTACTCGCAGTATGTATATGCCCATTTACGAAAAGACTTGTCTGCCCGCTTTAAAATCTTTTCGGTTTCGGCACATGTTGGAATATCCGCCACTCCGGAGATATCAGAAATCGACATCTCTTTTACAAAGTATAATCTGAACACTTTGCTTTCCGCTGGTGGTAATTCCTCCACAAACTGTGGAACATGTTTCATCAATTCAACCAAATTGATTTCGGGTTTCTCTCGTGTGATGGACATCACATACTCTCGAAGTGATGTTGTTTCTTTGTATTTTGCCTTTATTGCTTCTTTTTCGGATCTTGTCAAGTCAAGGCTTGACACTTTCTTTGTGCTCATTACAGGTATCCTCCTTTGTAAGTAATCCAATATAGTAATATTTATACCGGATCATTCGTTAAACTACTTCCTTTCATAAAGATAATATATGACTCTTTATAAAGAAGTTTCCAGGTGATAAATAGGAGGAAGGAAGAACCCTAGCTTCCCCGCCGGGCTCTTCCTTCTTGTAGTGTTTGATTTTCTTCAGAGGCACTTCTGCCTCCAGGGGAAGAAAATGCAGTGTCCTTCACCTAGGACGTATTGATACCAATGTTTTAACATACCTTACCCGAGTTTCCTTCTCGGGTAATATATTGTAACTGCCTTGATAATTTTCTATCAGACCCCTTGAAAACAACACTATAACGGCGTAAAACGCATAGATTATAGTGAAAGGGGGACACAATGTATGGCTACATCAAGAATCGTACAAGTGATTCAATACAAAGCAGATGGAACCCAGATATACTTAAATTATAAAACAATTGGTTCTTGTGTGTCAGTGGATCGTTCAACCAACAGTAATATCCCGACGGATGTTACGAACGTGCAAAAACTGGCAAACCATTTAGGATCTTTGGCGTTTAAAGATACCGTGAATACCATGACAGGTGCAACCTCTGGAGCCAACGGTGTTGCTGGTCTTGTACCAGCTCCTGCTTCTGGAAAGCACATGTCCTTTTTACGTGGAGATGCCACCTGGTCCGTTCCAGAAGTATTCACCGGTGCGACAAGTTCCACCGATGGTACTTCTGGATTTGTTTTAGCTCCCAAGAAAGGAAACCAAGGATTATTCCTTCGTGGAGACGGTACTTGGGCTACTCCAACAGATACAACATACTCTGTATTTAAAGGTGCCACGACAAGTGTAAATGGTGGCTCTGGCCTTGTACCAGCTCCAAAGGGTGGGGAAAATACCTACTTCTTACGAGGAGATGGAAATTGGGCAACCCCAGAGAATACCGTATATTCTCATCCGACCTATCCAGCGCACGATGAAGGTTTGTATAAATTTGCAGTAGATAACCAGGGACATGTAGTAACTGCTAATGCAATGACCAAAGCAGATATCACAAACCTTGGAATTCCAGCAAGCAATACCTGGCGTGGAATTCAGGATAATTTAACGTCTACTTCGACAACTGATTCCTTATCTGCTAATCAGGGTAAGGTCTTAAAAGGACTGGTGGATGGAAAAGCACCTTCTTCCCATAGCCACACGATTGCAAATATTACGAACTTACAGACAACGTTGGATGGAAAAGCACCGTTTACCCATACCCACAACTATGCAGGTTCTTCTTCTGCTGGCGGAGCAGCCAATACAGCAGTCAAATTAGCAACTGCTAGGACTGTAACGGGGGATGGAGATTTTCATATGAACTTCTCTTATGATGGTTCTGCTAATTCAACAGCTACTATGGAATACTACAATGCAAAAGCAAACAATGGGAACACAAACAATTACCCGTATCATCGCATTGCGTATTCTGGAGTTGTATCCGGGCAATATGTGGACAAAGCGATTACTATGCTAATCACACAAGATTATGCAGGCGGTGGCTTTGGAATCTGTTCTGTCAGACTTCGTACCAACGCGTCTTCTGTTGTAAGTTCCGCAGAAGTAAAATGGCTTTGTCGTTCTGTATTGACCGCAGAGTCTATACAGGTTGGATTGTATAACGTAGCGGGAAAGACTTATGCAGATATCTTCTTTAAAGCAACCAGCGGATATCAGGGAACTGTGATTCGTAATCTTGCCATGGGTGCAAGAGGTGGTATCAGTCGTACCTGGACATTAGTGGATTCCAACGAGGCAAACGACACGACTACAAGTGATAAAAAGACTTCAAAAGAAGTATATGCAAGCATTGCGAGTGCAGGTACTACGTTACACAACCAAGCATATAGTATGGTTTTGATTGGCGTAGATGACCATTCTTCGAACTATGCAAGTACTGCTGGTACTGCCGATATTGCAAAAGCACTGTCTGTAAATGGTGGTTCAACTACGCAGCCAGTCTATTTCAAAGATGGAAAACCAGTTGCAACAACCTACAGCTTGAATAAAACTGTACCGGCAGATGCAAAGTTTACCGACACACTCTATACACATCCAAGTTATACCGCCAAATCTTCTGGTCTGTATAAAGTAACGGTAGACAGCACTGGACATGTGTCCGCAACAACCGCGGTCACTAAAGCGGATATTACAGCACTTGGTATTCCTGGAAGTTCCGCTGGTACGTATACGCATCCATCCTATACAGCAAGATCTTCTGGATTTTATAAGGTGACGGTAGACAGCTTGGGACATGTGTCCAATGTTGCGAGTGTTACAAAAAGTGATATCACCGGACTTGGTATTCCAGGGCAGGATACAACGTATGGCAATGCATCTCAGAGTACTTCTGGTCTTATGAGTGCGAATGATAAAAAGAAACTAGACAATACAGATTTTTTAAAAGTACAGGCTACAACTCCTACCGAAGCTTGTATTTGGTGTAAAATCGACACTTAAAACATTGATCTAAGGGCGAACCATACTTGTTATGGTTCGCAAATGAAAAATATTGAATAAGGAAGGAGGAGGGTATCGAATGGCTACTACAACTACCGTTCATGCTCAACTGATCCGATATACGACCGCGGGGGATCAAGTCATTATTGATTTAAAGACCACTGCGGCTGACGTCTCTGTGGATCGTTCGACCAATACAAAACTTCCAAGTACTGTTACTACAGCACAGACTCTGGCTAACGCACTTGGTTCTTTGGCATTTAAAGATACGATCGCAGACGCATCCACCTCTGCTTCCGGTCTTATGACCGCAGCAATGGTAACAAAATTAAATGGCATTGCAAGTGGAGCAAATGCCTATTCACATCCTACCTACACTTCCCGAGCTGCTGGATTTTACAAGGTTACAGTAGATTCTACTGGACATGTTAGCGCAGTATCTGCAGTTACAAAAGGAGATATCACCGGACTTGGTATTCCAGGTCAGGATACTACCTATTCCGCATTCTCCAAAGCAACTGCTGACACAGCTGGTGGAACTGGTCTTGTTCCAGCACCAGCAAAAGGGCAGCAGGGACTTTATTTAAGAGGAGATGGTACCTGGGCAACACCTACCAATACGGTATATACCCATCCAAACTCCGGTGCAGCTGCAGGAACTTATCGTTCCGTAACAGTAAATGCACAAGGTCACGTGACTGCTGGAAGTAACCCAACTACTTTAGCTGGATATGGAATCACCGATGCCGTTTCTAGTAGCGATAGTAGATTAACCAACTCTCGTCCAGCAAGTGATGTATATGCTTGGGCAAAAGCAGCAAGTAAACCTTCATACACTAAGAGTGAGGTAGGTCTTGGAAACGTAGATAACACTGCAGATGCAAATAAATCTGTTAAATACGCTGGTTCTGCAGGTAGTGCAGGGCAGATTTCCATTAGTGAAATCAGTAGTTCTGATTTAAACTCTTTAACAACAGAAGGTAAATTCTATTTTGCCGGTGGTAGTAATACGTGTAAAAATGGTCCGGTTGCCGCAGGTACTGCATTCGAATTATATGTCGGACGTAATGCTTCTGGTTATCGGTATCAGAGATTCATTACCTTGGAAGGAGAAATCTACATTCGTATATATGATTCTACTTCTTGGGGTAACTGGAGAAAACTAGCGTTCACATCTGATACTGTAGATGTTGCAAAATCTGCAAATAGTGTAGCATGGGGAAATGTATCCGGAAAACCAAGTACATATCCAGCTGATACTCATACTCATAATTATGCAGGTTCTAGCTCTGCTGGTGGTTCAGCAAACAGTGCTGTGAAATTGGATACTGCAACTGCTGGTTCTGCAACACAACCAGTATACTTTACAGGTGGTAAACCCGCCGCTTGTACCTATACTCTTGGAAAATCTGTGCCAAGTAATGCGGTCTTTACTGATACGGTATATACCCATCCGAACTCCGGAGTAACTGCAGGAACTTATCGTTCCGTGACCGTGAATGCAGCCGGACATGTAACAGGTGGAAGCAATCCTACGACATTAAGTGGATATGGTATCACCGATGCCGCAGCAAAATCACATACACATACAGCTTCTCAGATTACAGATAGCATCCCAGCTTCTAAGATTTCTGGTGTGTTATCCATCGATAACATCCCGAAATCTGCAATTGAGCGTGTGGTTCCTGTAACAGATGATACCGCTCGTTTGAAATTAACTACCTCTGATGTTCAGAATGGTGATGTTGTAAAAGTAACCGCAACCGGTAAGATGTATTTCGTTGTAGACGAAACCAAATTGACTAGCGAAGATGGTTACATGATTTTCACCGCTGGTAGTGCTGCAAGTGTTCCGTGGAGCGGTGTAACTGGAAAACCGTCTTCTATGCCAGCAAGTGATGTATATGCTTGGGCAAAAGCTTCTACAAAACCTTCTTACTCTAAGAGTGAAGTTGGGCTTGGAAACGTAGACAACACGGCTGACTCTGCAAAGAGTGTTAAATATGCTACTTCTGCAGGAAGTGCAGGATCTTCTACAAAAGCAACTCAGGATAGTGCTGGTCAACAGATCAACACAACCTACATCAAAGGATTAAGTGTAAATGGTAAAACCATTACCTATACAAGAGGTGATAATACCACTGGAACAATCACTACACAGGACACCAATACTACGTATAGTGTCTTTGCAAAAGCAACAGCCGATGCAGCTGGAGGAACTGGTCTTGTTCCAGCACCAGCAAAAGGTCAGCAGGGACAATACTTAAGAGGAGACGGAACTTGGGCAACCCCAACGAATACCACTTATGGAGTATTTAAAGGAGCAACTGGATCCGCAGCTGGAGGAACTGGTCTTGTACCAGCACCTGGAACGGGAAATACAGGTCAGTATTTAAGAGGAGATGGCTCCTGGGCAACCCCACCAAATACCACTTATGCAGATGCCACAACTTCTGCACATGGACTTATGACAGCTGCTATGGTAAGCAAGCTGAACGGTATTGCGAGTGGAGCAAATGCGTATAGTCATCCTGGATATACAGCAAGATCATCAGGCCTTTATAAAATCACAGTAGATAGCACAGGTCATGTCAGTGCTGTTACCGCAGTTACAAAGGCTGATATCACAGGCCTTGGAATTCCAGGTCAGGACACCAATACAACGTATAGTGTCTTTGCAAAAGCAACAGCCGATGCAGCTGGAGGAACTGGTCTTGTTCCAGCACCAGCAAAAGGTCAGCAGGGACAATACTTAAGAGGAGACGGAACTTGGGCAACTCCAACGGACACTAATACATGGAGACCTCTTGGAACTGGGGCAAGCGATGCTTGTGCTGGTAATGATAGTCGTCTTTCCAATGCTCGTCCAGCAAGTGATGTATATGCTTGGGCAAAAGCTTCTACAAAACCTTCATACTCTAAGAGTGAGGTTGGGCTTGGAAACGTAGACAACACGGCTGACTCTGCAAAGAGTGTTAAATATGCTACTTCTGCCGGTAGTGCATCTAGTGCTACAACTGCAGGTACTTGTACTGGAAACTCTGCAACTGCAACCAAAGCAAGCACCGTAGCAGGTACTTATACCGGCAATGGTGGTGTACAGTATCCATCCTATATCGGTGGTGGTATTGTACGCTTTAATATGATGAATAATAGTATCAACGGAGATACTAGTTATAAAGACTTTATCTTGATGGATACTTATACTGGTAGCGACGTTCCTTATGTAACCGCAATCGGCGTATCAAAATCTGGTTCTGCCAGGGCATTTATCATGTCTGGTGCAAAGGGGAATACTACTACTTGGGCATCTACCGCAGAACTCCTTAGTACCAATAACTATACAAGTTATACCGTTACCAAAGGAGGTAGTGGTGCATCTGGTACCTGGGGTATCAATGTTACAGGATCTTCTGGATCTTGTACTGGTAATGCTGCTACAGCATCCAATGCTTCTAAGGTTAATGGTCATACAGTAAATGCGGATGTTCCATCTGGTGCAAAATTCACTGATACCAACACTTGGCGTGGTATTCAAGATAACCTGACTTCTACTTCTACCTCTGATTCTCTCTCTGCAAATCAGGGTAGAGTCTTAAAAGGATTGGTAGATGGAAAGGCCGCATCCAGTCATGGTCACTCTACGGCAACCTCTTCTGCAAATGGATTCATGTCATCTACTGATAAGGCAAAACTGGACTTTGGTGATATCGTTTATGTATCAAAATCAACACCGAGTAAACAGTGTCTCTGGATTAAGTTAGATGCTTAATCGTTATGGTACCAAGTATCGAATTGATACTTGGTACCGCTTTTGTGGTTCGGACAGTTTCTTAAAAGAAAATAATCAGAAGGGGGGGGGGTAATGCCAACCACCACGGTTGTACATGCTCAACTCATTCGATACGATGATAACGGTGATCAAATGGTTATCAATATCAAAAATACTGCTGCGGATGTTTCCGTAGACCGTTCCAGTAATGGAAATCTTCCATCTACCGTATCTACCGCACAAACTTTAGCGAATTCTCTTGGAGCATTAGCATTCAAAAATTCCTTATCAAAAGCAGACATTGGACTTGGATCAGTAGATAATACAGCAGATAGTGCAAAGAACGTTGCAATGGCAACGAAACTACAGACGTATCGAGCTGGAAGTACAGATTCTACATATGGAACCGACTATCCTCTTTATGCGCAGTGGGATAGTTCCGGTGTAGTAGTGCATTTGATATGTAAGGGCTATACGGTTTCCGTAAATCATGCAGATTCTGCTGGAACCGCAAATGCCGTTGCCTGGAACAATGTGACTAGTAGACCTGCAACGTTTCCACCAACCGCACATACCCATACAAAGAATCAGATTACGGATTTTCCATCTTCTTTACCAGCAAGTGATGTATATAGCTGGGCAAAAGCAGCTTCTAAACCATCTTATTCCAAAAGTGAAGTAGGGCTTGAAAATGTTGATAATACAGCGGATAGCACAAAGAACGTCGCAATGGCAACGAAGTTACAGACATATAAGGCCGGTAGCACAACAGAGACCTACGGAGCATCCTATCCACTTTATGCACAGTGGAGTGGAAACATTGTGAATTTAAAGGTTGACAATTATAAAGTCTATACGGATTACGCAACAGTTGCTGGAGGACTTGACGATCCGATTTATGTTTCTAAAACAACACCTACAAAGACCTGTTTGTGGGCAAAGATAGACTAATTTTTATGGTAGAGAATCTCTTATCGAGTTCTCTACCATTTCTTTTGTCTTCTTTTGTCGAGACAATTATCTAAGACAAAAAAAAATATTATAAGAAGGGGGGGGGTAATGGCAACAACAGTTGCACATGCTCAACTCATTCGTTATGATAATGAGGGTAACCAATTGGTTATCAATTTAAAAAATACGGGTGATGATGTTTCTATCAGTAGATCCAGTAATGGAAACTTACCGTCTTCAGTCTCTACAGTACAAACGCTTGCAAACGCATTAGGAGCTCTGGCTTTCAAATCTTCACTTGGTAAGAGTGATGTAGGACTCGGTAGTGTAGATAATACTGCAGACGCGAATAAATCCGTTAACTATGCATCTACTGCAGGATCAACACCAAAATTAACACGAATTAACCATCTATCCACAAAAGAGGAACTGGATGCATTTATTACACCAAATGTATTTCAATATGCAACCGTAGCTTCTGTAGATCCTATCAATAATGATGGGATTGTATTAAGTATGACATGGAAAGATAGCACCAATTATGCACACCAAATATTCATTGATGATAACTCATCCATTATGCTGCAACGAGGAAGAAATAATGGTACTTGGACTAATTGGGTTCGGGTCATTGATTCTAGTACGATTGGTTCTCAATCCGTGAATTATGCAACAACCTCAGGTTCTGCAAATGCGGTAGCTTGGGGCAATGTATCGGGAAAACCAAGTGCATATACGCCATCTTCTCATACTCATAGTAAAAGTGAGGTTGGACTTGCAAATGTAGATAATACAGCTGATGCAAATAAATCCGTCAAGTATGCAACTTCCTCTGGAAGCTCTGAGACTGCAACAAAAGCAACACATGTTGTGGATTATGGAAACACTTCAGCCTATATAGATATTGGGTATAATGGCTCCGGGATTACAGGAAGCGATATCAAATATATCGCAGGATATACTTCTGGAGCAAATGGAAGTACTGCTAGAATTAAAGATATTTCCAAAGATGCTTTAAAAAGTTGGATTGGGCTATTGTCAGGAGATAATATTTTGTATGTCTCTAAGGATACTCCAACAGTTCCTTGTATTTGGGCAAAAATAGATTAACCTGTAACCGGGTGAATAAAAACAGTTCAGTAATATAGTCAGATCTTATAGTGTCTACTATAAGATCTGCTTTTTAGACTATTTTAAGAAAGTGAGGGTTTTAAATTATGGCTGAAACAACTACCATTCATGCCCAATTGATCCGATATTCCACCGATGGAAACCAGATCATTGTAAACCTGAAAAATACCGCTGCAGACGTCTCTATCGACGCCAGCAAGAATAGTAAAGTTCCAAGTTCCGCTACTGACTTACAGTCTTTAGTAGGCGTACTTGGAAAACTGGCATTTGCCGATACCATCGCCGATGCAACTACATCCGCTTCTGGTCTTATGACCGCTGCTATGGTAACCAAGTTAAATGGCATCGCGGCTGGCGCAAATGCTTATACACATCCAAACTCTGGTGTTACTGCTGGCACCTACAAATCTGTTACAGTGAACGCTCAGGGTCATGTGACAGCTGGCTCTAATCCAACTACCTTAGCTGGTTATGGAATTACCGACGCCGCTGCAAAATCACATACCCATAAGATCGCAGACATCACAGACAACATCCCAGCTTCTAAGATCACAGGTGTGTTATCTCTTGATAACATCCCGAAATCTGCTGTAGAGCGTGTTGTTCCAGTAGCGGATGACGCGGCTCGTTTGAAACTGACTACTTCTGAGGTTCAAAACGGTGATGTTGTGAAAGTAACCGCAACCGGCCAGATGTATTTCGTAGTGGATGAAACCAAGCTGACCAGCGAAGATGGTTATATGGTATTCTCTGCCGGAACCGCTGCTGCTGTTGCATGGTCCGGTATCACAGGAAAACCAAGTACCTTTACACCATCTGCACATACACAGGCAATCTCTACCATCACTGGTTTGCAGACTGCTTTGGATGGTAAATTCACTACTGCGGACATGAAAGGAGCAACTGCTCAGGCAGTTGGTGTCCATGGTCTGGTTCCGGCTCCAGCTGCTGGTTCTCAAGGACAGTTCCTGCGTGGAGACGGTACCTGGGCAACACCAACCAATACAACCTATTCTGTATTTAAGGGTGCTACAACATCCGCTGCTGGTGGAAGTGGTTTAGTACCTGCTCCAGCTGCTGCAAATGCAGGTCAGTTCTTAAAGGGTGACGGTACTTGGGCTACACCAACAGATACCAAATACACTCATCCAAGTTACACCGCCAGATCTGCTGGTTTCTACAAAGTAACCGTAGATGCTACTGGTCATGTAAGTAACGTGGCTACTGTTACAAAAGCGGACATTACCGGTCTTGGAATTCCTGGACAGGATACTACATATTCTGCATTTAAAGGTGCTAGTAGTAGTGCTGCTGGTGGCGCTGGCTTGGTTCCGGCTCCTGGTACTACAAACGCTGGACAGTTCCTGCGTGGAGACGGTACTTGGGCAACTCCAACTGACACCAAATATGCCAATGCAACTACAACCGGTGCTGGTCTTATGAGTGCTGCAGATAAGACCAAAGTAGATGCAATGGAAGAGTGGATCATCTCTGATGCTGCTCCAACTAAGAATTGCATGTGGTTAAAAACTTCCTGATTAGGAAATACTGAACGGTAGAATAAGAATATAGAATTTGAGGGGATATGTCTAGTTGAGACATATCCCCTTATTTTTTGTTGTTAAATATGCTACTAGTGCAGGATCTGCTAGTAGTGCTACTAAGGCTACTCAAGATAGTAGTAGTCAAACCATTACCAGTACGTATATAAAAGGATTAAGTGTAAGTGGTAAAACCATTACCTATACAAGAGGTGATAATACCACTGGAACTATAACCACGCAGGACACTAATACGACGTATAGTGTAGGAACCAGTACCTATAGTGGTACTACCAAGTTATATACCACAACTGGTAGTAATACAGATGGTACTATGACACAGAAGGTTATAAAAGAAGCATTAACTAGTACAGGAAATTTCGTGCTAGAACCTATCTATTGGTCGACCTATTTCAATAATTATACGATCATAGGAAACAGATGTTATTTTAATTTAGGCTTCATAAATGGATTAAACCCATTGAAAAGCGGCACTGTAGTTGCTAAAAACATCCCAACTCCAGCAAATACAAATAACAATCAGATCTGTTTAGTTGTTGGAGCTGATACGATGCAATATACAGTGGGGTGTATGAATTTTCTCAAAGACAGTAGAGAACTAATATTTACAAGCAATAATGTAATTACCGTGGAATTCCAAGCATTAATTTACGTAACTGGTTCATACTTAATTGACTCCCACTAACACAGTATACACTCACCCAACCACTAGTGGTAATAAGCATATTC
>ERZ808246.69-NODE-69-length-86776-cov-4.388879_pt1 | contig 86776 bp, 112 predicted proteins | sample MGYA00521083_ERZ808246 | MGnify/ENA primary metagenome ERZ808246 (study PRJEB31516, sample SAMN03275577) | gut metagenome | biome: mammalia-associated habitat; material: feces | host: Papio cynocephalus | place: Kenya | collected 2012-07-07 ... | reverse complement strand
TAGTGTGCGGGGTGGGACTTTGTGGTGGTGTGTGGGGAAGGGGATCGTAGAATTGCAATCCGAAAGGCTTCCGTAATGTACGCGCGCGAGCGTCGTATAAAATCCTACTTCATCGCATTTTATCCTACTTTTTCATACTTTATGCTACTATATCCTACCTGGTAGTATACAATACTACTGCTGTACAGAGCATATATAAGCCTGTCAGAGCACCTGTAAAAGCAGCTTTTTAGAAAAAACAGGGGTACAATAGTCATTATCCCTATCTTTTTCCATGCTTTTTGTCCACCCTCCGCCCCCTTCCGGATATGCTGCCGGGGGGTGACTTTTGGATGGGAGAAAATCCCAGCTATCATTTTCGGTGTGTAGTACCACCACCCCACAACCACCTAAAACCCACTCTCTTTCATCCCTCTTCATCCTCTCTCCACCCAGGCCATCCCCACTTTCTTCACCCAATTCTCCTTTTCCAAGCGCAATTTTTCTTGCTAAGGGAGAATAATTTGTTGTAAAAACAACATTCTGTGTGTACTTTAAGGCCACAGTGCAATAACTGTATAAATATACTATATATATTATAATTATTATATATACATACTATATATAGTATATATAAATATTTATATAGATAGGAGGGGGTGGCTGACGCTCCCCCTCACCCCCAAGTCTTCCGGCGGCGAATTTTCAAAGCTGGCGCTTTTCAATTCTTGCCGATTGAATTATTTTTCCTGTCGGAAAAATTTGAAAGGGCGCAGCCAATTCTTAGCTACGCTTACTTAGCTACGCATACAAGGCCATAACAGTTTTAAGTAATAACTTATAAGTAAGTAACTATAAAGTTAATAACTATATATACTGATAACGCGCGCGCGAAGGCGCAAATAATTTTTGAACAATAAAATATCCCTTTAGAAAAGTTGTCTAATAAAGTGTCCTACTATATACTTATAATTAGTGGGACAAAATAATAGACAACTTTTTGAAGAAATCAAAAAATAATGCTTGACAAATAGAAAAATTGGTGGTAGAATATAAGAAAGGAAAAAGTTGTCTAATAAATTGTCCCTTTATAAATATATATATAGTAGAGCAAAATAATAGACAACTTTTTTAGAAACGGCGTTTTATAGACAAAAGTATATCGCGCCGAGCAATTATTAGACAACTTTTGAAAAGAAGAAAGGAGCCGTGTGTATGGCAAGGACAAAAAGAAAAACTAATGAGGAATTACTGGAAATCCAAAAGAAGTTAAAAGGGGCAATGGGTAAGGAATACAACTATCGAGAATTGTGTCAAGTATTGGGCGAAAAAGAAAGAACCGGAACAAGTAAAATCGCGCAGATTAAAGAGTTTGAGTTGCTTTGTGACCTAAAGAAAGATGGTATCTATTATAAGATTGAGCGCATTTATGATAAAGCCCTGTTGCCAATCAGCAGTAAGTTTCAGGAGTTTGTCAGCTTTCTGATTTTGGCCATGTTGGATAGTAAAGATAATGAGAGTATTTATGTGACCAATACTCAGTTGCTGGAATGTCTTTATCTTGTCAACGAGAATTATAGGGTTCTGAAGAACCAAAAGAAAAGGCTTGAATTAGCCAATAACACCGGGCGCGATTTTGAGGGCTTTTATGAGGCTTCGGAGACTGCCGGTAAGATACTGACTAAGTGGGTTAATAGAGAGCTTGACTATATGCAAGGGCGCGGATTGATTATGGTAAGACCGGGCTTTTGCGCCGTTGAAGAAATCAAGATTGATAAGGTGACTATTAAGAGAGTAGTCAATATAGAATTGGACTCACTGCTTGAAAAGAATATGATGGACGCTTTTCTGTTTGCCGCTAAGGAGCTTGGGCTAAAAGAGTATACAAAATGGGTGCCGCCGGAGTTAAAGTCTAAATTCTATAATCTTGTGGATAAGAAAGTGCAGGAATTGACTAAGGGCAAATATAAAGGGGCTTATCGAGTTAATGTGATTTCCGGAGCGCCGAGAAATGCCAAGATTGAGTTTGCACAGGCTAAAGCCGTTCTTAACGAGGAAGCTAAGCGAAAGATAGGCAGAACACAGCAGATTAAGAACCTTTCAGATGGCGAACGCAGACAAATGATAGCCGAAATTATTGAGGCTCCTGCCCCAATTAGATATAAAGATTTTTTGGATAAATAAAAAATAAGTAGATGGGGATTTCAACATCCTCACCTACTTATTTTATTATGTACCCGTTTTAGACAATCCAAGGTAGCAAATAGGCCGAAATATCTCTATCCGCGACACAGTATATTGCCGACCATTCAAGCGCGTATAAAGTGCCAATAAGCGACCGTGCGGACACTCTGTGCCCATCATTGTCCTCAAGGCAAATACTGCCCTCATAATTGCTTGCCACTTTGACAAACTTTTTGATGTCATCCATGGTGTCAAGTCTAATGCGCTGTCTCATTTAATCACCCTTTCTACTGTTTTTTCTCTATCAAGCACCCAATCAACATTACGGGTTGTGGATACAACCATGAAAGCGGGCATGGGCTTTATTTTAGTGATGGTGTAGGGCATTGCCTCCATATCATCATAACAAGCCGGAGCAATCATGATTGTATCGCCTTTCCGTAGATTGAATGGGTAAACTTCCTCGGTTTTAATTGGCGCTGTATTCATAGCCCCATCCTTTCTCTGTGCTGAAGTAAAAGTGCTTAATGCCAAGTTTCCTTGCATAACCTGTACAGGCAGGGCACGGCTTAGCCATTCCTTGCTCTCCGTTGCGCTTAATGCGCCATACAAATAGGCTGACCTTAGACCAATCAATGTCCATATAGCGGCATTTGAGCATAGCCATCATTTCAGCATGGAGTGTGCTGCGGTCATTGGAAGCATTAGGGTCATAGCCGCGCAAACGATTGTATTCTTTCTGAATGGGGCTGGTCTTGTTTTGGCTGCTCCAGCCTACGGAAATGACTGTATTTTTGTAGACAAGAACACAGCCAAGACGCGCCCGTTTACAGTCGCTATACAGGCAGGTATTCTTAGCAAGAGCAAGATAATGGTTAATGCGGTTTGTTGGCAACATAAGGCTTTTCCTTCCACAAAGAGGTTGCGGTTTCGTATTCATCCGTGCCGTAAATCATATTGTGCTTACATCTTGAGCACGGCTCTTGACTCATTGGACGGTTAGAATAATAACATTCGTCACAGTCTTGTTCGTCATAAGGGACGGGTGGGGTTTCTGTCGTATCAGTAGAGTGATTTGCTTGTTCAAGCTCTTGAATTAGTCGATTGAGATACCACTGTGCTTTTTTTACATCTTCCAAGCCGTTCTTTGTCTCGTATCGAAAAAGATATTTGATAACATTAGCTACGCAAACAGCTTCAATGCCCTTTTTGTTTACGGTTGCAGCTTTAAGCGCGTCAATACATTCAACGCCGCCTTGGCAATAATGGGTCGGATGGTTCACATTGTCTTTCATGTGTTATCTCCTTTACTTATTATTATCGACAGTGTTTTCAAGATAAATGATAAACTGGCTTAGCAGTCCGGCCTTTTCAAGAAAACTAATCTTTGTTGTCTTTTGTTCTTTGGCTTTGTTGTTTATATTGTAGCCCAACACACCACTAAAGTCAATATAGATTTCTCTCCAAGAGAGGGGCATTTCTCGCAGAGAGCGTCCTGCCAGCCGATTATACTGTTGAACCAGTGATGTGGCCTTTACTCGGTCAAAACTGACAGGACAATATTTGGCGAATTTGTTTTCGGTGTCGGTATAAGAGCCGGTTTTACGGATAGCGGGTAGCACCTCATGTGTGACCCATCTGCGGAATGGCTTTGCTTGTGGTTTGTCACTTCGGAGAATAACGCTGTACAGGCCGGACTCATTGATGATAGTTGTCTTTTGGTTACGACCGATTGCGTCGACGAGGTGAGTTAAACTCACTTCATCGTTATCCAAGCGCTCGGCAACACGCTTTGGAGTCGATAGGTTTAATATTTTGCATACATCTTTAAGTACAAACCATGGTTCGCCGTCTTGCATTATTGTGCGCACTTGATTATTGTCGTAGTTAAATGTTTGCATTGTTTCGTTCATTGTTCTTCATCCTTTCTTTCTTACAATTTCGTCAAAGTCCATTGGATTGTTAGATTTAGCTTTGACTTCTTTTGTGGCTGTGTCGTATAATTCAAACCGAGGGCTTGTGTCCCGACCTTTGTCGTTGATAACCAAAGATGTGTTGGCATAGGTTACAACAACATTTAATTGTTTGGTTCGCGCCATTCAGACACCTCCTTGTTTTGAATTATACCATAAGGCTTTAGGACTGTCAAGTAGTTTTTTCAAAAAAGAAAAAAGTTTTACAAAAGCCCTTGACAAAAAGTGAAAAGTATGATAGAATATGTTACAGAAAGCCCGCAAGGAGGTGTTTTGTAGTTGTGGGATGAAATGAGTTACAGAAGATTAACCCAATCCAGTAAAGATACTTTGCCGGATTTTTGGGATAACATATATAGTCCTTCGGATGAAGTGTTTGCAGCATGGATTTATGAAGATGGTACTTATGTATTTGGCATGAAACAGGAGTGATGTTTTGGCGCTAACAAACCAAGTATATCTGCGTTCGATTGGAACGGACGCGCTATACACGCCGGACGAACAAGTTTGGCACAAAAGATTGCTACGGCTGTACAAAGCAAAGAAAGAAATTAAAGAAAGGAGGGCTAAGAAAGACAGTAATAAAAAATTCTATGATTGGCTGTACGGGCTGACAAATAGATTTATAAAAGATAATAAGGCAAGTTTGGTTGAGTTGTTGAATAAAAATGTTGGAAATAATTTCAGAGAATTAAATCCCGACGCTTTGACTGATAAAACTATTGTAAATTTGTTTGAAAGCTCTTTGACCCGTGCCATTGGGCTTAACCCGTTTGAATTAACTGATGAACTGGTTATTCTAAATGTATACTTTTTTCAAATATTCAAAGATGTTATGCTTAATGGTTTTTTGTGGGCTGGTGAGAAATATCGTTTTTTAACCGCCTCGGCGGGGCAGATAAGAACAAAAAGATGTGTGTGTATAAAAGAAAGCACATACAGGCGCATTGAACAACAGATTATGTGCGGACTTACAATAGAAAGCATAAATGCGCAGGGTGGTATCAACCCGAATAAACTATGCGCATACCTCGCTTTAATGAACTCTGCAACAGACCCTTGGACGGAATTTGATATAGATAAGTCTATTGTGGTGGATGATTGGGAAACGGCAGTACCGGGACTTGTTGACCACATCAATGAGAAGTTTGAGATTGAGCGGGAAATGACCGAAACAAAGGTTCCTCACATGGACGGTTGTGGAATTATGCTCGATAAACCGACAAGAATGGTTCGTTTGCCTTGGGTTAAGGGATTGCTTGTTTATTTCCCATTTGATGAATTTATCAAGGAAAAATGTGACGGCGAGGCTGTTGTTACCGACATATATGGTGACAAGCATAATATAATTCAAGAAGATATTCGCTATATTTTTACAAAATCACAATTTAAGTTGGCAAATTATTATGTTAATTGGAAATGTTACAAAACCCGTTTCAAAGCATTTCACTGTGAAGCCTCATATTGTAACATGGAAGAAGATATTCTGCCTAAAAGTCGTATCAACTATCAAATGCTGCAAACGCTTAGTGATATGACGGATGAAGAAATTAACAAACTTGTGGCGAATACTAATCAAGAAATTGATTTAATAGGTAGCGATTTCCAAACCACAATGAAACTGATGGGCGCTACCGAAGATAACCGCAACCCGTCTCATTTTCAGCAAGCGTTGCGGTTATACCCTGAATTATATAAAGACCCTTACACAAGAGATGTGATAAAAGACACCAAAAGAAGTTTGGTTAAACAAGGCAAGGCGGGGCGGCTAAGGGTAAATGGTGAGTATTTGTTTGTTTCTCCTGATTTGTATGCGTTTTGTGAGTGGTTGTTTCTGGGTATACAAAATCCACAGGGTTTATTACAAGATGGAGAGATTTATACAAAAGAATTTCAAAATGAGGAAGAGTTGGCTTGTCTGCGTAGTCCGCATTTGTACAGAGAATGGGTTATTCAAAAAAATAAAAGAAATACTGAAACAGAAAAATGGTTTGGTAATACAAAGTGCATTTATACAAGTTGTCATAGTTTGGTGAGCAAAGTATTACAATTCGATTAGTTAGTCGCAGTCGAACCCTATGGAAACATAGGGATATAAAATAGTGTGAACCAGTAAATGCTGGGTGTTATTCTTACCCACGGGAGCCGCAGGAAATGGCGGTTTGAAGAATAGCTAACAGGGAAAGTGAGTACAATCCTGTGCCAAAGCGATAGCAAGGTGCATCGACTATCCTTTATGGAGTACATTCAAGGTGAAATTCCTTGTTTGGAAGCGCGCTAAACCTAAACGGGAAACCGCATGGTTATGATATAGTCAGTAACTCCTATGTGCGACGGAGATAAATTATTAGTTATCAAAGATAAAAACTTAATAAACTGCGCCAAACGCAACATGATAGGCATTGTTCCTCTTGCCTATGATTTGCGAAAAGCCAAACCAAGTATTATTACAAACGAAGTCTTGTACAATGGTATGATAGCGGCTTACACCGGTGGCAACATTGGTATTGTGAGCAATAACATATCTAAAATTTGGAATAGTGGCGATATAACAAATGCAGAATTGGACGCTGTAAAGTGGCTTTGTTATATCAACAACGCTGTAATTGATCAAAGTTGTCGGTCCACCTATATAGTGATATATTGTGTGAATGATGGTGAACCTACAAATGTAGGGTGTGGGAGAAGTCCTGCTAACGGTGAAAACCTAAACGCAAAGCGCATGGCAACACCGTGGTAAGCCCAAAAGGGAAACTGTAACGACTAATATGTAGTTTGTGGGTGAAATTCCCACTTACGAAGTGCCATCATTGTTATAATTTATAACAATAAGAGATAGTCTACTCCGATTGCTAAGAGCAATGTTAAAGTATTCCGAAAGGAACGGTAGAAAGGTATGCAAAAACATTATGGCTGCCACAATATCCAAGCGATGTACGAGAACAAATCAAACAATACACAAAATCAAGACTGCCTGCATTTTTCGTTCAAGCAAAAGATAAAGTTAAATCCCAAGTAGAAGAACCAAACAACTCCACAATGAACCGTATTGCGGCCAAAATACATTCTTCACGCATTAAGTGGAATAAAAATATCGGCAAATTTGAATATATTATGCTTATGGATGGGGTATCACCAACATTATTGGGCGAAAACAATCGTATCATTCGGTCTTATGATTATTGGAATGCACGGCAAAACAATTTTAATTTGAATGATGATAATATAAAGAATGACGATTTGTATATGTACAAAAAAATTAGAGAACAAATTTTGAAAGACACTGAATTGCCGTTAAGCATTGTTGTCAATTCACTGGTGGGATATTTGTACAGCGTAAGGCCGAACAGCGCCAAGAAATTGCTTTGGGGCGTGTTTGGGGATGTCATTCTTGCTAATATAAAAAATAATGTTAGTGGTAAAGTTTGCCCGGTATGTGGCAAGCGATTTACACCAAGAGATAGCGCCCAAAGATATTGCGGAAATGAGTGCTATCATTCAGCCGCGAAAGAACGAGCAATTGCGTTTAAGCAAAAAAGTTATCACGGCTAAAAACCAGCAAACCCTTGCAATGACTGGGTTTGTTGGGGTTTTGAAACAAGTTTTGTATTAATTTAGTTGCCCTATAAGGGAAGAAAGGAGCAAAATATGGCAATTCCATATTTAACTGCAACAAATGTTATTGCAGAAATTCAAAAGCGGACGGGCATTCCGGCAAAGAATATCCATTCCGTTTTGACTGAATTTTTTGATATTGTAAGGGAAAGTATTATTCACGGAGTAGAAGTGCGGTTTAAGGGCGTGGGCGCTTTTACATTCAGAGAGAATTATCCTATGAAGAATGTAATGGCTTATGATCCCGCGCGGCATTGCAAGAGAATTTTTGAGGTAACGGATGGGTATAGGGTGCCAAAATTCCGTTTTACGCAGGACTTTAGAAGTGCGGTAAAGAAAGCCTCGTTTATTACTTATGATGAATTTTGGGGCACAAAGAAAGGCCAAGAGGAAGTTGAGGTAAACAATGACACAGAGAGACCGTAATTTTTATAGTGGTGTCAATCGGCTGTGCGATAAATTAAGTCAGCGCACTGTGGAAAAAGTGTGGAAAGCAGTGGCTGAATATATTGTAAGAGCCATTTACAACACTAATACTTGTTATGTGCCTTACCTTGGTACTTTTAATGTCCGAAAGATAGAAGAAAGTATACAGCACCAAAAGACACCGAGTGGTCGAATTGTAGAGTATGTTGTTCCAGCGCGTATTGTGCCTGTGTTTATACCTGAAAACCCATTTATTGATGATGTGAATGGGCATGGCGTGACAAAGGAGTATCGAAAGCGGCTGAAAAACAATGCTTTGACTGCAAGAGATTATGAACGGCTCATGCGGACGGAGCAGATTGAGTCACCGGATGTATACCAAAGAAGTGAAGATGATTTAGAGCGTGCCCGCGATGATTTTAAGAAAATGCTTGACGCAAAGGTTCAGCGCGAAGCACAAAAAAGACAAAATAAGATTTCAAAGGAGAATTGATTATGACTGGTATTATTCTTGTATTGGCAATGGCGGTAATTACTGAAGGGCTTGTAGAGTATGCAAAGACACTGGGTAAGGCGATTGGCACTAAGGATTTCAAGACGCTGGGCACACAGATTTGCGCGATGGTACTTTCTATCGTGCTGTGTCTACTAACTGGTGCGGATGTGTTTGCGCCACTGGGTATTGTGTTTGGTTATGATTGGGTTGGTGTTGTGCTAACCGGTCTGTTTGCCAGCCGTGGAGCTAATTATGTGGCCGATATTGTAAAGCGTATTCAGTCACTTGGCGATAATTCTAATGAAATGATTGAGGGGTAAAAATATGGCTAAGATTTATCTTTCTCCTGCCGCCCATGCACACGACAACCGGACGCAGTGTCCGGTAAGCTGTGGCGAGAATGTGCATTGCAATCTGTATATGGATAAGCTTGAATCCCGTCTAATCGAGCTTGGCTTTGAGGTTAAGCGTGGGGATAAGGCGCTGACTGGCAGTGAGGCTATGCAGACCCGCACCCAAGAGGCGAACAATTGGTCGGCTGACCTGTATTATGTTGCTCACACTAATGCTGGTGGGGGGCGTTACAGTATGACAATGTATTATCCCGGTTCTAAGGGGCAGCAGTGGGCAAATATTCTACATAGTAACCGCAAGTGCATTACTCATAAGTTAAAGAGTAATACACAGCTGTATGAGATTGTGGAGACTAAGATGCCGTGCCTGTATGACGAGCTGTTCTTCCACGACAATGCGGAGGACTGCAATTGGTTCCATGTTGGCGGTATTGATGCTATGGTTGAGGAAACTTGCAAGGCTTTTTGTGAGATGTTTGGTATTGCTTATCATGAGCATATTGAGCCGCAACCTGAACCGCAACCGGAGCCTGTTGCGCAGATTAAGGCTGGTGACTTGGTTAAGATTGCGCCCGGTGCTGTTTATATGAATGGCAAGACTATTCCAAGTTGGGTTATTGCTAAGCATTGGTATGTTGACTCTGTTATTGGCTCTCGCGCCGTGCTTGGTAAGAGTGAAGATGGTAAGAATAATATTAAGAGTCCTGTTGATGTAAAGTATCTTTCTCTTGTCGAAGAAGTTGTGCCAGTGCCAACACCTGAGCCTGTGCCTACTCCTGAACCGGAGCCGATTGTTGAGGTAGCGCCTGTTGTAACTTATCAGGCTCATATTGGCACTTGGCTTGGCCGTTGGCTACCTGCTGTTGTTGGTGAAAGTGATTATGCTGGTATTCCTAATAAGCCTATTACCGCGATTAAGGCAGCTGTTGACCGTGGCGCTCTAAGCGTTCGGGTACATACTGTAAATGGTTCTTGGTATGCTTGGGTTGAGAATAACGACAAGAAGCAGGGCGGTTATGCCGGCGTATATGGGCGGAATATTGACTGTGTGCAGATGTGCCTTGAAGGTGCTGATGGTTACGATGTTGAATATCGTGTAGCGCCTGTTGGCCAAGACTATTATTCTTGGGTGCGCAGTTATAATCACAGCAATAGCAATGGTTATGCTGGTAGTTACGGCAAGGCTATTGACCGTCTGCAAATTCGTATTGTGAAGAAGTAAAGGCGGAAAAGGAATAAACGGATGGATTATTTATCACAAGTAAAACTTGCGACACAGCAACTTGAAGATAAAATGATTTCTCGTCAAGAATGGGCTAAGCTCGTTCTTGGCGAGGAATACGCCAATGTATTTTCTGATGATTATATTGGTCGCGCCGCAAGATGTTTTTCTATCTTCATTAAAAATGTTGATAACGAAGAAATTACGGCGATTGATGATGAAGATAAGGTTGCGGCTATTCGTGCGGCGCAAGAGGATTTAATTAAAGAGCGCAAGCGTTTACAAACTGTGAACATTCAAGCGCAAGAATATTATCGTGCGGCTGGTCGTGCGGAATTATTGGTAGAACAAATCCAAGAGGCTGTTAGCAATCTTGACCCTGTTGAAACAAAGCATATTGAGTATACAGTGCCTGTTGATAGGACGGGGCTATTGGTTATTGCAGATGCTCATTATGATAGCAATTTTAGTCTAAATGGCTTATTTGGCGAGACGGTTAATGTCTATAATAAAGATACTTTTAAGTCTCGTATGTGGGCACTTTTGGGGAAACTGGATGCGGATGATTTTGGTTTCGATAAATTGAAAGTGGTATTTTGCGGTGACTCTCTTGAAGGTATGTTGCGCCTTAGTAGTTTGACTAAGTTGCGGCAACCAGTAGTTAAGTCTCTTGTAGAATATGCTGAATTTATTTCGCAATGGCTTGTTGAGGTTTCCAATCGGTTAAATGTGCCCGTGGAAGTGGCGATGGTTCCCGGCAATCATACTATTTGCCGGTATTTGTCACAAAAGCCCGAGTTACCTGAAGAAAACTTAGAATATATTATTCATGCTTTTGTTAGTCTGCGATTGAAAGATTGTGAAAATGTCATAGTTGCACCGTATGATGATGTGTATTTCACAACGATTTACAACGAAAATTTCTTGTTTGCGCATGGCGAAAACAAAGATTTAGAAGCATTGATGGGTTACTTTGAGAATTTGTATAATGTTTCTATTGACGCTTGCTTTGGTGCTCATTATCATAGCGCGTCAAGCAAAGATGTTGGCGTTGGTAATATAGGGGCGCGGCGTATTATTCGTGTACCGTCAATGGTTGGTACAGATACTTTCGCGAAAAAGTTGTTAAAGAATAATCGAGCGGGCGCATACTTTGCTTGCTTTGATGAAAACGGCGAATGTTTCAACAAGATATATTATCTCAATTAAGAATATTTGGAATTAAAAGCGTCTTGGTAGTAATCAAGGCGCTTTACTTATGAGTGGAAATGGATGGAATATGCGTATAGGTGAAGAAGTTTATTGTTCTTGCTGTGAAAAGGTTTTGCCTATAAGCAAATTTTTGAAAAAACCGAATAGCAAGACAAGTGTTTATCCTTTGTGTAAGAGTTGTTATAATGCTAAGTATGCGGCTTACAAGGATAAAACTAATAAAGAGGCGGCGGTTTGGTGTCTGTTAGCAGAATTAGGTGCTCCATATTATCGTGATATTTGGGTTAAGATTGATACTACAATTCAGTCTACCAAGTATATGGATAAAATTGGGGCTTATCTAAAACTGGTACAGGACTTCGAAAAGCCTTTGGACGGTATTTGGCAGTCGGATACGGCTTTGGAAAGCCTTATTGATATGACTGTTTCAGAAATTCCGGAGGAAGTTGATGAAAATTATGCCGCCGAACAAGAAACCCTTTGGGGCATGGACTCTAATGGGTCTAATTATGATAAATCTGATTATGATTTCTTAAATGGGCTTTACAATGATTATACGCAAGATATTGTGAACATTGATACTGCGCAAGCTATGCGTTATAGGGATTTATGTAAAGCCGAGTTGAGAAAACACAAAGGCGATGTCGGTAAAGAAACAACTGAAGAAATACTAAAGTTGATGAAATTGCTTAAACTGGATAATTTCCAAGAGAATAAGCAAAGTGATACTGAAAAGTTTATTGACCGCTGGGCTTGGCGTATAGAAAACGAAGAGCCAGCCGAATGTGAGGACTTGAACAAATATAAAGATTATGCTGGAAACGAAAAAATGTGGGCAGATATTCTTAGAGTGGTGCGCAACGCAATAAGTGGTTCTAAAGAATATCCTACAATCGAGTCGTTGTCTAAAGGGTGATAAGTTATGAGACCATCTACAAAGCCTTTGCGTAGGCGTTTTATGGAAAATGAGCTTATTACCACCCAAGTTAGAAATTCGGGTCTTGTACAAGGCGATAAAACTGAAAATGTGAAAAAATGGATTAGTTTTTATCGGCGTAATATAGAAATCTTTATAGAAGAATATTTACAAATACCCCTTAAGCCATTTCAGCGCGTGGCGTTGCATTTGGCGGGAAACAGTGACACTTTTTGTTTCGTTTGTAGCCGTGGTAACTCTAAAACTTGGATGTGTGCTGTTCTTGCGGTGGCAATTATGGCTTTGTATCCCCGCTCTGAAATAGTTATTACTTCAAGTACGGTGGCACAAGGTAACAAGGTTGCGGAAAAAATCTTGAATGAAATTATCAAACGCAACAGTCCAGTATTACTTTTGATGTATGAAAAAGAATATTTAGTTAAAACACAAAGTGATGACGGTTGGTCGTTTGAAAACAAGTTAAACGGTAGCACGCTAAAAATTTTACCGGCGTTGGACAGTAGTCGTGGTGCCCGTGCAACTGTTTTATTGTTTGAAGAACGGCGTTTGATTAAAGAGAGTGTGATACACTCTGTGTTTCGTCCTATGGGTCACCCAAGACAAGCACAATATTTAACTAAAAGCGAATACAACCAAAATCCGCGTTGGCTTGAAGAAACTAAGACTATTTCCCTAAGCTCTGCCGGTTATACATTTGAAGGACTATATAAGCACTGGAAAAAATGTGTTGTAGATATGTTTACTCACCCCGATACACATACGAATGTTTTTGCTGGCGATATTTTCACAAGTATACAAAACGGCTTGAAAACTGTCGGCGATTATAACAAGGCTAAACGAAATTCAACAGAAGAGTCTTTCCGTATAGAAGACTTAAATCAGTTTGTTGGGGAAAGTTTGGACGCTTTCTTTAGTTTGGAAACTTTTAAGAATAATCAAACTATGGATAAATGTTTTAGACCGCCTACGGTTGAAGATGTAGTTATGTGTCGTGATTTGAAAAATATTCCAAAGGGTGAGAATGAGGTTCGCATTATTGCTGCTGACTTTGCGTGGACGGAAACGAAAAATCACACGGCGGAGTCCGACAATAGTATTGCGGTTTGTATTCGTGGTGTTTGGGATAATGACCATTTTATTAAATATGTGGATTATATAGAAAAACTGCCTACTGCTGATGACGCTGATGGTTGTGCTCGTAGGTTGCAAGAATTGTTTAGTTTGTATGAAGCTGATTATCTGATACCGGATGCAAGGTCAGGGGGGGAAAGTATTGTTTCTTCCCTAAGTAAGCCATACTCAGGAGATTACGGTTCGGTTATTAACGAACATGGCTTAACTGTGTGTGACAACCCTCATTATCATGTTGCGCAATCCGAAAAAGTTAATTATTATCGTTCTCGCGCAATTGATAGTAACCCTATTCCTTGTATCATTCCGATTTTAGCAAATGTTGGGTTAAATACTTCTTATTGGCGTTCTATGAAACAGAATTTGGAACAAAACAAAATTAAGTTTTTGAAATCTATGAGCGCGAAGCAGACAGAATTGGAAGATAATGGCGAATATTTTAAGTTATCTTCTGAAGAAGTTGCAACGGAATTGGCTCCTTACGGGCAAACTGATATGTTGATTTATGAGGCGGTCAATCTTAAAACAGAAATTAAGAACGACCAAATTAGGCTTGAAGCCCCTCGCGGCGGACACCGAGATAGACCCGTTACTTTGGCAATGGGTTTGTTAATATTTGATTTAATTGAAAACGAATGGCTTAAACAAGGCCAATCAGAAACTTTTGATTATGATGATATTCAATTCGTATTCTAATAGAAAGGAGGAAAATCATGGAGCAAAAACTATCTAAAAGTGATATTCAAGATGTTGTGGATTTTAGTGCCGGACTAATGGCATTAGAGGGATATTTTTCTCCTTTTCTAAGCAATCAATTGCTTACCAATCTTAACAACAATCCTCGTCTACCAAATGCTAAGCAAGTTAAAGAGGCTTTGGCCAATTATAAAAATACCGGCGGGGATTTAGCGGGGTTCGTTGAATTTGCTAATTCTGTTGATATGTTGTTTAAGCGTACACTGTATTCTTATGCAAATGCGCTGTCATTTGATTTACAGATTACTTGTAAAAACGCTTATACAAAGGCCGATTATGAGTCAGAGGCATATAAGAAAGACCGACAGACAGTTGATAATTTCTTGCTGAACTTTGACTATAAGAAAGAATTTTATAATGTTCTACTTAATGTACTGCGGCGAGAAACTTACTTTACTTGGTTCAGAAAGACAAAAGCAGGTAACAAAGGCAAAATGAAATACGCTCTACAAATTATGCCGCAAGATTATTGTATGCTTACGGGATATTTTGAAAAAGGACTGCTTTGGTCATTTAATATTCTGTATTTTACGCAACCGGGCGTAGACGCTCTTGAATTTGACCCAAGTTTGGTTCAGACTTTTAAGAAAGCTCTTGACAATCCTAATCTAAATTATAGGCCGTCTGCGCCATTGAATGAGCGTGATGGTAATTATGCTTATTGGGCAGATGTATCACCAATGAATGGAGCCTACGCTTTCAAGTTTAGCACGGATAACTTTTCGCCAGCGCCATTTCTGTCACCTTTTGTGGCCAATGTGCTGAGAAATAGTGAAGTTGGTGAGTTACAGTATAATAAAGACCTTATTGCGGCCTCAGCTATTCTTGCGGGTGAGATTGGTGTCTTTGATAGTGCTCGTTCGGGCACTAAGGCGAACCAAATGGTGTTTGACCCTAAAACGCTTGGCGCTTTCTGTTCAAAAGCAAAGCAAGGACTTGACGCGTTGGTGAAGTTGGCGGCTATTCCGCTTGAAAATATTAAATTCTTCCAGTTTGAGGACAAGAACCCTGACTCCTATAAGACTGAATTAAGTACAACGGCTGGACTGGGTACGGGGGCAAGTCGAGTAATTTATTCTAGTGACCGCATGAGTAATTCAGAAATTGAAGCGGCTTTGACTGAAGTATATTCAACCATGAAGCCCATGTATTCACAGTTTAATAATTTCTTAGATTTCTATGTCAATCAAATGACAAGCAAGTATAAGTTTAAGTTTGAGTTTACCGGTAGTAATTATCAGTTTGAACGACAAGCACGATTTGATAAACTGATGAAACTTGCTGACAAGGGACTTGTGTTGAATGACAGTGCTTTTGCGAGTGCTATTGGTATGCACCCCGTGGAATTTAAGAATAGTTTGAAAGAAAGTAAGTATACGGGCTGGATTGATGAATTTAGCCAACTTATGCTTAATACGAATGTTCAATCGGGTTCCAATGATGAAACTGGTCGGCCGCGCATTGAGGGTAGTGTTGGTGACAGCACAGAAGCCAGTAGAGAAGAATTGGTGTAAAGGGGTGATATATTATGATGTTGTCTGAACGAACAAGCGAGGCTTTGGATATTCTTGTTGGGGCGCTGTTCGACCTTAATCGCACTATGGATAGACAGGTGTCGTGGATGCAAAATATTTGGTCTATGCCACAGGCAGCGGACATCTGTCACCAGAAATTGGCGCATTTATGGCTTGGACTTGCGGATGAAATTTCAGGTTTTAAGGACAAATATAATCTAACAACTGTTTATCCGGAGACGCATAGAGACGCAAGAGAATATAAAGACCTGTTTGATATGATGTCAACGCTGTATAATGAAGTTGAAAGTGTCTATGAGATTGTTAAACAAACATACTATATTGCCAAAGAAGAGCGAGATTTTAATGCAAATGCTATGCTACAAGATTTTATGGAAAAACTGACAGAAGTAATTAGTCAAGTAATTACTTTGCGAGATAAAGCAGAACAAATGCCGACTGATTATGACACTTACGATTTCCATATTAAGGATTGGGGCATTGTAGGAGTAGAATTATGATTATCTTAGGTACACCACGCAATATCGAAGATTATTATATCGCAGATGGTGAGATTGCTTTTATGCTACATCAAGCGGGTTTTATTCCGCGCTATGAAGATGACGGGGCGCTTTTCTACAAAAAGAATAATAAGTTGTTAAAATTTCTTGCCAAACATGGCATAGAAGTTTGACATATACAGGTTTGAGGAAAAATTATCCTCCACCTTATTCTTGAAGAAAGGAGGAGTATAATGCAAAAAGATGTAAAATTTCAACTTGAAGAGGCTGTTGAAATTCCTAACTGGTGTGATGCTTATCCGGAACATAAGTTTTGTGTATATAAGTGTTGCATACTTTCTACTGCTAAAAATGCGCATGGGCTGGATATTGATGAGGAAACTTTGCGGAAGTTTGCGCCAACTATTCTTGGCAATTTCTTGACTGCTAAGGTTGAGAATGGGGACGCGCGCGGCCATGAAAAAGACGAAGAGACGCTGGGATATTTTCCCATTCAGCAAGAAATTGAGTTTGTGAAAGACGAGAATGGCGTTGTTAAGGCTTACTGCTTCGCTGTTGTTAGCAAAAGATATGGCAAGAAATTAAATGACATATTTGAATATGATAATCTGCGGAATAGCAGCGTAGAAATGACTGTTCAAGTCGAAGGTGACGCTGAAACTGGTAAAGTAGAGTCTTTCGATATTTATTCGCTGACTGTGCTTAACAAGTCGCTTGATGGTAGTTGTCCTGACGCTGACATTAAAATGGTTCGGTTCTCTAAAGAGGACGCAGAGGCATATTTTGCAAAGAATGACTCACTATCTGCTCTAAAGAGTTTTGCGGAAGAAAGGAAACAAGCAATGGCTGAAAAGAAAACATATAAGATTGATAAATCTAAGGAAAAACTTTCCGAGGATGATTGGTCTGACATTGATAAAACCGAGATGCGCAATAAAATCATGGACGCTAAAAATCGGGATGAATTGGTGAAAGCTGTTTATCTTGATGTCCGTGATAATTGGAAAGAGGCTCCAAGCGAGGGGTTAAAATATCCGGTGATGCAGCTCAAAGGTGATACATTTGTGTTCAACAGGCGCGCGATTTCAGCTGCCCTAACTTATGCTAAGGCAAATGATGAGCAAGCCGTTGTAGATAAAGTCGAGAAAATCTATAAGGAATTGGGTCTTGACGAAACTGAAAGAAAGGAGGAGGCTAAGATGGACGAAACCAAAATGGCCGAAACCGAAGCTAAGGTTGAGGAAAAGGCCGAGGAAACTAAAATGGATGAAATCGAAGGTCGTAAGGCTTGGGCAGAAGTTATCAAAAAGGTTCAAGAGCATGAGGGCGAAGGCGTTTATGTTGATAGCATTGAGGATGACCATATTATTTATACCAAAGATGATGTTCGTTATCGTGTAGAGGCTGATATTAAGGTTGACGAAGACGATAAGGAAATTGACGCGGATATTAAGTGGGATACTGTTAAGAAAGATGCTGACCAAAAGATGGCTGAAGAAGAAGAGCCTGCGGAAATGTCTATTGAGGACGCAAAGGCTGAAATTGACCGTCTAAAGGCTGAAATCGAAAGCCGTGATAATATTATCATGGAAAAAGATACTGAGCTTGCTGACCTGCGCAAGTACAAGGATGATATTGAGGCCAAAGAAAAGGCAATGGCTGTCGAGAAAATTCTAAGTGATTATAGGGACTATATGACCGAGGAACAGTGTGAAGATTTCCGCAAGACTGGCCTTGAATGCCAAATGTCCGAGATTGATGGTTGGGCTAATAAGGTTAAAGCTGTGTCTTTTGACGCTCTTGTTGCTTCTAAGAAATCCAAAGATAGTAAATCTGATGTATGGAGATTTTCTGCTCCTGCACAGAAGAATACCAAAGAGATTAAGTCTGTTTGGGATAAGTTTTAAGTAAAATAAAAACAATAAAAGGAGATTTTAACTATGGCAAAAAATCACGCGATTTGCATTGGTACGCACGCTGCTTTTACTGATGTTGATGCACTAAATTTTGTTGGCGTTGCTGCTACTGATATGGACAATGGTACTTTTGTACAGCTGGGTGCAATTGGTCTGACCACGAACGGTGGCTATGAATTTACTGTTACTGCTACTAATAGCGGTGAGTATGTTGTTGCTACTCCGCCCGTGGGCTATACCTATGAGCAGGCTGGTCTTGATGACCCCCGTTATTTCTACAATGTGGCTGGCAAGCCCATGGCAGTCAAGCACCTGATTAAGGGTGACTGCCTTGAGCTGGATGCGGCTGCGTTTACCGCTGCTCCTGCTGCGAACGCTACTTATGCGACCGTGCAGGCTTCCGGTAAGCTGACTGCTAACACCACGCAGGCTGGCGCTCATTTCGCCGTTCTCGGCACTCATTCCGTTGATTGCGGCGGCGAGATTGTTAAGACTTGGGTGCTTCAGAAGCTGGCCTAAGTAAGACTGATTAAATAATAAAGGAGATTTTAATTATGGCAAATATTTCACAGGAACTGGTTCAGTTTGCTAAGGGCAACGCCGACTTCTATGTTGCGTTCGCTGATTATCATAATCATAAAGCTGCCGAGGATTGGCACCAGAACATGGGCGCTTATGACAAGAATGTGTCTCTGTCTGAAAAGTCTGACAAAATCCGTACTGCTTTCTTCTCCGAGATTGAGAAGATGTCCGGGTGCAAGATGGACGAGAGCAATAAGGACTCCTATTTTGCTAACCCTGTCGTGCGTTGGAGCATGATGTCTATTGTTAATGCGGCTATCAATGTGGTGCTGCCCGGTTATGTGACCAGCACTTTTGCGCCTTTCGTAGATTTCCTCCTTGTCGGTTATGCCGATACGCTGAAACTGCGTGTGCCGCCTAAGACTCTGTATACCGTTTCTCTGGGTAACCTTGCCGCGTAAAAGCGGTTTAGCCCTGCCTATCGGGCGACTGGTAGGTACTTCGCGTTAAATGCTTTTAATCCCTAAAGCTCTTGTCGCTACAGCATAAGGATGAAACAAGCCTAAGTGCGAACGCAACGAAAGTATAAAAAAGAACAAGAGATATTCATAAGGTTAAATCCTAAGTGAATGTAAATGGGTGTTTAGCAACCACTCTCCGAACAGGAGAAGGCTCAACGATTATTCCATTGAGTGGAAGTAAATCACAAGCTAACGGTGATTGAAAAATGCGACTCTTATATATTTGATAACTTGACTAATCTTATTGTGAAAGGAGGAAAAGAATGTTAGTACCAAATCAAAAGATAATTACAACATGGATGCCGGCTAATAGAGAACATTATATTAGTAAAGGTTATGTTTATACAAAATGTCGGGACAGATTAGAAGTGCGTGCGGAAGATTTACCATTAAAGTCACACGAAAGAGTACAAGTAACATGTGATTATTGTGGTAATGTTTTTGTTAAAGTATATGCAAATTTTATTATAGAACATCAAGGTCTTGTAGAAAAGGATTGTTGCAAAGAGTGCCGACCAAAGAAATTTGCAGAAAATTTTAATTTAACTTATGGTGTAAACAATCCATTTCAGTTAAATTCGGTTAAACAAAAATCAAAAGAAACTTGTGTACAACGGTACGGAACTGAATATGCGTGCCAATCAGAAATTGTAAAAACGAAACAATATGCCACTAACGAGTTGCGTTATGGCGTTGCGCATGTTTTGCAAAATGAAGAAATCAAACAAAAAGCTCAAAATACTTGTTTGGAGCGTTTTGGCGTAAAAAATGTGTTTGAGAGTCAAGAAATGCAAAAGAAAATAAAAGAAATTTGTGAGCAGAGGTACGGCGAAGGTAATATTGCTCATACACCAATGATTTCTGAAAAAATTCGTTTATCTAATTTGGAAAAATATGGCGTTCCTTATACGACACAAGCAACAGAAGTAATTGAAAAAATGCGACAATCTTTTTATAAGAATGGTTCTGCCCCTACTTCTAAGCCAGAAAAAGAAATGTGCGGCTTATTACATGAATTGTTTGGTGAAGCACAATGCAAAGACAGTTATCCGGTCGGCAGATTAAATTTAGATTGTCTTGTGTATTTTTCTGATATGCTTATTGATTTTGAATATGACGGAATTTATTGGCACAAAAACAGAGAAAATTATGATAGGCGTAGAAATTATTATTTGTTAGGGCTTGGATATAAAATTGTGCGTATCCGAGGAAATCACAAAGATGATATGCCTACCAAAGAACAAATTTTACAAGCGGTTGATTGTTTGGTCAAGGGCAATCATTCGATAATATATATCGATACAAATATATAAGATGAAGAAATAATCTGGTCTCATATGAAAGTATGAGCGGTCTTGTTTTCGCTCGGCAAGACGGCATAGATGTTGCGTATCTATGTGAACATATCGTTCTAAAGGAGAGCGGACGAGTTTTAGACAACGGAAATACTCCGGCGATGTGGTTATCACCCCTGTGGAGCACATTATCACTACTTATGTGGATATGGCGCGTGTATTTGCTGGCAAGGATGACCTTGCTGAAGCTATCCGTGCTGTGATTATCTCTATCGAGCTGGATATGAACAAGGAAATCATCACCTCTCTGAACGCTGGTATTGCGGCTGCTTCCTTCCCGGCGCAGTTTAAGGAGACTGGTGCTTTCGACCCCAAGAAGATGGTTCAGCTGGCGCAGCGTGTGCAGGCTTACAATGGTATGGCGAAGCCCGCTATCCTCGGTACTGCCGCTGCTCTAATGAATGTGCTGCCAGACAGCTCTCTTGGCTATCGCACCGTTATTGATGGCAAGGACGGCGTAGTGTCCTATGTTAAGGATTTCTATGGCTTTGACCTGTATGAGCTGCCGCAGGCTCCTACTGGCAGTGCAGACTTTGGTCTTGCTCTGGATGATAACACTCTGTATGTTATCAGCCCTGCCGTGAATAAGATTGTGGCCGGCGCAATGGCAACGACCATGACGAACTCTAACCAATTCTATGACAATGCTGACATTAGCCAGAATTTCACTGCTCGTAAGGCTTATGCTTTCGAGTTTATGGGTGCTGCTTACTGCGGTCAGTATACGATTACTGCCTAATTTAGGTTAGGTTTTTCAAGAGAGGGTGGGGCAACCTGCCCTCTCTTAACGGATATAAAGGATAAAACGGAATAAAAGGAGATAACTATATGGCGCGTACAAGTGCAACAACCACAACTGGCGCAGAAACTAAAAAGGCAACCCCTGCTGTTGATAAGGAAAAAGAGGCTCTAAAAGCCAAACTGGCTGAAAACGAAAAGCGTATGTCCGAGATTTTGGAGCAGATGGCGCAACTGCAAAGTATGCTACAAAATAAGCCGCAAGAGGTATCGGTTAAGCCAAAGTCAGACAAGCGTATTAAGTTTATTAACATGACTACTGGTGGCTTTACAATTAGCGGCACACGGCTGTATCACCTTGATAAGCAGTTTGATAGCCGGATTGTTTCAGAGGCTGAAGCAAGAGTTATTGTAAATAATATGCCCCAGTCTATTGCGGCAGGTTTGCTGTATATCGCAGACCATGATTTTGTAAAAGACTGTGAGCTTGATTATGTATACGAAACTCTGCTTGATGATAAGACGCTGAAAAACCTGCTTAACGAAAACGCAGAGGATGTTTGCGAGATTTACCAAAATGCTTGTGATGAACAAAAGGCTATTATTGCTGATATGGTGGAAAACAAGCGGCTAAACGGCGAACCGATTGACGCAAATATTGTTGTAAGGCTGGGTCAGCTATGTGGGAAAGACTTTATGAAGATTGAACCGGACGAGGGGTGATATAATGACGAGCTTTGATACTGTCATTGACCGGGCTTTGACGATTGTCCAAGATTATAAACTTTCAAAGTTATATAATCAAAGCGAGGAAGGATTTCAAGCGCGGGTTGACAGTCTGCTAATTCATTCCTTGCCTCAATTTTGGCAGTGTAAACAATCTTTGGCATATGATGAAACCAATAGACAGTTTACAGTAGAATTAACGCCACAAGAAATATATATTCTCGGTTGCTATTGGGTAATTAGTTGGTGGGAATATGAAACAAATAACGCGGCGCAGATTGCTTTGAAATTAGGATTAAAAAATCAATACTCATATAACAGTGAGGCGCAGAATTTCAAAGAAAAAGGCAATATAATTGATAAGCTGAGAGAAGAAGTCGACAGAGCTACTACCAATTATCTATTGCAAAGTTTAGACGATTATCAATATTAAGGAGGGGCATTATGGATAGAAAACAGAAAATTGCCTCTCTTTTTAAGATATTACCACTATATGAGAGTGTTGTCAATACTGAAGATAAAATTACTGTTGATGATTATTTAAGTTATTTAGATAGAATTAGCGTAGAATATCTTGGTATGGGCGAAAATGATATTTATAATTCTTTGCGCGGTCTAAGAGAATTAGGCGCAACACTTGAAGTGAAAACGGTGCGTTCTGTGGTTTTTCACATGACAAATATGCTGTAAAGGATGTGAGCGTCAATGGGTCTGAAATATTATGAACAATATGCAACAGAGCAGGCACAATCTCCACATGAGATGTACACTGAATTGGCGCAAGCGTTCCTTGACGAGGAATGGGAAAATGGTGCGGCAAAAACGCCCGAAAACGGTGGACAGATTTTGGAACAGCAAGGCATTGGTTCAGAGGAATACAAGTGCATTGAGGCGTGGGTTAAAACTACTGTTGGTGATGTTACAAGTGGTACAAAGACCAGCCGTGACTTTATGAAACTGTTTTTCCGTGATATTACACACACTTGTATTCGGGGGCAGTTTTATCAATTTCAAAAGAGTTATTGGATTGTGAATGATTACAGTCACTTTGATGGCATTGCGCAAGCCACGGGTATTCGCCGTTGTAATAACTGGCTTAGAATGATTAACCCCGAAGATGGTGGCGTATTTGCTATTCCTTGCGTGGTTGATTATGATATGTCAAGTCCATCTTTGCAAGTTTCGAGATATGTGATTACGCCAAATAACCATGCCACGGTGATCACACAGGCTAACACAGATACTTTGCGGCTATTGAAGACGAATACAAGATTTATTTTAGATGGCCGTCCATTTAAGATTACGGGCTTTCAAAATGCTTTACAGTATGATATTGAGGAACAGGTGCCTACCATTCTTTATATAGACCTGTATCTTGATGAAATTCACGCTAAGGATGATTTAGAAAAAGGCATTGCTGATAATGGCGATTATGTTTATACAATTTCTATCGACCAAAAGGATATGGAATTAACGACTGGTTCTACTGGTCAATTATCTGCCACTGTGTTTGCGGGCGGGCAAATTGTAGACCATAGCGTTATTTGGCTTTCTAACGCACCTAAAATCGTTTCTATTGATGAGCAAGGAAAGTATACTGTTTTGGGTACAAACGGGCAAAATGCCCTAATTACGGCAAAAGTAGAGGGTAATGAGAGCGTTTCGGCCAGTATCTTAATTACAATCAGTGCACAACAAGATATTGAAACGGTGATTAAGTTGTCTGCCGCTGTTGATACTATTCGTCAATTTGATGAAATTCCGTTTTCGGTGGAAGTGTTGTATAATAACAAAGTTTATTCCGATTTCGGCACTCTTGATGTTTCGCTTAGTGATAATGCAAACGGCTATGTCAGTTTGTCTCAAAATGGTAAGGTTTTCACACTTGCAGGACTGAAACTTACTAAAGAGCCTGTTGTTATGACTGTATCGGCAAAAACCGCAGAATTTGATGTGTCTAAGGATTACAATATTGCCGTTGTGAGTATGATGGGGTGAGGTAGATAATATGTATAATTCTTTGTCGGCTTTGCCAAAATCATTGTATAAAATAATGGAATATCTTGCATTATCTCCGGACGCTGAAGATTTGTGGAAAATGCTGAAGTACAACGGATATGACGCTCTATCACATAAAAACTTGTCGTTCAAAGAGAAAATGAAATTGGTTTGGGCACCAAAGACACATACGCCGCAGGATGGATATAGTGTATTCTTTACAAATTTAATTGAAGATGCTGTTTGTGAAAGCAAATGTGTGTTGAAGTTGTATGATTACATGGTACAACCAACAGAGTTATACAAGAGCGTCGTTGTGTATGCGTTTGATTTCTTGTATGGCGGGCAAATGAGCCTTGTAGAATTTGAGGGCGTTCCCGTCAATCGCGGGGATTTATTCTTGAATATCATTTTGTCAGTGCTGAATGGGGCTAATGTTGGCGGTGTAGGTAATTTGTCTTTCAGTGATGATTTGTCGCGGTATTGCGGTGGCAAGGCTGTTATAGGTAACTCAAAAACCTTTACGGGTGTTTGTGTGTACTTGGCTACTCAAATGGGCGATACTGGTAAGGAGACACTTTGTGGCCGTTGATATTAAGTTGTTAGAACAACTGTATTTCACTTTTGATGAAGATGTTCCCTATAAACTGGAAGATGGTTCGGAAATTACTATTACGCCAATTATGTTGCGGCAAAGTGAAACATTTTTGGTTAGTGCCGATTTACTGAAAATAGACAAAAACTCTATGGGGTCTGTTGATATTATTCAAATGAGTTACTTAGAGTTTTTGTATCAGCATATATTCTCTAAAGACCAAACAGCATTATACAAGTTTAATATTATATTAACTTTTTGTTTGAAATGGCCGCATTGGAGAATTATTAGAGATAATGATACACATAAGATTGGTATTTTGAATGATGAAACCAAAGCAATTATTAGCGCACAGGATTTTGATGATATACGGCGAATAATCATGTTTCAAAATATTTTGAATTACAATGATGATTATATAAGTCCGGACTTAAAGAAAATGATGGCTGAAGTAGACGCAGTGAAAAACGGAAATATACAGTCGCCGTCATTAGAAAGAAAAATATCAATTATTACTGCGCATAGTGGTTTATCTAAGAAAGACCAATTGCAAATGACAATGCGGGCGCACCAGTCCTTATTTGAAGAGGTTTGTGGTGAAGTTGACTTTACTACAACTCGTGCAATCGCCATGTTTGCTGGCAAGGCTGACGAAATAGGGCACTGGATTTTCCCGAAGAAAAAAGGGAAATATGACGGCTATATGGTTAGTATGAAAAATTACGCTCAATCGTTTGGCGGGAAACAGTCTATTGTTACGCAAACAGAGGGTAATTTATCTGATATAATCGCAAATAAAATTCACAAATAAATAGGAGGATTTTTCTATGGAAAGATTTTTGGCTAATGTAGGCCATGCTCTGATTTTCCGTGGTGATCAGTTTGTTGGCACTGCACAAAGCATGACTGAAAATACCTTCAGTTTCTCTGCTACTCCTAACGAAGTCCGTGGCGGTAAATCCGATCCGCTAATCGGTCGTTGGTTTAGTGACAGTACGCTGAATGTAACGCTGACTAACGCCACTTTTAAGCTGGAATATCTTGCTTATACGCTGGGTACTACTATCGAGCAGGGTGGTACTGCTGTCTATGAGACCGCTGGCGCTGGCGAGACTGTTACTGCTAACAAGGTAACTCTGACCAAGACCCCTGCGGCTTTCCTCGGCACAATGATTGGTTGGTACAAGAAACCGACCGATAGTGGCTGGACAGTGGGAACTATTACACAGCAAGGCAGTGTGTATTCACTGAATATTCCTAATGCTGATGCTAACAGCAAGTATTGCATTAAGTATCTGTATATGGATGAAAATGCTCGTATGATGCCCATTCCTGCTGATTTTAACCCTGAAGAGCTTCATGTTATTATCATCAATGACGAATATAACGCTGATATTAACACTGATACTTCTGCTTCTATTGTTGGTCGGCTTATCACGGATATTCCGCGTCTTGGCCTTGACCCGTCTCAGGATTTGACTCTGAACGCTACTTCTTCTGCGCCCAGTCAGCTATCTGGTACTGCTTTCCGTTATATGGAAACTGATAACTGTTCCGGCGAGGCCATTTATGGTACTATGACCGAACAGGTTGACGGTGCTGTGTGGCAAGAAAATGTTGAGGCGCTTGCTGTTGCCAATAATGACCTTAAACTGGCTACGAACGGCACGGCTACGGCTGAAGTCTATGCTGTATTTACCGCTGGCATGGCTTCTAAGAAAATTGATAATACGGCTTGCACCTTTGCTGTTGACAGTGGTTCTGCTGTGCAAGTTTCTAATGCTGGTGTTATCACCGCTAAGGCTACGGGTACGGCTACTGTGTCTGTGAACCTTACTGGTTATACGAAGAGCGTGTCTCCTGCGTATATCAAGATTACGGTGTCTTAAATCATTATAAACAAATAGGGTAACTCTGTCAAGGGGTTACCCTATTTTTTAACAAACAAAAGGACGAAAGTCAATGTGTGAATATGTAAAATCTAATATGTGTCAAATTCTTCATGAACAATGTCCTTGGATGTATATTTGCCCCAAAACAGGGCAATGGACACCGAACCAAAAAATGCCGGCAGATTGTAAAGTTAAGCGTTCACAACAAGTACCTGCTAGTTATAGCAAAGTGGAATTTGAAAAAGACGGATATTTATATGTTAATCTTGGAGAAATGACAGTAAAAGTATTAAACCCATTCGCAGACATTCCTCTTTTTGTGAAATGCCATGCTAATAAGGATGGCACTTATAAAATACAGAAATGAGGTACTTTTTATGGCAGAGGGCGATTTAGAAAAGAGGGTTGGTAAGGTTGAAAATCGGGTAACGACACTGGAAACCGAAATGCCTTACTTAAAGGATAGTATTGACCGCAATACGCATAGCACGGACAAACTTAATGCTACTTTGGACGCATTGCGGGATACCATGAAGGATATTAGTTTTAAGACAAAAGAGCAAGATGAAAAGATTGCCGCAAATGAAAATCATATCAATGAGGTCGAGAAACAGGTCGAAGTCATTGAGGAAAAGGGCAAATTCGATATTTGGGAATTTCTAAAAAAGAATTGGCCTTGGTTTATTGTTGTCGCGGCGGCTTATGGTTCACAATATATCAAATTCTAAAAGGAGATAACGGAAATGACGGAATTAAAGGAAATGGATAAAATTTACTTGGAGAAGTATGGTATTCATGTTACGCCATATATTACTTATGCGCAGATTGAGCAAATGCTAAAGGCCGTGGGCGAAATCTTTGATTGGGCTGAACGGCAAGTTAGTATTGATATGCTACTGCTTGCGCATACGACTGATATTCCTGTTGAGGAATTGGATAAGACTGGGCATAAGGCGCTGTTTGAAAGTGGGCTTATTGCTGAGGTCAAAAAGAATATTATCAATCTACATGATTGGGAAAAGGCGCTTGAATATCATACTTCTTTCCAAAAGAATATGGCTACTGTACTGAAAAAAGTTACACCGGAGCTTATGGATAAGGTGATGGCTATTGTCAAACCAAGCAAGAAATGACGCAGAATTGCGCCGAATGTTTGAAAAGCCGTTGAAAGAGGCAGTTGATTATATCGTGCAAAAAATATGGAACGAGAATAAGGAATTGGTGCGACAAATAGTGTATGAGGCTTATTTGCCGCAGAATTATAATCGTACAGGTCAATTTCAAAAGGCTTGGGATTTTGATGTAGAAAGTAGCGCTGATGATGAAAAGATTGCGCAAGGAGCATTTTACTACAATCCGAATACTATGTCAAGAGGTAGCACAGACCCTCAATCATCCGATTTTGGGCAACATATTTCAATTATTGATGGGGCTGATATGCGCCCTTATTTGGCCGACATTATTTACAACGGTGCCTATGGTAGGGCATGGATGAATGGTGCTGGTAAACGGGACGCTTGGGACGCTTTGATAAATAGTGTTGGTAAACAGAAAATGAAACAATGGTTAAAAGAGGGTATGCAAAAGGCTGGCTTACAAGGCACATTGCATACTACACCCATTGAAGTTAAATATAGCAAATAACGCGAGGTGATAATAATTGGTTGTGCTCGGAGTGGATGGGTCTACTTCCTGTTCGGGGTACAGTGTTTTTCAAGATGGTAAACTTGTGTCTTATGGGGCTATAAAACCCAAAGGGCATGAATGGGATAATCGTCTTATGCAAGAGTGGGGGCAGTTTTGCAATATTGTAGAACAATATAAGCCCGAAATATTATATTATGAGCAACCGCCGTTGAAAGACGGTAAAATCACTTTGTTAAAATTAGGGTCTGTGCAAGGCTTGATTTTGGCTTTGTGTGCTCAATATAATATTCAAGTTAGGTTTCTGTCCCCCGCCGATTGGCGCAGAGAAGTAGGGCTTTATGATGGTACTCGCGAGGGTACTAAAAGAGACGAATTAAAGAAGAAGTCAATTGAAAAGGCTAATCAGTTGTTTGGGTTGGATTTGGAGTGGAAGTCATCAAGCAGTAAGTTTAACGATGATGATGTTTCTGATGCTATATTGGTTGCTTATTCACAGGTAAAGCCCCGATATTTTGGTAAGTCGAAAGAATAGGGGGATGTGATATGGCAAAAACACAAGCTAACTACTCAATTTTGGTTGACTGCAAATTAGAAGCCCAACAAGTACAAAAGCAGTTAGACGAAATACAGAAAAAACTTAAACAAATTGAAATTAAGGTCGATACAAAGAGCCTTGACGGTGTTTCTAAGAAAACAGAAGAAGCAACTAAAAAAGCTGAAGATATGACCTTGACATGGCAGCAAAGTGCAGAAATTATGGGCAAAGCTTTGGATACTATTGAGTCCATGGTAGAACAAGTTTACAACCTAAATGCTGCCACGATTGAATTTCAAAAAGTCTCTGACTTAACAGGAGACAATTTGGATGATTATGTTAGCTCATTAGCAGAAATGGGTAGCGAAGTTGCTCGTACCGGTAAACCATTGTGTCTGAGCCGGAATGTACAGATGGCAAATGTGCATTGAGAATTGTCCGAAAACCAATAAAACCTAAAGCCTGTTTAACTACAACGCAAGGATGAAACAAGCCTAATCGTGAATGTGGGAAACTATTAAAAATAAACAGGATGGCATAAGGACGAAAGCCCTAAGTGCTGTTGTTACGAATAATATACAATATTCGTGACAAAAATGGTAGACTGGTCGCGAAGTCCCGAATAGGGATGTGTCAACAGACTAAGCGTTCAACCCCTCCATAGGCGAAAGCCAAGGGTGAAGAAATAGTCGGTATTTTATAGAAATATAAAATTAGGTATTGACATTTGATTTTGTTTGTGCTAAGATGTAATTACAAAATATTTAAGGAGTGAGTTTTGATGATTGTTATTTCTATGATTTTTATTTTCTTTTGTTGGCCTTTGGTGTGGATTTTAGGGTTTTGGGCGGCTGCTAAAGACTCTAAAGAAGATAAAACGCAAGGAAATCATAATCAATCTCATAAAATGACCGAAGAAGAATACGAAAATTATTATGGTATTACTTCTTATAGTGAAAATCATGAAAAATATTTTGGGCGTGACAAGTACAAATAAAACAGTCAACACAAAATAGTCAGAAATGGTGGAAAGTGCAACGCAGTATCGCAAGAATGGTTTTAGTGACCAAGACGCTGCGCAACTTGCGAAAATCACAGCAACTTTCCAAAATGTATCTGATGGAGCAACTTCTGCCAGTGAAGCAGCCAGCATAATTATTTCGCAATTGATTGCGTTTGGTCATGCTGAAGATGATGCTATTGAGTATTCGCAACATTTTGTGGACTCTATAAATGAGGTTGCAAATTCTTTTGCCGTTTCGACAGGAGATTTGGCGAGCGGTCTAAAAGTTGTTGCTTCTTCGAGCGCAACCATGGGTAACTCGCTGGAAGAAACCATTGGACTCATGGTGTCTATTACAGAACAGACGAGGAATGCCAATAAAGCGTCACGGGGAAAATGAGTCCCTAAATATACAGTGATGTGTATTTTTCGTATTTATCTAAACCCAGTAATTCCTAAAGCTCTATTACTACAACATAGCCTTGAAAGAATGGCAAGTGTGAATGTGCGAAAGTGTTAAAAACAATAGAGATGGTATATGGGCGAAAGCCCTAAGTGCTATTACAATGGATGTTTGGGCGCGAAGTCCCGAATAGGGATGTGTCAAACGACTATTCTATAGCGGCGTAACCGCAACAGAAGTAGGGCTGTAATCGTTTAACAGTGGGTGAAATTCCCTTAAATCGAAATGGTAAACTCTCACCACAATGAGAAGAAGAAATAGTCTTATCTTTTAAGGAAACTTATAAGGGGAAAGGGAAATATGTCTAAAAAAATTAGTTTTATCAAAATTAAGGAAATTTTTAATAAAGTTGGCTTAGAACTGTTAGACAGTGAGGCTAAAGGTATTGATTATAAATATAATTGTAAAGATTTGGAAGGATATTTGTATCAAAAAACTGTCCACACTTGTCAACATACATTAAAGAAAAACAAAATATACAATGTTAATGTCGAGCATACTTTTAGCACAAAAAATCCTTATTTTTATGAAAATATGATTTTATATATGAATAAAATAAAGGATAGCGGGACAAAATTATTAACTACACAAGAACAAATAAAAAATATTAAGCAACCACTAACATTCCGTTGTGGAATTTGTGGGCGAGAATTTGATTTGCCTTGGCATAGCTTTGTGTCAAAAAAAGAAAAATGTTGTAATATATGTTTTAGGCAAAAACGCGCACGCGGCGAAACAAATACTAAACATATTGACTCAAACAAATTCCATCTTCAAGCCTTAGAAAATGGCGTTGTTATTTTGGATGGTACACAGATAAAATATCATGATAAAATTACAGTGCAAGATAAAGAAGGATACAGAGGATTAACCACTCCCGCTGTTATTATGAGGGGCGAGGGATTTGAAAAATTTGGTTATAGGAATCCTTATGCTTTAGACAATGCCAGAATTTTTGCTTTTAAGAATAATTGGGATTGCGTAATATATAATCAAGAATACAAAGGGCACGATTATCCTTTCAAAGTTATGTGTTCTTGTGGAAACGATTTTTGGGTTGATATGACACATTTTACAGCCGGAAAATATCAGTGCAACGAATGCCGAGTAAAACAATCAGCTATAGCAGCAAAAGTAGAATTGTGGTTAAATCAAAATCACATTTCTTATAAAAAAGAAAAAACTTTTGCTGACTGTAAATACAAAAAGTGTTTACCTTTTGATTTTTATTTGTTAGATTATAATGCTTGTATAGAGGTTGACGGGATTGGACATTACCGCCCCATTGCTTATCGAGGAGATAAACAACGAGCACAAATTGTTTATGAAGAAAGAGTTAGAAATGACCAAATAAAAAATAATTATTGTGAAAATAATAATATTCCTTTGCTCAGATTACCTTTTTGGGTTTTAGAACAAAATAACCATACAGAGGTTTTGCAAGAATTTATATGTAAACTTTCCCAACAAGCGTAACGACCTTGTTAAAAATATGACTCAATACAATAATGGCAAACCTCGCGGCTGTTTTGGACGATACTTCTTCAAACGGCAAAAAAATAAAACAAATATATGATGACCTTAAATTGTCCATGACGGGCGCAAATGGTCAAATGAAAAGCGGTTATGAATTGCTTTCTGACCTTGCCGGAGAATGGTCTGGTTTATCATCTGACACCCAGAAATATATTGCGACAACTATCGCAGGTACCACACAGCTAAACAATTTCGTAGCCCTAATGAATAATTTTGGGCACGCGACAAAAGCTACGGAAACAGCGCTTGATAGTGCAGGTTCGGCTGCTGAAGAAAATGCTCGTTATATGGGCGGCTTGGAGGCTCAAACCACTGCTGTAAAGGCTGAATTTGAAAGTTTGGCCAATAATGTAATTCCAAACGAATTGATTTCGGCGTTCTTAAAGGCCGGCAAAGCGATTTTAAGTTTTGCAAACACGGATTTAGGCGCTGTTATGACTCGTTTTGCGCTTGTGGGGTCTGTTGTTCTTGGTGGCGGTAATATCATATTGGGGTATGTCGCTAAAATTAAAGAATTGATAGTTGCTCTAAAAGCAACGAGCGGAGCGATGGCTACTTTACAAGCGTCTTTGGGTTGGGTTGCTTTAGCATTGGGAGTTGTAGCGGCAATCTTACCGACTGTTATAGATGCTTGGAATGATAGTCATAAATCCATTTCTCAATTAGCGGCAGATTATAATGATTACAATAATCAATTGCAAACTAATTACGAAAGATTAGCCGAAATCAATAAAATGCCGTGGAGCGACAGAACCAGTGAAATAAATAAAGAATATTTAGCACTAAAACAACAAAATGACGAATTAGAGCGTAATAAGGCATTAACTGCCGACAAAATATTACAAAACAAGAAATTTGATACAGTTGAAATAGGTACTCAATATGAAGTCTTGATGCCAAGTTATTACGACACTGGTTTAACACCCGGACAAGCCGCAGAGGAAGGCGCGTTATACGACCGTAAAATTGTTGATAGCATTGAAGAAGCTTTAGAATTACAAAAGAAATTGCGCGATGAAGGCTATGACGCTACAATTGAAACGCAAAAAATTTATGCGCATTCTTTGGGCGAAGTGGTTGAAGAATTGCAAAATTATGACAAAATACTTACTGAAAACGGCGAGTTGACGGCGTGGCAAAATGACAATTATATTGAATTGGCGAATAGCAGTTATGATTATTATGAGTCTTTGGTTACTTTGAAAAATCAAGGACGAGTTTTAACTGATGAACAACAAGAATTTATTGATGTTTATGAACGAGTAAATGCGGCTTATATTAAAGCGGAAGCTTCGGCCGACTTATTTGGAATGTCTCTGAATGATGTAAAATCTCTTTTGCCTGAATTAGCATCTTATTTAGATAAATCGGGTTGGTCTATTAACTCTATTGGCGCTTATTGCCAAGAGTCTAAACAAGATGTAGATAAATTTGCCGATAGTTTATTTGGAGCCGCAATTGCAGCGGCGGAATTACAACGCATAACTGCACAAGCAGAATATAATAAATTAGGAATAGGCCCCAGCGGTGCTGGTTTAAGAAAATATCAACCATATGCAGAAGCAGAAAACTTGGTAAATCAATTAACTGCTTCACGGGAAAAATTAAAAAAAAATTTATTAGAGTATAATAAAACTGCAAGCAAAACTAATTTGGGCACCGGCGATACAAAAACCCTCACCCAAGCCGAAAAGAACCTCCAAGAGTTCCGTAGTCAACTGGCCTACTTAGACCATGACCTCGCCATGAACAATATCAACACAGAGCAATACTATTATCATTTGCAACAGCTTATGGACGCATACCTGCAAGACGCAGAAAATGTAGAAACTCTGTGGAAATATCAAGAAAAGATTTACAAGCACTCCCAAGAAGAATTGCAAAATTACTATCAAGAGCAGTTAGACCAACAAAACGCACTGATTGACAAGATAAATGAGCGATTTGACGCGGAGATTGAAGGTCTTGAAAAGTCCAATGACGAGTTAGAAAAGCAGATTGAGTATGAACAACTGTTGGAGGACATGGCCTCGGCTAAGGCTAAGAAATCATTGGTGTTTAAGAATGGCGCTTTCCAATATGTTGAAGATGTGGACGCTATTTCTTCAGCCCAAAATGCGCTAAGGAAATACTATCGCCAGCAAGAGGTCGAACAGAGAAAACAGAATATTGAGGCCGCAAGACAAAGAGAATTGTATGAGCCGCAACAGTTGGTTTCAAGGCTTGAAGAAATCATTAAGAATATCAAGGGCTATGCCACTGGTACAACTTATTCTGCTGGCGGGCTTAGTCTTGTAGGTGAACATGGCGCTGAATTGGCTGTGTTAAGTAAGGGTACTGGTGTGATACCGGCTGACATCACTAAGAATTTGTGGGCTTGGGGGCAAACAACTCCAAGTGCTTTAATGTCTACTGTTGCTGGCGTTAATACACAAAATGGCGGCATTTATTTCAGCGGTGTAACAATGTCTTTCCCAAGTGTTCGTAATGGTAATGACGCGCAAAGCTTTATGCAGAGCGTGGTTAATTTGGCTTACCAAAGAGCCTATTCAAGAAAGTAATGGAATATGTGCAGGGGCTGGTTTGTGCTGGCCTCTGCATATTTTATAAAGGAGTGGAACAAGCAAAAGTGAGTAATGCAAATGAATTTTTGGACGCTATACAGATTATGATAGATAAAGCGTCTGAAAAGCAGACAAAAATTTATAACGGCACAGTAACAGCGATTGGTGACAATAATACTTGTTCTGTGACGGTGAATGGCAAAACCCATCAAAGAATATCTTATTATGGCAAGACCCCAACTGTTAATCAAGTATATCGTGTGTTTGTTCCACAAAATAATATGTCTATTGCTTTTATCATTACCGAGGGCGCAGATATTGAGCCGAGTGAGGCAACAGATTATAATGATTTGCTGAATAGGCCGCAGATTAACAATGTTACTTTGTCAGGGAACAAGACCGCAAAGGATTTGGGGCTTTATGGAACATCTAACCCACCAAGTTATCCGGTTACAAGTGTTAATAACAAAACCGGTGATGTAAAACTAACAGCCAATGATGTTGGGGCTTTGCCGAATACGACGGTTATTCCAACAAAGACCAGTCAGCTGGAAAACGATAGTGGTTTTATTGATGAAGAAACGGCTAAATCGGTTGCACCTGTTCAGTCTGTTGATGGGGCTACGGGTGCTGTTGTGACTAATGCCGTTAAAACAGTTGCGCAGAATTTAACCGACGCACAAAAGATACAAGCACGGGCTAATATAGGTGCTGGTACTTCTAATTTTAGTGGGTCTTTTAATGATTTAAGCGACAAGCCTACTATTCCAAATAAAACAAGTGATTTAACTAATGATAGCGGTTATATTACGGAAAATGATGTGCCTGTAAAATCAGTTAATTCTAAGACGGGAAATGTGGTTTTAACGCAGGACGATGTGGGTGATGGCACTACCTATGTCCGAACCCATAACGACTTTACAGACGCATTAAAACAGCAAATAAATACCAATGAAGATAATATTGCTATGCTTGATACTGATGTTGATGGCTTGCAAACAGATGTTGCTAACCTACAAACAAATGTCACTACTATTTCCAATGCTCTAAAGGGCAAACAAGACAGTATTGTTGGTGCGGCAAGTACAATTACGGAAGATAATTTAACGCCAAATAGGGCTGTTATATCTAATTCTTCAGGCAAGATTGCTGTAAGTGATGTTACTTCTACTGAATTAGGGTATTTGGATGGCGCAAAAAGTAATATTCAAAAGCAGATTGATGATATTAGTGGGTCTGTTACAAGCGCCCATTATATCACTTTTACTTTTAATAGTGCTGACGATACCTATGCTTGTGATACTACCTTTACACAGATTAAAACATGGGTAGACGCAGGGCAAGAAGTTATTGGCAAGTATGTTGTTAGTGAGCAAGAAACTTATTATTATAAATTATATGAATTAGGCGAAGATAGCGTTAAGTTTACTTCTATCACCACGCCGTTTTATCTTGATACAAAAAATACTGTTATTATTGACGGCTTTAATATTGGTTGGGATGGTATAGGTCAAACAGTATTGCATTTTCAATTTAGTCCCACAAGAACGGTATATTTCACCGATGTGGCGAATAAGAAACTATCAGCTACTTATGATGAAATGTATCAATGGCTTAGAAGCGGCGAACAGGTTGTGCTTTGGTATAACTGGGATAGTGATACTCCTACAAGTGACACTCATGCTGGATATTGGTTGCATTTGATTGATAGTGATAGTGACTTGGTTTTCGGCTGTGTGCGCCGTGCTGTTGACAGAGGTATTTGGACAGAACAAATTTCTATTACGAACGCTAATGTGGTTACTATTGTAAGTCAGCAGTTAAATAATATTCCCTCACCGGTATCAAAAAGTGCTACAATGACGCAATCTGTAGGCGTTGATAGTATTGGTGGTCTGTGGACAGAGGGCAGTAAAATTGATACAATCCAAGTTAATGGCACAACACAAGCGATAACCAACAAAACCGTAAATATTACAGTACCAACTACTAAAGCAGATATAGGGCTTGGGAATGTCGATAATGTTAAACAATATAGTGCCGACAATCCACCGCCATATCCCGTAACTTCAGTGAATAATAAAACAGGCGCGGTTACTCTTGGCGCAAATGATGTGGGTGCAGTCAGCACTGAAGATGTGACACAAACATTGGGGTCAAGTACAACTAAAGTGCCAAGCGAAAAAGCAGTGAGTGATGCTATTAGTGCATCTGGCGGCGGCGATATGCTTAAAGCCACCTATGACCCAACAGGTACAGTTGCAACAGCAGGTGGTATTCCTGATTATGTGGCTAATAATTCGCCTGTAAAATCAGTGGATGGTAAGACGGGGGCTGTGACAACCGAGGCTGTTAAATACACTTCCCAAACTCTCACAGCAGCACAAAAACAGCAAGCAAGAGCAAATATTGGAGCATTTAGTCCTGACACACAGAATTTAGACGAAGCCAAAGTTAGTTGGGATACTATAAAAAGTGAAAATAAACAAGGCACATTAAGCCCCATTATATCTTCTTTAGACCCTACATTTGCTGGCAATAAATTCGCTTTCTGTAAACCTGATGGTATCACTATTGAATATAGCAATGATAGTGGCACAACATGGACTGATTCTGGCGCTACTGATAGTAATAAAATTGCTTTAATGACACAAAATTTAGGCTATAGTTTCTTTATTGGTGGCAAACGAGGTGCAAAAGCAACTGTTGAAGACCAATTAAGAATTACCATTGATGCTGTTGATTGTGGCGTTCATACTTATTTGACCCATATAATATTGGACATCTCAACGAACGGCGCTACAGGTTGTCAATGTAAAGTAGAATATAGTGTTAATAATGCTGTTGATACTTTTACAGAATATTATACTTATCCTATTTCTGGTTGGAGTGGTAGAAATAGTTTTCCTTGGTTGCCTGCAACAATATCTGATTTTGGTAACAATAGCACAACAAGTGCCCAAATGAGAAAATTAAGATTAACATTTTTCTGTACGGGTGTTAATGATAACTATAATAGTAATTTATCAGTTACGAATATTTATCTTATTGGTAATCAAAATTGGAAAACTAATTCTAATTTGGCTAAAGCAGGTCATTTGTATAGTTACAATTATGACCAATCTGTTGTATTCCCTTCTGCTATCACTTCGGGAGCAAGTATTCGTACAGGAAAAGGTGGCGATATTCATGTCATTAACTCCTCAGGAGAAAAAGCAATAACTTTATATAATAGCGGTATAATTTTCGCAAGTAACTCTACTTATACAAAAAATTTGTTTGTAACGCCAGATAGCGGCACAACGACGAATATTAAGATGGATGGTACGAATGGTAACATTACAGCACAAGGTTCTGGAGTATTTTATGGTGACTTACTCTCGCGAGGTAACATATACGCACAAACAGCAGATGGCTTGAAGAACAATGTCACAATAAACGGAACAAATGGTGAAGGTGTCTTTCAAGGTAATCTATTCACTGCCAAGCAACTTACTGCCAAAAATGTAGCGGTTAGTTCAGATGGTGGAACGACAAAAAATGTAACAATTTACGGCGACAATGGTGCTATTAATACAACAGGCACTGTAACTGCTAATAAGTTTGTTGGTGATGGTAGTGGTCTCACTAATTTGCCAAGCAGTGGCTCATCTACTCATATTATAACAGTAACTGACTCTGACGACACTTATACTTGTGATACAACATATTCACAGATTAAAACATGGGTAGAAAATAACGAACAAGTTGTATTAAAGTATGGCAGTGGTACTCAATATAATTACTTTACTTATACCTATTATGACAATAGTGGCGACTCAATTCATTTCATGGGTGTAATACCAGATACTGGATACAGTAACACAGCTTTAAGAGGTTTTGCGATAGACTATGAAGAAGCTGTAATGAAATTTGAGAATACTATAATTGAAGAAAATAAAGATTATACATTCACAGTGCCTACTACGGGCTGGAGTAATAACGCTGTAGCTATTTCTGTCGAAGGTGTAAAATATAGTTATAACACAAAGCCAATTATAGACTTGAATATTACTCCAGGAATAACTAAAGACCGAGTTGACGCTTTGAACGAAGCATATTCTAAAATATATGCTGTAACAACAGGTAATGATAAAGTAACTGTATATGCAACAGAAGTGCCCAGTACAGCAATAAGTTTAACAATGAAGGTGATTAACTAATGGATTGTATGTTGAATAGAAGAATTGTTAGTGGTGGAACAAGTAGTACAGGATTTACTTTGAAATTTCCAGCTACGGCTACTAACTGGTCGCATAATATGCCAGTTTATATAATGTGCGCAGATGGCTCTTCTACGGAACACAATGAATATTCAACTTTGGCCAATCAACAATTTGAAAATGTTGTTTCTATTGCCTTTAGTAATACTGGTTCATATTATATGTTTAAGGCAACAGTGGAGAACGGTAGTATGTTATATTATTTTAATTCACGACCAAATCCTGCATATACTACGGTTGCCCCGGGAATATTGCAAACCCCTATGGGAAATGCGGGCCAAATGATATATATTTTACTTTCAGATGTAACTTTTTCCGCTGTCGAAATGTACAACACAGATTAAGCGATAAACATAATTAAAGAAAGGAGTGTGTATAAATGGCTTTAATTCAACCAATTCTTTATCAGCCGCAGTCATTTGACGCTACTATCGGATATGTGTTTCAATTTAATGTGGTTGGCGGTTCTCTTGTTGTTGGTAGCAGACTAACAGTGTTAAACAATACTACGCTTGAACAGGTTTTTACTGATGAAGTTACACAAGCACAATTTGAACACACCTTACCAGCCAACAAGCTACAAAACGGTGAGACTTATCAAGCCTATATCAATACTTTTGATAGTGATGGAAATGTTTCTCCTAATTCCAATACTGTGCTATTTAGTTGTTATGCTGTGCCAGTGGTTAATATAAGCAACATTCCAACAACAAATACTATCAATTCACCGAGTTTTAATTTTGAGACCACATATTCGCAAGCCCAAGGCGTTAGTTTGACACAATATCAATTTAGTTTGTATGACTCTGCGGGGTTATTGGTGTCTACAAGTGGAATACAATATACAACTGCCGCGCCCAATAAAGTAAATTATATCTTTACTGGCATGGAAAAGAATAAATCTTATTCGATAGAGTGTGTTGTAACAAATTCAGCGGGAATGTCGGCTTCTACGGGCAAAAAGAGTTTCGTGGTACAATATTCTTCTTCGGATACTTATACTACTCTATCGTTAATAAATGACTGTAACACAGGGCAAATTATTATACAATCTAAGGCAACGGGCATTGATGGCACTCCGTCCCCGGCAGATTGGCCTAACCCACCACATCAAGGATATATAGATGTTGGCGCTCCTTACAATAGAAAAGCCGCATATTTTCAGCAAGGAGAGAGCGTAACTTGGGATGATAACTATGTTATTCCCGCCGATTTCACACTGCAACTTTGGCGTAGTGCGCCTATTGGAGAAACACTACAATTAAGCAACGCTAATGGGGATAAATTGGTTCTAACGGGCTATGACGCTATTGATTATACTATGTATGTTATTCTTAAAGTAATTCCTAAAGCGGGGCAATATTATACCATTAAGAGTAACACAATTCAACTTCCAAAAACCGAGGCTGTGCCTTTCTTGAATATTAGTATATGGTTAAGAAGTGTCGGTGGGCTGTATGATTTGATACTTGATAATCTTGGGGTGGTGAATAGAGCATGATAAGTTTATTAGGGTATAATTTCACGGGAGATGTAAATGCTTTAGACGCTATTCCTGTTCGCATGGATAATATCACAAGCACAACAATTAAGAATGGTTTGATGTACGAGTTAAATGTTACAAAAGATACAAGTTTTGATTATACGACTGCCTTGCCTACCGGTTGGGATGATAATACCATTATGAGCACAGACTTTGACGGTAATATTCAAGCAGGTAATTTGACAGGGCTGGTTGAAAATATCACTTCTATTCGTATTAAACGGCGTGTTAAAGGTGAGACCGAATGGACTACAATTCATGAAATGCCCGTAACCGATGTGTCAGATTTAAGTTTCGTTATTGCGGATAACTTGAATTTGAATTATACAGATTATGAATATGCTTGGGTGCCCATGTCGCAAAATATCGAGGGCGTTTATACTGTTCAAGAAATTACTTCGCAATTTGACGGTGTGTTTGTTTGCGACGCGGATAGTATTTATAAATTCTATGAGGGCGTACAATATGGCGCAACGGACACCGTACAACAGATTGGCGTTTTTGCGCCGTTAGGCCGTGCCAAACCTGTTATTATTAGTAATGGTATTACAAACTATGATACTGGCGAATTAAGTGGCATGGTTATGCCCTCTGACTATCTAAAGACGGGTAAAATTGATAGACAAGAAATTGTTCAGCGCCGTAAAGAGATTGTTGATTTCTTTACCAATAAGCGCGCTAAAATTATAAAGGATTGGAATAACAATGCTTGGCTTGTAATTTGCACAGGCAATCCAAACACCTCATACGAAAACAATTATGGCATGGGGCTTGTTACAGTTTCTATGCCGTGGACAGAAATTGGAGACCCCAAGAGCCGTGACGATTTGTATGAGGCAGGTTTAATTCCAACAGAGGTGTGATACTATGGCTATTGAAGTATTACAACAAGATTATAATATTGTTAAACAGAATAATATTATTAAATATATTAAGTTAGACATTCTTGATTTTAAGTATAATATCATTGATGAAATCAGTGGTAACTTGATTAAATGCAGTATAACCGTAGACGCTGATAGTGACCTACGGCGTAGTTGTAGTGTTGAATTGGTTGTGAATGATAGCCGTTTTGAGGTTCAAGCAGGTGGGCGGATATATTTGTCTAATTATATTCGCCCCTCTGTAGGCTATTATAACATACATACTGGTCAAATTCAATGGTATAATCAAGGAATTTTTCTAATCAATGAGCCGTCATGGCAATATAGTGCTGATACTAATACACTGTCATTCCAAGGGCTTGACCTTATGAGTAAACTGACGGGGGTTCGGAATGGCCAACTAAGCGGTTTGCCAGTTATTATTAAAGCCGGTGAGAGTGTTAGAGAGGCTATGATAAATGTACTTAGTTTAACAGGTTTTACTAAGTATGTAATTGCGGATTGTAAGAACCGTAAAGGGCTTATTGAACCAGTGCCATATGATATGGAGTTTGGTCAAGGTACTACTGCGTATGAGATTTTAGCAGAGTTGAGAGATATATTGCCACAATATCAGATTTATTTTGATATAGATGGTGTCTTTCATTATGATGAAATTCCGACCGGCGATGACGCGCCTGTTATTATTGACGATACCACATGGGATAAAATTCTGATTTCTGAAACTGTTAATACAGATTTTGAAAGTGTTAAGAATTATATTGAGGTATATGGCCGCCAACATGATATTGAACATTTTGCAAGTGATGATTTAGTATCGGTTACAGGCACTCAAATCACTTTAACTCTATCGGATGTTGTTGCGCTTGAAAATGGTCTACTGGTTGGTTGGAAAACTGCACAAGATGTTGTTGGCGATAGAATTACTTTGCTGATTGCGGGGCTTTCAGCTAAGTATTTGATTGAAACTGATGGTGAATATGTACAGAAACTTGCGGCCGATACTTATTATTGCGCCAAGTTTGATGGCACTCAATGGGTGTTTTTGGGACACAGCCAAGCCGAGGGAATATGGTATGATGCTGACCCAAATAGCCCGTTTTATGTATATGGTTCTGTTGGTATTATTCGTGAAGTATTATCGGGAGAACAATATGATAATATTATGAGTGACGAGTTGGCTTTGCAACGGGCTAAAATGGAAATCTATTGGAAGTGCCGCTTGAATGACTCTTTAAGTATGAGCACTATTCCAATTCCGTGGCTTGATGTGAATATATTAGTTGCTCACGCTCAGCGCAATACTGAAGAAGAAAAGAAATATCTAATCAAGTCTTTTTCAGCAGATTTTGGCGAATTAACAGAAATGTCTATCAATATGGTAAGTTATTATCCATATTACGAAAATTTGCCTTGGGTTTATGTGGATGTACAAGAATTGGTGTTTATATCGGGCGCAGAAGTGACTGGCACGAACCTAAATATCACAAACACAACTCAATCTTCGGCGCAAGGAACAAATTTGATTTTGGAGGGATAATATGGCAAATATTTCAACAATTACAGTTGATGGGACGAACTATAATGTAAAAGATACGGGGGCTTTTACTTGCCCTGAATATGGTAGTGAGCCTGAAATCAAAAAAGAAAACTTTACAGCGACATATGATTGTTGGTGTGTTGTGAGATTTACTATTACAAATGGCATTAGTATTGTAATTAACGGACAGTTTTATTGCTATGGAAACCCACAAAGTCAATATGGCACCGAAAAATGTTTCTTTCATACGGCTTTTCCTCTAAGGGCAAATGATACTGTGGCTTTTTCATTAGAAAGCGAAGCCGATAGAAATAATATTGTGGCCGCTTTATACACTCTAAGAGCATAAAGGATGGTGATATTATGGCAACAACTTTTCCGCAAAGCATACAAACTTTCCCGGATATGCTGGATATTTCAAGTGATGACGCTGCACAGGTAGCCGCTTACCAAACAGCCGTACGAAATGGTGATACACAAGCGGCTCAAACGGCTTTGAATAATATTGCCAACGCTAATCAAAAGCTTGTTACTGCTGATTTGCTAAATACTCTTTTAGACACCATGGGCGCTGTTCAGGAATATTTCTTGGAAAGATATAGTCCTGCTTATGTGGTTTCCGAGACTAAGCCAGCGGCACAACAAACAGGCGATTTTTGGTTTAAGGTGATTACATGAATAAAAGATTTATAATGCAACAAAACCCTGTCTTTGTGGATGGTGGAAATGGCAAGATATACGATTTCCAAATTCGGGGTAATAGTATAAATGATGGTTTGCCTTATCCTGATACCGTCGCGCCTATTGTTAATACTGGCACTAATATCAATGTGTATTTAAGAGGGAAAAATCTTATTCCTACCGAATATTTTTCCACACCAAAAACATCATCGGGAGTTACAGCACAGTATTTAAGCGAAGAAGATTGTTTTGTATTGAATGGTACAGCTACCGCAGTCGGCGGTATTACAGACCCAACCTTATTAGCTGGTGGCGTAAAAGGTAGCAAATTCTATTTGAGTGTAACATATCTTAGCGGACAGACAACCGGTGGGAACATTACGGTTGGTTCTAAGAATGATGTGTCAGTAACTTCTTCTGGTTTTATGAGCGTTGCATTGTCAGAAACAAACACGGCCAGTAATAAATATTGCACACAGTCCTATATTTCGCGTTTTTGGTTTTCTTTTTCTTCTGGGGCAACATTTACAAATTATAAATTCCGACTTCAACTGGAAATTAACGACAGCAATAACACTGCTTATACTCAATATCGCAACTATAACCCAAACGGCGCCCAGACCTATACAGTGCCCATTAAAGATACCTCAAATAATGCTTTAACCCTGCGCCAACGAGACCAAATTCTAAATTATAATAATGAATGGTTGTTTTTGCAAAATACTGCTACTGTAACTTTTGACGGCACGGAAACTTGGGAAATGGTGTCTACTTCTGCGGGAAATGCTTTTAAGACCAACATAGCAAACAAAAGGCCGGGTTTAACTAATATATTGTGTAATTATTATGAGGTCGGTACGGATAGTTGCTATGGCAATACAACAACAGGAGATATTTATATTGTGTACCCTGCTTTAACTTCTGTGGCTGATTTCAAGGCTTATTTACAAGGCTGTAGCCCTGCGTTTGAAATAGAGTATGAATTATCCAGTACAGTCACTAAAACTTTGTCTACGGATACTGCGAATGGGCTTGAAGCAATTGCTATTATGCGCCGTGGAAATTATAATTATCTAACTGGCGTTGATATTGTTGTGACTGGCGTTAATGACCCATATCCAATGATTACAGGCACATACGCCACTTATGATGATACCGAATATTTTGAGGATATTCATTTATCTGATAAATCCACTGTATCACAATATGTTACAAAAGTCAATAGTGGTGATATAGAAAATGCGCATACAATAGTAGCGGGACAGGATTTTGAGAATAAGCAGTTAAACGCTAAAACTTTGAATTATCTTTTTGAACAAATGGATATTATTCAAAACTCTAAAGATAATACATTTAAGCAAAATAAAATAGAAGTGGCTGATACGGCTCCTACGGGGCTTAAAAGCGGTCAAATTTACTTTAAGACATAAAAGGAGTGAAAGGATATGGCAACAACAAAACCCATTGAAATGACCCAATATAATGGCACTGATTATGATACTCTGTTGCCTTATGGCGTTGTTAAGTCAGGGACTTATATTCCGACTACAAGTACGGCAGGGGTAGTTGGGGAATTGTATTTATTTACAACCGGTGACGATTATGCGCTATACCAATGCGTCGCGGCCAGCGGAAGCACTTATTTATGGAAATTGGTGGGTTCTCTATCTACAACTGCGCCTGCTAATCTTGCAAGTACGGCCAGTGTTGGGACTGCTAATACAGCGGCGCGAGCCGACCATGTTCATGCGTTGCCTACACTGACTCAACTTGGGGCACAGGGTAAGATTAGATATGGAACATCATTAGCTGGCGTTACTGGTAGCGAGGGTGATATTTATATCACTATTTAAGTGGGGTGGTTAAATGTTTATAAATGCCACTGTATATTCTGATACTTCGGGGTCAGATACAGTTTGTTTGGTATCAGACACCTTAGCTATTGAATGGAATTATCGCGGCGCTGATGTTACAAGTTATAATATTAGTTATGCGGTCAAAGAAAAGGGCGAGACTTCTTTTGGCTCTTGGATAACTCTGAGCAGTCAAACAGGTCGATATTTAACAACACCTATTCCAGACGGAGGCGGAAGTATCATCCCTTTGCCGGGTGTTGTATATAAGTTTCGTATTCAAGCGGTGTATTCCGGAGAATTTTTTGATAGCGTTGAAACCAATGAAATAAAAATTGGCGGCGTATCTAATGTTTATACCGACGGGCAATGGAAACAAGGATATACATGGGTTTATACCAATGGTTCGTGGAAGATGGCGCGGCTAATTCAAGTATATCATAATGGTAGTTGGAACAATTACAGTTAAATAGAAAGGAGTTGGTCGAGGTTGAATATAACATTAACCAATACAGCGATTACGCAAGATGTAAAGACTCTTGCTTTTGAGAAAAATAATGGCGTAGATGTTATAAATATTACTGTTGACACTGACGAAAATTGGCAATATAAAATAGATGTAAAATATCCTGACAAATGTTGCACTGGTGAAAGTCTATATAATATCATAGACTTAACAAGAAATGGCAATGTATGTTCAGTGACTTTAACGCAGGATATGTTGCCCTTTAATGGCAAATATACTATGCAATTACGGGGCATAAACGGTGATAAGGTTTATCATAGTGAGACTTTTGATTGCTGGGTTAAATATAGCATTGACCCTGCGCAATCTTATCAACCTGTCCCCAGCGAGTTTTATCAACTGGAAAAAGAATTGTTTGAGAAAGCTGATAATATTGTTAATGACGCAGTAGAAAAGACTGCTGAAACTTATCCGTTGCTTGAAGCTTTGGAAGCTGGTGGAGATAAAAATAAGTCTGTTAAAACTGTTGCCAGCAATAATACTATTGACGGTAACATTTCCGGTTCTGCTATCTTTGGTTCAGGAAATGAATTAACAGGCGATTATCATGATTGGAATATTGTGGGCGGTTATCAAAACCAAGTTGAAGCCAACAACACTCTCACCACTGGTGCGAGAAATATCACCAAAGGCCATAACAGTACCCAAAACGGGCAAGACAATGAGGCAAGAGTTAATAATGGCTACAATATTGGTAATAAAAATGTAACCACAGCTGAAAATGCGCAAAACCTTGGTTCTGCTTTGCTTGCTACTGGCGAACAGCAAACTGTGGTAGGTACAACCAATGCCCCTGACGATGACGCTGTGTTTATTGTGGGTAATGGAACGGACGCAAGAAGTAATGCAGTGACTATTAAAAAAGATGGTAGCGTTACGATTGGTGGGCGATTAGAAAAGCAAGCAGGGAAAATGTATGCCGATGTAATGCGTATAGTTGCTCAAGATTATCGTAATGTTACTTTTCTAAACGGCAATACAAGTGGTAAAATTTTAAGCACGGATGTTGTTTATGCCTCTGGCGAAAAATCAGTAGCTTTGTATTGTAACCAAGAAACTCTTAACAATATCGCTACAACCGTTTTGCGTAAAACAGATACTGATGATTTGAATTTATCTGAAGGTACTGCATTGTGTATTCAATTCCGAGTTTATTGCGCAGAAGAAAAAGATATTACTTTTGTTATAGGCGCTGTGGGAAACAACACAAATTTTTATAGTAGCTGGCGCGAATTAAATGTTGTTGAAAAGACTGTAACCATACCAGCCAATGCTTGGACAACGGTTTGCCTTGTGGCAAATAATTTTGAACACACTACTGGGTATGTAACTTTAGGCGCTACTTTTGATGGCGCTAAGTCAAACCCGACAAATGTTTATATCGCGCGTGTGGTGGTTGATACACCTGCTAATTGGTTAAGTCGCTATGGTACAGGCATTGCTGCGGTAAGCACTCCTGATAGGCTTGTGTTTTCTTCGGCAAATTATGGCACGGTTAGCGTATTGGGAAATGGCGAAGCCTTACATATTGACCCTAAAAACAATAGCGGAGCAATAAGACCACAGTTTTTTATCACTAATGATGATGGTAACGCGATTAAAGTAACTAAGAACGAAAAATATAGATTGTCGTTTTCTTGTAGCAATATACGCTTCAATAATGAAATGCGATTTTGGATAACAAATGACGCTAACACGACTACTAATTTTCCGTACACTCAAACAAGTCAAAAGAACGCGAATGTGGTTTATGAGTCTGAAAAAAATACAAATGGCCAATACAATGTGGAATTTACAGCCATACGAGATGGATATGTGCGAGTAGGATTTACTACTTATTCTAAATTAGAAAGCTTTATAATAGCATATCTTTGTTTATATAAAGAAGTAGATGTTTTTCCGCCCATATTTGAATATTCAAGCGACAAAGTAAATGACACTGGCATCCGTTATAAAGTTGGTGAAATTCAAACCTTTGGAGACCCTGTTATTTGGATGGAGCAACAACAACTTGTTTATACGCCAATGACAGATAGTTTGAGTTTTAGTGCGATTGGAAACAATATTCATAACAGAGAATATACTGCGTATAATGCTATTGCAGATGTTATTTCAGAGATTAGTCCTGATATGTCAATATCTGAAAGAGGCGTATATTTAAGTGCTACATTTGAGAATAATAACTTATTACCGTATAGTTATTATAATATAACTTATGATAAGTGGGTTGCCCCTCAAAACAAACAAGGTGTCTTAGCAGCAAAAATAAATCGTATGATAGGTCATTCATATTTTGTTATAAAAAATCGATTTGCTGTTAATGTCGGTGATTATGTTTGTATTCGAGGAAATTTGAATTACGACAATTTACTTGTAACAAACTATGATGTGTATATTGACACAAGTACACTAACCAGTGAAGGACATTTGTATTGTACTATTCCTGCTGATTTCAGTTTGCGGTCTGATGGGGAAAATTATATTTGGGTTGCGGCACAAGATAATATTGCTACTTTCCCTCTTGGTGAACAAATAATGACACTTGGTACAAATAATATTGCACAAGGAAGCTATACGGTTATAGAGGGAACAGAAAATAAAGCTGTTAATAAATATGCGCACATAGAGGGGCGTGCTAATCTCGGCGGCTATGGTGCTCATGTTGAAGGCATACAAAATACAATCAGCGGTACTTTTTCACATGGCGAGGGTATCAATAATACGGTTGAAGCCAATTATGCTCATGCCGAGGGCGGTAACAATTCTGTTAAAACAGATTATAAGTATGATACTACGGATGAAATCAAAGACCAGCAATATTTAACAGGTTGGTTTTCTCACGCAGAGGGGCTTGAAACTCAAACGCAAGGCACAGCCTCACACGCCAGTGGTTATAAAACTTATGCGAATGGTTTCGCGTCTCATACAGAAGGTATCAACAACATCGCCAACGGTAAGGGTTCTCACGCAGAGGGGGCGGGAACAACTGCAAGCGGGACTTTCGCACACGCCGAAGGAAGTGGAACAACTGCAAGCGGAAATGGCTCTCATGCAATGGGTGTTGAAAGCCAAGCATTAGGTACTGGCTCTTTAGTCAATGGTTTTAATTCACTTTCTCGCGGCGATTATTCATTTGCTACTGGTAAGTGGGTTTCAGCAAACGGTGAAAGCTCTTTTAGCGCGGGTATTTCTAATGGTTCACATGGATTAGCCACTTCTACAATTGGTAGTAATTTAAGTGCGAGCAGTAAAGTCGAAGGACAAAATGTTGTTGGCAGATATAATGCACAAAATGATAATGCGGTATTTATTGTCGGCAACGGTATTTCAGATACAGCGCAAAAGAATGCTTTTTCCGTTAACACTGACAACAGCATTAGCATTGGCGATACAAAACTAACTGAAGCACAGTTAAAGCAACTCTTGGCGCTATTGAATACTAACTCAACCGGCAAAGAGGGCACAACAGACGATACTTTTGACGCTTCAGAAACTTAAAACAAGGAAGTGATATAAATGGCTCATATAATTAGAGCGGCTGATGGCGGATATTTGCTCAACAGCAACCAGTTTCATTACACCAAAGATGAACAAGGCCGTCCAGTGCTTAATGTAACAGCAAGCGGCGAAGGTCAAGGCGATTTTATGGCTGACGGCTCTGTGGAAATGACAGGCAATCTGCGGATGGGCGGTCAAGCTATTATGGGCGTAAAATCTATTAGCAATACAGATAGCGGTATGGCAATTGAGTCTGAATTAAGTTTGAATAACCATAAAATCACAGACCTACTTGACCCGACAGACGAACAAGACGCAGCCACAAAGAAATATGTAGATGATAGGACTGTTTTGGGTGCAGACGGCAAAGCCACTGGCGATTTTGATATGAATGAACACGCCATTGTGAATGTTCATAAAATCAGCACAGATGGTGTTGCACCACTATATCTTGGGGCTACTATTGAGGCCAGCGGCACTAATGCGCCAAGACTAACTGCTACAACTGCTGGCGAGGCGGCTTTTGTTAAGGCTGATACCCAATCTACCTATGTCCCTGTCCATATTGCCGCACCTACTGCTACCTCTCATGCAACAACTAAAGAGTATGTAGATGGCAAAGTTGGGGCTGTGCAAGCAAGCGCTTTACTCAAATCCGGCGGAAAGATGGTAGGAAAACTTATTCTACGGGGCGAACCAACTGACGCTAACGAGGCGGCTACTAAAGATTATGTTGATATGCTACTGCCCGATTTTACTGAGGCCGATAATGGTAAGGTTCTTGGTGTTGTAAATGGGGCTTTGGCATGGGTTGATAAGGCTTAAAGAAAGGATTGATTATATATGGCTAATTTTTGCGGCGGAATAAAGCTTAACGAAGATACGCTGAAAGTTATTAACGGCATTATCTGTGACGCAGGTGCTACTACGGTTGATAAATCCAAGGCTGTTTCCACTTGTGGGCAACTTTGGGACGGTGCTCTGTTTACTACTGATACTATTGAGGGGCACAAGGTTGTCACCCTGCATAATAGTGAGGGTGAAGAAGTGGGCACGCCTGTATTTACTCGCGGTAACTGTGGTGTTGGACTGGACGCTCGTTTCTTCCATGTTATGAATGGTGAAGTGGTACTGCAAGATGGTTTCCTGCTGACCGTTGTTACTGACCCCGCTGACGCGACCATTAAGGTTATGGACGCTGATAGTACGGTTATTAACCCGGTTGCGGGTAAGACTAATGTATTCCTGCTTGCTGACCTTGGTGACTCTTATAGTGTAACTGTTGAAAAGACTGGTTACACCGGCAAGTCACAAACCATTGTGAATAACAAAGACCAAACTGTTACGATTACGCTGGTAGCAACTGGCGGCTAAATTAAATAGGGTTGTTGTAGGCAATTACGCTTACAGCAACCCTATTTTTTTACTTCTTAAAATGAGTTAATTAAAGCTACAATCATGCCCCAATCATTAACAGAACACATTTCTCTAACGCCTGCGTTCCATGGCTGGGTGTAGAGGATTTTATGTGGGCAACGGCTTGTAATAAGATTATGGTAATTATCATCTATCATGAAGTCCCCAATAATAGCCGACTTATCATGAGCAACAATTACATTCTTTTCTTTCAACACCGGATAAAAAGCCTTTAGTGTGTTCCTAATCTTCAGCCCCAGTGTATCGGTAAAGAAACTGGCTGTTACAAGATAGACCTTGTGTTTTGCCCTTACAAGGCTTTCTACGGCTTTTACTGCCTCGGGCGATACTTGTACCTCATCCCAAAACTTTTTGTCTTTAAGGGGCAACCAAGGGTCAGTAAATGTATCTACAAACCAATCCCAATAGGTAATATCTTTGACTGTATAATTTGTGTGGTATTCTTTGTTGAGATATTTGAGCAATACTTCTGCAAAATTGGTAATGGTACTATCAATATCAATCAGTATTGTCATTGTTTGTTCCTTTCAAATCTTTGAGCAAAGAATGACACAGTTTTACAACATCTTTATCACTGGCCACAAAAGAGCCGTCTAAGTACATATTGTATTCGCCATTCGGTTGCTTTTTAATTTCACAGGTTTCGTAAATCATACGCCAGTGCTCCCAAAACCATTACTGCCGCGCTCGGTCTCGTCAAGATTTGTAACCTCTTCAAAATCGGCGTGATAATAACGGCGGAGCGCAATCTGCGCAATCTTATCACCATGCTTTACTTCGAATGACTGGGTTGAGCCATTGTGGAGCAGGACACAAACTTCACCACGATAATCTTCATCCAGTATACCACCAAGAGGATAAATACCCTTACTTGCAAGCCCACTGCGTTGAAGAATTTGTAGCATATAGCCCTCCGGCGGCTGGAAAGCAAGCCCGATACTGATTTTAGCCGTTTCTTGGGGCAAAATAGACACTTTTCCCTTGTTGGGGATATCAGCATATACATCAAAACAACACGCCTTATTTGACCCGTAAGAGGGCATTTTAGTGGTATCTGACATTCTCTTTACTTTTAGTTGCATATTAAGGCTCCTTTACTTGAATGGTTTTGTTATAGCCACAGGGATAAAATTCTGTGCATAGACCATTTCGATATTCGCATAGAGGCACAAGCAAGTCCTTAAACTCTGGATTGACTTTGATTACTTCGGTACAAATCATTTTAACCAATTCTCTTGTTTCTTTTGACGCTTGGTTGCAAAGCCGTTTATGTGCGACAGTAATCAATTCTTCAGCATTCATATACCAGCACATGGTTACAGGACTGTCTTGTGGTGCTTCTCCGCGCTTATACTTGTTTTGTCTATCGTCACGCTGTGTAGAGACAAAAGGTATGGCATGAACATGACGGCAACAATGCACTGATACCCAGTAGGGAATATCCGTTAACTTAAAACAGAATTGCAAGGTACGGATGGGGGAATGATTGGCTTTAAGTAGTTTTACTTTCCATTCCTCCGTGGGCGGCTTTTCAGTATCTTTAGAAACAGTAGTAAAAGTGCACCGTTTACATAGCATCCAATCATCTTCGGTTGGGTGCTTTAGAATTTCTACTTTCACAGGCTGTAAGCGTCCTCCGGTACAATGATAATATCAATCAGACAACCACTTTCGTCATAACAGTGCGTTACTTCTGTGACGATAAAAGCGTGTTCAATATTGGGCAACCATACCTTCTCATACTTTTTTGGCAGATATAGTGGTGGCTCGTCTGTATGGGGCAGTGGAGTATTGGGAGCGCCCATAATAAAAGTTGCTGGTTCTGTCTCGCTTTCAAAAAATCTTACTTGTGTTGTCATTTTTCTTCCTCCTTATAGTACAAACCGCAATGACACCATCCTGTGGTCTGCTCTCTAAATTCTTTGCACATACATTTTGTATCTTCATTCTTTATAAGACGGCAAGGACAATAATTTTGGTTCTCACGGAGTTTTTCTCGGAATTGTTTTACAAATTCTTTGTCGGGGTTTCGTTTAATCATTATGTTTCTTCCAAAACAAATATGTTATATCTTTTACAGTATTCTCTTGGATTTTGTAAAAGCGTTGATTTGTTTTAGGATTGTTTAACCCTCCTTTGTCTATTTGATAAGAACCTATTTTGACATAATCAAGCAAATGTAAATAAGAAAGCGAAGATAACGGTACATCTGCACCATTGTATAAACAGGTTTTAATGTTCGGATATTGCTTTTTTATGAGTTTTAGACAGGCCGCTAAATCGTCAATATCCCAATCGCCACCCATAAAGCATACACAAGTTATCATATCTAAATATTGCTCTATCAAAGACGGCAAATTATCATATAAGGGCATTGCCCCATCATTGTCCCACAAATATTGCGAATGACAATTAGTACAATAATGGGGGCAGCCCGATACATTGATAACAAGAGATATTTCATTAGGCACTTCTTGAAAAGCAATTGTATATCCCTTATACTTTAGCATAATATCTTGTCTTGGACTCCTTTTGTCGTGCGTCAGACCACTTAGATACTCGCTTTAGATAACCAATAATTCTTGTCAGATAGTCCACATCTTCACTATTGCACTTGGGGCATTTGTCAAGAGTATGCTTAGAAATATAGCCGCAGCTATTGCATACGGTGTTTGGAATGTTAAAAGTAAAATATGAACATCCAGTTTTTATGGCTACCTTAAAGAGTTGACGATATTGTTCAAAACTTAAATGCTCTTCCAAATTTGCATGGAGGGCAGAACCACCATCAAGATATTTTGTAAATTCTTTGCCGTGCAGAATAAATTTATCCAGCAGATTACAAGTTTCATCCTCTACCTTGTAAAAATAGCTATTATAACAGTCACGCGGCACAAAATAACCATCTTCTTTATCCCATTTTGCATTTTTTACGCCGAGATTTTCTGCCAATCTGTTACTTTTATGACCAAGTGTAATTAGTCTTTTATTTGTTTTATAAAATTTTCTCGGGCTATTAAGGCATCTTCATAAGATGTATAAGTACCTAAATAATGTGGCTCATAATTTACTGTAACAACTACTTGATAATTACCAGAACCAACGCGCTTAATTCCTTTTCTGTTATTTCTTTGGTTACGCATATTAGTAGGATGACTAACAATTCTAAGATTGCTCTTTCTATTATCAAGTCCATTATGATTTATATGGTCTATGTCTAAGTTGCCATAATAATCCATAATTAATTGATGTAGTTGAATTTTCTTTTTTGGTTCGCCAGGTATATGCGCGTTGACATAAGTATTATGCTTATTACGCCTTAAATGCCACTTATATTTCTTGCATTTGTCTACATCTTCTGTGTCAATTAATGCTCTGGCTATTATATTTTGATATTTATCTTTAATAATTATTTCAGCATAATCTTCATGCAAAATATATTTATTAGGGTCATATATTGTACTATCTGAAAATTCGCCGTATCTATACCATTGAGTTAAATGTTTTGGGCAGAAATTCCGTCCTTTAATAGTTTTTATTCTACATTCGGCTTCTGTTCTTCCGCATATATCACATTTCATATTTTCACCTCCTTATATTAAAAATGTTACACTTGGCGGTTAAGGTTCTTCCAAGAGTGTCTTTACACTCGACCTCAACTCTCATATTCTATGAGTTCAGACTATCGCATCTTCATATAGTTTCTATGAAGTTATCTCATTTAGTCGTTCACGCTGCCACTACGCTTGCGCCCTGTCGCCCATATAGGACTTCCAAGTCAATTAGAGATAATTTTCTCAAAGCAGATTATGAATTATGCTGCTTTGTGCCCACACATTTTAGGCACTTGCTCTGTGTTCCACATAACTTCTTCGGTTCTTGCGGCTCTGTTTGCGTCAAAAATAGGTCTTAGAATGGTTTCGGCATAATGTTCATACTCTTTGTTGGGTGAAATATCAATACCCAAAAACTCAGCGCCCTCTACAAAACCGTTAATACCAATTGTTAGATATTGTTTATCCAACTTGATATATCCAGCATTATAAGCAGTCAGTAGTCCCGCATTAAAATTGTCTTTGACAATTTCATTATAAGCCAGCAGATACTTATGCACTTTCTCCACTTGCTCTTTAACAGCGTCTGAAATATCAATACCATTCTTTGTTGCGTTTTGTACCAATCGGCTAATGTTAATGGTCATAACGCCCTTAGAGCCAGTTGAAACGCCGCCAGCCCCCAGCGTGTAAGAGAATGTGTTGTCTTGTAATTCGTTTTTAAGCCGACAATTATGTGTTATAATACCATTCGGCAAAGTGAAATAAGGCTCTTCTTCATCTTCCATTTCAAAACAGTAAACATATTCGTTATCATAGTCTACTGGTTTAATTGACTTAATTTTGAAAAACAAAGAATTGTTTAACCATCTGTGGACATTTTTTTGTTTACGCTTGTAAGTTTCATACCATCTTAGACAATACAGTGGATAATTACGATTAAAAGCGTCTCCTCTGATAACAACATTGCCCTCGCCAGTCCGGTCGCTTATATCTATAATCGTTGCATACCCCAAAGAAGTACACAGTGTCTCAATATTGTCGATAAGCTCTTTAGAAGTTGAGTAAATTCTGTTGCTATTTCCGCCATCTGTCAAATAATAACCATCTAGAATGCCTTTTCTAAAATCAACTGACTGAAGCAAGCAATCCATGTTTAAGGACTTTTCAAAACAATATTTGCCACCGACAAAAGAGCGAATAAAGGCCGCGACATCGTTATTCCTTATAGTGACAGGATAGACATTATTATGAATTTTTCCAAGAGAAACTTTTACATTTTCTCCTACTGCATCTTGGATTTTTCCCAAAGAAGCCGCGTATTTTTCTGCATTAAGACTTAAACAAACTGATGTAGTAAAAGTTTCGTGTTCTTCCTGCCACATAGAGCCGTCACCAAGATATACTCCGATAAGAAATCCTTGATTATAAGTTAAATGCCTATCAACTTCATGTGGAGCATTCAGAGCCTTAGTGGAAAACATTAAATAATCATTTGTAGTCAAGGCGCTGGCTGTTTTTTCACCAGTCAAAGTTGGGAAAATATGATTGTCTGTAACCATCATTGTCTTGTTATTACTGGTTACAATTTCATACATCTGATGTTTGCCTGTGTTGAGCCGTATAACTTTTCCTTTTACCCAGTTGCCGTTATGGAAAATTGTTAAATTCCTTTTAATTGAATAAGGAGCGTTGTAAAAATCTTCAAAACTCATGTAATTTACACCAACAGAAGATTTTGTTAGGCATTTTTGCTTGCCTTCAAAACAACAACTGGCCAAGCTATCAACACTATCACTTGTATAAGTAAAGAAAGAGTGCCCTTCGGCATACATTTCAGCCGCAAAATCAGCCCATTCTTTGTCTACACAATCATTACCGTCATTTAGTAGGTTCATGGTTTCAACAGGGAAAGTCAACTCAAATCGGGTGCGCTCTTTGTTAAACCATTTCATAAACAGTTTTTGCAAAAAAGATACCGTTTCCCAACAAGGTTCCGTCCCATCCGGAAAAACAAAATTGTCAAACATCCCTTTGAAATAAGGCTCGTCAAAATAAGCAATATTCCAAAAAACAGCTTGGAAGCCTCTCGCAGCCGCTGGCTGGTTGATAGAATGAACCACTTGTTGGAAACAATCCTCAATCTTTTGTGTGAGTATTCTTTGCCGCGCAACAAATGGCGCTGTAATAATATTATCACATTTTGTGGGATAATCATTGCCATAATCTTTGCGGATAAAGTAGTCCATATACATAAGAAATTCCGGCGTAGAAACAGCTCCTGCAAACTGTGCCGCAATTGCAAAAACGAGATTTACAAATTCGCCGCAAAAAGAGTCAAGGTTGGTGGGCGCTACAGAGGAAGAACCAATAGTTTTTAACCCCTTGAACAAAAAAGGATACATGGTGATACTAACACAATAAGGGAATATACTCGTCTCATCATGCTTGTAAATCTCATGACTTTCCAATTGACGAATATATTCTTCGGCGACATCCTGCCCAAACATTTCAGTGATTTTATCAATCATCATAAGACGGTTGTAGCCAATCTTTTCTCTCTTCATCAACTCCGCGTCACAAGTGGCAATGTTTTTGATTTCTACATTGGCATTTGCGTCTACTTCGCTTGCTGTGGCCGCATTGCTCTTATTCCTGTATTTCTTAATATAGTTTACATACTTGCGATATTGATTATTATACTTATCAATTAGCATTGTCCACCCATTCTAAAGCCTTTCTTGCGTTTAGCATTTCTCCATTTACTTCCAGTACAGGCACAGAAGTTATACCTTTTTCCAACATAAAATCCACATCTTTATTTTCAATATAAGTGATATTTTTTGCGTCCAGTTTTTCTTTTAACATAAGACACAGAGGGCAGTCTGTGGAATACAAAATAATATCCATTTCTTTCCCTCACATTTCTTCAGCATCAAGCCGCACAATCTTTTCACCATATACACATTCCTTAACAGAATAGGTATCATAATTACACGGCTCCATAGCCTCATCAATAGCCTCAATCCAATTATCGCTTCTGTAAAGACAAGTGCTTGCCCTTTGCATAACCTCGTCAATATCAACATCATCTTCCACGGTTAGCGTATGATAGCGCTCAATTGTCTCGGTGATTTCGTATGTTTTCAAGTGGTTTCCTCCTTTAGTAAATCTTTAAGCCAAGTATCGCGTGTTTTATTCTCTTCAACTTCCAAAGCCGAATTGATAACATCAACATCTCCTATCTCAATAAGTTTTTCTTGCGCTCTTGACAAGCCCACATACAACAAATTACGACTAAGCATTGTCTTATGGGATTTGTCTATAAGAACGATAACGGCTTTGGCTTGTGCACCTTGCACTCTATGAATTGATAGCGCATACCCAAGTAAAAGATTTTTGATATTTTTGCTATCAATAATGCCTAAACCATTATCAAACTCTACCAGCATTTTAGGCTTTTCGCCCTCAAAAATGTCTCGCACATAACCTATATCGCCGTTCATAACCGGAATGGTAAAAGGCCGGCCAAATTCGTCTGTATACATATATTCGCCGTTTTCGTCTATTTCAGCACTGGGCATATGATAATCATTTGTTGTATTTACAACTTTATCGCCAACTTTGAACATTATTTTTTGGTGGTCACGCTCATAAACAAAATCAGTATCCTCATGCAGATTGTATCGGTTCTGTATGGCCTCGTTGAGAACATAAGTGCCGACTTTGGTTTTGTTATATGGGCACAACATCATAATGTTAGTTTTATCATAGCCTTGCTGTAATAGGCTCTCATACGCGCTTAACGCTTGTTTTACGGCGCTTTTGTTACAGGGCATATAAGTATAGTCGGGGAAGTCATAAGGCGGCTTAAACGGCGTTCCAGACCTTGTATCTGTTGAGATGGTGGCTATACCGCCTATACCGTACCGAAAAACTTTTGTTAGAGTCGCGGTCGGCACAATTCCTGTATCAATAATGTCTTGCACAATGTTACCACAAGAAATTGACGCAAGCTGTGCGGGGTCACAGATAAATACGATTTTACATTTTTGGTCAAGTTGAGACAAAACTTCAGACAAAAGATGTACTCCAAGCATGCTCGCCTCTTCCAAAATTAACACGCCATTAAATCCTTGAAGTGAACCACAGGATAAAGCACGATGTGCGGTACTGGTTGGTCTACCAGTTGCTTCTTTCAATCTTTTAGCGCTAATTCCGGTCGGTGTTAAGAGTAAATAATCTGTATTGTTTTGTTCTAACATTTTAACAACAGCTTTTACAGAAGATGTTTTGCCGCAATTACCTGTGACAAAAACACAATCTTTTCGCCGCAATACAAGCATGCTGGATGGAACGGTAAAACAATATTTATACCCATCTGTAGTAACAACGGGCACGAATTGCGTTTTTATTATACCTTCTCTATTATCAAAACATAGTCCCGACAAATTATTATGTTTTGTTGTTACTAAATAAACTGTTTTTTTAATATTTTGCCGTGATGGAGATTGGTTGTAATTTTTAATAGTTGATTGCCAACCGTTAATAATAAAAATATATTGTATATAATCCGCGGACTGTTTTTCTGTTGTTCTAAAACAAGGTTTCTCCTTTTTATTTACTCGACTTTTTATAGTTTGACCGTCCCAATTAACCACTTCTTCACAAATAATTTTTGCTTGGTGCTTATTTACATTCCACCAATCATCGCCATATATTTTTCTGCGCTCCGGTGCGTAAAATCTAAAAATAGTCACGCCATCTTTATCAACAATTTCAGAATATTCAATATTCGCAGCAGACAATAATTTTCTAAGTCTTAAAATCTTCCTTTCTTTCTTTAAGCGAATACGACAATGAGTGGAAAGAGAATTTGGATTTTCCCAAGTACTGTACCGACCATCTGCCATTACCGCTATCATAACGCGAATTTGTTCGTCAGTTAATTTAATACCATGCCCAAAGTGAAAAAATTGTGTAATAAACTGCCCATTCCAATTTATATTATTTTCGCTTTTTCGTTTAAGTTCTAATACATTTGTTTCGTGCAACCCTTCATAGTTTTTCCATTTATAAATAATTCTATGTTTATCACATACTGTTTGATTAATACTGTGCTGGGTTTCAAAATGCCATAAATAATCGCATGGTTTTTTGAAATACGCCAAAGGTTTCACAAGTTCAGCGGTTCCATCTTGGTTATATTGTAATACTTTATCTCCATCTTGATAATCAGCAATTCTTTTCCAGCCTGTGCCTGTAAAAAATTCTGTATCACAATCAACACATCCGGCAGAGCCCGTCAACATCATAACACTTTGCTCACAAGCCAATTGCAAAATCTTTGTCTGTTCTTCGGTACATTCAAACCCATCAACTGTCTTAAACTGCGCCCAATCCATAGGGGTGGGTTCGGGGTCATTTACTCTTTGGCGGATTTCTTTGGCAATGACCTTTTCGGCCTCATAAGTTTCTACCAATGCCGCATACTTTGTGCTGGGGTCATAATAAATCCTGTCACTATGAGTAACTGCGTCCACAATTTTGTCCATTGTTTCAGGAGCTAAATCCTTAACAAACTTAGCAAGTACATTTGCATTTATGCGTGTATCACCCTCCTCTTCGTTCTGTTTTAGGATAGAAATACACGCATATTCACAGCGCTGTACAGTGTCAATCCATTCAGGCTTATGGGCTAAAATCAGTTTATCGCCACGACCAAAAGGATATTCCAAGTGCTTACAAATTACTTCGTAAGGATTTGACTCAAAAGCCACTTTCAAATCATTGGCGTTGGAATAATACATCATAATTTTTTCAATATCTTCCAAACTATCAATGCCATATGTGGACGCAACTGGCAGCAACATAAGTTTGTTTCTTTCGGATGATAGTTTTTCGATATACTTACTCAAATAAACAGCGCCGACATTCTTGATTTTGTTATAATCAATTTCTGTGTCTTTACCGTCCATGATAAGCTGAATAAAATTAGGATATGCAGTATTTACATTCTTAGCTTGCCCTTTCGTCATAAACCTGCACAAAATACTGTATTCTTGTGACGGCTCTATATTGATTTTGTTGTCATTCACAACCATGCCTGCCGTTCCGACAAGATTGTAACTGGCCTCATATCGTGAAGATGTATCAGGCTTGATTGTAACGGTGATTTCCTCGTTTAATGCCAAGTCGGCTATGTTATTACCGCTGATAGTGAAATTGCCATAACTATTCAATTCCATATCTTCCGGTATTTCGCCAACTGGTTCACAACTTACAACCCGAAACTCTGATTGCCAATTCCAAAACACTTGTCGAAACGGCACACAAGTAACAACCAAAAGGCCATCCCTCCTTTCATCACCTATTATACGCTTACTTGTTTCAGTTGTCAATACTTTTAGCAAAGAAAAATATCATTTTCTGCACCGGGAATTAAATAGCCCTCTTCATCAATATCATATTCTTTGCCGTTCTCTTCAAGAATTTGCAACAATTCATCGCCCAAGAAAACATAATCATCTTCATAACAGTTTTCTAAAACGAACATCAATTGCCATTTCTCAATGCCTATCAATCTTCATCTTCCTCTCCGTATCTGCTTGATTGAATTTGCGCAGAACCATCCCTATTGACTTTCCAAATGCGCTGTAGCTGGTGATTAAAGATACTGGATTTATATTTCTTTGCCACAAAATCACTTTGACCGCGCCTATAACCGGCCACAATCAATAGCGAACCCCTATCCAGCCAAGATGGGTCAAGCACATTCTTCTTGCCATTAACTGTTTCACTCATAGTTTGTTTATACCAAGCAAAAACCCCTTGCTGCAATTTAACAGACACAACCTCGTTGTCAACTGTTAGAATACTAAGGATATGGTTGTTATCATTTCGTGCAATCAGTGTCCCGCAAATGGCACTAATCTCATATTGTTTCCAACTTCTATTGCCCCAAGTCTTATCAGTAAACACAGGCTCTTCGGGCAAATCGGCAAAGTGAGAAATATTGTACTGCTCCAAATCTAAATTGGCCAATTCATGGTTCTGCGAGTAGAAAGACAATGCTTGGAAAGACCAGTGTTCGGGGCTTTCGTTGCCGTCAATAAACTCCATATACCTGTTTTTCATTAAAGCCGTAGAATATTCGCTCAAAAAAGTGGGTTCGTTGATATATTTTAGTATGGACTTTTTACTATCATCAACCACTTTTTCAAGGGACTTATCGACCACAACAGTATATTCGTCTGCTTGCCAATAATCAACACCTTCAACCAACTTATCTTTGCAGTTGTTGTTGAAATACTTTAGTGCTCTATTATCCAGCCAATAAATCTTTTTGGACTTAAATTTTGGGTGATTGCCGTAAAGAAACTGTTTGTTCGTTACATACTTATAAAAGTTATAAGGGGCAATAATTTCTTTAGGAATACGAACGCCACTTGCTTTAACAGCGGGCAGGTTTGCCATGGTTAAGGCTGTTACTTTTGGTGTGGAGAGCATGATGTAATATTTCATTACTTTAACTCTATCACTACAGAAACAATCAAAACAGCCACCTTTGATAAGCTGACGGAATTTAGATGGGGTGATAAGGGTGTTGGGTTGTGAATTTTTGAGGTAGAAATCTTTGAATGATGTATAGGGGCGGTTAGTGATGATTTGTTGGGCTATGGATGAGTTTATACCGGAGATTGCTGCAAGGCCAAATACAATTTTATTTTCTTTTGCAATAGCTGTAAAATCTTCTCCCGACTCGTTTATGTCAGGTGCATTTACTGTCACTCCATGTTGTGCCATTTTATAAACGGCTTTAGCAAGTTTACCATAATCTGTGTTGCCACCCGAACCTTCATCATCCGGCATAGCTTCAGTCGATAAGCAACCAACATTCCAGTATACAGGATTGTAATGATAAAATAAATTAAGCTCTTGTAAAGCAATTACGGAATAGACAAAACTATGTATACTGCTGAACGCGTATCCGAAACTTTTTGAAAATAATTCTTCCCATATATATTTGAGAAAAATTTCTCTTGTTCCTATTTTTCTACCGTGTTCAAAAAATTCTGCTTTAGATTGCTCTTGCAATTTTGCATCTTTCTTTGCAATGCTTTTGCGCAAGAGATTGCTTTCCTTTAGAGTGTATCCTGCGACACGCTTATCCATCGAAACGCGCATTATCTTCTCCTGGCAGTCCGCCAAATAATGTGCATCTTTACAATAATAAGCAATAATATTTTTTTCGTCTTGTGTTAAGCCATAATTTGTGGTGTCTTTCTCCCATTCAGTTTCATCTTGGGAATAACGCATATATGTCTCCAAAGGCGTTTCTTTTGCACCATCCGGCATTAGTCTTATTAAACTGTTTGCAGCAGATAAATCCATAATGTTTTTAGGTTTAACTTGTGCCAAAGCTTTGACTCCTATAGGTGTTTCCCATTCAAAACATGAAAACATTTTGGTTATACATTGCCACATTTCAGGAGTTGTATAATCTATTACATCAGGGTGTAGATATTTGTCATAAGTAGCCCTTAATGAACCTTGCCACTCAATAACTCCATCCGCAAGCATGGCATTCATAGTGCTATGAATTTTTTGCATTGCGCCAAGAGTTAACAAGTCAAATTTAATCATTGATACAGCTTCTGCATCCTCAAGTGAATAACAAGTACAAAGTGTTTTATTTGGAGACCGCATAGCTGCAAGATGATTTACAAACGGTTCATTACCAATTACTAATCCTGCTGGATGCAACCCTCGTTGACAAATCAAATCACATATCCCTAAAGCACATTCCTTTAAGTGAGGATATTTGTTAATTTCTTTAACAATTTCTGCGATTGGTTTTGTGCCATTTTTTTCGCTGCCGTATAAACATTCAGATAAAGGCATTATTTTACCACGATTAACCGGCACTAACGATTTGATATACCCACTTATATCATCACTTAAACCAAGTCCTCTACAAGCCCTTTCAACAGCCGTTTTAGCCGAAACTGCACCGAAAGTTGCTACATTCAATACCCTATCTTCACCGAAAAAATCTTTAACTCCTTGAATAATAGCATATTTTTTAATAGGTTCAGAGTCTGTGTCTATCCTTTCTACCGTCTCTTTCGAGATACTTTAACATTACTTATCGTAATCGGAGTAGACTATATCATCATCTCGTTATGAGAGAGTGGCGCTGGATATAAGGAATTTCACCTTATATCACTTAGTCGTTGCACTTTTCTTTAATCAAATCAATAATTAACTGTTTGCAAAACATAGTTTTGTAATTTTTTATATTTCATCAAACTGCTGTAAGAAGCATTGCAATTAGCTGTTATAATAAAATTTTTAACTTCTGTACATCCTTTTAGAACAGGTGAAATTATGATATTATTATACAATATGATATATTTACAATAATTTCTACGAGCGCCTATTCCACTATCTATATAACTTTGATGAATATTTTCTTTCTGTGTCAACCACATTAAATTAGTATAATGGTTATTGTAGATATTAGCATCTTTGTGACCAACGACAGTTCCTTCGAACCAACCATTAACAAAATATTTTGCTACTAAACGGTGAATTAGTAATTTATGTCGTTTATTTTTGTCACAAATAGATACTTGTAAATAAGCAGAAGTCGTTCCATGTCCTTGACTTAATGGCCGCCATGTTTTCGTTTTGTTTTTATTGGTTAAAACTGTGCCATTATCGCCAATTGCATATCCAACATACTCTTTTAACTCTACAAATCTTTCTCCATTTATAATAAACATTTTTGCCTCCTTTCTTTGTTATCGTATTTGATTAAAGACTTAGCACAGGATTGCCATGCACTATTGTGTTTAGGTTTCCCCTGTTAGCACGGTATAAAACCGCACACCCTATATGTATAGGTTCACCACTATATTTTTCTATATGTCACCATATAGCCGGACTATGTTGTTAATCCGCTACTTCAGCGCCACGCTCCAAAGCAACATGACGCCAATAAGGAAGATAATCTCCTAATGGAAGAGGGTCTATTTGAGATATGCCAAGAATATAGCAAGTCAAAAAACCGGCGCTTGACCCACGCCCACAACCCACAAGACTACCAACATCCCACATAATATCAATTATTTTAGTCATGGTTGAATAATAACATACCATAGAGGTATTCAAGGCTTGACTGATTTTATATAACTCATTCCATTCTTTTTCTAATCGAGCAATGTACTCTTCTATTTGATTTTGTTTTTTCGGATTAGAATAGATTTTTTCATACAATCCTTGTTCGCATTGATAGAAAAAATATCGTTCTTGTATTAAATGGTCGTTGCTAAGCGTAGCGTAATATTTGAAAGAAGGATATTTATCATACCAATCTTTGAAATAATGATGTATTTCAAAAGCAGGAATTTTCTCCGTAGGTATTTGCGGAATTATTGGGTCGTGCCATATATCATAACCTTTAACTCTTTGATTTATTTGTTCTGTATTACAAAACATTTCATCAATCTGAACATCTGTAAATTCATGATACAAATACTCCCGTAATTCTTTGGCATCCATTAAATATGCAGTTGCATAAAAATCTTCAACTTCTCGTTCACCATCTTGCGAATTAAGAAATACTTTATGAATTAACACATCTTCTTTTTTCAAATAATGTGAGTCAGTTGTAACTATTAACGGGGTTTGAGTTTCTTGCGATAACTTATAAAGCTCAATATTAACCTTATGTTGGTCACAACTTAAATCTTTAGATGGTTGACATTCAAGATAAAAATTTTCTTTTCCAAAAATGTCTTGAAGTTTTCCTATTTCTTGCTTAGCTAAATCTGTATTGCCCGTTAATAACAACTTATCAATTCGTGAACCTAAACAAGCCGAACATGCTACAATGTGCCCTTGGTTAGGTTTAACAATACTTTCAAGGTCTGCATAAAGAGTAGGTCTGCGCCATACTACATCTACATAACCTCTGTTCCATGCTTTTGTTGACAATTGACATAACTGACGATAACCTTCGGTGTCAAGAGCTAACAAAATAAAATGATATTGCGGAGTATGACAAACTTTTTGAATATTATCGTTATGTTCTTGCGTGGTGAGTAGATAACATTCATTCCCCAAAATCAAATTAAATGGTCGTTGTTTATCCATTTTTTCATGGTATTGAAGAGCCTTAACAAAACTACTTAAACATTCGTGGTCAGTAATTGCTAACCCCGATAATCCAATGTCATAAGCTCGTTGAATTAAATCCGGAACACGATTGATTGCGTCTGAAAAACCTAATGCAGCATTTGAATAATCTGTATGATTATGTAATGCACTATATGTTTGTATCATGTATAGTCTCCCAATAATACCCTTTATACTTTCTATGTTCAGTTACACATTTATAGAACCAGTTAAGACCTTTAATATTCATATAATTTTTCATTTCTTGAATTGTTTTGAATACTAAACAAATATTGCCATTATCATCAAGACCATGTACTTCAACGCCTGTTCGCTCTTGCTTGGGAATTAAAGTTTTATCCAATTCAATAATATCCCACATAGATTTGTTAATTTTATCTGGGATTTGATGGTTGAAAGAAAACCACAACATTTCTCTTGAAATTGGTAATTCGGACAAAGTTATATATTCTTTGGTTTCGCCATTTACAGTATGTTCTACATATTTCTTACGCTTTCTTGAAGCCGCTTTAAAACTGCGTTGTGCGTTAATGTGTTTAGGAATTTCTCCATATTGTTGCAATAAAATATGACAATATCTATAAGTAAATCCACGAAAAGTCAACCGATTGATATTAACATTAGTAGTTGATAAACAATCCATGATTTCACATAAATTACCGTCTTTATCATATTTTGCACAAGACAATCTATGTTTAACAGCACCCACCCTACCGTTAATAGCGGCTTGTCTTTTTCTCTTTTCAGAGTCTCTGTTTATCAATCCATGCTTACTGGCGTGCTCCATATTCAACTTAGTATTGCACCATTCCAAATTATCTATGCGGTTATTAGACTTATCACAATCCATGTGATTAACTTGGTCGAATATTTCAGGCCGTGGATTTGGAATAAAGGCTTCGGCAACCAGTCTATGAATTGAACGACTTTTTCTTGTTTTTGAAGCAGTCCTGTAAGAAAAATACCAATATCCATTTTTCCTATTGTGCGTCCCTTTGTCGAAAATTTCCCCTACGACATTTATTTTTCTACCAGCTTTATCAAGAAATATATAACTATCTCTCTTCATCCTACCCATATTACTAATAAAATAATGCCCATCACTATCTGCGATTACTTTCCAAATCTCTTCCATTCAATCCTTACCTTTCTCAATTCACCTTATCCCATACCCACCCCTCACAACAAACAACTTTTCAATTTTTGTTTCTCTCTTATTATGGTCTAAAGTACATTTCAACTCGCCTTGCCAAATACATTCAAAATCATTTTTCGGCATCCAATATTCGCTTATCAGAACAATATTATCTTTAGCCATTTCCTTTCTTATGCCGCCTCCATACTCTCAATCTCTTATTCACTTTATACCAAAACCATTCCCACTTACATCTCCACACAATCATCTTCTTTTGCCGCTTGGTTAGATGTAATTCATCAATCAATTCGCATATAAGGTCTGCTGCGTTAAGCGATGTTATTTTGCTCATTCTTTCACCTCCGAACAAAGCCATTTAATTACGCCATCCGTACACTGCATCTCTGGATTATGAATACAATCTTTTCCGCGATAAATACAATGATTACAATCACCACGAAGTAACCTCTCAAATTCCTCAACGCTCATTGCCTTTACATACTCATAGTTTGTCATATATCTAACCACTCCTTTCAAATCTTATACTTATCTTACCATAACAAAAAGAGGTTGTCAAGTATTTTTTGAAAAATTTACTCAACAACCTCTCTATTCTCATATAATTTTTTCCATTGTTCTACCGTTCCATCAAAAGGGCTGCATTTATACCAGTTTTCTAACCCAATATTGTTATACACAACCTCAACCGTACAACGCCCCTTAAACAGCTTGGAAAGCCCCAAAATCTTCTTTTCAAACTCATAGTATTCTTTATCACCCACAGTATGAAAATCGCTGTCTAAAGCCAACACAACACGATTTACGCCCATTCTAAGCAACTGCAATGCTCTGCGGCTACCGATATTGCTTCCATACAGCGCCAGCACATTACTTTCAGCCTCCATAAAAGTATCTGCTTTTAATACGCTCTTTTCACCCTCGACAAGTATTACAGTCCCGCTTTCTTCTATCTTTGGTTTGTTATAATTTATCCCATAAAAAACATTGTTTGTAGGGAAAGCATAACTTGTGCCATCCAAAAGCGTTAACGGAATGTACTTGGCTTGCTCTAATCTCTTTGGTTCAAAGTTTCTACACCGAACCCCAATCAATTCCCCATTCTCATTTCGGCAAGGAATAAGCACTTGATTTGTTCGTTCATAATACTTTAAGCCGTACTTTATTGCAGTTTCAACAGAAATACCCTCTTTAACCCACTCTTTCGGAAGAAAATCTGGAAAGTCATTAAGAAAATTATCATCATAGTTTTTCAAAATGCTTTCGCCGTTACGAACCCGAACATACTTTTCCAGTCCGCTTTGCCAATCACATATATCTGGCTTACTAACTCGTTGTATTTCAGCCGTTTGCCGTCCTGTAATCGACAGTATATAATTAACTCCATCCCAAAAAGAACAAGGCTGATTTAGCAAGGACAATCGGGCTTGAACCAACCCGATAATGTCATAAGCCCTTGACGCAGTGTATCCGAAATAAGTTTTAGTTTGTTTATAAAAATACAGTTTAGGCGAACCTTTTAGAGCGTCCTTGTTTTTATCGCCTGTATAGTATATAATTTGAGTCTCATTCTCGGAATAAATCGGAATATCAAGGGACTTACAAATCAACTTATGTTCATCAATAGAAAGGGCTGATTTAAGCAATTTTGTGTTAATTTCTTGCATATAAACCAGCCCCTTCTTATCTTCTTACAGAGAAATAAAATCTGAATAATAATCCTTGGTTACGATAATTTCCATTTCTTCTTCTGTCTTATATCCAAACACAAGACAATCACCCGTACTAATTGTAGTCCATTCGCCCGGCTCACAGGACATTAGTGTCTTTTTAGCATCCTCTACAAAGTCAGAAACGCGTTCGCCCTCAACCTCTTTAGCCTTTTCTTTGCTCGTATGCCAAAAAGTAGTAGGCCAAGTAATGGGCATATATCTGTTCTCACTTATTGGTGTGTTTTTATTACAACAAGGGCAATGTACATACTTCATCCCCCACTCACCAATAAACACATCTTCCTTATCGTATTCCAATTCTGCCTCACAATTATCGCACTTAATGCGCTTAGGGAAATCGTTTTCGGTATTTGGCTTTTGATTTAACACTTTCATTCTATCACCTCAATACAATATTATCAACACTTTACTCTAAAAATCTTTTCTTAAATCCTACCACGCCATTAACAAATGCAAAAACATCAGCAATAGTGTTATCTTCATCAAAACTAATTCTAACTACTTGTTCTGCGTCTTTGTGGCTTACCCCATATCCTTTTGTTAGTACTCTGAAATCATGCCCCGCAGCACAAGCACTGTCACCAATGTTAATATAAATATCTTTACTTGCTAAAAACTGTTGGAGGCTATCAGCATTTATTCCTTTTAGTTGAATAGCGTTAATTGCATTAGTGCGTTCACTTTCGGAATTTGTAATAAATCTATATTCAACACCAGCCGACTTTAATTCATACTTCAAACCATCCACAAACCAATGCCATTTTTTTTGCTTTTTCAGTAAATCCGGAAGATAACAAGCCTGATTTAGCGCTTGCTCCAAAGCAATGATACCAGCAACATCAATTGTGCCATGTACTAAATCAAACTGGTTCTTTTCGCTTAAAGTGGCATTTCGTTTCTTCATTAACTCATCACAAAGCCACAAAACACCGATGTGAGGGGCGTGGAATTTGTGACCACTGAACCAAAGCGCTTTACAGTTTGCTGGGATATTAACCTTAACTTTGCCTATTCCTGCCGTCATATCCAATGCGACAGGTTTATCAGTAGGAATGTTAAAGATTTCCCCAGTGAGTTGATTGACTGTTTGCTGTATCCATATTTCGCTATCACAATGCGGTCTACACCAACAATAAACGCTGTCGTGCTCCTTATCCGAACACCGAATACCAGTAGACCATGCGTGACCAAATATCTCTGCGCTTTCGGTGGCACAGCGTGTAAAAATCACACCGCCGCCCTTTACTCCAAGAAAATTCTTTATGCTTTCTCTTTGCTGTTTCAGCACTTCTCTTGTACGATAGGCATATTCAGCGTTGGAATTTAGAAAAGTAATATCATCCGTATAGTCTTTAGCAAAGTATTTTTGCCTTGTCGTACTGGCGTTATCTAAGAATACCATTGTCCATCCCCTCTCTCATAAAACTGTTCCATAGACTACAATTCTCTCTTGGAAAATCTTGTTTCGGCCACACATATTCAACTACCTCTTGCAGGGATGGTACTCTCTCTACTTTTTTATTACAGACAAGACGAAACGGACATTCAAAGCAAGGGCTTTCGGTTAAAGATGTAATCAGTTTATACATTCTTTTCACTCCTTAAAAATCAGTATCAATCACTGTTTTATCTACTTTTACCAATTCGTCACGCTCATTTGTAACAAAAAAATCTTTGCGTCGCATAGTTGCACGGTCAATAAAAGACCAAATCTTTAGTCGCTCATCACCCTTGTTTCCGTAACGGGCTTTGTAAATATGCTCCACAATGTTAGGGGCTTGCAGAGAACTTTCGCCAAAACCTTTTTTCTTTAGGAATGGCTCAATCTTTTTATAAGACTTTGGTTTTGCTTGTGCATTGATAACAACACTGCCGCCATCAAGTTTATCCTGCATAGATTTAGCACCAGCCAAACAAGACGCGTCGCAAAATTCTACTTCTTTCCAATGGTCATTAAGCTGGCTCATGGACATAAGCCCCACATTATACAACTCTGCATAAAACTTGAGGTCTTTTACAAGGTTTGCAATAGCCATATCAGGGCGCACAGAAGTGCCCATAGATTGCTTATATTCCACGCTTAAAGCCGAATTAAGCTGACAGTAATCAAACACCCCGTATGACGCACCATCTTGTTCTACACACTCTTTAATCTTGCGTTCAAGCCCTTTGGAAGTGAAGTCCGGCATATCAATCAATCGAATACGACTATCTAACAGAATGTCACCCGCCTTAATTACACGGACTTTTTCTGCTTTATTTAGTTTACCATCAATAATTTTACTGTTATCCACACCGCTAATTGCTGATAGAAAAATAGGATTGATATTTTCTCTTGTTAGCATTTCAGTATGAATAAAGAAAGTAGAACCTTGATAATTAGGGTTGTCAACAAAATCCTCTTGTTCTTCAGACCACAAACTTTTTGCGCCCACTGTTATCAAATCGGACACAGCAAGTCGGGTTTTGCCAAGTCCAGCCATAGCAGAGCGCAATAGCAAATGCCCACGGCACCAACCTCTATACAAAGTAGATTGATAAGGGCTTGCCATTAACGCTCCAAACAGTGGGGCTTTCTCAAATTCAGCAATCAACCCCTCGGTATCTTCGCCTGCATACATTTCTTCACGAACATAATGGGTATCATACTTTGTGCGTAGCGCAGAAGTTTTAGCCTCAAAATCATTGATTATATCAGCCACAGAATAGTTATCAGTTTTGTCAGTCTCGCCCTCATAATATTCTGTAATGTCAAAACCTTGCGCCTCTAACTCTCTTATTAAACTTAACTTACGCAGTTTAGAATAATAAACCTCATAGTTTTCTAAGTTGGCTAAAGACTTAGTTACATCAACAAATTCAAGTCCTTTATTATCTTGCCAAGTTTCATAAGCGGTCTTATTAACCTTAATACAGTTATCTAATTCTACCTCGCCTATGGTTTGTGCACCGTTCTGTGCAAGTCGTGCAATTCCTATATATACAATTTGATGAAATCGGCAAGGTTCAAAGTCTTGCTTACTGATAGGATATTTAGGCGAAAAGCATAAGGAAGGATTAGACATTAGACAGCCCAAAACCATACAAGCAATGTTCATATTGTAAATCAAAACTCTAAGTCCTCCTGCTTTAGCCTTATTTGCTGTTGTTGTGGTTTGATTTTGTATTCTATATCTTCTGTGACATTTTCGGCCAGTTGCACATTGCGCTTTAATTCAGCCACAAAATCTTGACAAGGTTGAATATATTTCGGAAAGAATTGACCAAGCCCATAACCGCTGTTAAACTCCGCACCCTCAAATTCTACTGCATATCGAATAACAATCAACTGTTGTTTTTGAGAAAGCCCATATTCCTTTTCGATTGCTTTAGACTGTTTAGTAATATAAGGCCAGTTTGGCTCTATGTCACAGATAGATTGCAGGTAATCTGTTAGTTGTCTTTGCGCCGGTATAGTATAGTTTTTATCATAAGCATTAAAACATTCTTCAGAACAAAAAGCAGAGGACTTGTATTTGGTTTGTTGAAACTTTGTGCCCTTCGGAATGGTACAACCACATTGTTTACAAACCATAATACAAGTCCTTTCTACTTTATTTGTTAATCGGCGTTACCCAATACATCTTCAATCTCGTCAATAATCATAATGATTTGCTCAACTTGTGACTCTTGGGTTTCACTAATCTTACCGCCTTCGCCGAGATACTTTTCAACAATTTCGGTCAACTTTTCTTTATTAACTTGATACAACTTCTGACAAAGAGGCTTAGCCTTTTTCACAGCCTCATCGTGTGTCATGGTTGCTGGCTTTGTCTCTGCCTTAAAAGTATCGTAATCAACTGCGGCAATACCGGTTTCCTTTGACTCTTGTTCAACAGCATTGGCAAGGGCTTCTTCTACTGCCTCTGCGGTAAAAGGAGTAATTTCAGCTGGCATATACTTAAACCGGCTACCGGCAAGAAACTGCGGGCAATTGGCAAAATACACGCTGGAAAGTTGAGGATTGCCATTCTCGTCAAACCCATTGCTCTTGACATAACCAATTAGGTCAACAGCGTCAATGATAAGGTCAATGGTTCGCTTATCACCCTTGGGATACAGTTGCGTATATTCCTCACCGGTTTTCGGATTAACCATTTTCTTTTCTTCGGAATGAGAAATGAAAACCACACAGAAACCTGCGTTAAGTAGTTTATTCCACTCGCTAAACCACTCATTCTCATACTCTTTCCAAAGACCATATCCATTATTGCCCTGTTTAAGCTGTTCAACACCCTGTGTGCCGCAAACAAACTTATCGCACCACTTAATAGCTACATCCAGCGTATCAACAACAATTGTCTTATAGATTTCAAGTGCGCGTTCAACCGTCTTGGGCGAGGTCAGCTGCTTGTTGACTTTCTTAAAATCCGACCAGTTACGCAGTTTAGCGTAAGGAACGCCGGTAATAGCGTTAATGCCCTGTTCAAAACGCAGATAATACGGCTTTGGGAAACGACAAGCTTGTGCTGTTTTACCCAGTTTACGCTCATTGGAATGTAGAAGAATTAGCTTCCCCTCTACCCCCTTTGACACTTTGGAAATAGTCGGTGCAAAAATATCAATTGAAAAATCAGCCATCTACACACCCCACATTAAAACGGCATATCATCATCAAGCAGCTCGTCAGCAAAATCCTCACTGGGCTTTGTCTTAGGCTTGCTCATTGCAGTCTTTTTCTCCTTGAACGAAGTAGGCTTCTTAGTATCTGCCGGCTTTTCTTTTAGTTCTTCCAGCATTTGTGCCCGTGCCTTGATAGCTTTCTTCATCGTCTTGGGGTTAATCCACTCGGTCTTAACCTCAACCTCGTTGCCATTCTCGTCCTCGGTGGTTAGCTCGTCAGGCTCTTCAATCGGCTCATCAGCTCCAGTAATAATTAGCTCTTCAACATCAAAACCACTATTCACGGTTACAGAGCTTGCCTTACCAAATGCCTTCTTAGTTGTGCTCTTACTACCTACATGGCGCATGATACGGTCGAAATCAAAATTCACAGTCTGTTCAGTCTCGTAAGCGTCAGTAAAAGCGTCAGCCATATCAGTCTCAACAATTGCGTCAATCGGGTAGCAACGACCACGATTATCAGCGGCATAAAGAGTTACCAGTAGGCGGCCAGTTTCGTCTTCGTTACGCACTTCGGGCACAATCTTAGCAATGTAGCAAGTAGCATTGAGGGAACAACCATTGCTGTCGGTAGTGTTATGTTCAGCGCGAGAAATACGCCAACGCAGATTAGAATAAACCTTACCATCCTTATTATAATCGTTAATGTCAACCGTACCTTCAAGATTGATTTCTGTCGGAGTTTCACCATTACTGCCGATTTCCGGCACCCATTCCATCATTTTCTTTGCCATACCCCACTGGCGGCCTTCGGTATACTTGCCTTCCTTATCGGGATAAGAATTAGGTGTAGAGTAATAAACACCAAAAGTCATAATACCATTCGTAGTCCGCACAGCAATCTTGCCCGTAATGGCTTCACCATCAACCTCACCAACGAGATTACGGTCTGCGTCAAACTGCTTTACCTTAATTGCCTTGCGTTCCAGCGCCTTTTCATATAGCGTACCAATACATCTAAAATAATTCTTTGTCTTGTTTAGAATATTCTCCATAATTTAACTCCTTGATGAAAATAATATATAATTTTTTATCTTAACAGCGCAAGGCGCTGATTGGTTTAAGGCTTTAGAAACAGGTTGATTTCGTTATACTCTTTTTCGGCCTTTTCTTTTAGTTTCTTGATGATTTTCTTTGCCGAAGTCATATCCTTAACCTCTGCATAACAAGACGCACAACCCGCCTTAAAACCGCCAATAAGACCATTCACAAACTGCTCTTGAAGTCTTGGCTCAATAGCCTCTTTAACAATCTGCTTAACATCTTTCTCTTCTGCCACTTAATTCACCTCCGGCAAATCACATTTTGGACACGCAAATTCCAACCCGTCAGCAGTATTAAACTCGTTTAGCAAAGTGCCGCATTTGCGGCAACGCCCCATCTTGTCAATTCTTTCTTGTGCAGCCGTTGCCAATTCAATATCTCCATGCTCTGCAAAATAAGCATAACACCCATACTCCATTTCGGGTACATCTTCCCACTGCAAATGGATAGCATTTAGAACCTCGTCAACCATTTAATCACCTCCTGTTCAAAAAGCACAATTCATGCAAATATTTTTAACCGTATTGCGGGACGATTTTGCATACACATTTGTTACTGCAATACTGCTATGTCCAAGCAAATCTCTCACAGCCGTGATGGGCGCACCATTTTCAAGATTGATAGAAGCACAAGCCGCTCTAAGCCAATGAGGGCTAATTTGTTCAGCGTAAGGGAGATTAGCTTTTCTCGCAATAACTTTTAGTGTCTTAGAAATTCTTTCCTCTTCCATCGGACTGCCTTGGTTGGACAGAAACAGGTTATCAAAGCCTTTGTCTTTACTATTACGCACCGGTAAATAACTATCAATCAAACTTACAACTTCGTCATTCAAGAACACCGTGCGTTCTTTGTTGCCCTTACCGCAAATAATCAACGCGTGTTCCGGGTCTGCTTTTGCTTTGGTGAAACTATCTACAGTCAATCCAATAAATTCGCTGACACGAAGTCCTGTGCTGGAAAGCAACATCACTATGGCCTTGTCACGGATATTAGTTGCTGCGTTAATCATATCGCGTACCATATAACCCTCAACAAACTTCTTCTCTTTGTGTTTGATAGAAGGGCGGGTCATAACAACAACTGGATTGCTGTTTACAATGCCGGCCATCTGCAAGAAATTAAAGTAGTTAGTTACGGCCGAAAGTTTCTGACAAATGCTGGCCGCAGAAAGCTTAGACATTGTATTGCGCCAATTCAACATATCGGCCTCGGTAATATCCTTTTCTTCTTTCTGAACACAATCCAGCATTTCAGAAATAATACGCACATACAACTCAATCGTGCGTTCGCTTTTTTTCTCGCTCCGAAGATACATAACATAATTACTATTCATAACAAAAGCCCTCCTTGATTTCGTAATTCATTGTACATCAAGAAAAGGCATTTGTCAAGTGTTATTTTGAAATTTTTGAAAAATTTTTTAATGGTCGGGCTTCCTGCTTAATTATCACACTATCAATCCTTGTACCGTATCCATGGTTGGGCACTATGACAGCAGTTTTCAGTAGGCATTTTCATTTTAGTGTTAGGCAACCCGAACGCTCTAACATTCTCCGGGCGCTACCCGGCCTCTGGGACAAGCAAATAATTAACATCTTTTCATCAGTCTTGACAACTTTACTATATGCCAAACTTAACTTCTCGCGCTTCAATGCCATACATTTGCTTATTGGTGTGTTCGGCTGGAATTAAACCAGCACCAATAATTCGATACAAACTATCGTTCTATCATTAAACTACAAACACATATATGCGGGTTCCATGCGCTTTACACACGGTAATGACCACCCGCGAGGCCACACAAAGGAGGTGAAAACTCAAAGCATTCAAAAGGGCTGGCTGAAGAGATTTGCGCAAATCCTGCTCACCAGTAATAGCAAACCGCAACACGAACAGTTCGCCTAAAGGCTACCCTTTGTTCAAACTTCATTTAAGAGCAATGTCACTTAGCCAACATTCACGGTCTATGACTCGGCCGCCAATTGTCACTTGGGACTCAATCACCGGGCTTGACTTAACCCGAACCAATGCGGTGTGTGGAGTGACCACACTGCCGAGCGTTGGTACTCTTTGCGTTATCCTTGTGCACAATTTCAGGTATCTTCCCAATACCGCCGTAGGACAACTACGCTGGCTAACTTTTGATGGTATGCGTCAACCATCTAATAATTTGAGACGGACTTTCACCGTTGGGCTTAGCCTAACCCAGTTTTCGCTTGTCCTTATACTACCTTTACCGCAATGTTTTTGTCCTCATGCTTGCGGAACACCAGTCAGCCGCTAAGCCAACCTTGTCTATTCTCTTATTGGGGAATTACTCCAACTCTGTCCCAACCGAACCCTCGGTGTAGTATAGATAAGCCGGTTATCAACCTATCTGTCGGACATGGTGATGTTGCCCCGCTTCGAACGGGGATGGATAAAATCCGCAGCATTTTGAGGGCTGTGCGTCTGCCTATTCCGCCACAACATCATATCTGCCCAACCCGAATTGCACGGGAGATTGCTTTCGCAACAGTCAGTTTTACAGGCTTTGACTTATCAATCGGAGGCCAACAAACGGAGGCCAATGGTGGAACATAACGGAGTTAAACCGTTTTCTATTGTTTAGTATTTCACATTTTAGCTGTAGTACCTATGCACCTTGCCCGTCAGGAGTCGAACCTGTACAGTAGTGGACTCGAACCACGCCGCGTATACTACCAAGACCGTCTTGTTGTAAAATATTCTAAAACAATTATTTTATCGTTAAACTAATGTTCCAGATATGCCGGTCTATTCCCGGCAGTCACAGTCAATTGTTTCGACTGCTCTTGTATTCTACCACAGATTTTCTGTTTTGTCAAGAGTTTTTTGAATTTTCTTAAAAATTTAACCAAGAGGAGGATTACTACCGCCAAACATATGTACAGTTTCCTCAATCAGTGTGTCAAGCATTTCAGAAATTTCATAACTCTGCACTTTGTCAAAATCCTTACCGAAATACGCACACACATCTTTGCACTGGTCAACGGTCACTACATACTTATAATCTTTATCCATTGCAATCACTCCTGTTCATTTGTTGAGAACATTCTATCACATAATTTCGGGTTTGTCAAGCCCTTTTTGCACATTTTTCAAAAAAATTTCTGAATATGCCGTACAAGGTCTTCCATAGTATTAAAAGGAGTACGATAAACTACCTTACCATAATCCTTATAATATTCATCCAGCAGCTTGTAATAGTCCTTAGTGACCTGTTCCACCTTATCATAAGCCTCACGAATAATCTTTTCTCTATCAGCTTTTGCGTCTGCCTTACGCTTGGCTTCAAGACGCTTTTCTTCTTGCGCCTTATCATACTCGTCCTCTGCTGCCAAACATTCATCCACATTCTTATACTCTTTCTTTGTCTTTTCGGAATAGATAACCATAATTCTTTCTCCTTTACCTGTATTTGCTTAAATTTGTCATAACCTTATCTGTATATGCCGTACCCATAATACCGCGTTTCCAAGCCGTTTTAGCGCCATTTGTGCCCATGTTATAGCACATCAACGCCTTAACATAATCATAATCATTTTCAGCCAAATTAGCGCTAATCATTGCCACGCCGCATAGGATATTTTGCTTTGCGTCAAGAAAATCCGTTACGCCAAGTAACTCTTTCAGTCTTGCATGATTGCATTTATTAACTTGCATAAGTCCAAAATCGCCAGTTTTACTTATACTGTTTGTATTAAAACCGCTTTCCGTATCAATCATTGCCATGACCAGCGCTGGCTCAACACCATAACTTTCACACACACTAAAGAGATAATCTTGTGTGTCATTGTCAAGCGGCACATCATAATAAAACTTTTCCGGCTCTTGGATTTCTGTGCAATAATTGTAAGAATAATCGGGCTTAACAACCAAGATTGCTTTTTCGGGTTCGGGGACAAGGTTTGCATTTTCTTTTTCCGGGGTCTGCGCGGGTAACAAAGATAATGCTATAATACATAATACTAACACTACAATTGTTACCGTTGTACAATATGTTTTCTCACTCACTTTAGACACTCCTTTTGCAAAGTGTCTGTATCTTAGCACATTCAAAATAATTTGTCAAGCCTTTTTCTTGAAAAATTTTAGAATTTTGTAAATAAACTTAATGAACCAACACGGCTTTTTGATTTCAAGACCGTTAATTACTTCATCGGTAGTACCCCAAAATTCACGAATTGGGGAATTATAAGCTGCATAAGCGAAACCATTATTTCCCCAGTTTTTGCCCCAGCTATTTTGAATAAGCCACCCCTTATCATCGTCCCAGCCCACAATAAGTACACAATGTCCTGTACTGCACTTTCTGTTCTTAAAGTGAAGGATGTGTTCCTCGTCAACGGTAGTGTCGTTATCCCAGTGAATAGAACATACAACAGGCGTTCCAGTCATAAGACAGGCTTTAATATCTTCCTGTTTAGTAAGCCTAAAATAAGTGGAAATACGGTTCTTATATGCCTCTTTATCAAGGTCTTTTGGCCGGCTATTAAAAATCTTTTCGGCCTGTGGCATTTCAAAATTCCCCGGAAAGTCCTTGTAATATGGCACGCCCATATTCTGCAATACTTTCAGACCAAGCCGGGCATAATAACCATGAGCCAGTTTATTACTTGCGTCCTCATACATTCTGTTGCCATAAATATATGCCGTAGACATACGGGCAAAAGTCTTTTCTTGGTCACGGTTATAATACTCAACCAATTCACTTAGTGCAAATGCCACACAAGAATTAACCGCGCCTTGGTCTTTTACCGGTACGGTATCAATGTTAAACCGTATTGGAAAATCCGTCTGTGTTGTTGATGCTTTATAATCGCGCAAGTCTTTTGGTGAAAATGTCGCTGTAGAAAAAATCATTCAATTACCTCCACTTCTCTAACATCAAAGAAACTCTCGTCATAATCTCCATCATAATTAGCGCAATATTCTTCAGTTGTTGGACAATATTCTGTACAATGTTCGTTTATTTTCTCAATCATTTTATCAGTAAGACTTTCTTCATGAAACAATGGATAATCATCGCACTTGTTAACTTGCTGAATACGGAGCATTTCTTCTTCTCGCAACCTATTTTTCTCTTTAATGGCTTCTGAAAGTTTAAGATACGACCCTACAATTATATCGTATCTATCTTCCCATTCTCCGCCGCTTTTATGAATTTGATATATCTTCATTCTTTATCTCCTTTGTAACGCTAAAAATAGAATAATCATCGCTGATATTTTCGTCCAACCATTCGCCGATTTTTTCTAACTCTTCAACTGTTAGCTGCCGGCCAAAAACTATTTCAACATACTCACACTTCAATGCCATTCCTCCAAATCTACATCTCTAAAGCGTTCGTTGAGTTTACGGAGCCATTCGATTTTGCAGAATGGTTGAGTGAGATAATAGCCAATATTATGTAGCCACCATTCGACAATGAGCGTCCACATATGACGATTGAGATAGCAAGCTGGGTCTGCCATAATACCTTTTGTAGCCACATAAAAACTTATAAATTGTTTCATCGTTCGCGGCCGCCAAATACAATAACTGTCAGGAATATGAATATTTCTCAAAATACCAATCCATCCACCCATCCAGTTAAAATAAGCAGTCCACAACTAACAATAAAAGCAGCAATAGCCCAAAACAATAATTCTTTGTTTAATTTACCATTGTGAAGTTTATCGTTGTAACAATCAGCTACTGTAAAAATTGTTGCGTATAATGACGCTAATGTGATTATTACAAGGATGATAAATTCTAACATTTCACATCCTCCAATGCTTTTTCGGCTTCTTCACGGGTGAGAAATACGGTTTTACCAAATTTGTTTATGTTTTTAACAATCATCATTAAATCAGCTGTACACTCTACAATTTCCATAAATTGTTTGTTGCAAACAGGTGTCTCTGCTATACCAGGGTAACTTATATTTTTAAGATAACAATAAGTATCATAACCATCATACTTATCGCAACTAGGACAGCAAGCATCGGTATTGTTTTTAACAAAATATAATATATCTCCTACTTTACATGGCAAATGCACCCATTCGGAACGGGCGGCGAAAAACCCACACGAGACATACTCTGGGATTTCAGCTATATCGAAATTCTCATAATTTGCATTACACGCTTCATAATGCAAACAATCTTTACAAGTCATTTCCTCACTCCTTAACGATACTTTCCGCCAGTCATTTCAATAAGACATTCATCAATGACATAGGTTGGAAGTGCTTCCCATTGGTTGTCTTTACCAAAAGTTATCTTACCAAACTGTCGTATTCTATCGGCAAATTCTTTATAGGCCGCCATTTTAATTTCATCTTCTTTATCCAGCGCCGTCAAACTTCTATCTATACGAGATAGAAAATTTATGACATCATCGAATAGTTTAGCGGTACAGTTTTCGGTACTGTTTTCACTGCGATAAGAGCAGTGCTGGCAAAAAATCGAACATTCGTTAAAAAATTCGTGTGCATTTGCGCAAGTTTGGAGAGCCTTGATAATTGTTTCAAGATTGCATTCTTCACCCATTGACTTTCTCCTCCGCGACTTTTAGAGCATAATTTTGTTTGAATATATCATCTGCTATATCTTTCAATTCAATACACCTAAGGACCATTTCTTTGGTCGTTTCACATGACTTGAATATATCATCTACCATGGAATAAAATTCATATTTATCAACCATTACCCTAACTCCTCAATCATCCGTTCAACAGCAACCTTCGGAATATGCACCACACCATTTTCTTCGCCAATATCAAGATACCATTTTAGTGTTTTAAGAATATGTTGCTTGGTATTATAATCTTTAATTTTCTTTACTTTAGCATTATGCGCTTCCTGTGCTTTTACTCTTATTTCAGGATAGAAATCACATTTACATCTATCGCCTTTACAATCGCAAATGTCTCGTTCTTTAGTGCCATTACAATAACCAACTGTAGTCGTTAAACCAGTGGCTCTTGAATACCCGCTTGTAAAGTTACCATATTGAAGTATTGGCCGTTCTTCTTCAAAATAACATTCACATTTCTGCATAACTATCACCCATGTTTAAGAATATCAAAGTACCCAATTACAGCCATTGTAAGCCCTCAAGCCCATAAAACATTAGCGTAAAACATATTTACACCTCAATCTCATTATATTCCTTCAAAAATGCTTCTGCTTCTTCTTTCGTGTCGAATAAAGTATGTTCTTCATGCAAAAAATATTCATAGTCATAATAGTAAAACTCTTCGCCATCCCACTGGACTTCGCAGACAGAAAATTTATATACTCCGACAGGTATATCTTGTTGTTCATCAAATAAGATTGTCCAAACCGGGTCACCAATGCGATATTTAGGATAGAGAATATATGATTTATCCATAAAATCTCCACAACGCATTCCTCCTCCTTTTGTATATGCATGAGCACAAAAGTCATAATGAATGCAATCTTTAGTACAAAGATGTAGTTGTTCCATTATTCTTCCTCCCTCACAAACTTTACCCCATTGATTTCAATAACATCAAACTTATCAATACCATCTTTATCAATGGTAACATTTATCTTACCATCATTTATTGTAATAGATTTTGCATTGACAGTTAAACTATCTCCCTCAGATTGCGAAACATTAGCATAATCTTTATCTACATAATAAAGCCCTCTTGCCGTATTGGCGGCAGTTGGAATATCAACCGTGATATTATTTTCTATTGGGGCTGTCGAAAAATTTGCCTTGATGGGAGATGTTAAGCTAAAAATATGACCGCAAGTAGTACAATATAAATTATCACTTGTACTTGTTGTTATATCAGTTTCATTTCCACAATAAGGGCAAGTCACTACCATGTTTAGCATAATCAATCCTCCACATCAAAATTGGGCAAATATTTACACTCATAAGAATAAATGCTATCTACGCCACCACAGTCCCAATACCCGCAATGAATACAGTAAGTATTGGTAAAATCTTCCTTTGTCATTTTAGGCTTTTCGCTATTCGCGCCTCGAATAATTGACGGTAGTGAAAACAAAATATAAAGCACAATTGCGACCGGAATAATCAAAAATACCATATTATCCCCCCAATCTTCTACCATAACAAGCCGCTGATTTAGCTCGCCTACTATATTCTTTGAGTCGCTTATAGCGGTCTTGCTTATAGCACCAAAAATCAATATCAGCTTTTTTCTCTTTTTTCTTTTGCTCTACTTTGGCTTCATATGTAGCCCGCTCCTGCTTGTACTTTGCACATTCTGCATGACAGCCTACATGACGCTCTGTACATCCATTACAACTAAAATCACTCATCATTATTGCTCCTGTCTTCTGTAATATAATAAGCCTGTATTCTTTGTATTTGCGAATAACTAAATTTACCTATGTGCATTAAGGCTGTTAAATAAGCGTCCATGCGTATTTCTATCTCGGCTACCGTTCTCCAATCTTTAATAATAGCAGCTTTTTCAATATCATGTGAGTATACTTCTAATTGTTCTTTTTGTATTTCGGTAAGTCTGTTTATCAATTCTTCCATCTGCAACGCTCCTTACAACTTGTGTTGTTTACTGTAATCAGTATAGCATATCGTTTTTTATTTGTCAACAACTTTTTCAAAAAATATCTTCAAAATCTAAATTTTCTTTTTGGAGATTTGTAAACTCATACTTTTCAACAATGGCTTGCGGAGTTTTAATGCCTTGCCATTCATTAACGCTTAGCTTACAAATAACTTCTAACTGAAAACTTGGGACAGAAGTGACCGAAGTTATCAATTCATCGGCAGCCTTAAATTTAATAAACTCAACGCCATCGACAATAAACTTAATAGTATTGAGATTTTTACCTAAGATTTGAATATCCTCTTTGCGCAAATTAAACTTGAAATACCATAACGGCTCCGGTACATCTTTGCCCCATAAGATTTTATTACCTTGACACACGGTGCACAGGTTAAGATTAACTTGATTAGGTACTAACTGTCCTGTTACTGGTTCAGCGGGGTGAATATCCAAATCAAGCCCGTCAAACCATTTAATTAGTTTATCATAATTACATTTCTTGATTACAATTCCGCAGGCCGCTTTATGGCCACTACAACTTGCTAATCCTGTCTCGTTTATCTTATCTGCTAAATCAGTAGGACTACGCATAGAACCACTGTAAGAGGTCGAATAACGCTGCCTAAGCACTAAGGCCGGCTTATGATATTCTCCGCATAGTCTGCCCGCAATTAGCCCAGTATATGACGCGTCTGCGTTATCTATGATGGCTACTACTACTTTATGTTCAAAGTCAATATTGTCTTTGATTTCCTCAAGAATAGTTTTTATCCTATCATCTTGTAGTTTCTTAATGGCTTTTAATTCTTTTAGTGCGCCATCAGGCTCAATATCATTACCAACAAGCCCATCAAAAAAAACCATTTTACGGTCTGTGATAGTGCTTCTTGCAAGAGAATTTACCAATGGCGCAATACCAAAAGAAATACCTTCGGGTGTAACACCCCGATAACAATTCTTTTCAAATAGATAACTTATAAATGGATTTGCATTATCTAAATTGGCAAGCCCTTGCTGCATATAGGTTCTGTTTTCTGTGCTGACAAGACTGCACACATCAGTCGCAATAGACACAGCAACTAAATCTTCAAAGCCCGGATATTCAATTCCAAATTTGGTGCAATAAGCCCGAACCCATTTATCCACAACACCTGTTCCACTTAGAGCTGTATTTAAGTCTATTCCAAGGTGATGGTTTACAATTGTCGCGAATGGATTTGATTTTTCTACTTCGTGGTGGTCAAGAATTAGAATTGAAATTCCTGCGCTGGACAGGATTTGACATTCGTCAGTGTCATTCGTTCCGGCATCAGGTACAATTAAAAACTGCACATTTGATTTTACAATTTCTGAAATCAAATCTTTGAGTCCGTGTTGCTTTGAAGTGTGCGTAAACATTCCAATTTCCAAATTAGGATTTACAATTCGTAAAAACTGGTATGTAATTGCGGCTGAACAATAACCGTCAGCGTCACTATCAATTACAATTCCGAATTTGAGATTATCTTGAACAGCCTTTTGTGTCATATCAATGGCATTTTCCATATTCGGATAATCAAATGGGTTATCATAATTTGATTTATCAGCAATTAGATATTGTTTTACATCTTCTATGCCGCAAGCCCTCAAATATTGATTTAGAAAGTCGGGTCTGATTTTGGAAAGTAGAGGTTGAATTTGCATTTTGGATTTCGATTTTCCTTTCTTAATTTTGGATTTTGATTTTTTGAATTAAATTTTCAAATTCAAATTTCGATTTGAATTGTCCAAATGGTATATAAATATCTATATAGATAGTTATATATAACTTTGTTGCTTATTTTAGGATAGGTTTTAAGCATAGCTGTCAATAGGCTTTGAATGCGCTTAGATAAGTAAACAACTCGATTTATGCATTCACATATTCATAGGGCATACATAGATTGACACATTTATAAGTAGGTTTGCTACTGTTTGAGTATAGATATGTGCATAAAAGTTTTCAGAGGGTAGACTTTCCCATGCAGTATTGTATCACAGATTTATAGATTTGTCAAGAGTTAGTTTATAAATTTGTGAATGAATTGATTGATTGGTTGATTTAGTCGCTGTTTACATTATGTACGCATTTATAAACAAAAGCGTGTAGATTGTAAATAATAGTAAACATTGGCGTAGTTATGTAATATATAAGTATGTAGCTAACCATATATAGCCTATATAGGTAGTTATATATCTATATATAACCCTATATGTACATACATATATATGTATATACCCGCGCTGGGAAAATTAAAAAACGCTTAATAACGCGAAAATAAGGGCAAAAAATGATTTTCTTTGATGGTGTTTTTTGCCATCTGAGGATAAAAAAGAAGCCCCAGCCGTATAGGCCGGGACTTCGAACACACTTTACAGGGCAGCAGCTTGCGCTTCCGTGAGGGGCTTGTCATCTACCAGAAAAAAGCTGTGGCCGGTGCTTCGCTCCACTTCTCCAACTTCACGCAGAAAGCGCTTGTATGCGTATGCAATAGAGGAAGTGCGGACAATGGTTTCCCGCCCTTTTTCGGGCTTGCCCTCGTGCGTTAGGCTGCCGGTATAAGTGCCGAAAGTTACAGTATGCTTTTTCATCGTGTCTACCTCCGTTCATAGTATGCCCGTTATTTTAATTTTAAGGGGCATTTTAGGCGTTTTATCGCTTGGGTGGTATGTGTATATGGATTTTTAGAAAACGGCTTTAAGGGGCATTTACGGGGCTTCTATGCCATAGTGGCTCATGAAGTCGGCCATGCGGATAGTAAATTCACCCGGCCAGCCCTGAAAAATGAGCTTGTGGCCCCTGTCCCCGAAGGCAGTTACCCAGTCCCCGCAGATACAAGCAATATGTACCGGGATACCGTGGAAGGTGGCAGCCATGCCATTTGCTGCGGCTTCTCTGAGTTCGGCAGCGGATGCCTTTTTTACGGGCGCGGATGGTGCGGATATTGTATAAAATGCAATTGAAGATGCCATATCAGAATACCTCCCTTATAAAATCATGAAAAGATTGTTTCCCGCCCTCAGCCTTATACAGTGCATATACAAGCACGGCAGCGGCAGGAATACCGATCAAAAAAGCAATAGCAAGTAGAAAAAAGTGTATCATAGTAAAATCCTTTTCTGCCCGTTCTGCCGATAGCGCAGCATATTTTTTATTCAGCTTCTTCCAGTTCATCAAAGAGCGCGGAAAGATCTTCGTTATCTTCGATGGTATCAATATATGCTCTGTTTTCATTCATTGCTTTAATGGCGTATCCGTCCATGTGATCGCTATAATCTTTCCTGTTAGTGCTTTCAAGATTTCCGTAACCGTTAAAGCGGAAGTAAGCCCGGTTAGGATTGAAACTATCATAGTGGCGTTGCCTGTTTTTGTCTTCGTGCCAGTTATCCAAATCGTCACCGAAATATGCCATATTGAGCAAGCGCACAGGGTCGGAAGCATCCACGATGTCGGGCAACATATCCATATCTTCCCAACGGCTATCCCCCAAATAACCGTTATACCCATCAAGTTCTTCAACACAATCGTTGAATACTTCTTCGTTTTCTTTGAAAAACTCGATAATTGCGGCGGTGATTTCTTCGGCGGTGCGGGTTGTGTTTTCTGTTTTCATGATCGTGGCCTCCTTTACAGATAGCAGCCGGTTTCAATATAATATTTCATATCGCCATAACTGCCGAAATCCTCAATATAGTTTTGTTCTGCATCGTACAATTCATAAATTGCAGCATCAAGTCCATTCAATTCATCAGCGCCGATTCTCTTATAGAAGTAAATCCCGTATTCTTTTTTGCATTTTACTTTTTTCATGTTTGTAGCCTCCGTTTATTTTTTGTTGTTTTCTGTAATAGAGTATAGCATATAAAATTTTATTTGTCAAGCATTTTCTGAAAAAATTTTATTTTTATTTTTTGCCCCTTTGATATTATCGCCGGGGCTTTTTTGTTTACTCCTTTTCTTCGCTGTTAGTCAGTAGGTCTATCTGCTCCCATGCGTTGGCCAAGTTTTCAACTTCAAGTATCTTCCGGCCTTTTCCGTCTCGTATAATGTAGCTGTTGTCCCTCCTTTTTCTCTGTATCTTGTATCCCTTGTATTGCATCTTGTGGCCTCCTTTCGTTTAAGTCTGTACTTAGTATAGCATACAGCAACGAGTTTGTCAACACTTTTTTTGAGTTTTTTTGAAAATTTTTTTACCGGGCTTTTTTGTCGGTGGTGTATGGTAGAGTATGGGATATTATATTATATAATTATATGTAGGTGTGTGCAGGTGGAAGCAT
>ERZ808246.68-NODE-68-length-87648-cov-7.456258_pt1 | contig 87648 bp, 77 predicted proteins | sample MGYA00521083_ERZ808246 | MGnify/ENA primary metagenome ERZ808246 (study PRJEB31516, sample SAMN03275577) | gut metagenome | biome: mammalia-associated habitat; material: feces | host: Papio cynocephalus | place: Kenya | collected 2012-07-07 ... | reverse complement strand
CCATGTCTGGGCGGGGTCTCCGAGGCTCGGGGCGTAGCCCCACACCAGGGCCCCCTCGCCTGTGTCGCGCCACCTGTCGTCGAGGGCGTTTCCGGTCGCGGCGTTCACTATGGCGTAGCCGTCCCCGACGGCCGTTATGGACCACTGCTGCTCCGGCGAGCCGTTCGGAGTCGTGAGCGAGAGGCCGCTGCCCGCCATCGCGAGCGCCTTCCCGCCTGTAGCTATAAGCCTGTAGAGCCCTGTGCCAGGGTCGAAGCGGAACTCGAAGCACCCGGCGGCAGACGACATCGTGCAGCCGTTTTCGGATGCCGAGATGCCCATTGATTTGCTAATGGTGCTCATGATTTTGTAGGCACCGTTTGGGATTGGGGCCACAATTGGGTAGTCTACCTCGAAGCCAAACTTCGCTGTCCACTCATAGCTCGATACTGTCGTGACGTTTGAAGTCGCAGCAAGCGCCACGGCGCCGTCGGCTGTGCTCCACTTCCTCTGATTCATCGCATAAGCGACGATCACGTTCTGGATCCCCGAGATGCTGGGCGGGAAGGACTGATTGTCGGCGTCGATGGAGAAGCTCTCCTCCCTGGCGTCCAGATGCTGCTGGATGCGGTCGGCATAGGCGTCGGCCCACTCGTTGGCTTTTCCGTTACGCACGAAGTAGTTGTTGCTGAGGTCGGTCGAGCGGTGGACGTAGCCGTCCTCCTGGTAGTTCTTGGTGTGGTCGCTGTGGGCGATCGCCATGAGCTCGTCGGTCAGGCCGAAGTACAGGTGGCGCTGGTCCAGGCCGCCGTACCAGTTGTCGCTCGTGTCGTCCCAGGTCAGGTCCATCTGGCACCATTTGCCGTCGATCTTCACGGCGTTCCAGGTGTGGCCGTTGCCGGTGATGCGGCCGTTGGCGATGCCTGCTGCGTTGAGCAACTTGGCGTAGATGCGCTGGTAGCTCTCGCAGGTGCCCTGGTGGCGCGTGAGGCCGCTCTCGGCCGAGCACCAGTTGAGGCTGCGGTCGTACTCCAGCTGGTCGAGCGCCCAGTCGTGCAGCCACAGGGCCATGGAATACTCGGAGCCGTCCGTTTGCTGTTTGCACTGCGCGACGGCTCCGTTGACGATCTGCGTGACCGAGGGGCGGGCGGGGTCGTCGACGGTCACCCACACATCGGTCGTTCGCAGGTAGCCGATGCCGTTTTCCGTGTCCAAGAAATAGAAATAGATGTTGTACCCGCCCGAAGCGGTGAGCTCGAAGGTGAAGTCGTACCCATCCGTTCCTATCGTCTTATAGGACGAGGCCCCGGACCACTGGTTGCGCGAGGGGTCGCAGACGCTCTCCTGGCTGCCGTCGGTGTCCCAGTAGGTGGGCACGTCCATGCGCGCCTTGGCCTGGGCGGAGCCGCCGGACTGGGTGACGTGGAAGGTGGTGGCGGTGCCCGCGTGCGCGTCGTTCCACGCCACGGTGAAGGTCACGCCGTTCTGGCTCGCGGTGGCGCTGTGGGCGTAAGTTTGAGATAGTGAAGAAGCGTTTATTTCATTGGGATTTGAAATCTGCTCCGCGCTAGCTTGATCAAAGGGCTCGAAAGCGTAAGCCTGAGTTTTTGTTGATGGCGCAATGGTTGCAATAAACAATGCCGTGGCCAAGGCAGTAACCAGCGGAGTGGTCTTTTTCATGGGTGCTCCCATCGCGCTATAAATTTGCACCGCAACTCTAGGCTCGCTGGTGCTTATGTACACTGGCTTAATTTTATGGGGTATTGGGCTTCTTTGAAAACAGAATCGGTAGACGGCAGAGGAGTTCTTCCCTGTTAAAACATTCTGATGCTAGATTCACCCCCCCCAGAGAAAACGGGATATTTGTAACGTATCGTTCTACGGGGGCTCGGGGTCACCGTAGAGTTCATCTTGGCTCACTGCGAGTAGCCTATTGCTCTAGGGACTTTAACGCTCTGTAGGAACGTCAGGGCACAAGGCTTTAACAAGAAGACTCTTATGCATTTGCAGAACTGAAAGATTGAGCGCATCAATTGGGACCGTTCGCACAGCGCGTGCTGGGGTCTGCTCCCGATGTCATGAATCATTGGTATAAATATCGTCTTGGCACGTTACGGCTTGATGGGAACAACAATGTCTGATCTTAAAAGCTATAAGAGCTTCGTTCCCGTAACGAGTGCCGAAGCAGTTTCAAATACTCAGGTTGGCGTCGTGTTTGCGAATGGAGAAGAGGCTTTGATTGATTTTTCTGATCTAATTGGAAAAGGCCCTTGGAAGCGCTTGGCGAACCCTGTATTTTTCAATCGTGCCCACGCCGCTTTCGACACCATCGTTTGGACCGATGATGTCGATATTGCTCCCGAGGAGGTTTGGGAACGTGCCCATAGGTTGATTCGCGGCCACTCGCCCCAAGCTAAAACGTATTACGCCGAATAGTCGTTGCGTTTACACAGTTCTACTCGCTTGCTGTTACCGATCTCCTTCATACTGATACCTAGCGCTACCAGGTTTTTTCTGGGCGCTTGACCTATTGGCTCCCTGGTTAGATCGGAGCAGCCATGCACGTGTCGTTCTCTTTATCAAAGCACACTATTACAATCGCTGTCTTCTTGGCCTGCCTATGCGTTTTGCTGGGCGGGCCTTCTTTTGCTGCCGCGGCAGACAGCCTCTCGGTCGATGGCGCTACGTATGACGAGCCGGGTGTTAGTGGCTCTGGTTGGGCGTGGACCGATGCAGATCATCTAGAGCTCAATGGCTATAACGGGCAGGCGATCGGCGTTGAGGGCGATATTACGGTAACCCTTACCGGCGAAAACCGCGTGGTCAAGGCGCAGGCGCAGGACGCGGACATCTCAACGTGCGGCATCGAGGTTTGGGGCGCCCTTACGCTCACAGGGACCGGTTCATTGCGCGTCGAGGGCTCTCAGTGCGGTATATACGCTTTTAGCGCTCTGACGCTGGATGGCTGTTCCGTTACGGCTTCGGCGGACGGCGTGGGTATCTACAATTCCTATGTTGCGGGCGTTCGCGGTGCCTCTGTTACTGTTCGTAACGGCGGACATTTGATTGCTACGGCGGCGGCTGGTGTTGCTTGTTCGCGTTCCTATGGCGTGTATACGCCGAGCGGCTCATTTGCCGTTGACGCCTCTTGGGTGAACGCTATAGGAGCCGATACTGGCATTGCTTGCGCAAACGGCTCGCTTACGGCTTCAAAGTTTGTCGAACCTGCGGGAGCGGCCTTTGGCAATACGGCCGTTACGGATGCCGCCGGTGTCGTGGCGCCGCACGTTGTGATCGAGCCCGTTTCGGCTGAGCCTCCAGCAGGGGAGACCGAACCCCGCGATTCCGAACCTTCGACCGATCCCCAGCCCAAACAAGAACCTGATGCCGATCCTATTCCAACTCCTGCCGAGAAGCCGGTGCTAAAACCTGCGGCCGCACCCAAGACCGTAACGAAAACAAAGGTAACCACCGTCACAACTAAGGCAGCTTCTAAGCTCCGTGCCGGTGCAACAACCGACTCGACAACTGCAAAACTTCCAAAAACCGGTGACGCCTCCTGGATTGTTGCATCCTCCACATTTGCCATTCTTGGATCATCATTGCTCAGCTCGGCTGTCGTGATCTCGTTAAAATTTGTGATGTAAAGCAATTTCTTTTTTTTCGGCCATGTAAGCCCAGTTTTCCGCACTATGGATAATTAACTATACTCATACCATTAAGAAAGGAGAGAACCATGCTGTGGAGTTATGTCCAACTTGATGACGGGACGCAGTTTGCTTACTCGGAGACAAGAGATGACGGCACCGTTCGCATTGCAGTTGAGCGACCGATCGAGTTAGGCTTCGACCATGCGGAATGTTATCTTCCGACCATTAAATGGTTCAATATTGAAGGCTTTTCAGAAAGCGATCTTCAATTTCTGACAGATTTCGTTCGATCGAATGCTCCCTTTATTTTCGAGCTTGCTGAGCGTCAAAAAAACGGCGCGGCGGTGGCCTGATGCCTAGAATTCTCGTTTATGGTCAGTATGTCCTGTTCTTTTGGATCGCTGAGAATGGAGAACCTGTTCACGTTCATGTTGGGGTGAAACGTGCTTCGGCAAATTCAACCAAGTTCTGGCTTACAAAAGCCGGCGGTTGCAAACTCGCTAATAATAACAGTCAAATTTCAGCCAAAGACCTGCGAGATCTTGCAAAGTTGATCACCATGAACCATCATTTTATTTGTGATAAGTGGCAAGATTCTTTTGGTGCGGATTCATTGACTTTTTATTGCTAATCTACATCAAGTTTTTTTGGGTTGCATTTCTTATCACTGCCAACCCTGCTTCTTCGTCGGCTGAAAAGCTAGTTGTAAAACCTGTGTCATTACTTGGGTTCGCTTCCTTGTTGCTATCAAAGAGGTAGGCCAAATAGTCGCCTTATGTATTCTTGATATATCTACAGTTCAAACCCTATGACTTCCCAATTTACATAAGCAAGACTTCCCGATTTGCATAGGTGTGAGTTCCCGAATATCATAAGTTTGACTTCCATATTTGCATAAATCTATGAAGGGCCAAGTCTTATGATTCCGCGCAATATCGCTCATATCCTCAAGCAATATTCAGAGTGGTTTCCGGTTGTATCGGTGACGGGTCCTAGACAAAGTGGTAAATCGACGCTTGTCCAAGAGATTTTTAGCAACTACGACTATGTCAATCTCGAGCTTCCGGGAGAACGCGCTGCTGCAAATAACGATCCTCTTGGGTATATTCGGTCGCATCCGGCGCCGCTTATCATAGATGAGGCTCAGCTGGCTCCCGAGCTGTTTAACGTCATTCAGGTTGAATCTGATAGGGTGGGGACTCCAGGGCAATACATCCTGTCCGGTTCACAGAACTTTATCCTTAAACGGCAGATATCCCAGTCTTTAGCGGGGCGTGTGGGCATGCTTACGCTGTTGCCCCTTTCTTACCAAGAGCTTTGCGTGGATCGTGACGAAATATCTTTCGATGATTTTCTCCATCGTGGCGGCTACCCACGACTCTATAACGTTCAGATTCCAGAGGACGTGTACTATTCGAACTATGTCACCACGTATCTTGATCGTGATGTGTCCGGACTCATTAACGCGTCGAGCTTGTCTCAGTTCAATTTGTTTTTGCGTATCGCCGCTGGTAACATTGGACAGCTGGTTAATATTACCTCAATGGCTTCGGATGTGGGCGTGAGTGTTAAGACGCTGCGCGCATGGCTATCTATTCTCGAGCAGTCTTATATCATTTTTCCGTTGCAACCTTATTTCTCTAATTCGCGAAAGCGGATGGTAAAGACTCCCAAGATTTATTTCTTTGATACGGGACTTCTTTGTTATCTGCTTTCGAGCAAATCCGTCTTGGAGATGGAGCGTTCTGGCACTCTGGGACCTGTGTTTGAGAATGCTGTAATTTCGGAGCGGTATAAAAGCTACTTGAATTTGGGCAAGTCTCCGGAACTCTATTTCTATCGTGACTCAAATGGCTGTGAAGTCGATCTTGTTGATATGACTGATGCGACGAAACCGTTATTGTATGAGATCAAGTCCGCTCGGACATATCGAAATAGTTTTATGCGCCACCTTGATTCGGTCGGAAAGTTCCTTGAAGTTGATCCGGAAAGACGTGCGGTTGTTATGCGATACGATCACACGACCGAGGTCAACGGGTCAAAGATCTGGAATGTTGAGGACTGGCTTCGGGCAGATAATCGGCTTCCATATAACGGATAGCAATATGGAAGATACGTCGTTTTCTTTTTATTCTCAGAATATTTGGATTTAAGGATGAGTGTAAAAATGTATGTGCATTAATATATATATGTACGTACAGATATAGTTTGGAGCTCGGAATGACTACTGCAACTTTGACTATACGTATCGATAATGACCTTAAGCGTGAAGCTTCTGAGGTAGCTGATTATTACGGGCTTGATCTGTCCTCTGTGACGCGTGCCTTTTACAAGCAAATGGTGAATACTCGGCGTATTCCGCTTACCTTTGCACCGGAGGAGCCCAATACTGAAAGCCTGGAAGCAATCAATGAGGGTGATGTCTTTTTGGCTTCTGGTAAGAAGGGGCGTTTTACCAGCGGAGCTGATCTTATCGCAGAGGCTATGTCCTGATGGGCAGACTTACTGCAGAATTCTCAACTGCATTTTCGCGTGACCTCAAGAAGAAATCTAAACGACGTAAATGGGATTTGGCAGAACTCCAGAACCTTATTGATTTAGTACTTGAAAACACCACCGAGTCAATGGAAATTCTTAAACGTCGCCACAATATGCACCGACTAAGCGGCACTTGGGCCGGGAGAAGCGAGTGCCATGTCGCTAATTCAGGCGACTGGTTGGTGATATGGTCCTCTAACGATAGGGTTGCGTTCTTTGAACGTACCGGTAGCCATGACGAACTGTTTAAGTAGATTGTTTCTCGACGCTTTCACCTGCTGAATTAGTCTATAAATATCCCCGCCCTGCTCTCATGTGTGACTGATGGTGGGGCGGGGATATTTTGTTTGCTTGAGTGGCGTTTACCTAGTTGTTGTGCGGGCAGTTTTCGCAGCAGTGGTGCTCGGTGGGGGCGCTGGTAGTTGCCGCCTCGCTGCCGCCACTCGTGGCGCTGGTGCTGGAGCCGCCGGAGCGTTGATCGGTGTTATAGAAGCCGCTGCCCTCGAACTTGATGCTGCTGGCGTTGAACACCTTGGCGGCCGGCTTGCCGCACGCGGGGCAGATAACCTCGGGGGTCTCGGACATGGGATGCTCGACCTCGAACACGTTGCCGCAGCTCGAGCACTTGTAATCGTAACGCGCCATGACGTACTTCCTTTGCAACACAAAGCGGGCGACACGTGCTAGACGTATCGCCCGCCACATTCAAACAGTGGTTACTGTACCCTATATCGGCCGTTTAATCACGCTTGTGCGGCGAATCTATGGGTATCACGCAGCAGCTTTGCGGTGCGCTCCTCGGCAGCTGCCACGTCTGTCTCGTCGGCCTGCCAGGTCCAGTTGCCTGTGGCCACACCCGGCACGTTCATGCGGGCCTTGTCGCCGAGCCTCAGCACGTCCTGCAGCGGCATCATCACAAGAGGTGCATCGCTGGCAAGCGCATCGGCGATCAGCTTGTTGGCCACCTCGCGCGCGGCGTCCTCGTCGCCGTCAGCAAAACTGCGTGTGCACCAGCCGACAAGTGTCGAGGTGTCGTGCGTCGAGGTGTAGAGGATCTTGCCCGGCGTGGGCTTGATACCCGCACGCACGTCATAGTCACTGAACTCCAGTACGTCCATACCCGGGAAGCCGCAGGTCGAGGCCATGGCGCGCACGCCAGGTGTTAGATAGCCCAGATCCTCGGCGATAAAGTTGAGCGGACCCAGCTCGTCATAGGCGCACTGGAACAGGTCTTTGCCCGGTCCCGCCAGCCAGCGGCCGTCGGCACACTGTTTGCCGGCGGGGATGCTAAAGTAGCTGTGGAAACCCAAGAAGTGGTCCAGGCGCACGCGGTCATAGAGCGCAAAGGCACGACGCAGGCGGTCCATCCACCAGCGATAACCGTTCTTTTTCATGTGGTCCCAGCGGAAGGTGGGATTGCCCCACACCTGACCCTCGGGCGCAAAGTTGTCGGGTGGCGCACCCGAGATCTCGATCGCCTTGCCCGTGTCGGACAGCCAGAAGTTTTCGGGCTCGCTCCAAGCGTCTGCCGAGTCGTCGCTCACGTACATGGGAATGTCGCCGATGACCTCGATGCCCTTCTTGTGGGCATAGTTCATGAGCTCGCACCAGGCAAGGTCAAAGCGATACTGCATGTACGCCTGCAGCTCAGCCTCGTCGCGGAACCGCGCATCGACGATGATTTTCTCGCTGTAACATGCGACCTCGGCCGGCCACTCGTGGCGCGACTGCCCCTCGTAGTACTTCTTGACGGCCATGTAGGCGCAGTATTTCTCGAGCCAGTCGGCGTTGCGGTGCTTGAAGGCGGTATAGAGCGGATCGGCGTCCTCGCCGCCACGGGTCTTCCAGGCGCGATAGTCGGCTTTGAGCTCGTCGTGGCTCTGGGGCAGCAGGTCGATGTTGCCGGCAAAGGCGGAGGGGCCCGCGTAGGGGCTGCGGAAGAAGTCCGTGGGGTTGACCGGTAGCACCTGCCAGTAACGCATGCCCATGGCAGCGATGTGTTCGATAAAGCGACGCGTGTCGGCACCTATCGTGCCGGGCTTGCCGTCGTCGGTGGGCACCGAGGTGATGTGGCACACCACGCCCGCGCCGTGCTCAAGTGGCTCCTGCAGACGGCGCTCGGCATGGTGATAGATGATCGACGAGCCGAGCGGCCACAGATGCACGCTCACCTTGCCGTCCTTGATGGTGTGCTCGACACCTGAGATCACATCGCTCGCGCACTCGGCAAGTGCGGGGATCTCGACGGTATGCACGTTGGACAGGCTGCGGTTGATGATAACGGTTGCGGCCTCACCGTTCTTGCCGGTGCGGGTGTAGGCCAGCACGTCCTCGTTGAGGGCGCGGGCATGAATATCGCCGTCGACCAGGAAGGGGAGGGCGCGGCGCAGCGCGGCGGCGTTCTTGACGATGGCGAGCATGTCCAAATCGCGCGGCTGGTCGGGTGTGGGCAGGGTGCGGCGGTTGCCCGGGTCGGTGAGTCCCTCAAGGCCAAACTCGTCGCCGTAATAGACCGAGGGCACGCCGGGGAAGGTCATCTGCATGAGCGTGGCAAGCCAAAAACGGCTCTTGGCCAGACCCATGGCGTTGTCGTCGAGGCGCCAGCGGCTGCGCTCCGACTCGGGAAGCTGCGACTCGTCGGGGCCGCCGCCGAGCACGCTGATGATGCGCGGGCGGTCGTGGCTCGATAGCAGGTTGAGTGCACACGCAAGGGCCTCGGGCGGGTAGTTCTCGTGCAGCGTCTCGATATCCTCGGCCGCGTCATAGGCGGTCTTGTGGCCCATCAAAAAGCCGATCACCATGTCGCGGAAGGGGTAGTCCATGGCCGAGTCGAGCTCGGATCCCTGCAGGTAGCGGCGCAGCTGACCATAGCTGATCTTGTTGGAGGCGTCTTCCCACACCTCGCCCAGCAAAAGGCCGTCGGGTTTCTCGGCGAGCACGGCCTTTTTGATCTTTTCCAGGAAGCCGTCGGTGAGCTCGTCGGCAACATCCAGGCGCCAGCCGTGGGCGCCGGCGCGCAGCCATTTGCGGATCACGCCGTCTTTGCCCAAAAGCTTCTCTTGCACCAGCTCGGAATGCTCGTTAAGGGCGGGCATGTTGTCGATGCCCCACCAGCAGTCATAGGTGCCGTCTTCATGGAAGGTAAAGGCGTCGCGCCAGGGGGAGTCCTCGCTTTGCCAGGCGCCCACGCCGGGATAGTTGCCGTAACGGTTGAAGTAGACCGAGTCATCGCCGGTGTGGTTAAACACGCCGTCCAGGATGATCGAGATGCCCAGCTTGTCGGCTGCGGCGCAAAGGTCTTTAAAATCCTGCTCGGTGCCCAGGATAGGATCGATTTTGGTGTAGTCGGCCGTGTCGTAGCGGTGGTTGCTCGCCGCCTCAAAGATCGGGTTGAGATAGATGGCGGTAAAACCCATCTCGGCGATGCGGGGCAGATCCTGCTCGATGCCCTTGAGGGAGCCGCCGTAGAAGTCCCAGGTCTTGATGGCGCCGTTGGGCTCGCGCTCGTAGGCGGGCGGCTCGGCCCAGTCCTCGATCATGCGGCGCTGAATGCCGTGGCGCGGTTTATCGATCTGCGGTTTGGTGCGCTCGCGCCAGTGCTCGTCGCGCGCGTAGCGGTCGGGGAAGATCTGGTAGACCATGCCCTGTTCGTACCAGCTGGGGCGGGTCTGGCGGTGCTGGTAGACGGTGATCTGGAACGAGGGCACCTCGACGTAGTCATACAGCACGCCCTCGCCGCCGGTGCGGCCTTGCGGAGCGCCCAGGCGGCGCTCGGGCTGGCCTTCGATCTGCAAAACAAAGCTGTACCAGATGATCGAGGGTTCGGAGGCCTTGAGCTGCACGCTAAAGATGCCGTCGCCTTCGTGCTCCATGGGCGTGAGCGTCTCGCCGATACCGTCGACCCACGTGCGCAGCATGATCGTGGCCGCCGTGGGGTCGGCGTCCTCGAGGATGACCGAGAGGTCGACCGTGGTGCCGGCGGTCACGGCGCCAAAGGGCTCGCGGAACTGCGGCAGGCGGCTGTTGTGAATAAGTCTCATAGGGGTTTCCAGTTCTATATATGGTTACACCGAGTGGTTGCACACCGTTGTCAAGTATATCCGTTCGTGGACAAATGCCCACAATCTGGTGCGGTTCTTCGGTGAGCGGGGCGTCCGTGTCCGCCAAAAAGAGAGGCCAAGGCGGGGAGCCTCGGCCTCAAGGGACGGTCTTGGGTGCTTAGTGGCGCTTGCGGGTGCTCGACGTCTTGCGGACGGATGCGACCGTCGCTTTGGTCTTTGCCGCAGGCGCGGAAGCGGGCTTGGCTGCGGGCTTTGCCTCGGCCTTGGGTGCCGGCTTTGTCGCCGTGGTCTTGGTGGCTGCTGGCTTGGTCGCGGGCTTCTTGGCCTCGGGCTCAGCCGGCTTGGCTTCTGCCTTGGTTGTCGTCTTTGCTGCAGGCTTTTCGGCTGCAGCGGGCGCGGCCTTTTCTGCCGACACGCTTTCGGCCTTGGCAGGCGCCTTCTTGGCTGCCGACTTTGCGGCGGCCTTGGTGGCCGTAGTCTTGGTGGTCGTTGCCTTCTTGGTGGTGCTGACCGCCTTCTTGGTCGTAGCCGTGGTCTTTTTGGCTGCGGTCTTGGTCGCGGTCTTGACTGCCGGTTTGACCTCGGCCTCTACCTTGGGGGCATCTTCGGTCTTTACCTCAGCCGCTGTAGCCTTCTTTGCTGTCGTGTCCTTTTTGGCCGTGGTAGTCATGGCCGCGCTCTTGGTAGCGGATGCCTTAGCCGTCGTGCTCTTTGCCGTGGTAGTCGACTTCGCAGCCGTAGCGGCCGGCTTCTTAGCGGTCGTCTTCTTGGCAGTAGTGGTGCGCTTGCGTGCGGGTGCCTTCTTAGCCGATGCCGGCTTTTCTTCGGCGACCTTTTCAGTCTCAACCATAGCTTCGGGCTCCACAGCAGACGCCGGTCGATCGATCTCGGGATGCATATAGAAGTACAGGTCCAGATACTTATCGGCCGAGCGGGTCCAGCTAAAGTCCTGCTCCATGGCGTTGGTGACCAGCTTGTTGAACTCCTTGCGGTCATCCCAGAACAGGCGTGCCGCGCGGAACACGGTGTCGCCCATCTCGTCGCCATTGAAGTTGGCAAAGCTGAAGCCCGTGCCCTCGCCGGTAAACTGGTTGTAGGGGACAACGGTGTCCTTGAGGCCGCCGGTCTCGCGCACGATGGGCAGGGTGCCGTAGCGCATGGCGATGATCTGCGACAGGCCGCAGGGCTCGAACAGCGACGGCATCAAGAACAGGTCGGCACCGGCATACATGCGCTGCGAGAGCGCGGGATCGAACTCGATGCGGGCCGCCATGGTTCCGGGGTATTTGCCCTCAAAGTAGCGTAGGCTGTCCTCGTAATCGCGGTCGCCGGTGCCCAGCACGGCCACTTGCACACCGCCGGACAGAATGCGATCGAGCGCGTACATCACCAGGTCCAGGCCCTTTTGGCGCGTCAGGCGCGTGACCATCACCATGAGCGGGCGGTCGTCGCGCACCTCGAGCCCCAGCTCTTCCTGCAGCTTGGCCTTGCACACGGCCTTGCCGGAGCGGTCGGCGACGGTGAAGTTGGCCGCGATGCGCTTGTCGGTCGCCGGGTCGAAGGCCGCCACGTCGATGCCGTTGAGAATGCCCTGCAGCGCATAGGAGCGCTCGCGCAGCACGCCGTCCAGACCCTCGCCGAACTCGGGCGTCTGGATCTCGCCGGCATAAGTGGGGCTCACCGTGGTGATGGCGTCGGCATAGTGCAGCGCGCCCAGCATGTAGTTGATCGAGGTGGCGTCGCAGCGCAGCTGCGTGGCAGCCGCGGGAATGTGTGCCAGACCCAGGATGTCCTCCATGATGGTGTCTGAGAACTGTCCCTGAAAGGCCACGTTGTGGATCGAGAATACAGTCTTGACGCGCTCGTAGAGCGGCAGGCCCTGGTAGAACTCGCGCAAAAACACCGGGGCAAGCGCCGTCTGCCAGTCGTTGCAGTGCAGGATGTCGCACTCAAAACCCTCGGGCAGGTGCTGCAGGCTCTCGGTGATGGCCTTCGAGAAGAACGCGAAGCGCTCGCCGTCGTCAAAGAAGCCATAAGGATAGTCGCGCGCAAAATAGCGCTCGTTGTCGATAAAGATATAGGTGACGCCGTCGTGCTCGAGCTTCTCAAGACCGCAGTACTCGTTGCGCCAGCCCAAGCTCACATAGAAATCGGCGATGTGGGTCATCTGCTGTTTGTACTCGTCCTTGATGGTGGCGTACTTGGGCACCATCACGATGCACTCGGCGCCGGCACGCGTCAGGGCCGCCGGCAGCGAGCCCGCCACGTCACCCAGACCGCCCGTCTTGACAAACGGTGCGCATTCGGCCGAGGCAAACACGATTTGCATCTTTTTGTTGGCTTGTGCCATATCGTTCTCGTTTTCTCTTGATTCGAGAATCGCCGCCAAGCGCGGTGCCGGGCGGCGATTCTCGATGCTTCAGTTCATCCGGTGGGTGAGGTTACACGTGTGCGCTAGCGGACGATCGTCGTCTCGCTGGTGATCGGCGCCTTGCCCATGACCAGAATGTTTTCGGGCGTGCCGCGCAGCTCGGTGTTGTTGGGCACCACGTTGTTTTTATCGAGGATGGCGTTCTCGACGCGAGCGCCCGACTTGATGACGCAGGACTGGTTGATGATGGAGTTGGTGATCGATGCACCCTCCTCAACGACCACGCCGCGCGACAGGATGGAGTTGCGCACCGTGCCCTTGATGATGCAGCCGGCCGAGATGATCGAGTTGCAGGCGTGGCTGCCGGTGGCGTAGCGCGAGGGCGGAACGTCGTGGGCCTTGGTGAGGATGGGGCGCTCGGGCTGGAACAGCTGGTCGGCGAGCTCGGGGTTGAGCAGGTCCATGCTGCGGCGATACAGCGAGCTCTCGCTAAAGACGCCCACGACCAGGCCCTTGTACTCATAGCTGCACACGTCGATATGGCCAAAGTCGCCCTGGATGGCCTCGAACAGGTCGAGGTAGTCGGCAGCCTCGTAGTGGTCGATGATCTCGAGCAGCGTCTCGCGGTTGATGATGGCGCAGTCCATGGACGCGTTGTCGCCGTAGACCACGCCGGCGGACACGGCCTTGACGCGGCCGGCGTCGCCGATCTCGAGCTTGGTGATATCGTTGATGGAACGCGGTGCCTTGCAGTAGACCATGGTGATTTGGGCGCCGGAGTTCTCATGCGCCTCGATGATCTTGTTCAGATCGAGGTTGAACATGATGTTGGTGCCCATGAGCACCACATAGGGCTTGTCCGAGCGCTGGAACAGGCTCTTGTTGGAGATGATGTCGCGCAGCAAAAAGCGCATGCCGCCCTTGGTGGTGCCGTAGGCGTTGCCGGGCACCATGAACAGGCCGCCCTTCTTGCGGTCGAGGCCCCAGTCCTTGCCCGAGCCCACGTGGTCGATGAGCGAGCGGTAGTTGCCCGGCATGACCACACCGACGGTCTTGATGCCGGCGTTCATCATGTTGGACAGCGGAAAGTCGATCAGACGGTAGCGGCCCATAAACGGCACGGACGCGACGGGGCGGTCCTTGAGCAGCACGCTGGGGTTGCTAGAAGAATAGTTGGCGGTGATGTAGCCGATGGCTTTGCGGTTGATCATCGGATCATTCCCCCTTCCCGATAACGACGTCGTTGCCGACGACGGCCGTATCCTTGGTGGTATCGACGGAGCCGAGCTTTACGCCCTCCTCGACGGTTGAGTTCTCGCCCAAGATGGCACGGCAGATGTGCGCACCGCTCTTGACATGCGCTCCGGGCAGTAGCACCGAATCCTCGACCACGGCGCGCTCCTCGATGATGACATCGGTCGACAGGATGGAGTGGCGCGCAGTGCCGTAGATCTTGCAGCCGTTGGAGACCAGGCAGTCGTCCAGGCGGCCGTCGGGTCCGATATAGTGCGGCGGGCGCGTGGTGATGTTGGACATGATGGGGAAGTTCTTGTCAAACAGGTCGAACTCAGGATTGGGTCCCAGCAGGTCCATCGAGGTCTCATGGAAGCTCGCGATGGTGCCCACGTCTTTCCAGAAGCCGTGGAACTCATAGCTGTAAAGGCGCTTGCCCTCGCCGAGCAGCTTGGGGATGATGTCCTTGCCAAAGTCGTGGCTCGAGCGCTGGTCGAGCGCGTCCTCCTCGAGCGCCTTGATCAGCACGTCGGCCGAGAAGATGTAGATGCCCATGGACGCGAGGTTCGAATCGGGCTTCTCGGGCTTCTCGGTGAACTTGGTGATGCGGCCGTCCTCGGGGTCGGTGGTCAGGATGCCAAAACGGCTGGCCTCCTCCCAGGGCACGGGCATGACCGAGACGGTGAGATCGGCGTTGTTGTCGATGTGCGTCTTGAGCATCTTGCGGTAGTCCATGCGATACAGGTGGTCGCCGGAGAGAATCAGGACGTACTCGGGGTCGTTGGCCTTGATGTAGTCGAGGTTCTGCGTGATGGCGTCTGCCGTGCCGGCGTACCAGGCGCCGCCGGTCTGGGTTTCGTAGGGCGGCAGAATCGACACGCCGCCGTCGCGGCTGTCAAGATCCCAAGCCTCGCCCGAGCCCACGTAGGCATGCAACAGGTAGGGGCGATACTGGGTGAGCACGCCCACGGTGTCGATGCCCGAGTTGGAGCAGTTGGACAGCGAGAAGTCGATAATGCGGAACTTGCCGCCAAAACTCACCGCCGGCTTGGCGATCTTTTGGGTGAGCGCCCCCAATCGGCTACCCTGTCCTCCTGCGAGGAGCATCGCAATGCATTCTTTCTTGCTCATCGATTTCTCCTTTTTCCATCGATGTTGGTATCCCTATGGCGGACGGCGCCGCTATGGACGCGCCGTCCGCCGTTGATGCCGTGTGACCGTGGGGCCACGTGCCGTGTGCGGATCTAGGCGTGCCAGATCTCGTCGCGGTACTCGCGAATGGTGCGGTCGCTCGAGAACCAGCCCGAAGAGGCGGTGTTGAGCAGCGCGCGGCGGTTCCAGGACTCGCGGTCGCTGTAGCTGTTGGTGAGCTTCTCCCAGGCATCCACGTAGCTGCGGAAGTCAGCCATCACCAGGTCGGGGTCGTTGTTGTTCATGAGCTCGTTGTAGATGCTCTCGAAATTGCCCGAAAGCCCGGCGAAGGTGTTGTCCTTGAGCTCGTCCATCACGCGGCCCAGACGCTCGCGGTCGCCGTTGAGCGTGTCCCAGGCAAAGTAGCTGTTGGAAGCCCAGAGCTGCTCGACCTCGGGAGCGGTCAGGCCAAAGATGGCCTCGTTCTCCCGGCCGGCCAGATCGGCGATCTCGATGTTGGCGCCGTCGAGGGTGCCCAGCGTGATGGCGCCGTTCATCATGAGCTTCATGTTCGAGGTGCCGCTCGCCTCCTTGCCGGCGGTCGAGATCTGCTCCGAGATCTCGGCGGCGGGATAGATGAGCTGGGCGTTGCTCACGCGGAAGTTGGGGATGAAGCAGACCTTCATGATCTCGTTGACGCGCGGATCGTTGTTGACGACCTCGGCCACCGAGTTGATCAGGCGGATCGTCTCCTTGGCAAAGGTGTAGCTCGAGGCGGCCTTACCCGAGAAGATGAACGTCGTGGGCTGCACGCGGAAGTTGGGGTCGGCGATGCGGCGGTTGTAGATGTCCATGACCTTCATGATGTTCATGAGCTGGCGCTTGTAGGCATGGAAGCGCTTGACCTGGACATCGAAGACGGTGTTGGGGTCGATCACCAGACCGGTCTCGGCCTTGACGTAGGCGGCCAGACGCTCCTTGTTGGCGCGCTTGGACGCACCGACCTTCTCGAGGAACTCCTTGTCGTCCGCAAAGTCCTTGAGCTTCTCGAGCTCAAAGGCGTCCTTGAGCCAACCGTCGCCGATGGCCTCGGTCACGAGCTTGGCATAGGTGGGGTTGGACTCGGCAAAGAAGCGGCGGTGCGAGATGCCGTTGGTCTTGTTGTTGAACTTCTGGGGCTGCAGGGCGGCGAAGTCCTTGAGCACGATGTTCTTGATGATGTCGGAGTGGATCTTGGCCACGCCGTTGACCGAATGGCTGCAGATCACAGACAGGTTGGCCATGCGGATCTCGCCGTCCCACAGGATGGCGGTCTGACGCAGGCGCTCCTGCCAGCCTTCCTGCGTGGTGTCGAACGACTCGTGCCAGCGGCGGCTGATCTCGTCGATGATCTGGTACACGCGGGGGAGTAGCTTGGAGAACGTGCCGATGGGCCACTTCTCGAGCGCCTCGGGCAGGATGGTGTGGTTGGTGTAGGACACCGTGTTGGTCACGATCTCCCACGCGTCGTCCCACTCGAGCTTCTTCTCGTCGATGAGCACGCGCATGAGCTCGGGGCCGCACATGGCGGGGTGCGTGTCGTTGGTGTGGATGGCCACAAACTGCGGGAGCAGCTTCCAGTTGTCGCCATGCTCCTTCTCAAAGGTGTCGAGCAGGCTTGCAATGCCGGCCGAAACAAACAGGTACTCCTGCTTCAGGCGCAGCAGACGGCCGTGCTCGCCGGCGTCGTTGGGGTAGAGGATGGCGCTGATGGCCTCGGCCTCGGCGCGCTCGGCGTCGGCCAGGGCATAGTCGCCGCGGTTGAAGGCCTCGAGGTCAAAGTGCTCCTCGACCGGCTCGGCGCTCCACACGCGCAGCTTGTTGACGGTCTCGCCGCCAAAGCCCACGACGGGGATGTCGTAGGGCACGGCAAGAACGTCCTTGGTGTCGACGGTGCGGTAGAACGTGCGACCGTTCTCCTCGTAGCCCTCGACATGACCGCCAAATCCGATCTTGACGGCCTTGTCCTGACGACGGACCTCCCAGGGGTAGCCGTGGGTCAGCCACTCGTCAGTGGCCTCGACCTGGCTGCCGTTGACAATCTCCTGCTTAAAGAGGCCGTAGCGATAGCGCATGCCGTTGCCGTAACCGGCGATGCCCTCGGCTGCCATGGAGTCGAGGAAGCAGGCGGCAAGACGGCCCAGACCGCCGTTGCCGAGTGCCGGATCGGGCTCCTGGTTCTCGATGGTCTCAAGGCTGAAGCCCATGTCGTCCAGGGCCTCGGCAACCATATCGCGCACGCCGAAGTTGAGCAGGTAGTTATCGAGCAGACGGCCGATCAAAAACTCGATCGAGAAGTAGTACACGCGTTTCTTGCCTTGCTCGGCGGCACGCGCATCGCTCTTGGTGGCCACGGTGCGCGATTTCTCGGCGACGAGCTTGGCAAGCGCGTTGAAGCGGTCTAGGTCGCTGGCGTCCTCGACGCTCTTGCCCGAGATGCTCATGACCTGCGAGCGGTAGAGCTCGATGAACTCCTGCTTGGTTTCAAAAATCTTATTCATACGTTCCTTCCCCCGGGGGTCTCCCGGAACGGTTATGACTTGTATCCTACGCCCGGCACGGGGCCCGGCGGGTAAATTTCATCAAGGTTTACCGAGCGTTTTTAGTTGCTTTGCCAGCGGCTTTTTTGGTTGCCGCAGCCTGAGCCTTGGTCGCAACCGGCTTTTTTGCCACGGCCTTTGAGGCTGCTTTTTTGGCGATCGACTTCTTGGGCTTAGCGGTTTTAGCGGCTCGTGCGGGTTTGGGCTTGATCGTCTTGGCTGCAGGTTGCGTTGTCGCCTTGGACTCTTCGGTCTCTTTGGGCTTATAGGAGCTCGGTCCCACACGTTTGAGCACCACGCCGGCAAGACCGGGAACGGCGATCTCGATGGAATCCATCTGTCCGTTCCACGGATACGGCTCGCTCGAAACCAGCTGCGGTGCCTTGGCCGCAAAGCCGCTGCCGCCGTATGCCGGCTCGTCGGAGTTGAAGATGATCTTCCAGTCTCCCTCGCGCGGCACGCCGATGCGATAGGTCTCGTAACTGGCCGGATCGAAGTTGATCAGGATTACCAGGTCGTCGTCGACGTTCTCGCCCTGACGGACAAACGACACGATCGACTGCTTGGAGTTATCGGCGTCGATCCAGGTGAACCCGTCGTCGGTGTAGCTGCGCTCGTAGAGGGCGGGCTCGGCGGTGTACAGGTGGTTAAGAGCGCGGATGAACGCCTGGTGATGGGCGTGCGTCTCGTACTGCTCGGTCAAGAACCACTGGATCGACTCGTAGTAGCGCCATTCGATGAACTGGGCGATCTCGTTGCCCATGAAGTTGAGCTTGGCGCCGGGATGGGTCATCTGATAGAACGCAAGGGTGCGCAAGCCGGCAAACTGGCGCCACCAGTCGCCCGGCATGCGGCCGATGAGCGAGCACTTGCCGTGCACGACCTCGTCATGCGAAAGCGGACAGATGAAGTTCTCGGTAAAGGCATACATGATGGAGAACGTGAGCATGCCATGGTTGCCGGGGCGCCACGGAAAATCAGTCTGCATATAGTGCAGGGTGTCGTTCATCCAGCCCATGTCCCACTTGTAGTGGAAGCCCAGGCCGCCGTCTTGCGGCGGATAGGTCACGAGCGGCCATGCGGTCGACTCCTCGGCCATCATCATGACGTCGGGATGGCTATGCTCGACAGCGCAGTTTACCTGACGGATGAACGCGCTGGCGTCCAGATCTTCCTCGGTGCCGTATTTGTTGAACTTCTTCTGCGACGGATCGTCGATGCCAAAGTTGAGGTAGAGCATGCTCGACACGCCATCCATGCGAATGCCGTCGGCATGGAACTTCTCGAGCCAGAACAAAACGTTGGACACCAAGAAGCTGCGAACCTCGCCGCGTGCGTAGTCAAACTTGTGCGTGCCCCAGTTGGGATGGATCTCGTGCTCGTAGAGCATGTGGCCGTTAAACGTGGCAAGGCCGTGGGCATCGGCGCAAAAGCCGCCGGGTACCCAGTCCAAGATCACGCCGATGCCCGCCTCGTGGCAGGCATCCACAAAGTGCATGAACTGCTGCGGATCGCCGTAGCGCGAGGTTGCGGCATAGTAACCGGTGGTTTGATATCCCCAGGAGCCGTCAAAGGGGTGCTCCATGACGGGCAGTACCTCGATATGCGTATAGCCCATGTCGCGCACATAGTTCACGAGTTCGACGGAAAGGTCGTCGTAGCTGTAATAGGTGCCGCGTTGAGCGGGGAAGGGGTCCATGGGCCCGGGATAGTTGCCAAACTCATCGGGATCCCCCTGAGGCTCGTCGCCATGGCGGCGCCACGAGCCCAGATGCACCTCATAGATGTTAAGGGGTTCATGCATATGGTTGTGACCGGCGCGGCGCTTGAGCCACGAGGCATCGTTCCACCGGTAGCCCTCGATGTCCCACAAAACCGAAGCGGTTCCCGGAGGGCACTCGGCTTTGAAGGCATAGGGATCTGCCTTGTAGAGAAGTTCGCCCTCGGCGGTCTCGATCACATATTTATACAGTTGACCCTGCTGGGCACCGGGAACAAAACCGAGCCACATGCCCGATGTTCCGTGCTGTTCAAGTGGGTTTGCCTGCTCGTTCCAGTCGTTGAACTCGCCGATCACGGCAACGCTCTTGACCTCGGGGGCCCAAACGCAAAAACGCCAGCCGCGCGTGCGCGACTGCGTATCGGGGTGGGCACCCATCTTTTCCCAGCTACGCTCCCAGCTGCCAAGGCCAAAGAGGTAGATATCGTCTTCGGAGAGCTGAGGTGCGTGCGGTGCCGGCGTGCGTGCGGCGGTCTTCTTGACGGACGTCTTTTGCTCTTTTGTATCGCTCACGATCCATCCCATCATCCAACGGCAGCGGTGCCTTGTTTTTTTCTTATGTTCGAGGCCCAGTGCTACGCGAATCGGGGACGGTGTGAGTTCATATGATTCGTTCCACGTCACGTAATCGGTGGAACCTTCGACAGCATTTAAGATAACACCTGTCGCTTACCTTGCCGTCACAAACCCATCACGAACGCTCCATTATTCGGTAAGTGTCGAGTTTGAACCCTTCGCAGAATAGATTGATAAAATGCTTGACAGAGTTTTATCAATCGGTCTGCCCAGATGCTGCGAGTTTTTTGGTAAAACGTTTTTATTTGCCTAGCTGTGCGGGCTTTGATTCGAAAGGACTGCAACTATGGCCGCTTCGACCATGCATACAGAAACGTTGCCCCTTGCATTTATTTTTGATTGCGACGGTACGCTCGTCAACAGCACGCCGGTGTGGAATTATGCCCAGCCCGAGCTGTTGCGTCGGCATGGGATCGCGGTAACCAAAGATGACTTTGCCCCGTTCGAATCCTTGGCGCTCGAAGATGAGTGCCAGGCCTATCACGACACCTGGGGAGTGGGAGAGAGCGGAGAGGAGCTTTATCGCGAGCTTTTCGATATTCTGATCGACGGCTATAGCAAGGTTGAACCGCGCGAGGGCCTGGTGCCATTCCTGAAGCGTGCCGCCGCCATGGGTATTCCCATGTGTGTCGCCACCTCGACTCCTGTTGAGCTGGTGAGCGCGGCGCTTGTCGGCGCCGGACTCGATGGTTACCTTGAGCTTGTGACCACGACAGGCGAGGCGGGGCGTTCCAAGGAGTATCCCGATGTGTATGAGCTTGCGCTTCAGCGCCTTGAAAAACGCCATGGGTGCACCTTTGAGCGCACCTGGGTGTTCGAGGATGCCGTCTTTGGCCTCAAGAGCTCGGGAGCGGCGGGCTTCTCGCGCGTGGGGATCTATGACCCGCACGGCCGTATGAATCGAGCCGACGTCCAGGCAAATTGCGAGATATTTATCGATAGCTACGACGAGCTTTCGCTTGATGCAATTTTCCATTTTGTGGGTTAACGGTGGCGTGAGGTCTGATCATGAAGGTTTTGCTGGTCTGCGGCTCGCCCGAAGTTGCTGGTGCCGACGTGCTGCGTGGCGCGGCTGCACGCTGCGATGCCGTGGTTGCGGTCGATCGCGGGCTTGATGCTGCCCTGTCTGCCGGGCTTACCGTCGATCTGTTTTGCGGAGACGCCGATACGGTGAGCGCCCAGGGTCGCCAACTTGTTGTGCGGGCATTGAATGCCATCTCTGGTTCGGTTCCTTTTGATGTGGAACGTTATGACCCCTACAAGGACGCAACCGATCTTGCTCTGGCACTCAGCGCCGTCAAACGTCGCTGGCCGGGGGCGGATATCTGCGCCACGTGCGCAACCGGCGGCAAGCCCGATTTGAACCTTACGGTTCTGGGCCAGCTGTTAGCGTATCGCGCGGGATCCGTATCTCTGGTCGAAGATGCTTTTGAGGCACGCCTGCTGCATGGTGGCATGACTTGGGGTATCCACGGTGCTGCAGGGCGGCGTTTTTCGATCGTGTCCCTCTCTGATGGCTGCATTGTTTCCGAGGATGGGCTTCATTGGTCGCTCGATCACGCCGCGCTGCCTCTTTTGGGCGATCGGGGCGTATCCAATTATGTCGATCGATCCGGTCATGCTGCGGTTGTCTGTCATGCGGGCTCCGCTATCGCCTATCTTTTCAACGAAACCTCACCGCTTGCGTAGCATGCCGATGAAACAAGAAGGGCCCCGCGACCATGCGATCGCGGGGCCCAACCTGTGCCTCCATTGCAAACGGCGCTTGGCCGTTATGCTCAGGGTTTACTGGAAATCGACGACGTCGATCCAGTTCATGAGGAAGTCGGCGTCGACGTCGCGCTTGCGGGCAAGCTCGGACGCGGCGACGATGCTCGTCCACTGGCGCACGACCTGCATGGGCATGTCGGCGCGATCGCAGTAGAGCTCAAGATAGGTCTCGGCCTGATCCTTGCTGTTGAGGGCAAAGAGCAAATATGTCATGGCAACGTCGGCTGCCGGCGAACCCTGGGTAGCGTGGGCCCAGTCGCACACGTACAGCTGGCCGTCCTCGCCCAGAATCACGTTGGAGGGGTTGAAGTCGCCGTGGCAGACCTTGAACTCCTTCTTCATGCCGTCAAGACGCTCAAGCAGGTTGTAGCGGGTGGTGGCGTTGATCTGATCGAGGCCGTTGATCATACGGGCATACTTGTCGCGCTGGCGGTTGAGCAGCGGGCTCGTGTAGCCGTGGATCTCGATCTGCAGGTCGACGAACATCTCAAGATACTCGCCAAAGCGCTGCGGCTCGGCGGCCATCTTGTCGGCGAGGGTGGTGCCGGGGACCTTCTCGGTCACCAGGGCCCAGCCGTTGGCGTTCTCGAGCTGCGAGACCTCGAGGGCCTTGGGGCTGCGGATGCCGCACTCGTTGATGCGGGCAAGATTCAAAGCCTCGTTGAACACGTCGGAGACGGGCTTGGTCTCGTTGAAGACCTTGACGATCTTGTCGCCCAGGTCGTAGACGACCTTGTTGCCGCGACGGACGAGCTCGGTCTTGGAATCGGGGAGCAGCATGGTTGCATCCTTTCAACGATGCGAATGGAAGCGGAAGGCGGGTGTTACGCCTTTTGGGTTTATACCCGCTTTCCGCAAAAAAAGACGAAGCGCTTAGCAGACGGCGTAGTCCTGCGGCTCGCGGCCGTAGTAGGCGTCCAGGTAGAGCTCCTTGATCTCGCTCATGAGCGGGTAGCGCGGGTTGGCGCCGGTGCACTGGTCGTTGAAGGCCTGCTCGGTCATCTCGTCGAGCGTCTCGAGGAAGTACTTCTCGTCGACGCCGTAGTCGGCGATGGTCTTCTTGACGCCGATGAAGTCCTTGAGCTCCTCGAGCTTGGCGAGGAAGTTCTCGAAGGTCTCCTTGTCGTCCTTACCCTCGATGCCGCAGTAGCGGGCGAGCTCGGCATAGTTGTGCAGAGCGTTGGGGTAGGGATACTGCGAGAAGGTACCCATCTTGACGGGGGCCTCGGCGGCGTTGTAGCGCATGACGCGGGTCAGGATGACGGCGTTGGCCAGGCCGTGGGGCAGGTGATGGAAGGCGCCGAGCTTGTGGGCCATGGAGTGGTTGAGGCCCAGGAAGGCGTTGGCGAAGGCCATGCCGGCCATGCAGGAGGCGTTGTGCATCTCCTCGCGGGCGTGCGGGTCCTTGGCGCCGTTCTCGAAGCTCGAGGGCAGGTTCTCGAAGACGAGCTTGGCGGCGCGCTCAGAGAGGCCCTTGGTGTAGTCGGAGGCCATGATCGAGACGTAGGACTCGATGGCGTGGGTCATGACGTCGATGCCCGAGGCAGCGGTCAGGCCGCGCGGGGCGGTCATGCAGTTGTCGGCGTCGACGATGGCCATGTTGGGCAGCAGCGCGTAGTCGGCGAGCGGCCACTTGATGCCGGTCTCCTTGTCGGTGATGATGGCGAACGGCGTGCACTCGGAGCCGGTACCCGAGGACGTCGGGACGGCGACGAAGTAGGCCTTCTTGCCCATCTCGGGGAAGGTGAAGATGCGCTTGCGGATATCCATGAAGTCCATGGCCATATCCTCGAACTTGCACTCGGGGTGCTCGTACATCATCCACATGATCTTGCCGGCGTCCATGGCGGAACCGCCGCCGACGGCAATGATCACGTCAGGCTCGAAGAGGGCCATCTGCTTGGCACCGCGGCGGGCGCACTGCAGCGACGGGTCGGGCTCGACGTCGTAGAAGCAGTCGTGGGCGATCCCCATCTCGTCGAGTTTGGCCTCGATGGCGCGGGTGTTGCCGTTCTTGAACAGGAACTGGTCGGTGACGATGAAGGCGCGCTTCTTGCCCATGACGGTGCCGAGCTCGTCGAGCGCGACCGGCGTGGAGCCCTTCTTGAAGTAAACCTTCTCGGGGGCACGGAACCACAGCATGTTCTCGCGGCGCTCGGCCACGGTCTTGACGTTGATCAAGTGCTTCACCCCAACGTTCTCGGAGACGGAGTTGCCGCCCCAGGAGCCGCAGCCCAGGGTCAGAGACGGCTTCATGCCAAAGTTGTACAGGTCACCGATGCCGCCGTGCGAGGACGGGGTGTTGATGACGATACGGCAAGCCTTCATGACGTGCTCGAACAGGCTGATCTTGTCGGCCTGGGCGGGATGCACGTAGAGCGACGCGGTGTGGCCCGGGCCGCCGGCGAGCACCAGGTGCTCGGCCTTGTCCACGGCCTCCTGGAAGTCCTTGGCGTGATACATGGCCAGGACGGGGGAGAGCTTCTCGTGGCTGAACTCCTCGGTCGCGGGGTCGGTGGAGGTGACCTCGGCGATCAGGATCTTGGTCTTGGCGGGAACCTCGATGCCGGCGAGCTCGGCGATCTTGGCGGCAGCCATGCCGGGGATGCGGTGGTCGAGAGCGCCGTTCTTGAACATGGCGGCACGCAGGGCCTCCATCTCGGCACCCTGCTTGACAAAGTAGCAGCCGCGACGCTGGAACTCGGCCTTGACCTCATCGTAGATGGTGTCGATGACGGTCACGGACTGCTCGGAAGCGCAGATCATGCCGTTGTCGAAGGTCTTGGAGTGGATGATGGAGTTGACGGCCAGCTTGACATCGGCGGTGTCGTCGATGACGACCGGCGTGTTGCCGGCGCCGACGCCCAGGGCGGGCTTGCCCGAGGAGTAGGCGGCCTTGACCATGCCCGGGCCACCGGTGGCCAGGATGATGTCGACGTCGCGCATGACCATGTTGGTCAGCTCGATGGAAGGCACGTCGACCCAGCCGATGATGCCCTCGGGGGCACCGGCCTTGACGGCGGCCTCGAGCACGAGCTTGGCGGCGGCGATGGTGCACTTGGCGGCTGCCGGGTGCGGGGAGATGATGATGGCGTTGCGGGTCTTCAGGCAGATCAGCGTCTTGAAGATGGCCGTGGAGGTGGGGTTGGTCGTCGGGATGACGGCGCCCACGATGCCGATAGGCTCGGCGATCTTGGTGATGCCGTAGGCCTCGTCGCGCTCCAGAACGCCACAGGTCTTGGTGTTCTTGTATGCGTTGTAAATGTACTCGGCTGCGTAGTGGTTCTTGATGACCTTGTCCTCAAGAACGCCGCGGCCGGTCTCCTCGATGGCCATCTTCGCCAACGGGATACGAGCCTTGTTGGCGGCCATGGCGGCCTCGTAGAAGATCTTGTCTACCTGCTCCTGCGTGTACGTAGCAAAAAGCGCCTGAGCCTCTCGCATCTGAGCGAGCTTGGCCTCAAGCGCCTCTACGTTGTCCACGAGTTCGGGAGTAGTGTTTTCCGGTGACTTTTTCACCATGTGCGTCTCCTTGCGATCGGAGATTTACCCTACGCGTTGCATGATAGCAAGAAGTTTCTATTTAGATTGCAAATTTCCCGTAAACGGCACATCAAAGCGCTTCAATTAAATGAAACGTTTCAACTAGTCCCATAGCGCCGGTGATCCCAAAGTGCCAGGGGGATTGGGACCACCTTTCGTCGCAAACGCTCGATGATCCCAATCCCCCTGGCACTTTGGGACCAGTTTTCGGTTGCTGTTATAGATGGGTGGTTTTCAGGGTAGGAGGTGTTCAGGGCTCAGCTTTTAGCTTCTTTCGCGTATTCGAGGTAGCCCTTTGGATCTATTTGGGAATGAGCGAAAGGAGCTTGATGTGGGACGCTCGCCACGTATCGTATCTCCAACGGGAATTTATCACCTTACGGCTCGCGGTAATGGGCGACAGCTGATATTTGAGGACGATCAAGATCGCCTTCGCTTTGTCAATCAGATGCGCATGAGCTTTCGTCCGCTGGGAATGTCTGTTATGGCTTGGGCTTTGATGGGCAATCATGTTCATATCATCGCCGAAGATCCCTTAGATGATCTGAGCGCCGCGATGCGAAGCTTGCTCTCGTCATATGCTCAGTATTTCAATCGACGTCACGGGCATGTCGGGCACGTCTTCCAGGAGCGGTACAACCGTTTTCCCATCATGTCGAACGCTTATCTTCTCCAGGCGATCGATTATGTTCATCTCAATCCCGCTCGCGGCATGGGGTGCGACCTGCTTTCGTATCGTTGGTCGAGCCTTACGTTGTTTCTTACGGGGCACGATGAGTTTGATCTTATAAATACAAAACGGCTGGACGATCTTGGCTGCAGCATCACGGATGTCGAATCTTATTATGCTCGGCTGAAGCAGGAGCTCCATCGTTCTCGGCCGAGCTATACGATTCGGGAACGGCTAGATGACGAGGCTGTTATCGAGTTCTTGTCTCAGTATGTTCAGCCGCACAGCGTCGCCGATATCAAAGCGATGGAAAAAATTGTGCGCGACCAGGTGTTGATTGCCGCTCGCCGCGCTGGCGCCACCGTCGATCAGCTTGCGCGCATCTGTGGCTTGGGAACGTCCACCATAAAGCGAGCGACAAAGGACTGCCTAGAAAAGTGATCCCAAAGTGCCAGGGGGATAGGGATCAAGGCCCAGCCGGTGATCCCAAAGCCCCTGGCACTTTGGGACCACCGGCGGATTGGCAATAAAAAACGCCTCCTGGTGGGGAGGCGCTATAAACGCGAGATCTTCGACCCGGAGAGTCCGAGGTTTACGAAAGAAGACCTTATTTAGGAACGCGCGACCTTGCCGGACTTAAGGCAGGTGGAGCAGACGTTCATCTTGCGGCGCTGGCCGTTGACGACGACGTAGACGCGCTGGATGTTCGGACGGAACTTGCGGTTGGTGACGCGGTGAGAGTGGCTGATGGAACGGCCGGCAACGGGGTGCTTACCGCAAACTTCGCAAACTTTGGACATAATGACCCTCCTTGGGCGACAATCGATTCATGTCGCGTTAACAAACAGGTTGGAACTATAGCACACAACATCGACCCTGTGCGATTTCCACACAAGATTATCGAGCATATGCAATAGAGCCTTCGCTTTAGGGCTGGACGCCGCCCGTATCACTTCGGCCCAAAGGATTATGCCAGCCCTCAACTTATCTTTCAATAAGTTGCGCACAAATATATATGTCCGTTTGCGGAAAATATCCGACTTCCCCCTCGCTTTATGCATTCCGTGTCGCTACACTGAGCTCAGACCATTAAGGGGGCACGAGATGTCCGCATGGAGTTACATATACTGCTTGATCGCAGCCTTTCTATGTGGATGTTTTGGCCGCCTATAACGGTCGAGCATCTATTTTTTTGGCCGCCTGTGCGGCCGACACGTGAGGAAGGAGATCGATGGGCACGACTTCCCCCAAGGCGGTCATCATGGATGAGACCGCCGTCAACCGCGCCATGACCCGTATCGCGCACGAGATTCTCGAGCGCAACGAGGGCTGCGACAACCTGGCTCTGGTGGGCATCGTCACGCGCGGCGACCTTCTGGCAAAGAAGCTCGCCGACGAGATCAAGAACATCGAGGGGGTCGACATTCCGCTCGGTAGTCTCGACATCAGCTTCTACCGCGACGACTACGCCACCAATTTCGCTCCCGCGATCCACGCCACGAACATCCCGTTCAACGTCGACGACAAGCGCATCGTGCTCGTGGACGACATCCTCTACACGGGGCGCACGATTCGAGCCGCTCTCGACGCCGTCATGGATATGGGCCGTCCGAGCCGCATCGAGCTCGCCGTACTCGTCGACCGCGGCCATCGCGAGCTTCCCATCTCGCCGGACTTCGTGGGCAAGAACGTTCCCTCGTCGCATGAGGAGAACGTGCACCTCTATCTAAAGGAAGTCGACGGACGCACCGCCGTCGAGATCAACGACGTCGCGCCGGGCGCCCATGTGGGCTCCGCGCCGCTGGGAGGCGAGTAGATCCATGGCGTTCAACCATAAGCATCTGATCGACATTACCGAGTACTCCGAAGAGGACATCAAGCTCATTCTCGAGACCGCCAAGGCGTTCTCGGAGGTCAACGAGCGTGCCATCCGCAAGGTCCCCACGCTCAAGGGCAAGACCGTCGTTAACATGTTCAACGAGCCCTCCACGCGCACCCGCAGCTCCTTCGAGCTCGCCGAGAAGCGTCTGTCGGCCGATAGCCTCAACTTCGGCGGCTCGTCGACCTCGTCGGTCAAGGGCGAGAGCCTCGTCGACACCGTCGAGACCCTCAACGCCTACAAGATCGACTGCATCGTGGTGCGCGACAAGCATGCCGGTGCCCCCTACATCGTTTCGCAGAACACGCCAGCAAGCGTTATCTGCGCCGGCGACGGCAAGCACAACCATCCCACGCAGGCCCTGCTCGATCTGTATACCATCTGGCAGCACAAGGGCGACTTCCACGGACTCAAGGTGGCCGTCGTGGGCGATATCGCGCACTCCCGCGTGTGCGGCTCGCTGCTTCCCGCGCTCAAGATCATGGGCTGCGAGACCTATGCCGTGGCCCCCGGCACGCTGCTTCCGCCCTGCCCCGACGTCCTGGGCTGCGACCATGTGACCAGCGATCTGGATTCGGTGCTCCCCGAGCTCGACGTGGTCTATATGCTGCGCGTCCAGCAGGAGCGTCTTGAGGGCGCGCCGTTCCCCACGATTCGCGAGTACCATAAGCTCTTCGGCCTTACGAAGGACCGCGAGAAGCTCATGAAACCCGATGCGATCATCTGCCACCCGGGTCCCATCAACCGCGGTGTGGAGTTCGACTCCTATATGGCCGACCACCCGCAACGCTCCGTCATCCTGGAGCAGGTCTACGCCGGTATCTGCGTGCGTATGGCCATCCTGTATCTGCTGCTTGGAGGTGCCGATAATGGCCTTGCTTCTTAAGAATGCCCACGTCGTGGACCCGTCCGTGAACCTCGACGGCGTCCTCGACGTTTTGATCGATGACGACAAGATCGCCCAAGTGGGGGAGAACCTGAGCGCCGAGGACGCCGATGTCCGCGACCTTACGGGCAAGTACCTGGTTCCTGGCCTGGTAGACATGCATGTTCATCTTCGTGAGCCCGGCTACGAGGTCAAAGAGAATATCGAGAGCGGTACCCGTGCGGCCGCCAAGGGCGGTTTTACCGGTGTGTGCTCCATGCCCAACACCGATCCCGTCACGGACAACGGGACCGTCATCGAGTTCGTAAAGTCGCGTGCCGCCGCGGTGGGCCACTGCCGCGTGTATCCGGCGGGCGCCATGACCCGTGGCCTCAAGGGCGAGGCCATGTCCGAGATGGGCGACATGGTCGAGCACGGCGCCGTCGCCTTCACCGATGACGGCCGCGGTGTGCAGGGCGCCGGCATGCTGCGCCGCTGCATGGATTACGGCAAGATGTTCGGCAAGGTCTTTATGAGCCATTGCCAGGACGAGGACCTTGTCGGCCACGGTCAGATCAACGAGGGACGCGTCTCCACGCGTTTGGCGCTCGAAGGCTGGCCCGCCGCCGGCGAGGAGCTTCAGATCGCCCGTGATATCGAGATCGCCAAGCTCACCGGTGCCAAGCTGCACATTCAGCACATCTCGACCGCCCATGGTCTCGAGCTCGTGCGCGCCGGCAAGGCCGCCGGTGTGCAGGTGACCTGCGAGGCCACCCCGCACCACATGTTCTTGACCGAGAACGATCTTGACGAGACCTATAACACCTCGCTCAAGGTCAACCCGCCGCTGCGCACCGACGAGGACGCCGCCGCCATTCGCCAAGGCGTGATCGACGGCACCATCGATGCCATCGTGACCGACCATGCCCCCCACACTCCCTGGGAGAAGGCGCGCGAGTTCGAGCTCGCCCCCTTTGGCATGATCGGGCTCGAGACCTCGCTCGCGCTCGTGCTGACCGAGCTCGTCAACCCCGGCAAGATGGGTATGGACCGCATGGTCGAGCTCATGAGCTCCAAGCCTCGCGAGATCCTGGGGCTTGACCCCGTTAAGATCGAGGCCGGCTCGGTTGCCGATATCACGGTGTTCGACCCCACGATCAACTGGACGGTTGGCGAGGACGGCTATGAGTCGCGCGCCGAGAACTCCGGTTTCGCGGGCCGCACGCTCACCGGCCGTGCCACCGATGTCTTTGTGGGTGGCAAGCAGACGCTTTGCTGCGGCAGCATCTGCTAGCATCTGATATATGCCTTTTGGCGCGGCGCTCTTATAGGGCGCCGCGCCTTTCCGTTCAACGAGACCATGCAATCGCATGGGGGATTGGAGCGTCTATGCCTACGCCTTCCTCCGCTCGCATGCATGACTTCGAGGTGGTTTCGAACGAAAAGATCGCCGACGGCATCTACTCGCTCACCATCTTGTCGCCCAAGCTTGCAAGCGCCCTCAAACCGGGCCAGTTCGTCAACATCGCCGTTCCCGGCGACGCCTCTTCTCTGCTGCGCGTGCCCCTGAGCTACTACCGCGCCGACGCGGATGCCGGCACCGTCGAGATCTGGTACGCGGTGGTGGGCAACGACACGCAGCGTCTGTCCCAGATGGGTCCTGGGGCAACATCCGACCTGCTGGGCCCTGGCGGTCACGGTTGGCTTGTGCCCGAGGGCTGCAAGCGCGCGCTGCTCGTGGCAGGCGGCATCGGCGTTCCCCCCGTTCTGTGTCTTGCCGAGGAGCTTGGTCGTCGGGGCATCGCCTTCGACGTGTGCGTGGGCGCCGCGACCGATACCAAGGTCGTGGGCGTCGAGGCCTTCAAGGAGGCCGGAGCCGAGAAGGTGGTGCTGTGCACCGACGATGGCACTGCCGGTGAACATGGTTTTTGCACCGAGCCCGCCTCCAAGCTGCTGGCACAGGGTGGATACGACTATGTCGCGAGCTGTGGCCCCGCCCCGATGATGCAAAAGGTCGCCGAGGCCGCAAAGGTCGCCGGTGTCTACTGCGAGGTTTCTCTTGAACGCATGATGAGCTGCGGCTTCGGTGCGTGCAACACCTGCAACGTCGAAACCGTCGACGGCATGAAGGGCGCCTGCATGTGCGGGCCGGTGTTCGACGCTTCCAAGGTGGTGGTCTTCTAATGGGTAAGGTCAACATGGCCGTCAACTTCGGCGGCGTGCATATGCAAAACCCCATCAACACCGCGGCCGGTACGTTCGGCTACGGCTGGCAGTTCCAGAACTTCTTCGACGTCTCCCATCTCGGTGCCATCACTACCAAGGGTTGCGCTGCCGAGCCCTGGCCCGGCAACCCCGCTCCCCGCATGGCCGAGATTCCGGGCGGCATGATCAACTCCGTGGGTCTTCAGAACCCGGGCGTCGCGGCGTTTGCCAAGGAGTCCGGCCCCTGGCTCGAGCAGCTCTCCCAGGACGGCTGCCAGGTGATCTGTCAGGTTGCGGGCCACTCGGTCGAGGAGTTCGTTCGCGCGCTCGAGATGTACGTCGAGCTGTGTCCTTGGGCCGCGGGCTACGAGATCAACGTCAGCTGCCCCAACATCGCGGCCGGCGGTGCGGCCCTTGGCGGAACCCCCGAGGGCGCGAGTTCTGTCATGCGCGCCTGCCGCAAGGTGACCGATAAACCGCTGTTCGTCAAAATGGCGCCGGTCAACGTCGCCGAGATCGCCAAGGCCCTTGAGGCCGAGGGCGCTGACGGCCTTTCTGTCATCAACTCCATCCAAGGCATGGCGATCGATGTCCATACGCGTAAATCCCGCGTTGCCAAGCCCAAAGGCGGTCTTTCGGGCCCGCTGTGCCATCACATCGCCGTGCGCATGGTGTGGGAGGTCGCCCAAGCGGTCGATATCCCCATCAACGGCGTGGGCGGTGTCATGACCGGCGAGGATGCGGCCGAGTTTATCCTGGCGGGCGCTACGTGCGTCTCGGTGGGCATGGCCAACTTCGTCGATCCGTGTGCCTCGCTCAAGATCGAGCGCGAGCTCGAGGCCTGGGCAGAGTCGCAGGGTGTATCCGACATCAACGAGCTGGTAGGTGCTTTCGAATGTTAGAGAACGATGCCCGCGACCGCGTGATCGTCGCACTCGATTGTGATCGCGATCGCGCCCTTGAGCTGGCTCATGAGCTTTCCGGTCATACCCGTTGGCTTAAGGTCGGTATGACCCTGTACTATGCCGAGGGTCCGTCTATCGTCAAGACGTTCAAGGACCTGGGTTTTAAGGTGTTTTTGGACCTCAAGTTCCATGACATCCCGCATCAGGTTCGCGGTGCCGCCCGCTCGGCCTCGCTTGCCGGAGCCGATCTGCTTTCGGTGCACGGTCTGGGATCGGGCGCCATGCTCGCTGCCTGTCGCGAGGGTGCCGAGGAGGCCCGTGCCGACCGCGCCAAGCTCGTGGCCATTACCGTGCTCACTAGTATGAGCCAGGATTCTCTGACCGAGATCGGTATCGACACGCCGGTGGCCGACGAGGCGGCTCGCTTGGCAAAGCTCGCTCAGGTAAACGGTATCGATGGCATTGTCTGCTCGCCCATGGAGGCTCATGACATGCGCGAGCTCTTGGGCCCTGACGCGCTGATCGTCACCCCGGGTGTCCGCCCGGTCGGTGCGGCACTTGGAGATCAAACCCGCGTCGCCACGCCCGCTCGGGCCATCAATCGCGGTGCGAGCCACATCGTGGTCGGTCGCCCCATCACCGGCGCCGATGATCCGGTGGCTGCCTTTGATGCCATCGTCGATGAGCTGGTCAAAGAGGCATAGCGGCACGTATAGTCCAACGCTGTCGCTTCTGCACGGCTATTAGCACAAATTGGCCCCTGTGCCAGCGAAAACTTCGCATCCTTTATGTGAAATCGCTGGTCAGGGGCCATACTTTTTGGCGAATGCCTTGCACATCGGATGTCTATCGTCTAACCTATGATGCCGTCGATTAGGCGTTTGGTATGTTTTACGTGCTAAAATGCTCATTTAGATGAAGATAAACCCAACACATTTGGAGGTTCGAATGGCACTCCCTCAGCTTACCGACGAGCAGCGCAAGCAGGCTCTCGAGAAGGCCGCGGCCGCCCGTCATGCCCGCGCTGAGCTTCGTGAGCAGATCAAGAAGGGCGAGAAGTCCCTCGAGTCCGTTCTCAACTCTGACGACCCCATCGCTTCGCGCATGAAGGTCTCCACCCTCATCGAGTCTCTTCCCGGTTATGGCAAGGCCAAGGCCGCCAAGATCATGGAGGAGCTCGGCATCTCCGCAACCCGTCGCGTCCAGGGCCTGGGTGTCCGTCAGCGCGAGCAGCTTCTTGAGCAGCTGACCAAATAAGTGGGCACGGTGCAATCCAAGCTCTTTGTGATTTCCGGACCGTCGGGTGCAGGGAAGGGCACGCTTGTCGCACGTGTGCGCGAGCAGCGCTCCAATCTGGGCCTGACGGTTTCGGCTACCACGAGGAAGCCGCGTGAGGGCGAAGTCGAAGGCGTCAACTATTATTTTCTGACGCGGGACGAGTTTGAGCGTCGTGTAGAAGCAGGGGCATTCGTCGAATGGGCCGAGGTTCATGGAAACTGCTATGGCACGTTGGTGAGCGAGGTCGAGTCCAAGCTTGCAAGCGGCAATTCCCTGATCCTCGAGATCGACGTTCAAGGCGCCCTGCAAGTCAAAAAGCGCTTTCCCGATGCCGTGCTCGTTTTTATCAAGCCACCGTCGCTTGAGATTTTGCGCGAGCGACTGGTCGGCCGCGGGAGCGAGACGCCCGAGTCGCTCGAGCTGCGTCTGGCAGATGCCCAAGGCGAGCTGGAGCTTGCCGACCGCTATGACGACGTCGTTGTCAACGACGACCTCGACCGCGCGACCGAGGAGCTTGTTCGCGTACTCGATAAGCATGAAAGGATCTGAGGTCTGTGTCCGTTGTGAACCCTCGTATCGATGATCTTCTTGAGAAGACCGACCATAACCGTTTTCTGCTCGCATCGCTCGCTTCCAAGCGTGCCTGCGATATCAACAGCATGCTGCGCGGTCAACATAACCGTGTTCTTGCTGTTCAGGATGTTGACGACATCACCATTGCGCTGTCCGGCACCGATACCATCACGATGGCTATGGATGAGATCGTCGACGGCGACATCTCCTACAACCACGAGCGCTATGAGAAGGCTCTGGGCCACAGGGTTGCCGAGGACTAAATGGCAAGCCGTGTCTGCCTGGTCCACTATCACGAGGTTGGACTGAAGGGCAAGAACCGCGCACATTTCGAACATATCCTTATGGATAACATCGAGGCGGCCTTGGCCGCCTTTTCCGTGAAGGCCGTGTCTCGAATCTCCGGTTATATCCTCGTGACTTTCAATGAGCATCATGCCGAGGCCGCGGCGGAGGTTATCCGCACCGTGCCCGGTGTGGCACGCGTGTCGTTGGCGTATCACACCAATCGCGACCCTCAGGAGTACAACGCCGCCGCCATCAAGGCGCTGCGAGAGGCGGGGGAGTTCGAATCGTTCAAGGTGCACGCCAAGCGGTCCAACACCGATTACGAACTGACCTCTATCGACATCAACCGTCAGGTAGGAGAAGTTCTCTGCGAGGCTTTTCCCGACAAGAAGGTTTTGATGCACGACCCTGATGTCATGGTGCATGTCTTGGTCGTTCAGGGCAGCGTGTATGTGTATGCACGCTCCGAGCGCGGCGTAGGCGGTCTGCCGGTCGGATCTGCCGGCAAGGTCGTGACGCTGCTGTCGTCCGGTATCGATTCGCCGGTAGCCACGTGGATGCTCGCTCGCCGTGGCGCCGTCTGCGTCCCCGTGCATTTTAGCGGGCGTCCGCAAACGCCCGACACCAGCGAATATCTTGTGCAGGACATCATCAAGGCTTTGGCCCCCGGTGTCTCCATCGGGCGTCTGTATGTGGTGCCGTTTGGCGATTGCCAACGCGAGATATCGGTCAAATGCCCCAGCAACCTGCGCGTTATCATGTATCGTCGCGTGATGTACTCCATCGCTGAGCGTATCGCCCACATCGAGGGTGCCAAGGCCCTGGTAACAGGGGAGTCCCTTGGGCAGGTTGCCTCCCAGACGCTCGAGAACATCATGGCCGTCAACGAGGCCGTGACGATCCCCGTGTTCCGCCCCCTGATCGGTTCGGACAAGCAGGAGATCATCGCTCGCGCGCAGCAGATCGGTACCTTTGATATCTCGACCGAGGCGGCTCCGGATTGTTGCACGCTCTTCATGCCGCGTCGCCCCGAGACGCACGCCAAGATGGATGCGGTGCACGAGGCTTGGGATGCGTTTGATCACGAAGCTTGGATCGAACGTTTGCTGACCGAAACCGAGTATATCGATTTCGACAGCAACACCTATCACGCGCCACGGACGCTCAAACGGAAACATCGCGAGCTTGCTCCGCGCGAGATTTATCAGAAATCATCTGCATAGACTGTATAGACCGGTTATGTACATGCATAACCGGTCTTTTATTTGCGCAGGTAGCATTGTTTCTTGACGAGTATTTGTCCTCTATATGCATATTCCAGAACATGTTTGTCGGCATATGGTCAGCATATGGTTTGACGGTCCGTTTTCGTTTGCTTATGAGACCTATGCACATCATCTGGCCCCTCACAATATTGTTGAGGTGGTTGCTATGGCGCAGCGAGAACAACGGGAGCGGATGAAAAAGGCTGACTCTTTAGCTGAAAAGCTTTTGAAACATAAGGCGTTGCTTGTGGCCGTGATGGTTGTGATTGCTGCGGCATGTGGACTTGGGTTCACAAGTATGGGTGCGTCCGGGGGCGACCGTATTCAAATCGTGCGTGCCGACGAAGGTTCTTCCTCACATAAGCGAACCGATGATACCGAACATGTGACGGCGAAAACGCACGATGCTTCGGCGCAAGAAGTGCTTGTCGATATCGACGGGGCGGTCGCGAACCCCGGTGTCTACCGTTTATCTGCAGATGCTCGAATCTCCGATGCCATTGATGCTGCAGGCGGCCTTGTACCGGAGGCGGATACTACGTCGCTCAACCGCGCATCAAAAGTCATAGACGGACAAAAGATTCATGTTCCGGTGGCGGGGGAGCCTTCGATTTCACCTAATCAATCGTCCGGTGATGTTTCGGACGAAGCGGCAGCAGATTCATCGGGTAGTGGGTTGATCAATATCAACACCGCCACGGCAACCGATCTACAGGAGTTACCAGGCATCGGTCCCTCGACTGCTCAGGCCATCGTCGACGATCGGACGCAAAACGGCGCATTCTCATCGATTGAAGACCTCATGCGTGTCTCGGGTATCGGCGAGAAAAAGTTCGCCAAGCTCAAAAATGGGATCTGCGTGTGAGGGGGAACGCGGGGCATGAGTTTCCCGTGCGGCCCCTCATACCCGTTACGGCTGCCTTCTTTGCAGGGCTCGTGGTGGGCTCGATTCCCATTTTGAATCGTGGGGCAACTGCGGTTCTTGAGGGAGGTGAGCTTTCTGGTATCGCAACGCTCGCGCTTGTTGCCGCGGGGCTTCTGTTGCTGTTGACCTCATATCTGCTGTCTCGACGTCTGCATGGTCGCTTGGTAGCCGCACTTTCTCTGTTCGGTTTCGGTGTCATCGCGGGTTCTTTGGTCTCCCATCTGTGGTACACCGCTCGTCTCGGGGAATCTCAGTCCTATAAGAGCCTGTCTGCAAGCGCTATGACCTTTGTGATAGACGATGATCCATCGATATCGGATCAAGGTTATTCGTTTTCGGTATCGGTCAGTGCGGGTGATGTATCGCTTGGAAAGGCTCGTCTCACACTTGATCAGGATGTCGACGTGGGGTCGCGGGTCCGTGTGATCGGGCGCATCAAAGCCTTTTCGAGCGATGATTATGGTCGATCTCGAGTATTGCATGGTGAGCTGCGCCGCATCACGGCGATTCGCATCGTGTCCGTAGAACCTCCGGGGCCCTCGCAGCCTCTCGCACTGTTTCGTTCGACGTTACTCAAGGTAATCGATGCCGAATCATCTCCCGCGCGGGCCTTGATTGCCGGTGTGGTCTGCGGACGAGCAACAGAGCTGCGTGCTGGCGATGCGGGAGATTGGTTTTCTCGTACGGGAACCTCGCATCTTATTGCCGTTTCGGGCACCCATCTCGCCTTGGTGGGTTTTTTGGCCGATAGCGTTCTGGTCCGGTTCAAAATTTCACGGCGCAAGCGCTCCATATTCATGGCGACCGTATGCGTCACCTATACGCTCTTTACGGGTGCTTCGCCGTCAGCGGTCCGTTCCTGTTGCATGGTGCTCATGGGCCTTGTCGTCTCGAGTGCGGGACGCCGCACCCATAGTCTCTCGGCGCTCTTTTTAACCGCCTCGGGATTTATGCTGATCAACCCTTCCGTTTTGTTTGATCTTGGTTTTCAACTCTCCTGCGTCAGCGTGTTCGCCATTATCTGTTTCGGTTCCTATGCCTCTTATGCGTTTGCGTTATTCGGCTTGGGAGAAGCTCTTTCTTCTATGTTGGCGATCAGCCTGGTCGCGCAGGTCGCCACGATACCGTTTGCCGTACCGGTATTTGGAGGCATATCGCTCATGGCTCCGCTTGCTAACGCCTGTATCGGTCCTGTCGTGAGCTTTTTGCTGACATCGAGCATCGTCCTTGCGCCTGTGGCGTTGATTCCGGTTGCGCCTTCGCTCGCATTGGCCCTGCCGACCATGGCGGGGCAATGCACCATGTTTCTTGAGCAGCTCTTTGCATCGGTCCCTATGGCCTACATTCCTGTTGCCACCGATGCCGTTTTGATTTGGTCGCCCCCGGTGCTTGCACTCGTGCTCTACGCTGCGTGGCCCAAACCTCGATGTGGCTCCATGCTTCTATTCGGGGCAATCATGCTGGTGTCCATAGGAGTCCCGTATATCTATTGGGATCGATTTGCTCCTGCTCAGGTGATCATGCTTGATGTGGGGCAAGCTGATTGCATACTGGTACGGCAGGGCACCTCGACGTCTCTCGTCGATGCCGGCGTCGATCGACGAGCCCTCGAGGCCCTGATACGCAATAACGTGCACCATGTCGATACCGTTTTTATTACGCATTGGGACGAGGACCACTGGGGCGGTCTGCCCGATATCCTCGACGCCATTCCCGTTGAACGCATTGTTATCGCAGAAGGCGCCCGCGAGGAGCTACCGTCTGAGCTCGCCGGCTATGACGATCTTTCCATCGATGAACTACACTGGGGCGATTCTGTTACCTGGGCTGGCTATCGAGCCCGATGCATTTGGCCGCAGACACGCGTCGACGGGCTCGATAACGAGGATTCCCTTTGTTTGCTGTTGGAGTTTGAAGATTCCGTAACCGGGTTTCGCATGCTGTTGACGGGCGATGCCGAGCGGGACCAAGAGCATCGATTTTCTGCCGAGGCAGGGGATATCGATGTGTTCAAAATCGGCCATCACGGGTCGAAGGTATCGGTCGATGCCGAATTATTGGATGAGATCAAGCCTGAGCTGGCGATTGCGAGCGCCGGAGAGAACAATCGCTACGGGCATCCCTCGCAAGAATGCATCGATGCGGTTCTTGATTATGGAGCTCGATTTGCCTGCACGATCGACTGCGGCGATATCACCCTTGAGCCAACCTCCACCGGCATCGAGGTGAAAACTCAGAAGCAGGGAATTCGTACGCCCTGACGGGAGCTTGATGCCATGCATATGCCGGTGGGCTAGAATGTCTCTGTTTGCAAATGAAAGAGAGGATCCATGGCCGAGACCCAGTTGCTACCCGCCTATCTTGTCATCGGCACCGATGGCGTCAAGCGAGACCATGTCGTCTCGCGCATGAAAAAGAGGCTCGAGCAATCGGGTATGATCGACTTTAATCTCGATGAGCGGGATATGACCAAAGATCCCGATATCGAATCGATCATTGGATCCCTTAACACCCTGCCCATGGGTGCCGACTTTCGCCTTGTGATTCTCTATGGTTGCCAACGATTGGCCAAGTCGGTCAGCGAGCCGCTTGTCGAGTACCTGGCACAGCCCTGTCCCTCTACCGTATGCCTTGTTCTTGCGGACTCTCTGGCAAAGAACACGCGCCTGTATAAAGCGATCGCCAAGATCGACAAAAAGGCGGTCATCGATTGCTCGACGATGAAACGTTGGGAGTTGCCCAAGCGGGTTCAGCAGATGGCGACGCAGCACGGAAAGTCGATCACAACCGCCGCGGCCGAGGAGCTCGTCAGCCGATCGGGCGAGAACACGCGCATGCTCGACAACGATCTTGCTAAGTTGGCCCAGATGGTGGAGGGGCCTTCCATCGATCTGCCCGACATCGAGCGTTGGATCGTGCGCACGGCCGAGGTTCAGCCTTGGGACTTCCTTAACGCCGTCTCGGCGCGCGATCTCGTCAGAACGCTCGAGCTCTTTGAGCTGCTGCCTGCCAAAAGCTATGTATGGACCTATACGCTGCTTTGCGGGCGGATACGCGAGCTCATAACCGCCAAAGCACTTGACGCGCGAGGGCAAGGGCGCGAGTTGGCTTCGGTACTCAAACTGCAATCTTGGCAAGTGAAAAATCATCTCTCTTGGTCACGGCGCTATCGCATGGACGAGCTGGTCGAGGCTTTGAAGGCTGCCGTCGATGTCGAGCTGGCGCTCAAAGGTTCCTCTGATTCCAAGACGGCGCTCTTGCTTTGGGTGTGTGGAATCGTCCGCTCGTAGCGCTCGTGCAAGATTCGTGAAGGTACCTGCCTTTTCTTTGAGAACGTTCTACTCATCACGGCCAGTGCGTGCTATAGTTAGCGCTTGCATGACCTCACCGTGTCTCAGAGGTGTCATACAATTTCGTAAAGAACTCGAAAGGAACTCCAGAAGTGGCAAACATCAAGTCTCAGAAGAAGCGTATCCGCACCAATGAGGCAGCTCGCATCCGCAACAAGGCTGTCAAGTCCGAGCTCAAGACCCTGACCAAGCACGTGCAGGCCGCTGTCGCCGAGGGCGACGCCGAGAAGGCCCAGGCTGCCCTCACGACCGTCACCAAGCGTCTCGATATGGCTGCCGCCAAGCACGTCATTCACAAGAACCAGGCTTCCAACCGTAAGTCCGGTCTCGCTAAGCTCGTGAACAGCATCAACGCCTAAGTTGTAAATTTCACACTTTAATGATTACGCGCATAAAAGGAACCCGTTTTTATGAACGGGTTCCTTTTTTCATGGAGCCTCGGTTAAGATAGCGATTATGGATACTACATTTGACATTTCCCACATTCGCAACTTCTCGATCGTTGCGCATATCGATCATGGCAAGTCCACGATCTCCGACCGCATCCTTGAGCTCACCCATACCGTCGATGAGCGCGACATGGAGTCGCAACTCCTGGACACCATGGATATTGAGCGCGAACGTGGCATCACGATCAAATCGAACGCGGTGCGCGTTTCCTATGATGCCGACGACGGTGAGACCTATCAGTTCAATCTGATCGACACCCCGGGCCACGTCGACTTCACCTATGAGGTGTCCCGTTCCCTTGCTGCCTGTGAGGGTGCGGTGCTCGTGGTCGATGCGACCCAGGGCGTTGAAGCCCAGACGGTCTCAAACGCCTCACTGGCGATGAACGCGGATCTTGATATCGTGCCCGCCATCAACAAGATCGACCTGCCCTCGGCTCATCCCGACGAGGTCAAAGAAGAGATCGAGGAAGATCTTGCCATTCCGGCCGACGATGCGGTGTGCGTATCGGGAAAGACCGGCGAGGGCATCCATGACCTTCTTGAGGCTATTGTCTTTTTGATCTCTCCTCCCCAGGGAAACGCAAACGGTCCACTTAAGGCTTTGATCCTCGATTCCTATTTCGATGAATATCGTGGCGTCGTTGCCACGGTGCGCGTCTTTGACGGCTCCATTAAAAAGGGCGATCAGCTGCTCATGATGCAGGCCAAGGGCGAGTTCCTCGTCGACGGTGTGGGCGTCAAGCGCCCGGCCGAGACACCCGTCGATGGCTTGACCGTGGGCGAGGTGGGCTATGTGGTCACCGGACTCAAGAATCCTGAAGCCGTGCGCGTGGGAGATACCCTGACCTGGGCTGCGCAGCCGTGCCCCGAACCGTTGCCCGGCTATCGCGAGGCTAAGCCCATGGTCTATACGGGTTTGTTCCCGATCGACAATAAAGATTATGAGAACCTGCGCGACGCACTCGACAAGCTGCACGTCAACGATCCCTCCCTGGTGTGGGAGCCCGAGACCTCGATCGCCTTGGGATTCGGTTTCCGCGTGGGCTTCTTGGGTCTTCTGCATATGGAGGTTGTCAAGGAGCGCCTGGAACGCGAGTTCAATCTCGATCTGATCGCCACGAGCCCGTCGGTCGATTATCACGTGTATCAGACCGATGGCACCATGATCGATGTCCGCAGCCCGCAGGACCTTCCCGACGTGACGTGCATCGAGCGTATCGAGGAACCGTTCCTCAAGGCGAAGATCATCTGCCCGCCCGAATACACCGGTGCCGTCATGCAGCTGGCGATCGAGCATCGCGGCGTCACCACCGATATGATCCATCTCACGAGCAAATCCGTCGAGATGCACTTCGATATGCCGCTTGCCGAGCTGATCCTCGATTTCTTCGATCAGCTCAAGAGCCGTACCAAGGGCTATGCTTCGCTTGACTACGAGTACAACGAGTATCGTCCTTCTGAACTCGTCAAGCTCGATATCCTGCTTTCGGGCGACGAGGTCGATGCTCTGTCGTTTATCGTGCATAAAGACAAGGCCTATGGTCTTGCCCGTGGTCTGTGCGACAAGCTTAAAGAGATCATTCCGCGCCAGCTGTTCGAGGTCCCCATCCAGGGTGCCATCGGCAACAAGATCATCGCGCGCTCGACCGTAAAGGCCCGCCGCAAGGACGTGTTGGCCAAATGCTACGGCGGCGATATTTCGCGCAAGCGAAAGCTGCTTGAGAAGCAAAAAGAGGGCAAGAAGCGCATGAAGGCCATCGGCTCGGTTGAGGTTCCCCAAGAGGCCTTCATGGCGATCCTTAAGGTTGACGAGTAACCTATGGCCGTATCAACGTTTTCGCAACAGCTGCTCGCGCGCTATGCCGAGCAGCCCTTTTTGATGGCCCCCATGGCTGGCGTCACCGATTCGGCCTATCGCATCATGTGCCGACGTCGCGGAGCCGATCTGTGCTACAGCGAGATGGTGAGCGTCGCCGGCCTTGCCTACGCGAGCAACAAGACCTGGCGTTTGGTGCTACCGGCATCGGAAGAGCCCCAGATCTGTGTGCAGCTGTTCGGATCTAGGCCCGAGCAGTTCTCCTCGGCCGTCGAAGCGGTCGAGGAGCGTGTGGGCGATAAGCTCACCCTCATCGATATCAATATGGCCTGCCCCGCCCGCAAGGTGGTGACCAAGGGGGAGGGTTCTGCGCTCATGCGCACGCCCGATCTTGCCGAATCTATCGTGAAGGCAGCGGTTGAGGCGGCACATGTTCCCGTAACGGTCAAGATCCGCTCCGGCTTCTACGCCGATGATCGAAATGCCCCGGTCTTCGCACAGATGCTCGAGCAGGTCGGTGCGGCTGCGGTCGCCGTGCACGGACGCTGCGCCACGCAACTTTATAACGGTCAGGCCGATTGGTCGGTCGTCGATGAGGTCGCCGACGCGGTCGAGATTCCCGTCATCGGTTCGGGTGACGTGTTCAGCGCCGCCGATGCCGCAGAACATTTGTCCCAATCCGGTGCGCGCGCGGTCTTTATCGCGCGGGGAACGTACGGCAATCCCTGGATTTTCGAAGACGCACGACGCCTCGCCCTGCAAAGCGAGCAGGTTCCCGAGCGAGCGGCCTCTGTACGGCTTGATGCCCTGCGTGAACATCTGGCGCTTGTGCATGATTTGCTTCCGCTGATGTCCCGCGCCCGCTCGTTTGCAAGCTGGTATCTCAAGGGCATGCCCCATGCGGCACAATGGCGCGCCCGGGTGGTCCGTTGCACCACGTTCGAGGAGTTCATGGCCCTCGTCGATGATATCGAGCGCGATGTCATCTGTTGTGAACGTGCACTTGCCGCCGGACAGAGCATTCCTGCGCACCCCTTTGAGGCCTAGCGCATGGCTTTGACCGCTCTGTACGTGCACGTGCCCTTCTGCGCTCAAAAATGCCGCTACTGCGATTTCGATTCAAAGGCGGTTGCACCCCGTGAGCGTGGGGTTGCCATGGATCGCTATTTTGAGCAGCTGGGGGAGCGACTCGAACGTGTTGCTCGCGTTGGCGCCCTGGATGGCATCGAAACCGTTTATATCGGAGGTGGAACGCCGACGCTTGCCGGCCAACGGCTCGTGCGGCTCGCTAAACGCATCGTTGAGCTGTGTCATCCTGCGGAGTTCACCTGTGAGGCAAACCCCGAGTCGATCGATGCAGCCTTGGCGCTCGAGCTCTCTCGCGCAGGCGTCACGCGTGTTTCGATAGGCGTGCAATCTCTCGACCCCTCAGAGCTTCTCGCCATCGGGCGTATCCATACTGCCGAGCGCGCCCTCCTGGCGATCAACGATGCTCGTTGCGCAGGTCTCGATGTTTCTTGCGATCTGATGTGCGGACTGCCCGGCCAAACGGCAAGCAGCTGGGATGACACGCTTCAGGGAATTCTTGACGCCCGACCTCACCACATTTCCGTCTATCCCTTGACGCTAGAGGAGGGGACGCCGCTCTACCGGGCCGCTCACCTCGATTGCTCTTTGGAGCCCGATGAAGATTTTCAGGCTGACTGTATGGATAGGGCGCGAAAGCTCTTTTTGGCTGCTGGATACGAGCCCTACGAAGTTGCCAGCTATGCGCAGGCGGAGCATGCGTGCCGTCACAATATGGCATATTGGACCGGACGGGGCTACCTTGGGCTGGGTCGATCTGCGGCCGGTATGCTCGACCGCGATGACTTCGATCGGCTTGCGGCGTTGTTTCCCGGTGTTGTCGCGCCACCCGAAGCGGCCCGCGTTCGCCTCGTTCAGCTTGACGACGCCGCCGCAAGGTTTGAGGCCGAGTTCTTATCGGAGCGCGAGGCGATCTGCGAGGATCTTATGCTGGCCTGCCGCATGACACGGGGCATCACCGGTTCTCTTCTTGTGCGGGCGGGCCGTATCCTGTCAACTCAGACGCTCGGTGACGCTTGCGATCAGGCTATTGATCTTGGTCTCGCTTCCTGGGTAACAACGAGACCTGATATTGACCGTACTTCGATATTGTCGAAAGACGTGATCGAGGGTCGCATCGTGGCAAACTTGGCGCCCACGCATCTCGGTTGGCTCGAGGGAAATGTACTCTTCGAGCTCTTTTGGGACCTGCATGAGCACCTCGTGTAGAATTGCCTCACTTTTATAACCATCTTGGGGAGGTTGCCGTTCCATGGCGACGATGAACGAAAAAGACTACTACGCGATTCTTGGCGTCGATGCGGATGCAACCTCTCGCGATATCCAAAAGGCGTTTCAGCAAAAGGCGCGAAAGCTTCATCCCGACGTCAACAAGGCTCCCGATGCGGAGGAGAAATTCAAAGAGGTTTCCGAAGCCTATGCTGTCCTTTCTGACGAGAAGAAGCGCGCACGTTACGATGCCATGCGTTCCGGCAATCCCTTTGCAGGGGGTGCCGCGCCTTCTGCGTCGCCCTATGGCGGTGGCTATGCGGGGGGATATACCGGCTCCCCCTTTGATGGGTTTCCCTTTGGCGGGGCCTGGGGCCAGCAGCGTCGCGGTCAGGCGGCCTATAACCCTGAGGCCGGGGCGAATGTTGTCGTCGATATCAAGCTCGATGCCAAACAGGCCAAAGAGGGCGTTCGTAAGACCGTGCGCTACACGCATTTCGAAACATGCGGTCATTGCGGCGGTTCAGGTTCGGTTTCGTCTGAACACGCCCACACCTGCCCGAGCTGCGGTGGTCGCGGATCCATCGACGTCGACCTGTCCTTCCTGTTCGGGGCGGGCACCTTTCAGAGCGTATGCCCCGAATGCGGTGGATCGGGCAAGGTTGTGGCCGATCCGTGCCCGGATTGCGGCGGAACGGGCCGTACGCGCGTAACCTCAGAGGCAACGATCGAGTTTCCCGCCGGCACCCACGATGGCGACGAAGTTCGAGTTGCAGGAATGGGCCACGCCGGGACCAACGGTGCCTCGGGCGGAGACCTTGTGGGACGCGCCCATGTTGAGGCCGAGCGCCTTGAGGGCAAAGCGAGGACCGGTTTCTATCTGATCGGTATCATCACCCCGTTTCTGGTGCTCTCGGCTCTCTCGGGCGTGTTCTCGGCGTTTGCCGTCATGTGTATCGTGCCGTTTGTGATGGGCATCTTCATGGTGCTGTCCGATGGAGTGCTGCACCGATCGGGCCTTTGGTGGAAACGCGGCGGGCAGATGTTCCTCAACGGCTTTGCCAACGGTTTTATGTTCGCCTTGGTCGCCGTCTGGTTTGCCAGCTGCTCCACCCGCGCCATGACGGCCGGCTATTATGGCGTCAGATAGCCCACTTTTGTTGATTACGCACCCCAGCCGTGGGTATAGGACGGTTTGTGACAAAACGGTTAGTTGGAAGGATCGACTGTGTCGGAGAAAAGGGATTACTACGAGGTGCTCGGTGTCGACCGCGATGCCGATGCCAAGACGATCAAGCGTGCGTTCTTGAAGAAAGCGCGCACGGTACACCCTGATGTTTCCGACGATCCGCAGGCAGAAGAGAAGTTCAAGGAACTCAACGAGGCATATTCGGTGCTCTCGGATGAGCAGAAGCGCGCCAACTACGATCGCTTCGGTACCGCAGACGGCCCTGGGGGCTCGGGCTATGTCGATATCAACGACATCTTCGGTGGCATGGGCATGGACGATCTGTTCTCCTCGTTCTTTGGCGGGGGAGCCGTCGGCGGTTCCGCACGCGGGCGACGCGAGCGTCGTCGCGGGCGTGATATGGCCATCTCGCTCACCATCACCCTTGAAGAGGCCGCGCTTGGCTGCAAGAAAACCATCAGCTACGATCGCTTGGCCCCCTGCGATGACTGTAACGGTACCGGTCGCGCCGAGGGTGCGCAGGAAAAGCAGTGTCCGCGCTGCCACGGCACGGGGTATGTGACCACGGTCCAGCGCTCTTTCTTGGGACAGGTGCAGTCGTCCTCGCCCTGCCCCGATTGCCACGGAGAGGGTTCCATCATCGATCATCCGTGCGAAACCTGCGACGGTCAGGGACGTACCCCTTCGCACGAGAAGATCGACATCGATATCCCTGCCGGCGTTTCCACCGGTCGCCAGCTGCGCGTGAGCGGCTATGGTGAGGCTGGGCTGCGTGGCGAGGCTTCGGGCGACCTTATCGTCAACGTCCGTGTCGAGGAAGACGCGCGTTTCAAGCGTAACGGCGACGACCTGTTCCTTGCCTGCGATATCTCTATGGCTCAGGCGGCACTCGGGTGCAAGTTCGAGGTCGATGGCATCATGCCCGATGAGCACGTCGAGGTTGTCATCCCCGCCGGCACCCAATACGGCGACACGATATATGTCGACGGACGTGGCATGCCTCGTATCGGTGGCGGCGGCTCGCGTGGGCGTCTGGTCGTGCAGGTGCGCGTCAACATTCCGCGCAAGCTCACGGCAAAGCAACGAGCCATGCTCGAAGCTTTCGCGACCGAAATGGGCGATGACTACACGCCTGCCAAGAAGACCATGAGCGAGCGCATCAAGAGCGCTATCGACGATATCCTCGACTAACCATAAGGAGCATCTTTGCCCGCACCCCGTATCGCGGTCGTCAATCTGGGATGCCGCGTCAACCGCGTGGAATCCGACCGCATCACCGCCGACCTCATGCGCGAGGGTTTTTCGCTCGTCGAGCCCGAGCAGGCTGATCTGATTGTCATCAACACCTGCGCGGTGACCGGCGAAGCCGAAGCTAAGACGCGAAAGGCCGTCCGCCATGCGCTGTCTTATTCACAAGAGCCGTATGTGGTCGTAACGGGCTGCGTTGTGAACCTGCATCCCGAGTCGCTTCTCGAGCTTTCACCTCGCGTGGTGGCCGAAGCTTCCAAGGTCGATGTGGCGTCTCGAGTCTGCGACGTTTTGAGCGTCGAGATCGAGGGCGTCACGGAATGCGGTGCTGACGAGGTGGCCGATGAGCTCGGGCGTTCGCGCCTTGGCGTCAAGATCCAGGATGGTTGCAATCATCGCTGCACCTATTGCATCGTATGGAAAGCGCGCGGTCCCGAACGATCGGTTCCGGTCGAAAGCGTATTGCAACAGGTTCGCGAGGCCGAAGCCGCTGGCATTCCCGAGGTCGTGCTGACGGGCGTCAACCTGGGGGCTTACGACGGCAAAAGCGCGCAGGATGAGCATGTGGAGATCGATGAGCTGCTCGAGACCATCCTTGAGCAAACCGGTATCGAGCAGGTTCGCATATCGTCCGTCGAACCGATGGACATCTCGGAGCGTTTGCTTGCCGTCATGGCCAAGTTCCCCACAAGGGTTGCCCCGTTTTTGCATCTTCCTGTTCAGTCGGGTTGCACCAAAACGCTTTATCGCATGGGGCGCCCCTATAGCGCCGAGGAATTCGAGCAGACGGTTCATATGATTCGCTCGCATATTCCCCATATCGCGCTTTCATGTGATCTTATCGTCGGCTTTCCTGGCGAGACGGACGAGGACTTTGAACAGTCACTCGAGCTATGCCGACGCGTCGGCTTTGCCCGCATGCACGTTTTCCGTTACAGTGCACGTCCCGGAACGCTTGCCGCCGACATGCCCGATCAGGTCGACCCACGTATCATGGCGCAGCGGAGCCGACGCATGCGCGACCTGGCGCACGAGATGGCGCTCGCCGATGCTCGAAGCCGTATCGGAACGGTTGAGCGCGGCGTGCTCGAATACAGCGACAATATCACGCTGGGATCTTTCCATCATGCAAAGCTCGATGACGTTGACCACCTAACCGCTCCCTGCATCATGGATGTTGCTATCATCGGAGTCGACGATACCGGTTTGGTTCATGTTCGCAGGGAGGTACATGAAGACCGCCAAGATTAGGCTCTCTATACCTCAGGGTGTCGACGCACGCTGTGTGCTAGGAGAGCAAGACAGCGTTGTCCGCGCCCTTGAGGATGTCACCTCCGCTCAAGTGGTGGTCCGCGGTGACAATATCTCCGTTTGTGGTGACCCTGGTGAAGCCGAGGTCGTGGCGGGCTTTTTTAAGCATGCCCTCCATGAGGCAACCAAAGGGCGCGCTATGGATCCCGGTGAGGTTTCACGGGTCATGGCGGTGCTGCGCGACGATACCATCGAAGTCTCTTCCTTGCACGAAGACGTGCTGCTTTCATACCATGGCCGCGTGATCCGACCTAAAACGCTCGGGCAGAAGCGCTATGTCGATGCGATCCGTTCGCAGACCATCACGTTTTGCCTAGGGCCCGCCGGCACGGGAAAAACCTATCTGGCCATGGCGATGGCCGTCGCGGCACTCAAGCGCCATGAGGTAGGTCGAATCATCCTGACGAGGCCGGTGGTCGAGGCAGGTGAGAATCTGGGCTTTCTGCCGGGCACACTCGAGGACAAAATCGATCCCTATATGCGTCCGCTTTACGACGCCCTGTTCGAGATGGCAGACACAGATAAAACTAACGAGCTCGTCGAGAAGGGCATCATCGAGATCGCACCACTGGCCTATATGCGCGGCCGTACGCTCGGTGATGCGTTCGTGATACTCGACGAGGCCCAAAACACCACGCCCGAGCAGATGAAGATGTTCCTCACGCGTTTGGGCTTCAACTCGAAGTTCGTTATCACGGGCGATGCAACGCAGCGCGACCTTGCTGGACGGCGCAGCGGCCTTATGGATATCGAGGAGATTCTGGGCGGCGTCGATGGCGTGAGCTTCATTCATCTCGATCGTACCGATGTCGTGCGGCACAACCTCGTAGGGCGTATCGTTGAGGCCTATGATGCCTTTGATAAGGCCAACTCGCATAGACGTTCCTCTGAAAGGGGCACCCATGTCCGTTCTGATTAGCAATGACGCTCACCTTGATAGCTTGCTTGACTCGCAAGAGGTCGAGCACATCTGCTCGATCGTGCTCGATCAAGAGGGCGTTACGCGCGATGTGGAGATCTCGCTCTCTTATGTCGATGAAGACGAGATGCACGAGCTCAACCGCACGTGGCGTGGTATCGATCGTACGACCGATGTGCTCTCCTTTGAATGTGACTCGGCGTTTGACGATGAGATTCCTGCCGATGAAACACTTGAGTTGGGCGATATCATCTTGGCTCCCCAGGTTATCGCACGCCAGGCCCCCGGTTTTGGAAACTCGCCCGCCGATGAGTGCCGTTTGATGCTCGTGCACGGCATGTTGCACCTTTTGGGGTATGACCATATCGTTGATGAAGAGGCCGAAGCCATGGAGGCACGGGAGGATTCGATTCTGCGCGATCTTGCACGAGAGCGCGGCGAAGATCCCACGCAGGTGCACGTCGGCCCCATTACCAACCACGCTCACGACTAGGAGACGCGCATGATTCCCGGATCGAACAAAGACCATCCGTCGTTTATCAAATCGTTCGGGTACGCCATCGAGGGGTTCGTCACCGCGGTCAAGACCGAGCGCAACATCAAAGTTATGATCACCGTCGGTATCCTTACCGTTATCGCGGGTTGTGTCGTCGGCCTTTCTGCTCTGGAATGGACAATCGTGGCGATTTGCTGCGGACTCGTGATCCACGGAGAGTTGTGCAATACGGCCATGGAGGCCATCGTCGATCTTGCCTGTCAAGAATTTCATCCCTTGGCGAAACGCGCCAAGGACATCGCCGCCGCATCTGTCTACGTTCTTTCCATCACCGCCGCCATCGTCGGCTTGATCGTATTTGCCCGCGCATTGGGCTTGTTATAGAAAGGGGTCATCTTGAGCGACCTTACCACCGATAGGGACAACGAAGAAACCTTGACCGCTGAGAACGGCATCGAGGAGTTTGACCCCTTTGCGGGTCTGATGGATGATGAGCTCGATACGTTGTGCGACGAAGCCGGGGATAACGCCAGCTTCTCTGCCGTCGAGCCGGGATTCCGCAGTGGTTTCGTGGCCCTTGTGGGACGTCCCAACGCCGGAAAATCCACGCTGCTCAACGCATGCTATGGACAGAAAGTGGCCATCACCTCGCCGGTTGCCCAGACCACGCGCCGTCGTATGCGTGCCGTGGTCAACCGTCCGGGCTATCAACTCGTGTTCGTCGACACTCCAGGCATCCATAAGCCCAAGGACGGACTGGGTTCCGAACTCAACAAAAGCGCGTTGTACGAGCTCAACGACGTGGACGTCGTTGCGTTTTTGATCGATGCCACCAAACCCATCGGCAGGGGAGACGCTTGGGTAGCCGAGCGCGTCAAGAACGCTCCCTGCAAAAAGGTACTCGTTTTGACTAAAGCCGACGAAGCCAAGCCTGAGCAGGTGATGGAGCAGCTCAAGGCAGCCCATGAGCTTATGACGTACGACGACGAGATCGTGACCTCATCCTACAAGAACTTCAACGTCGAGGGCTTTATCGAGACGGTTGCCCAGTTTATGCCCGAAGGACCACGCTGGTTTCCCGAGGGCATGGGTACCGATACGGCCGACGAGACGTTGGTCGCCGAGTTCGTTCGCGAGAAGGTCTTGCGTCGCACGCATGATGAGGTCCCGCATTCCGTGGGCGTTGTCTGTGACGATATCGAACGTACTAAGAAAGTGCTGCGCATCCACGCCACGATTTATGTGGAGCGCGAGGGGCAGAAAGGCATCATCATCGGTAAGGGCGGCGAGATGATCAAGCATATCGGCATCGACGCTCGTCGCGATCTTGAGCGCATATTCGGCGGCCAGGTCTTTCTTACGCTCGACGTCAAGGTCAAGACGGGTTGGCGCGACGACGAGGCCCAGATTCGCCGTTTCGGCTATAGCGCCGAAGACTAGCTCGGCACGTCCTCGACATGACAGGATCGCGTACCTATCGCACGAAGGCCATCGTCCTCGATAAGACCAAGCTCAAGGAGACCGATCTGATCCTTACGCTCGTTGACGAGCAAGGACGTCAGATACGCGCCGTCGCCAAGGGCGCGCGTAAGCCCGGCGGGCGCCTGTCAGCGCGATGCGAACTGTTTTGCACCGTTGACATGCTTTTGGCGCACGGACGCTCACTCGATGTGGTGTCGCAGGCAGAGCTGCTTCGCGCTCCTTTGGGGGCCGCGCCGAGTTTCGAGACCACCTGCGCCGCCAGCGCCATCGCCGAGGTCGCGCGGCTTTGTTCGTTCGAAGACGCCGAGGACCCGTATCTGTTTGCGATCACCCAACGTGCGCTCGAGCTCTCGGGAAAGGCGGAGCTTTCCGTCAAACTCGATATCCTGGTCGCCGCCTTCGTGTTCAAGCTGCTCTCGCATGTGGGCTATAGACCCGATTTCTCTGCATGCGTATCTTGCGGCGATACCATGCTTTCGTATTTCTCGCCCCAGGCGGGTGGCCTGCTGTGCGGTTCATGCGCTTCGAGCGTGCCGGGGGCTGAGCTTGTTTCAACCGGGGAGATCGCCTGGCTGCGCGCCCTTATGGGCAATACGTTTGATGAGCTGCTCACCGTCGAGGTGGATCCTCATACTGCCGCATTTTTGCTCGGCCTTTCCCACCTTTGGGCCGCAACCCATCTCGACCAACGTCTGCGCGCCATGGAATTCATGTTGGGAAGGTGATGTTGCCACACCGCACATCGCTTGTGGTATTATTCCGACCTGTTGGTACCTCGATCTTGGATATCCGCTCCACCGGCGGTTTCCCAGCCCGAGGCGAATTGTGTCGTCACATGACGACAGAAACGAAAGGTGAAACAATGACTGTTTCAAAGGAGCGCAAGGCGGAGCTGACCGCCCAGTTCGGCAACTCTCCCGTCGACACCGGTAACCCTAAGGTTCAGGTCGCCATCCTCTCCGAGCGCATCCGCGAGCTCACCGAGCACATGAAGACCCACCAGAAGGACTTCCACACCCGCCGTGGCCTGCTTATGCTCGTCGGTCGCCGTCGTCGTCTTCTTTCCTACATCAAGAACAACGACGTCGTCGAGTATCGTGAGCTCATCAAGGCTCTCGGCATTCGCGACAACATCCGCTAAAGGATCTTGTACATGCTAAGAGCGTCTCGCTAGTGGCGGGGCGCTCTTTTTGTGTAAGGGCACGAAAAATCATGCTCTGAAGCGTGACGTAGGCAGGGGGCCTCCGTCACATGAGAAGCCTGCGGGCAAGGGGCCCGTGGGGTAAGGAGAAAAATGACACTCGTATCAAAGACCTTCGAGCTGTACGGCAAGACCTACACGTTTGAGTCGGGCGAGCTCGCCAAGCAGGCCACCGGCGCCGTTCTGGTCAAGCAGGGCGATACCACCATGCTCGACACCGTTGTGGTCTCCAAGGAGCGTAAGAACTACGATTTCTTTCCGCTGACCGTCGACTTCAACGAGAAGATGTATGCCGCCGGCCGTATCCCTGGTGGTTACCTCAAGCGTGAGGGCCGTCCCAGCGAGAAGGCCACGCTGACCGCCCGTATGATCGACCGCCCGATCCGCCCGAGCTTCCCCGACGGATTCCGCAATGAGGTGCATATCGTAGCCACCTCACTCGTCGCCGACCAGGTCAACCCCTTCGATGTCATCAACGTCATGGGCGCCTCGCTCGCCATGACGCTTGGCGGTGTTCCTTTCGAGGGGCCGCTCGCCTGCGTCCGCATCGCCCGTAACGTCGAGACCGGTGCGTTCATCGTCAACCCCACCTATGAGGAGCGCGAGTCCTCCGATCTGGACCTCGAGCTCGGCGGTTCCGCCGATTTCATCTCGATGGTCGAGGCCGGTGCGCAGGAGATCTCCGAGGACGACATGCTCGCCGCCATGAAGTTCGGCCAGGAGGCCCTTGCCGCCTTCTGCCAGGCGCAAAACGAGTTCGTTGAGGAGTGGGAGCGCGTCAACGGCCCGATCGTCAAGAAGGAGTATCCGCTCGACCAGCCGGTCGAAGAGGTTCACGACCGCATCTTCGCCCACTACGACGAGATGGCCGCCGCCCTGCGCGATGCCGACAAACTTTCGCGTATCGGTAAGGTCGAAGCGCTCAAGGACGCCATCCGCGCCGAGTTCACCGAAGAGGAGCAGGCCGAGTGGGAGCGCGAGATCCCGGTCGCCCTTAAGAAGCTCGAGAAGAAGGCTATGCGCACCATGGTCGTCGAGACCGGTGAGCGCGTGGACGGCCGTGCCGCCGATGAAATCCGCCCCATCATGGTGAAGGACAACTACCTGCCGCTCGTTCACGGTTCCGGCCTGTTCCAGCGCGGTCAGACCCAGGTGCTCTCTGTGCTTTCGCTCGGTATGCTCAACGAGGGTCAGCGTCTCGACACGATCGAGCCCACCGAGGGCAAGCGCTACATGCACCACTACAACTTCCCGCCCTTCTGCACCGGCGAGACCGGCCGTATGGGTAGCCCCAAGCGTCGCGAGATCGGCCATGGTAACCTTGCCGAGCGCGCGTTGCTTCCGGTTCTTCCCGACGAGAACGAGTTCCCGTACGCCATTCGCGTCGTCTCGGAGGTCATGGAGTCCAACGGCTCTTCCTCGATGGCTTCCACCTGCGGCTCCACGCTCGCCCTTATGGACGGCGGCGTGCCCATCAAGCGCCCGGTCTCGGGTATCGCCATGGGCCTGATCCAGGAGGAGGGCAAGACTGTCGTTCTGTCCGACATCCAGGGTCTTGAGGACTTCCTGGGCGACATGGACTTCAAGGTCACAGGCACCACGAAGGGTATCACCGCCCTGCAGATGGACAACAAGGCAACCGGCCTCACGTTTGACATCCTTGCTCGTGCCCTGCAGCAGGCCAAGGAGGGCCGCGCCTTCATCCTCAACAAGATGCTCGAGGTGATCCCCGAGCCGCGCCACTCCACCCGCAGCACCGCGCCGCGCATCGTCTCGATCCAGGTTCCCACCGATAAGATTCGCGACGTCATCGGTTCGGGCGGCAAGGTCATCCGTGGCATCCAGGACGAAACCGGCGCTTCGGTTGATATCCAGGAAGACGGCACGGTCTTTGTCGGCGGTACCGGCGAGTCTGTCGACGCGGCCGTCGAGCAGATCAAGCTCATCGTCAAGGTGCCTGAGCCGGGCGAGGAATATACCGGTCGCGTGGTCTCCATCCAGCCCTTTGGCGCCTTCGTCAACCTGCTTCCCGGCAAGGACGGGCTGCTTCACATCTCCCGTGTGGCCAAGGGTCGCGTTGAGAAGGTCGAGGACGTTCTCAACGTGGGCGATGAGGTCAAGGTCGTCGTCATCGAGGTCGATGATCGCGGCAAGATCTCGCTTGATCGTCTCGATAAGCCCGAGGCTCCCGCACGTTCCGAGGCTGATGGCGACGGCGAGCATTTCCAGCGCCGCGAGCGTCGTCCCCGCGAACGTTCTGAGCGCAGCGATCGTCCGCGCCGCCCCGGCGACAACGGCGGTCGTAAACCCCGCCGCCACCACGACGCCGAGTAAATCTGCACTTTATTTTTCGCATTCTTAAAGTGATCCTAACTGGCCTCTTGCATTTATGCAGGAGGCCAGTTTTATAAGAAAACGCAACAAATGGGTGTGGTCCCGGCCCTTCGGTCGCGGGTGAAATTTATCGCGAGTTCCGCACGAACAGGAGGCCACTTAATGTGGCCTCCGTCGTGAGCAGGACTGCCCGAGCAGGAAATTTCACCCGCGACCGAAGGGCCGGGACACCCGTATGGGATGGGGAGTTGATGCATCAGTGGTGCTTCCTGAGCGAAACGGGTATCATACGGGAGTTATTGCAGCGAGCTTGCTGCTTTTCTTTATGGATGTGCACGACGGCCGGTTTGCCAGAAGCGCCCCGTCGGTTGTTTGTTAATGGATCAGAGAAAGGACCGCACGCACACTTATGGCAACAAAGAAATCTTCTCCCTTGAAAATCATTCCGCTCGGCGGTCTGGACGGCATCGGTAAGAACATGACCGTCTTCGAATGCGGCGACGATATGGTTCTGGTCGATGCGGGCCTCATGTTCCCCGATGACTCTCAGCCCGGTATCGATCTGGTGCTTCCCGACTACACCTACGTTCTCGAGAACGAGGACAAGCTCCGCGGTATCGTGGTCACCCATGGCCACGAGGACCACACGGGCTCCCTGCCGTATCTTCTGCAGGACCTCAACAACAAGGTGCCCATCTTCTCGAGCAAACTCACTCTGGGCTTCATCGAGGGCAAGCTTTCCGAATTCCGCATCCGTGCCCCCAAGTTCCGCGAAGTCAAAGACGGCAGCCATGTCAACCTGGGCGGTATCTCGCTCGACTTTTTCTCGATGACCCACTCCATTCCCGGAGCGCTGGGTGTCTTTATCCGCACCAATCAGGGCACCGTGCTGCACACCGGTGACTTTAAGCTCGATCAGACGCCCATCGATGGTGTCACGCCCAACTATGCGGCCATCAACCGCTTCGCCAAGCAGGGCGTCGACCTTCTGCTCTCCGATTCCACCAATGCCACCGTCCCCGGCTTTACCAAGTCCGAGGCCGAGGTGGGTCCGAGCCTTCTGCATGCCATCAAAAATGCCAAGGGCCGCGTCTTCGTCGCCTCGTTCTCGAGCCATATCCATCGCCTGCAGCAGATCTGCGACGCCGCGCGCGCCTGTGGCCGCAAGGTCGTCGTAACCGGTCGCTCCATGCTTACCAACACCCGCGTGGCGCGCGAGCTGGGCTATCTCAATATCGATGACTCGGACATCATCGATGCTTTTGATATCGACAACATCCCCGACGAGAAGATCGTTGTCATGTGCACCGGCTCTCAGGGAGAGCCCTTGTCGGCGCTTTCGCGTATGGCAAATGGCGAGCATAAGACGCTCTCTATCCATGAGGGCGATACCGTCATCATCTCCGCGACTCCGGTTCCCGGCAACGAGAAGGCTGTACAGCAGGTCATCAACAGCCTGGCCAAGCTGGGCTGCGATGTCTATGACAAGTCGCGCACCCTGGTACATGTCTCCGGTCATGGCAGCCAGGAGGAGCTCAAGCTCATGCTCGCCATGGCTAAACCCACCTACTTCATGCCGGTCCACGGCGAGGCCGTTCATCTGCGCGCCCACGCCGAGCTGGCGCGCAAGATGGGTATCAAGGATGATCATATCTTCATTCTCGACAACGGCGACACCCTCGAGATGCGCGGCGGCATCGTCAAGCGAGGCACGCCGGTCGAATCGGGTATCGTCTATGTCGATGGTCTACGCATCGGCGATACCGATCCTATCGTTCTGCGTGACCGTCAGAAGCTCGCTAACGACGGAATGGTCACCGCGGTCGCCATCGTTTCACTCAAGCACAAGAAGATCGAAGCCATCGAGTTCTCTGGTCGCGGCGTCTCCTTCGCCATCGACGATCAGTTCTCCGACGACGCTTCTGCGGCCATCCTGAAGACGATCGAAAAGGGCAAGTTCAGCTTCACTTCGAGCGGCACCGATGCTCTTCGCAAGGCCGTCCGCGATTCTCTCTCCAACTTCATTTGGAGCCGTACCCGTACCCGTCCGATGATCATCCCGGTTGTCATGGAGGTCTAATTTGGCGTCGCGTTCCGCATCATCCGCCAAAGGCAATAAAAACGACGCAAAACCGGCATCCGTCCAGGGTGCCGGTTCCCATCTGCGTGCCAATGAGGGATTCGACGAGTTAGATGATTTCGAGTCGCTCGTAGAACCATCCGCCCATCGCGATATCGCCGGCGTCGTCATCGCCGTCTTGGCGATCGCGTCCTTTATCGCCGTCATATCTCCCGCTTCCGCCCCTGTGACCGCCGCGGTCGCGGGCTTCTACCACTTGGGCTTCGGCCTGGGTGCCTATGTGCTGCCGATCGTTATCCTCCTGTTCGCGGCCACGCTCTTTTTGGGGGAGGAATCCCCGCTTAACGTTCGCACGGTGGGCGGTGGTTCCGTCGTGTTCGTTGCCGTCATCTCCATCCTTTCACTCATGGTCAAGGGGACCGACGCTTCAACCGAATTGATGTTCACCCCTCAGAATCTATCTGCGGCCGGCGGCTATATCGGCGCGTTTATCGCGTCAACGCTGCAGGGTGCCCTCGGCAAGCCTATCGCTCTAGTCGTTCTGATCGGTCTTATGGCGGTCGGGTTCGTTATCATCGGCTTCTCCATCAGCAGCTTCCTTCAAGCGGCACGCGATCGCGCGCTCGATCTCGCTGACCGTCACCGCATCGATCTCAATGATGCCCCCTGGGGTGACGAGGATGCACTCTCGGTTCCCGCCGGCCCAAGGCGAACGCTCACCGGCCGTCTTAAGTCCTCCTCGGATAGCGCCGCCACCAAGGTGATCGTCTCAGACGATCAGGATGACGAAGAGGATGAAGACCCCTTTGTAGACGTCAGCGATCAGCTCGAAGCCGAACAAGCTAAAACGACCCTCTTGGGTTCTCGTATCAAGAAACACCGTGCCAAGAAAGCAAAGCCGCAGCTGAGCACCTCTGAGCCCGATCCTTCTTGGTCCGATAGTGAAATCGAGCTTACCGAGGGCGAAGAGGATGAGGACGATATCAACCTTGACTCCGCCAAGACCACACTTCTCGCAAATCACAAAACCAGGCGTGAGCCGATAACCCAGCAGATCGCTTTCGACACGGACGCTATCCTTGATGATGAGACGAATCCGCCTTTCGCGGTTACCCCGGCTCAGGTGCCCACCTCCGCCGAACCGCAGATCCCAGATTTTCTCAAGCATCCCAAAAACGCTCCGGATTCGCCTGCAAACGAACCACAAAATACAGACGCCCCAGTCCAAGAGGCAGGGCAAGAGGACGAAGAAGAGGGGCTCACGCTGCCCCCGATCAATATCCTGCACTCGAACCCCCAGGCGGCCGCATCGGCCTCAAGTGACGGCGAGCTCGAGCAGACCGCCGAGCAGCTGCAGTCCACACTCGAGGAGTTCGGTCGTCGCGCACGTGTTGTGGGCTGGATCGCGGGCCCCACGGTCACCACGTTCAAGCTGCAACCGGGTGAGGGCGAGCGCGTAAGCAAGATCTCGAGCCTTGAGGACGATATCGCCCTTTCGCTCGCCGCACAATCGGTTCGTATCTTCGCGCCGATTCCCGGCACCTCGCTTGTCGGCATCGAGATTCCCAACCGCAAGCGCCAAAACGTCTATCTGGGTGATGTCCTGCCCTACGTCAAGGGCGGCCCCTTGGAGCTTGCTATCGGTCGTGACGCCGAGGGCACCCCCGTCGTTGCCGATCTGGCCAAGATGCCCCACCTGCTCATCGCCGGTACCACCGGTTCCGGTAAGTCGGTCATGATCAACTCCATCATCACGACGCTGCTCATGAGGGCGCTTCCCGAGGATGTTCGCCTGATCATGGTCGACCCCAAACGCGTCGAGCTTGCCGGTTATAACGGGCTGCCGCATCTCTATGTGCCCGTCGTGACGGAACCCAAGCAGGCAGCCAGTGCCCTGCAGTGGGCTGTATCCGAGATGGAGCGACGCCTCAAAGTCTTCGAGCGGCTCAACGTGCGTAAGATCTCGACCTACAACGAAAAATGGGCGGCAGGGGAGTTCGAGCATTATGACAACCCGCCGCAAAAGATGCCCTACCTCGTCATCATCATCGACGAGCTCTCCGACCTCATGATGGTCGCGGGAAAAGACGTCGAGGCCTCGATCGTGCGCATCGCGCAGCTTGGTCGTGCCGCCGGCATCCACTTGATCGTTGCCACGCAGCGACCCAGTTCAAATGTCGTCACCGGCCTGATCAAAGCGAACATCACCAACCGCATTGCCTTCAACGTGGCCACGGGCATCGACTCCCGCGTCATCATCGATCAGATGGGCGCCGAGAAGCTCACCGGTCTGGGCGACATGCTGTTCTCCAAGGTCGATTGGGGAAAACCTCGCCGTATCCAGGGTTGTTTTGTCTCGGATGACGAGATCAACGAGATCGTCGATTTCGTTAAATCCCAGAGTGAGCCTGATTATCACGAGGAGATCCTCTCGGCCGTGGCGCCTGCCGCCATGTCGGTCGCCTGTGGCGTGGGCATCGTGCGCACGGGCGTTGCCGAGCCTCAGGATGACGATCCCTTGATTTGGGAGGCTGCCCATATTGTGGTGGAATCTCAGCTGGGCTCCACATCTGGACTCCAAAGACGACTCAAGGTTGGATACGCTCGCGCTGGACGTATCATGGACATGCTGGAGGAAAAGGGTGTCGTCGGACCGCCCGATGGATCCAAACCGCGTGAGGTGCTCCTCGATGACGAGGGTCTCGCGGCTTTGGAATCCGTCGAGGCCCAGATGGCTCAAGAAGACAGTTTGTTTGGAGGATTGTGATGGCTGCACGCTTTGGCGATATGCTTCTCGAGCGGCGTCGTATGCTCGGCTTATCCATCCAACAGGTCGCCAACACCATCAAAATCAGACCGCAGATCATCGAATTCTTCGAGATGGGCGATTTTTCCTCTATGCCCCCGCGCGGCTATGCGCAGGGCATGATTTCGAGCTACGCCCGTTTTCTGGGGCTCAACCCCCGCGACGTCGTAAACGCCTATTTTGATGACCTTATGGCTTATGAGCGCGAGACCTCTCAGTCTGGAGGCCGTTTCCAAGAACCGGCGGCCTATGTCAATGCACGCTCTTCAACCGACAGCGGACGTTTTCTCATGGTGAGCGGCGGTCGTACGAGCCGCTACACCCAGCGTCCCCAGCAGGCGGGATACGTCACCGAGACTGGCTCCCGCGCCGAGATCCAAGAGCAGCGCGATCGCTTCCGCAACACGCTGCCGCCCGAGAACAGCGCGCTTCCCGCGTCTCACGGCAACGTGCGCGATCCGCGCGCCGGCTATGGGGATGGAGGATACTCCGCCCGAAACGGTTCCTCTGCTCGCTCGGGATCGGCTAGAACCTATCGTGCGGCATCGACTCGAACGGGAAGTCCATCGCGCAACGGCTATCGACAAGAGTCCGTATCGCATTCCGGCAGTCGTTCATCTACTCAGCGGTACGTCAGTGCGCAGCGCGGCAATCGGCAAGGTCCGTCTACGGTTCGCGGTGGACGAGACGTTTCCCGAACCTCCCGCTATCCTCGACAGGACACGAGGCGTAGTACTGCTTCGCAGCCGCGCAACGCTTCCCGTTCGGGACTCCCGAATGGGCTCGATCCTCGGTTTGTTTACGGTGGCCTTGCCGTCATCGCTGTTCTGCTCATCATCTTGATCGTCGTGGCCCTCCGTGGTTGCGGCTCATCAAATCAGGCGGCAGACTCCCAGCCTGCAGTTACGACCACATCAACCAAAAAGAAGACGTCGAAAAATACCGATTCGAGCGCTTCGAGTGATGACGATGATGACGACGAAGCGTCCGCAAGCACCACGACTTCCAAAAAGAAGAACGATGTCGACGCCGTCACCAAGGTCAAAGTGAAGGTCGCCAAAGGCAAAACGGCATGGATCGAGATCAAGGTCGATGGAAAGTCCGTCTATGGCGCTCAGGCGACCGGCCCCTTTGAACAGGAATACGAGCCCGAGTCCTCGATTGAGATCACCACGTCAAAGCCCTCCGATGTAACGGTCACCAAGAACGGTGAGAAAGTCCGCTATGACACCAAGACATCCGGTGTCGCGCGTGTAACGATCACTGTTCCCAAGAAGAGCACCGAATCATCGGATGATTCTGACAACAACACCGATGAGGCCTCGGATAGCGACAGCACCGACATTCAATCTGCCGATGGTACCGACACGTCCGATACGAGCGCCTCTGACGATACGACGACGGATTCCTCTTCAGATGGTTCAACGTATGACACTTCTTCGTCTTCCGCGGCGTCAACTCAAACCACCTACGACAGTTCCTCTACCTACAGTAATTAGTTCAGAAAGGAGCCTTCATGGCAAAAGATTCTAGCTTCGACGTTGTTTCCGAAGTCAATATGCAGGAAGTGGACAACGCATTTCAGCAGACTGCTCGCGAGATTTCCCAGCGCTACGATCTCAAAGATTCCGGCGCCACCGTCGATTTGTCCAAGGGTGACAAGCTGTTCACGATCAACGCGCCAGCAGATTTCGTTTCAAAGCAGATCATCGACGTGTTGAACAGCAAACTCATCAAGCGCGGTATCGATCTCAAAGCCGTTACATGGGATGCTCCTCAGGCCGCCAGCGGCGGAACCGTTCGCGTACTGGGGCACATCGTTGAGGGTATCGATCAGGCGACGGCCAAGAAGATCAACAAAGACGTCAAGGATCAAAAACTCAAGGTCAAAGTCACGATCGAATCGGACAAGCTACGTGTAACCTCGGCATCCAAGGATGCCCTGCAGGCGGTCATCCAGTTCTTGCGCAATCAGGACTACGGCCAGCCGCTGCAATTCACCAATTATCGATAGCAAATCAGAAAGGATTCCGTCCCAGTATGGATACGCCCATGGGTTCCATCCTCTATATCACGCTCGGCTGCGCCAAAAATGAGGTTGACACCGATCGCATGCGCTCCCTGCTCACCGCCGCCGGCTACGCGGAGACCGACTCGCCCCAAGAAGCCGACCTCGCAATCGTCAACACCTGTTCTTTTTTGGCCTCCGCGACCTCCGAGAGCATCGAGACCACGCTTGAGCTCGCCAACGACGTTGCCGATGGCGTGCGGTCTTGCCCCATCGTCATGTGCGGCTGCGTCCCCTCGCGTTATGGTGCCGATCTTCCCGCCGAACTGCCCGAAGTGTCCGCGTTTGTGCGCACTGACGAGGAAGATGGCATCGTTTCCGTTGTCGACGGAGTTCTAGGTCTCACGCGTGAGGTTCCTGCCTATATTCCGCATATCAAACGGACCATCGAAGGTGCGGTGGCCTATGTCAAAATCTCCGACGGATGCGATCGCTACTGCAGCTTCTGCATGATCCCCTATATCCGTGGTCGCTATCATTCACGTGACGCGCAGAGCATCCTTTCTGAGGTTCGCGACCTGGTCGCGGGAGGTGTTCGCGAGATTGTCCTCATCGGCCAGGATACCGGTATCTGGGGCAACGATTTCAAGGATGATGAGCTCGAAGAAGGGGCACCGCGCAATCTTGCTCAACTGCTTCAAGCGGTAGCCGAGGCTGTGCGTCCGACGGACGTTTGGATTCGTGTGCTCTATCTGCAGCCCGAGGGCATGACCGACGAGCTTATCGAGACGATCCGCGATACGCCCGAAGTGCTTCCCTACATCGATATTCCAGTCCAGCACTGCGACGCCCGCATTCTCAAGGCCATGCGCCGGTCTGGTTCGCGCCCCGAGCTCGAGGCCCTGTTCGAGGATCTGCGCAAGCGGATTCCCGGCATCGTGATCCGTTCCACGGCTATGGTGGGCTTTCCGACCGAAACCGAAGATGAGTTCCGTGATCTGATCGACTTCATGGACACCGTGGGCTTCGATTACACAAGCGTCTTCGCCTACTCGCAAGAGGAGGGGAGCCTAGCCGCCAAGATGGACGGTCAGATCGATGAGGATGTCAAGATCGAACGCGCTCAGGAGGCTATGGATCTGGCCGAGTCGCTCGGTTTCGCGGCAACGGCCAGTCATGTGGGGGAGCGCTCACGCGTCATCGTGGACGGCATCGAGCAGACCGATGACGGCATCGAGCTTATCGGCCATGCTTGGTTCCAGGCACCCGATTCCGATGGCGCCGTTCACCTGGATGCGAGCGAGGCCGCTGTCGGTGACATTCTGAACGTCGAGTTTACCGACAGCTTCTGCTACGAGCTCGTCGGACATGTTGTTGAATAGGGAAGGGCAAAGGTCGTGTCCAACGAAACCAATAAAGAACTGAAGAGCATCTGGACTCCCGCCAACGTCATTACCTGCGTTCGCATCGTCTTCATTCCGGTCTTCATGATCATCTCGGCGTTGAGCCACGTGCGCGTTGCCGATACCGATTGGGGCATCTATGACGGGCCCCTTGCCGCGGCCGCATTCATTCTCTATATGACCCTGTCGCTCACCGATAAACTTGACGGGTACCTGGCGCGCTCCCGCAACGAGATCACCGACTTCGGCAAGTTTCTCGATCCCATCGCCGATAAGCTGCTGGTATTCTCGGCACTGCTTCTGTTCTTAGACTTTGGGGCCATTACGGTCTGGAGTGTTTTTATCATTCTGTTCCGCGAGCTTTTAGTCAGCGCCCTTCGTATGGTCGCCAGTGCGGCAGGCGTCGTTGTGGCCGCCGATAAGCTTGGCAAGTGGAAGACTGCCACCACGATGGTGTCTATCTGCGGATACCTTCTGACCTTCGCGCTTTCGGGCCTAAACCTTGTCTCGGCTCCCTTCCTGGTGGGACTGTTCTCGCTTTCTCGTGCGCTCATGCTCATCGCGGTCGTGCTCACCGTTGTTTCCGGTGCCCAATATTTCTGGAACTGCCGCAAAATCGTTTTCTCGGTTTAGAGCCTGGTATCCATGCAAGATATGCTTTCTCTATTGCGTGCACAAAATGATGAATTGGCGCAATCGGTGATACGAAGTGCACACGCCACCTCAAAAACTGTCTCAACGGCAGAATCGCTCACTGCCGGGCTTATTGCTGCCACGTTGGGTGATATCCCCGGGGCCTCAATGGTTCTGCGCGGCGGCGCCGTCACCTACTGCGATGAAATCAAACATCAAGTGCTGGGAGTCAAGCAGGAGACCCTCGATCTCCACACAGCCGTTTCTCAAGAAACTGCCTGTGAGCTCGCCTTGGGTTCGCTTGAGCTCTTCTCCAGCGATATCGCCGTCTCTGCCACCGGGTATGCGGGTCCGGGCGGTGGCACCGAGCAAGACCCGGTGGGAACCTTTTATCTTGGAATCTGTGTTCGCGGGCGTGATGGAAACCCCTTGAAGCCTCGTTCCATACGTTGCTATCACGAGGGTGACCGTAGCACCGTACGATCCTATGCGGTACATGACGCACTCGGTCTGGTTATCGAGACTCTTACTGCTATGGAATAGCAATGGAAGCACAACTCGTGCGGTTCCACTTTCATGGAGAACACCGTCGCCAACGTGATGGTGTTCTCGCTGTTTATGCATGGTGATTTCGATAAAGGATGGATTTGGACGGTCTCGTGTCGGCAGATGGTCAGCGATTGGTTCGCTGCTGACGAATTTCATGCAAGCAACCCTGCGTATTATGACAATGGGCGGTTGACCACGAACAGCCGTTCGTTTACCATCATGTCAGATAGATTACAAGGAGGGCTTTCCATGGCCAAGCATCAGGGTCCCGTTCGTACCGTTCATGCGCCTACCACCGGTGAAGATCGCGAAAAGATGATCGAACAGACCAAGAAGGATATCGAGAAGAAGTTCGGAACCGGATCCATCATGAGATATGGCGATGGTGGCCCTGAGCTTGAAGTCGAGGCGATACCGACGGGAGCCTTGGCGCTCGATGCAGCCCTGGGAATCGGTGGCGTTCCGCGCGGGCGAATTATCGAGATCTATGGCCCCGAGTCTTCCGGTAAGACAACGCTTTCTCTCGAAATCCTTGCAGAGGCCCAAGCTATGGGCGGCGTTGTCGCTTTTATCGACGCCGAACACGCACTCGACCCCACCTATGCCGCCCGCATCGGCGTAGATATCGACGAGGTTCTCATTTCCCAGCCCGATACCGGCGAGCAGGCGCTCGAGATCGTCGACATGCTCGTACGTTCGGGAGCCATCGACGCAATCGTCGTCGACTCCGTTGCCGCGCTTACGCCTCGCGCGGAGATCGAGGGAGAGATCGGCGATACCACCGTGGGTCTCCAGGCTCGTCTTATGAGCCAAGCGCTGCGCAAGCTTGCCGGGTCGCTCGCCAAATCCAACACGACATGCATCTTCATCAACCAGCTGCGCGAGAAGATCGGCGTCATGTTTGGCAACCCCGAGACAACGACCGGCGGCCGTGCCCTCAAATTCTTCTCATCGGTTCGCATCGACATTCGCCGTATCGACAGCATAAAGGTCAAGGACGAGGTCGTCGGCAATCGCGTACGCGCAAAAGTCGTGAAGAACAAGGTGGCGGCTCCGTTCCGCTCCGCCGAGTTCGACATCATGTACGGCACCGGCATATCAAAAGAAGGCTCCATTTTAGACATGGGTGTCGAATACGATATCGTCAACAAGGCGGGTGCGTGGTTCTCATACGATGATCAAAAACTGGGGCAAGGCCGCGAGGCTGCCAAGGACTTCCTGCGCACGCATCCCGATTGCGCCGACGAGATCGAGCATAAGGTTCGTGTCGCCTGCGGACTCGAATATGATGACGACGCCCCCAGTGAGGTCGAGATTGCCGATGACATCATCTCGGATAAGACTCCTTTCCCCGAGGACGACGGTTTATTTGAAATCGACAGCTCTGCCATGCTCGATGACGATGACGAATAACGGCAGCTATGCCATATCTCGTTACTGACGCTCGGATTGTATTTCCCGATAAACGCCCTTCAAGCTCCTTTGCATCCGGCTATGGGACCAAAAAACCCAAGGCCCACATCGAATGCGAACTTGAGGGTGGCTTCGAGCGGCAGATCTGGATTCCCGTTCGCGTCGCTCGGGCCTACGTCAAAGATGCTCCCACGTTTCCCCTTGCATGGGACGAGTTCAAGACCATGATCGAGACGCTCGAAAATAAATGTGCGCTCGTGTTGGTAACCGAAATGCTATCGCGACGGGACCATGCTATCGGGGAAATCAAGGACAAGCTTTCTGTTTACGGTTTCGACCAACATGCGATCGATTACGCTACCGCACGTGCCATCGATCTTCATTTCCTAGATGAGCAGCGCTTTTGCCGCTACTTCATCGAAGAACGAAAGCGTCGCGGTTGGGGCCGTCGCAAAATCGAGACCGAGCTCAAAAGGCGCCATGTCAACCTTGATGAGATAGCTGATTATCCAGAGGCGTTCTTCCAACCTGAAGACGATCTTGCCCGAGCGAAAGAGCTGTTAGCTAAACGCCGAATCCCCGAAGACCGCGCGTTCGAGAAACTCGTACGTTTTCTTATGGGCAAGGGGTTCTCGTATCGCATAGCCGCCGATGCGTCCAAGGAACGCATCGATAGCGCATGCGAAAGTTCTTGGTAAAGCGAAGCTACCGTCTAGGCTCCCTGCGACCGTTGACCGATTGATCACGTTCGCAGGGAGTGCATTTATTTGACAGCTGTTATCGTTCAACGTAAGATTTTATTGTCATTTGATTTGTGATATGCGCTCATCTCGGATGGGTTGAATATATGGTTACATACGTAAACTACTATGGTTGCGCTCATATTGCTCAAATGTCGCGAGCCGCTCGTTTCGAGTGGTTCGCTTTTGTGTGTCATTAAACGCTTAATCGCAAAAGGAGTGAGCATGATGGTCGTTATTTTCGCCGTGCTCGGTATCGTTATCGGTGCCGTCGCCGCCGTGGCTTACATGCGCACCGCCAAGCAGAGCAGCCTTCGAGAAGCCGATTCCAAGATCGAGTCGGCGCATGCAGAGGCAGAGTCTGTGATCGGCGATGCAAAACGACAGGCCGAGACCCTCAAAAAGGAAGCCTTGCTCGAGGCCAAAGAAGAAATCATTAAAAACAAGCAGGCCGCAGAGGCAGAGGAGAAGCAGCGCAAGAAGGAAATCCGAACGCTCGAGAATCGCGTGATGCAGCGTGAGGAATCTCTCGACCGTCGCAACGACGCCCTCGATAAGCGCGAGCACCAGCTTTCCAGTCAAGCTGGTCAGGTAGATAAACGCTCTCGAGAGCTCGAGGAGCTGTATTCGAAGCAAACATCCGAGCTTGAGCGCATTGCCGACCTTACCCGCGAAGATGCTCACAAGGAGCTGCTCGATAAGGTGCGTGGCGAGGTAACTCATGAAGCAGCCACCATCATCCGCGAGTCCGAGCAGCAGGTGCGCGCCGAATGCCACAAGACCGCTCAGGAGATTCTATCCCTGGCGATTCAGCGTTGTGCCGCCGATCACACCGCCGAGGTCACAGTTACGTCGGTACACATTCCCTCCGATGACCTCAAGGGCCGCATCATCGGTCGTGAAGGGCGCAACATCCGCACCTTTGAGCAGGTTTCGGGCGTAAATCTCGTTATCGACGATACGCCAGAAACCGTGGTGCTCTCGAGTTTCGATCCCGTTCGCCGTGAAACGGCACGTGTCGCCCTCGAGAACCTCATTGCCGACGGCCGAATCCATCCCGCCCGCATCGAGGAGATGTATCACAAAGCCGCCGATCTGGTCCAGCAGCGTGTCCGCGAGGCGGGAGAGCAGGCCGCGTTCGACACGGGCATCCACGATCTGCACCCCGAGCTGGTAAAGACGCTCGGCGCCCTCCGCTATCGCACCTCGTTCGGCCAAAATGTCTTGCAGCATTCTCTCGAGGTCGCGGATCTGTGCGGCGTCATGGCATCTGAGCTTGGCGTTGACGTCTACACCGCCAAGCGCGCCGGCCTTCTGCATGATCTGGGCAAAGCAATTGACCATGATGTCGAAGGTCCTCATGCGGTGATCGGCGCCGAGCTCGCGCGTCGCTATGGCGAAAAGCCCGTCATTGTCCATGCTATCGAGGCACATCATGCCGATGTCGATCCCGATACCGTTCTTGACGTACTCGTCCAGGCCGCGGATGCCGTGTCCGCGTCCCGCCCCGGTGCTCGTCGCGAATCCGCCGAGAACTACATTAAGCGTCTCGAAAAACTCGAAGAGATCGCCAACTCCTATGAAGGCGTCGAGCGTACCTATGCCATGCAGGCTGGACGAGAGGTTCACGTCATGGTTCAGCCTGATAAGATCTCGGACGCCCAGTCCACGGTTCTTGCGCACGATATCGCTCACCAGATCGAGGAAGAGATGGAATATCCCGGTCAGGTTCGCGTCGTTGTGATTCGTGAGAGCCGCGCCATCGATATCGCCAAATAACATGAACGACGCGAACGAGCTCATCTCATTTATCGCGTCCATGTCGGGGGAGGGCAACCTGCGCGTCGAGGAGAATCTCGGCGAGGGGTATGTCCGCCTCCGCGTATCGGAAGCCGAGCGACGCCAGGCGAAGCACGATATCCAACATGTCGAGGATATTGTTATTGAGATGCTCCGCAACGCGCGCGATGCCGGGGCGACCAAGATCTATCTTGCCACGACCAAGGAGGAGGGTGTTCGCACCCTCCTTTTCCTCGATAATGGTTCCGGAGTTCCCCTGGATATGCAAGAGCGTATTTTCGATGCCCGCGTTACCTCAAAACTCGAGAGCATGAAAATGGACCGCTGGGGCGTCCATGGACGCGGTATGGCCTTGTTTTCCATTAAGCAAAACACCGATTTCGCTGCCGTGATAACTTCGGGCTCACAGCTTGGATCTGCTTTTAAAGTTATGGTCGATGGATCACGACTTTCAGAGCGCGTTGATCAGTCAAGTTGGCCCCAGGCTGTCAAAGATGAAACTGGTCATTACGTATGTGCGCGCGGACCGCACAACATCATCCGCTCGACATGCGAATTCGCCCTCGAGGAGATGCGTGGTTGCGATGTATACCTGGGCTCTCCCTCCGAGATAGCCGCGACGCTTCACGCCCACGCCGCCTCTAAGCTCGATACAGAGCAGTTGCTCTTTATCGACGACGAGACAGAACTGCCTGTCGTAGACCGCCTAGGACTCGCGTCGGATGCCGAGGATTTCATCCGTATCTGCAGCGGCTTGGGTTTCGATCTTTCCGAGCGCACGGCCCATCGCATTCTTTCGGGTCAGATCAAGCCTGTCAGAAGCGTCTCGGGCCGTCTGTTACGCGAACGCGACACGTCACCCAAGCAGCCTCAGGCCATCGATCTTTCCAAAGATCGTCGAGGGCTCAAGATCGCCAAGGACGATATCGATCGTTTCTCACGAGCTGTCGAACGTGATTTTTCGGATCTTGCATCCCGCTATTATCTCAATCTGGCCGGAGACCCCAAGATTCGCGTCACGCGCGACCGCATCACCGTAACGTTTGATCTTGGTAAAGAAGAATAGTCGTCTTTACCATAAGACCACAGTACGATAAAGTATTTGCAGCTAGAAATGTACTTATAACGCAGGAGAACTTTCATGGATTGCCTGAAGGTATCAAGTAAATCCTCGCCCGCATCCGTAGCTGGTGCTATCGCCGGCATGGTTAAAGATGGCGTACCGGTAAACATCCAATGCGTAGGGGCTGGAGCCGTCAATCAGGCCATCAAGGCTGTGGCTATCGCGCGCGGTTTTTTGATTCCCACGGGTTTCGATATCTCGTGCGCGCCGGTTTTTTCCGACATCTTGATTAATGGTGAATCAAGAACCGCCATTCGGCTGTCCATCTATGTCCACCAGATCAATCGGTCTGCCATGGATCCCATCGAGGTCCGTGATGACGTCAAACCGGTTGCTTAATACCATCATCAATACGTTCTCTACTATATTCAACATCGATTCGCATAGGGTGTAACACTATGGATCAGCATGCCGTGCGCGACGTACTTGCCGGAAAAACCTATTTCATCCGAACCTTCGGTTGCCAAATGAATCAACACGATTCCGAACGCGTGAGTGGTCTGCTCGATTCTTGCGGCTGTTTACAGGCAATTGATCCTGCCGGCGCCGATATCGTGGTATTTATGACCTGCTGCGTGCGCGAAGCAGCGGACACTCGCCTATACGGACAATGCAACTCTTGCAAGAGTCTTCCTGCATCGCCCTCGGGAAAACGAGTCGTTGCCGTCGGTGGTTGCATCGCGCAGCGCGATGGCGAGGGGTTACTCACCAACGTCGATAATGTCGATGTTATCTTCGGAACCCATTCCATTGCCCATGTGGCCGAGCTCATCGCAGAGTCGTTTTTGGACAACAGTCGTCATATCCGCACCAATGAGCATGAGGATTCCGATGCCATGAGCATGCCCTGGCATCGCGAAACGCAGTACCATGCCTGGGTACCCATCATGACCGGATGCAATAACTTCTGCACCTATTGCATCGTTCCCTATGTGCGTGGACGCGAGAAAAGTCGACCGTTCGAGGAGATCGTCGACGAGGTCACCGGTCTTGTTCGCAACGGTGTACGCGAGATCACCCTGTTGGGCCAAAATGTCAATTCCTATGGGCGTGACCTGTTCGGAAAGCCTCGCTTTGCTGAGCTCCTTCGTGCTGTAGGCGATACCGGTGTCGAGCGTATTTTCTTCACCTCGTCACATCCAAAGGATCTGTTGCCCGAGACGATCGATGCCATTGCTGAAACGCCTGCCGTTATGCCGCAGCTTCATTTGGCCGTGCAATCCGGTTCAAGTCGCATTCTTAAAGAAATGAACCGCCGCTATACACGCGAGGATTATCTAAAACTCGTTGACGCTGTTCGAAACCGGATACCCGATATCGCCCTTTCAACCGACATCATTGTTGGTTTTCCCGGTGAGACCGAGAAGGATTTCGAGCAGACCCTTTCTCTTGCCGAGACCGTTCGCTATGCCCAGGCCTATACCTTTATCTATTCCAAACGCGAGGGTACGCCGGCTGCAAAGATCGTTGATCCCACTCCCCATGAGGTCATTCTTGAGCGCTTCAACCGTTTAGTTAAAGTTATCGAGACTACGGCACATGAGTACAACCAGCATGATTTGCACACCGTCGTTCCCGCACTGATCGAGGGGACCTCGAAGAAAGACGACCGTATCATCTTGGCCAAGAGCCCTAAGAACCAGACGGTCCATGCTCCGATCCCCGATGGATACACTATCGATCAACTGATTGGCAAAATCATCGACGTGGATATCGACGTTGCCAAAACATGGTATCTATCGGGCACCGTGGTGGGCGAACCCCGCTAATGGCAGAACAGCGTGCATATCAGGCTCTTGCCATCTGCGGCCCCACAGCCGTCGGCAAGAGCGATATAGCCGATGCCATCGCGCATCGCCTAGGTACAGAGGTTTTATCTTGCGATGCGATGCAGATTTATCGTGGCATGGATATCGGAACAGCAAAGATGCACCCCGATCAATGCACCGCTCCGCTTCGGTTGACGGATATCGTAGATCCCGGCGTCGCCTATTCGGCTGCGCTCTATCAGCATGACGCTCGTATCCTTGCAGACGCCCTTTTAGAACAACATCGTCTGCCGGTTTTTTGTGGCGGAACCGGGTTATATCTCAAAGCGGCTCTGGACGAGATGGAGTTTCCCTCCGGAGAGCTTGAAGACGATCGGCGGAGTCGTTATACAAAACTTGCCGAGGAACTGGGCGACAAAGGACTCCATGACCTTTTGGAGCGGCGTGATCCCGCTTCTGCGGCCGAGATCCACCCCCACAACGTGCGCCGCGTCATACGCGCCCTCGAAATGCTCGACGACGGTGTTTCCTATGCCGAGCAAAAGTCTCATTTTAAGGAGTCTCGAGAACATTATCACGCACTCTGGATTGGATTGACCCGCAATAGAGAAGAGCTCTATCGACGTATCAACCAGCGTGTAGATAACATGTTTGACCAAGGATTAGTCGACGAAGTTCAACGCCTTGTCGAATCCGGCCTCAAAGAGGCGCTGACAGCCATGCAGGCGATCGGCTATAAAGAGATTATCGATGCTTTTGAGGGTCGCTGCAGCATGTCAGAGGCGCGTGAGTTGATAAAGATGCGGTCGCGGCGCTATGCAAAGCGACAGCTTTCTTGGTTTAAACGTGATTCACGGGTTATCTGGTATGACATGGATCAATGGACTGAAGAGGATGTTGTCGATAGCGTTATAGATAGAATCGAGTCCCCCTCGTGAGTCGCTTTCCCTTTGTTTCCACTACACCAGAACCCGAACGCGCCATCCTTGTGGGTGTTGAATGGCGTGAAAACGAGTGGCCCACGAACCGGTCTTTAGACGAGCTCGAACGTCTGGCAGATACAGCCGGCGCTATTTGCGTTGCACGCATCACTCAACGTCTTGAAAAACCCTATCCCAAATCTTTTATTGGAACGGGTAAGGTCGAGGAACTCAGTGGTCTTGCGCATCGCCTGGATGCTGATGTGGTTATCTTTGATGATGACCTTACCCCATCGCAACAGGCATATCTGGAAAAAGCGGTTGGCGAGCCGATTAAAATCATCGACCGCACCGCTCTGATTCTAGATATCTTTGGACTGCATGCACAGACTCGTGAAGGTCGTCTTCAAGTTCAGCTGGCACAGCTTCAATATCTGCTTCCTCGACTGCGCGGAATGTGGAGCCATCTTGCCAAGGAGCAGACACGCGGCGGTATCGGATCTCGTTTTGGACAAGGTGAAAGTCAGCTCGAAGTCGATCGTCGTCTTATCCGCAATAAGATCTCGGCCCTGCGACGCGAACTCAAAGAAGTCGAAAAACGGCGTGACGTTCAATCGAAAAGTCGTCTAGAATCTCCTGCGTATCGCGTGGCGCTCGCGGGTTATACCAATGCGGGAAAATCGACGTTGCTCAATACGTTGACCGGCGCCCAAGTACTATCTCAAGACAAACTGTTTGCTACGCTCGATCCTACCACCAGGGCATATCGCTTGCCAGGTGGACGAATCATGACGCTTACCGATACGGTTGGATTTATCCAAAAACTGCCGCACGGACTGGTTGATGCCTTTAAATCTACGCTTTCCGAGGTCCTGAGGGCAGATTTGATCCTCAAGGTCATCGATGCCTCAGACGAGGACCATACACGCCAGATGCATGCTGTCGATCGAGTCCTCGATGAGATCGGAGCGGGAGAGCGACCGGCACTCACCGTATTCAATAAAATCGATTTGCTCGATCCCACTGAGCGCCTTGGGTTTACGAGACGTTATCCAGACGCCGTGCTCTTCTCGGCGCAGAAGGGGGAGGGAATCGATACGCTTACATCGCGCATCGTCCAGCAGGCGGCTGCCTCCGATGTTTTGATATCTGCGGATATCCCCTATCGTGAGGGCGCTTTAATCACGCTTGTTCATAAACAGGGGACACTGCTGCATGAAGAATATCTGGAATCCGGCGTAAGAATCGTAGCCAAGCTTCCCGAGCGTCTTGCACCCAGGATCGATCGCTATAGAACGGAATAAAACATCTCGAGAACGATAAGAATAATAGGTTGATGTAGTAGATAGAAGGGGAGAGCATGACGTCCGAGACAGGCTAGGGGCGCTATATGCTCTTTATAGATCCACTCAGGCAGAGCATGATGTGAGATAACGAATCGAGAAGAAAAATATCCCACAAGATACATAAAGAAAAAGGGCACGAGGGGATAATAATCACCTGAAACAAAACCTGGTCCCGGCAAACCGAGCCAAGCTAGCCCAGAAATGTCATACGTGCTTTTAGGTACCGGCCAAAATAACGCGAATAACAAAAGGCATACTAAGATGCTGATTCCCGGAGGCATTTTGCGCAGCAGAGGCATAGTAATGGCAGCAAGAAACGTTGACGCGGCCATACAGAAGATAATGCCAAAATTTACGGAATCATCAACCGAAGCGATGGTCGTCGCAACCCACACCAGCAGTGCAGCCAAGGCATATTTGACGGAACGTCGCAGATTGTCATGCGAGCACGAACACATCCATCCCGCCAGCCACAGAAACACCCAACTGATGCTCGCCCGCCAGATATCTTGAAACATGCCCTGGACAAACCAGGGCATGGAAACGCCGTAAATATAAGCAAGATCGTAGCTTGCGTGAAATAACGCCATGGAAATCATGGTAAAGCCACGAAGCTCATCAAATAAGACAATTCGACGCTGCATTACGAGAACCGACGCATAAGAGCTACGACTTTACCCAGAATCACGGGATTTGTGGCATAGATGGGCTCCATAGTATCGTTCTCTGGCTGCAGCCTTACGCGTCCCTGTTCCTTATAGAACGTCTTGACGGTTGCCGCCCCATCGATCATAGCCACCACGATTTCGCCGTTCATGGCACTCTTCTGCTCGCGCACAATAATATAGTCACCGTTGAAAATACCGGCGTTGATCATCGAGCTGCCGTGAACTTCAAGAATGAAGGAGCCCTGATCAGTTGCGATTTCAGTCGGTAGCGTAAAGGTATCTTCGATATTCTGCTCGGCAAGAATGGGGATACCAGCTGCCACGCGCCCCACGAGAGGCAACGAAACCGTACCGCGCTCTTGCTGAACATCAGTTTTAGCTACCGAGACGGATGAACCGTCCTCGTTGAACAATTCGAGTGCGCGTGGTTTCGTAGCGTCACGTTTGAGTAATCCACGTGCTTCGAGCGCAGAAAGATGGGCATGAACCGTGCTGGGGGAGGAGAGACCCACAGCGGCAGCCATCTCACGCACGCTGGGGGGATATCCCTTCTCCTGTTGATACTCCTTGATGAAGTCATAGATCTGCTGCTGACGCTTGGTGATCTTTCGTGCCATCGGGGATCCCTTCGTTCGATATACAAACAAATGTTCTCTTTTTGCTTGACAGGAACAGCTGTTCGAAGATAATGATACTCGAACATTCGTTCCTGCGCCAGAACTATTTGTCCGCACCGATTGATATAACGGTTCTCGTCAAAACGCACGAGAGGAGTTAGCAATGAACGATATGAACACGATGGTCCATGGAAACCTTGCCCTTGCGATTGATACCGTCGCGCCTGCCGGCCGGAATGACTTTCATGTCATCGAGGGCGGTCTAAACCAGAAACGCACTCCGGCTTCACGATCCACCATTGCCGGTGCAATCGTCATATCCCTTGTCGCTCTTGTCTTCGTCTTCGGTTTCTTTACGATCCGCAACTCCACACTTTCTGCTGCCGCAGACAACACCACGTATGAATCCATACGGGTTAAGGCTGGGGAATCATTGTGGACGCTTGCGGAACAGCATGAGGTGGAGGGCCTTACCACCCAGCAGACATCCGACCTTATCCGTTCCGTCAACCATCTACAGGCGGGCTCTCTTCAACAAGGACAGACCTTGAGAGTGCCCTCACGGCATTAAAGAGCCATATGTTCGTGGTATCCTCAATGCTTGTTTCAAGGAGGTACCATGCGCTGTCCCAAATGCGGCAATGAGCACACGCGCGTCATCGATTCCCGCATGCAGGAGTCCAACAACACCATCAAGAGACGTCGCGAATGTTGTTCATGCAAGTATCGATTCACGACATTCGAACGGTGCGAAGACCCCATAGAGGTCACTAAATCCGACGGTTCAACACAACCGTTCGATCGTAACAAACTGCTCGCCGGCCTTATGCGGGCCACCATCAAGCGAGATATCGATACCCAGAAGCTCAATGAGCTCATCGATGATATCGAGATTGAGCTACGGAGCCGAACCTTAACAGCCGTGTCTTCCCATGAAATTGGAGACATGGTCCTTAAAAGGTTGGAAAAGATAGACAAGGTTGCTTATATTCGCTTTGCCTCGGTCTACCGTGATTTCAAAGACGTCGATGAGTTTCTTCAAGAACTCGATAAATTGAGGTGAATGTGTTGTCCACAATCAATGTAACCATTAAAAAGCTCGATTCAACTGTCGAACTGCCTCGCTATGCCCATCCCACCGATGCTGGCTTGGATTTACGCGCTAATGAAACCTGTGAGCTCGCCCCCTTTGAGCGCCGACTCATTTCCACGGGAATCGCAATCGGGCTTCCCGATGGATACGCCGGATTTGTGCAGCCACGCAGTGGTCTTGCCATCAAGCAGGGGCTATCGATCGTAAACACGCCGGGACTTATTGATGCCCATTATCGTGGTGAACTCAAGATCATCGCGATCAATCTTGACGCCCACAAGTCCATCCAAATCCAAAAGGGTGACCGCATCGCGCAGCTCGTGATCCAAAAGGTTCCCACGGTCAACCTCATTGAAGTCGACGAACTCGACGAAACCGACCGCGGTGCCGGAGGGTTTGGTTCCAGCGGCGTCGCTTAACGTATATGAGCGGGCTTTCCGCCCCAATAGAAGCGGGCGAAAGCCCGCTTTCTCTTTTTCTGGCGTCCACTCAACTCCATCGTGGCAAGAGCGATATCCTCAGCGGCATGAGGTCGTCTGAGCGTAGCCCCATTGATCAGAAGCGCCTTGAGCGATTCGGGATGATCATGTAGATGACGCAGGGTAACCACAAGCTCACGGGCGGTTGTTACATGCATACTGGCTCCCATACCGGTAAGCATAAGCGTGTTCGCCTTTTCCTGCCCATATGATTTGCCCAGCAAAATCATGGGAAGATGGGCACACAGACACTCGGTAACGGTTAGCCCACCGGATTTAAGGATAGCCAAGTCACAAGCATGCATGAGAGAAGCCATGTCGCTGACGTAGTCGAACACCGACACGTTCTCCAGCTTCATAGCATCAAACAGCGTGCGCAGTTTATGGGCATATTCCTGATCCTTGCCCGGCAAAAAAACGAAATGCATGTCTTCGAAACCGCGCAAGAAGGGGAGCGTCTTATCCATCTCGGCACGAAAACGTACATAAGGTTGCGGGAGACTGGCACCTGCCATGATGAGCACGACCGTTTTATCTGCGGGAAGTCCAAACGCCGCGAGCTCTTGATCTCGATCATAGGGCGCATCAAACCCGGCTCGGATGGGAATGCCCGTAATACGAATGTTTGACTCGGGCACTTTTCGAGGGCGCAGCGTCTCGGCCATAAACTCATTCGCGACACAGAACAGATCGGCATCTTTATGAGGCCACCAACCTTCGACTTCATAATCGGTCGGCACGCAGATAACCGGATAATCGATACCCGTAATCACGCGAGCTCCAACGGCAACATTTGCCGCCGTGATATGCGTCGCCACAACCGCAATGGGATGATTCTTTCGAACATATTCATTAAAGGCGGGAAACATGATACGAGACCACGCCGTACCGCCACCCCAAAGCAAACGGCCGGTAAGCGTATAGCGCCACGTTAAATCATAGATGGGGCGCGTCGCGCCCGTAAACGAAGCAGCCGTTTTATTACCATCAAACTTAATGCGGCCAAAATCCAGGATATCAAGCACTTCGACCCGAACATTATCTGGAATTCCCTTGGTACCCCTTATAAGATCGAATGCCTGAGCCACCGCATGTGCCGCGGCCTTATGTCCTGAGCCGACCGAAGCATGTATGATCGTAACGAGGGGAGCATCGACGGCATCAGATAAATTGTCAGCGAGAAGGGGAACACCCTCTGCTTGCTGCATATCCGTCATACGATTTCTCCTCTTCATCGTTTACATTGTTCGCTATTGTAGAGCAAATCGTTTGCGTGCACCCCTTAATGGGTAAGAGCGCAAACAACCATAACGCATGAAAGGACAATCTATGTCTGATACCGAGCAGGCTTCAACCTTTGACCTGGCAATCATCGGCGGTGGACCCGCCGGCTACGCCGCGGCGATCTATGCCGCACGCGCCAACCTCTCGACCGTCGTTCTCGAACAGGGCATGCCGGGAGGTCAGATCGCCACTACATCCGAGCTTGAAAACTACCCTGGCATACCGCTCATTTCGGGCGCAGAGTTTGGCGAACGCCTGCAAGAGCACGCCGAGGGGTTGGGAGCCCACGTAATGTGGACCATGGTAAATCGGATCGATATAAACCACGATGGTTCCTTTACACTCGATACTGATGATGGAGAGCTCAGCGCCCGAACTGTTATCGCCGCTATGGGAGCCACGCCACGTCCGGCTGGTTTTATCGGAGAAGACACATTCCGAGGCCGCGGCGTTTCCTACTGTGCAACCTGTGACGGCATGTTCTTCCGCAATAAAAAGGTCTTTGTCGTCGGTGGAGGAAACTCCGCCTGTGAGGAGGCACTGTATCTCTCACATATAGCCTCCGAAGTCACGATGATCGTTCGAAAAGACCATTTCCGTGCTCCTGAGGGTATCGCCAACAAGGTTCTCAATCAGGAAAATATAACAGTTAGGTACCAAACTAGTATTGTTGAAGTATCTGGCGAGGGCATGCCGACATCGATCACCTTCCGCAACAATCGAACCAATGAGCTGTCCTGCGAAACGTTCGAGCCGGGGTCATTTGGCATTTTCGTTTTCGCGGGCACGCAACCACATACAGAACTCGTTGATTCTATGGTTGAGCTCTCGGACAATGACCACGGCATCGTTACCGATCAAAACATGGCAACCAAAACACCTGGCCTTTTTGCCGCCGGCGATATCCGTTCCAAGCATCTACGTCAGGTTGTCACAGCGGTTTCCGATGGCGCTATCGCAGCAACATCAGCCTATTCATATCTCAATCGTTAAATACGATAATATATCTTATGTAAAGTTGTTCACTTAACATAAAGCGGGCGCTCGTTAGTTGATATCTAAACGAGCGCCCGCTTTGGCATAGATCTACTGTCCCGAAGCCGGACCCCATCCATAGCCGATAATCAAACCGTTCATCTCAGCATAATAAGAATCAAGGGCTCCGCACGGCATAATCATCACATTCGAGCCCGGCCACCGCTCACAGATCTTTACGGCGAGCGCCTGTGCGCCCGTCTGGTTCTCAACATGATCGATGACAACCTCGCCACCCGTAAACCCATCAGATTCCATCGTGGTGACGATCTTGGCATACATCTTCTTTTCGCCACGAGTAGGTCCAACTATCTTGATCGTTCCCTCAGGGCTCGCCGTTCCCAAAATTCGGATGTTGAGCTTGTTGGCAATCAAACCTACCGTCTTGGGCATACGACCCGCTTTAGACAGATTCTCATAGTTAGAAAGCATGAAGAGGATCTGACTCTGTGATTCGAGCGCATCACAATAGCTGCAGACCTCTTCAAATGAAGCATGCGGATTATTCGTTAGGTACCTATCAAATAATAAGAACAGCAAATCCATCTTGCCACCAGCAGCACGCGAATTGATAAGATGGATCTTGCGCTGAGGATCTTGTCCAAGAACCATATCGCGAGCGGTGCATGCGGCCCCAAAACTACCAGAAAGACCATCGGATATCGGCATGCAAATAGTATTATCGGCCAGTTTGAAAAGCTCGACCCACTCCCCCACACTAGGACAGGAGCTCGATGAAGCCGTATTTTCCTGGGCAACCGCAACGTTCAATTCATGGGTATCGAGCGTCTCATCGTCCACGAACTCGCGATCACCTACACGAATTTTGAGCGGAGCGAAACGATAGACCGTATCAGGTGCCGTCGGCGTGTAATCGCGAAGATTACAACTCGAGTCAGAAACGAGTGCCCAGCTCATACTTGATCCTTTCTATTCATAACGGACTCCATTATAGCCGTTACAAACAATAATGCATCCTGTAACTAGTATTCGGTTCTAGATGACGTAGAATACAGAGCAACGTGAGAAACGGAGGCACCTATGAGCAGTGCAAAACGTGTGATACCCATGGCCGATGGTTCGAGTCGGATACTCCCCGATGATGTGAAACCCACGATATTACCGGACAGCTATATTCAATCCGATGTCTCCAAAAACCTAAGAAGCTTTTCGCTACCGCTCTATCGCGATTTACCCAACGTGCCGCTCTATCGTGATCAGGTGATCGCATATATCAACGAAAAATTAGCTCCCCTGGTTTTATGTATCGATCAACCCGTAATCACACCCTCGATGGTGAACAATTATGTCAAGATAGGGCTCATTCCTGCCCCGCAAAAGAAGCAATACGGGCGTGAGGCACTGGCGCGCTTAATTGCGATCTGCATCTTTAAGCAGGTGCTCCCGATTTCGGCTGTTCAATCACTTTTCCGCATACAGCGCTATAGCTATGATGCCGAAGTTGCCTATAACTATGTGGCAGCCCAGCTTCAGCTCAGCCTCCAGTCCGCTTTTAGCCTCGAGCAGTCCCCCGTCGAGGACACGGCACATGTCGTGACACGCGAATCACTGCTGGTACGAAGCGCTGTTTCGTCTTTTGTGAGCAAGGCATACCTTATGGGCTATCTCAATTTCAATGGATACACGACATCGTAGACATAGCGCCGAATACGCGAACGTAAAGGGGCTTCCTCGAAGTACAAAACTCATCTAGGAAGCCCCTTGGTTAAGCCATTCGCAGTATCTCGCTATCAATTAATACACGATATCGAGAATCTCATCGATAGCAACGATATAAATCTTAAGAGCGAGCTTAAGAAGGTCCTCCGAAACGCCTTCATCATCTCCATGCATGGGTCCAACCCAGTCTGGATCTGTATACCAGGGCATCTCGGGACCGAAAGCAGCAGCGTTCTTAAACTCACGCGCATAGGTGCCCCCGCCGATCGTAAAGGGCTTACGATCCTCACCGGTAACATCGTTATACACTTTGATCAGTCGCTGGATCTCTTCGCCGTTTGGGTCGATATAAAACGGTGGCGTGTCGTTATCGGTGGCATAAGAAGCGCCAAACTTATGGGCTACGGCGCTCAAAGATTGCTCGAACTGCTCTCGAGAGAATGTCGTGGGATAACGAGAATCGACCGATTGGTGCAAGGTTCCGTCCTCGTCGCGCCAAACCTTACCACCGATAATCGTCAAATCACCAAACAGGTCATCGGTAGCGGCAACTCCTACGCCAGCACCGCTGTAATCGTCCATAAGGACCTTCTGCAGCTCGAGGAAGCGACGCTCATCATCGCTTACCAAATCGTAATCAAGCATATAGTCGACAAGCATGCCGATCGCATTGACCGTTTCCGCCGGCATTGAGGCATGTCCACCCTTGCCTTTTGCCGAAATCACGAGCTTATCGTCCTCGAGCGTCAGAGAGATGCCCTCTCGCGTCGGCGGAAGCGTACCGGGATTTACGACCGTCACGCATGCATCCGTTGGAATTGCATTGAACGCCTCACCGGCATCCCACTGCAGTATTTTAGGATGAGCGATAGAACCTGAGGTAAAGACGCCCTGATAGATGCCTTTTTCTCCGTAACATACGGGGAACTCGGCGTCCGGCGTGAATAAAAACGTCGGTTCACTGAAATGTTCAAGATAATACGAAACATCACGCAGCTCGGTTTCCTCGTTAGCACCCAAAATCATACGTAGCGTATACGGCAGTTCCCTACCCTGCTCATACCAATAACGCATCGCATAGGCGCCGATAACAAAAGGTCCCTTATCATCCAGGGTACCTCGACCGATCAAATACCCTTCTCTCCGCGTCATACAATGCGGATCCTGCGTCCACCCCGGTCCACAGGGCACGGTATCAAGATGCGCTATGAGACAGATCTGCTTGGAAGGATCCCTGCCCACATAGTCTGCCGTGCCTACAAAGCCCTCATGGCAAGAGGAATCCATGCCCAGACGACGGCAAAGATCAAGCCCTGCGTCCAACGCCCGCCGGGGACCAGGTCCAAAGGGCATGCCCTCCCCCGCATGATCGCAATCCTCCTGGCTCGGAATATCCACGAGGGTTTTAATCTCAGCGACAATCTTTTCCCAGTTTGCATCGATCCATTCATCGATATGTTCCATGCGGCGCATGCGATTCATAGGGCCACCCCTTCTCAAAAGCTTGCTGACAAGTCCAGCTTATACATATCTGCAGTGATTTGATACATCTATTCGATATCCGAGATAAGAATATCGGTAAAAAAGAGGGCTCGGATAACCGAGCCCTCTACAGAAAAACTGTCAGCACCGAACTAGTAACGGACAAAAATGTAATTGTTGTTCATACCAGCTGCAACGGAACTGATGATAACACCCGTGGTGTAATCGGAGGCGTGGATCATCTGACCGTTACCGATATAGATGCCAGTATGGTAAGAATTGACAACGATATCGCCGGGCTGGGGATCAGAGACACGCGTCCAACCCATAAACGTACCCGTTGTACCCAGGCGGCAATAACGACCAGTCAGACAATAGCTCACGAAGCCGGAGCAATCGAAAGAATCGGGTCCGATACCGCCCCAAGAATACGCGCAACCAAGCTTGCTGTAGGCACGAGAGACGACCGAACCGCCATCAACAGAAGAGCTCGGATTAGAAGGCGTCGACGGAGTCGTAGGCGTTGCGGGCTGCGGATTAGAAGGGGTCGACGGAGTCGTAGGCTGCGGATTAGAAGGCGTTGTCGAAGTGTCCGAAGAAGCACCGCCCGCATTGCTCGTATCGGTATTCTCGGTGGTGCCAGCCGTCTTCGTACTTACGGTCGCCTGCTCCGCGGTGCTGGCGTTGATACCCGCCTGAAGCGCAGCATTCTGCTCCGCCTCCGCGGCAAGCTCGGCCTGAAGCTGCGAATCGAGTGAATTTACAACATTTTGCGCCTCGGCCTGCTGGTCATTGAGCTCATCGACCTTCTTTTGGGTGGCCTCAACGTTCTTCTTCTGCTCTTCTTGCTTACTAGTAAGCTGTGCCTGAAGATCTTTGACCTCTTTGATGGTCTGGGCTTGTTTATCAGACACCTTGTTGTAATAGAACAACCGATTGAGCATATCACCCAGGTTGTCAACACCCGTAAAGGCTTGAAGCAGGCTCATACCGCCGGACTTGTAATTACCAGACACATACGAAGAAAGCTTGGCCTGCCCTTCGGCAACCTCCTGCTGTTTCTGGGAAATCTCGCCAGCAGTCTGATCGAGTTCCTGCGTTTGTGTGTTGAGGTCCTCATAGATCTTCTGCGTCTGGGTGCCAATCTGCTCAAGCTTCTCGCGAGCGGCGGCAAGATCAGACTCGGTATCAGCATAAGCCGGAACCGTGAGGCCCAGACCCAAAACACAAGCGAGGGTTGCCGTAGCAGCGCAGCGTGCCATATTTCTGTGCGTAGTTGCTGTGCGCATAAAGCTTCCTTTCTGAAAACAGAGAGTTACTTAACCTCTACAAGACTGAAAAGCTCAACGTCCCGGTGGGCCGTAAGCCTCTCTCGTGGATGCAAAAACGTCAGCTCGAGAATACAGCCGTAACCGACAAGATTTGCACCCAAATCTTTCACTAGTTTAGCGGTTGCCTCGACCGTACCGCCGGTCGCGATAAGGTCATCGAGAATCAACACGGTATCTTTAGAGCAAATAGCGTCCTCGTGGATTTCAAGCGAGTCGGTGCCATACTCAAGCTCATACGTAGCACTCAAGGTCTTTCGTGGCAACTTGCCAGGTTTACGTGCGGGAACAAATCCCGCGCCAAGCGCTACGGCAACCGGGGCACCCACCATAAAACCGCGGGCCTCGGGCCCGATAACCTTCGTGATACCACGTCCGGCAAAGTGCTCGGCAAGAGCGTCGACCATAGCCTTGAGAGATTCGCCATCGCCAAAGAGAGGCGTTATATCCTTAAAAACGATACCGGGCTCAGGATAGTCCGGAATATCAACGATATGGGATTCGAAGTCGTACATCTCTTAACCTTTCTGCGAACAGGCAGATCTATGTTTAACAAAGACGGACTAGACGTTTGAGTTCGACGTTCCAGAAATTACCTTAAGTGGTTTCACGATCGACGCGTTTCCCGATACAGACTTCGACTCCGGCAGAGGCTTTTTGGACTCGCTACGTGCGATCTCTTCATCGAGGGCATCGATATCCGCATCTTCGACTACCGCATTGAGCGATTCGAAAACACGATTTTTAAGCAAGGCGGTATGCACGCCATCCGTGAGATCATGCAGCTTCTTGAAAGCCCGCTCGAGTTTTTCCTCACGTTCATCATCTGACGTGTCCATGCCCAGCATGCTGACCAGAACCTGTTCAAACATGGAGGATTCACGGTTGGCGGCACTCACGTACTGACGTAGGTTACGCGGCTCGATATGAAAGCGGGAAAGCTCCGCACAATAGCGGATGATCGGAAAATCGCGTCCATCGACGAGTTCGCGATTCTGCGGGCTCTTGATGATGCGAATCAAATCGTTTTCTGCCAACGCTCTGATGAATGAGATCTCGACACCGAACATATCGGGGAGCTCTTCGATGGGATGAAGTTTCTGCTTGGTCTCCTTGGGTTCCGTCTTAAGCGGAACATCCGAGAGAAGTCCCACCTCATAGGCAAGCGTCGATAAATCCGTCGCGTTCTCAAGACGCTGCTTGATCACATTGAGCGGCATATAGCGCGTCTTCTGAAGATGAAGAATGACCTCAAGCCGATCGACGTCCTCCGTCGAGTACTGCCGATAGCCCTTGGGGGTGCGATGAGGGGTAATAAGCCCCTCATCTTCTAGAAAACGAATTTTAGAGTTTGAAAGATCGGGGTATGCGCCTCGAAGGAGATTGACGACCTGACCGATACTCAAATAATTGCGCTCGGCCAACCTTATTCACCAGTTTCGATGCGCTCCGGCGTGCTCTCGTGATAGATAAGCGTAAAGGTACCGATCTGAACCGAAGAACCATCATGAAGCGGAGCGCTGTTGACGATAGCACCGTCAACCCACGTACCGTTGAGAGAGCCCAGATCCTCGATGCGGGCGCCAAGAGCATCGCGAACGATCTTGGCATGGCTGCGAGAGACCGTCATATCGTTAAGGAAGATACCGTTGGCAGGATCACGCCCGATCGTAGTCTCATGATCTTCGAGTTCAAAGGCAGCACCCGTCTGCGGCCCCTTAACGATCGAAAGGACCGGAGCGGTAATGTGGGCGCTCGCCATAAGATCGGGAACCGTCACGTCACTCGACGGAACACGAAAGACGCACGTAGCGTCTGAAGCCTGAGTGTTGGCAGGTGAATCGGTAACCTTGTTGTCCATGACAAACCCTCACTAACGCGGATGGATCCGCAAAAATCGACCGTCCAGTATTCTACCCCATTGCATCAATCTTCGATTTCGGGGTTAAGGAAGTCGTTATCCTCATCCTCGGGGTGATCAAGAGCCTTCTTGATCGCTTGGGCGCCCTTGATGGTATAGATAACGCCGGTAAGCATCGAGAAGCAGACACCTAAATACACGAAATAGATGCCCAGCGGAACAGGCGTGCCATTAAGGCCCGGAAACATGGTTAGCGAGGCGCGGAACCAGGCAACACCATCGACTACGGGAAGGCCAAGCAACATGAGCGAAAAGCCGCTCATAAGCAGCGCTGTGGCAATCTTGCCGGTGTAAACCACATCGATGGGGCGCTTGTGATATCGACGGACGACGAGATTGCCAAGTGCGAGATAGATATCACGGCCGATGACCAGCACGCAGACCCAAATCGGAAGCTCTCCGCGAACCACGAGTCCCAAGACGCCGGTAAACAGCAACGCACGATCGACAAACGGGTCCATCATCTTGCCAAGCCAGCTGACCGTTTTGGTCATGCGCGCGATCTGTCCATCCATCCAGTCCGTAGAAGCTGCGAGTGCATAGATAACAAGCGCCACCATGCGGTTGTTATCGGACACGAACAGATACAAGAACACGAACGTAAGGATCAATCGCGTAAAGGTGATGAAGTTGGAGATCGTGAAGATCTTGTTCGACGGGTAATCAGAGGTGCCGATTAGCTCCTTCTTGATCTTCTTCTTGATTCCCACGGAACTCCTTGAAAAGCCGAATAGACAAAACTTTCGATATCATACCCGTTTCCCGCAGCCCTAGCCACGAGCCCCATACATCGTTCATCAATACGAGTATGGCATAATACATAAAAAAAGAGACTGAAGTCTCCTTCAGCCTCTTTTAAAGCTTCAATGGTCGGGACGACTGGATTCGAACCAGCGACCCCTTGACCCCCAGCGGGCCAATAAAACCCTCTGACCTGCGAAGATTTTGTTACAGGCCGCATAGGTAAATGCAAAACGCACATTCCGCATAAGTAGATTATAGCAGGTAAACGCATAAACGCATTTGTAGATATTATGCTTGCCGTGCAGTTGCGCTGCAGCCCGTGATTCCCCGGTGATTCCAGACGCCGAGAATCACAAGGATTCTGGATTTAGCAGCTAAATACCGCCAAATAGAATCACCAACTGTCATGGGGGTCTCATGGGAAGCGATTTCGAGGTTAATAAAAATCTCAGGGTGTCTGGAAAGGGGTCTGTGAGGAAAAACAAGTCTACCTGGCAGGCTGTTCTCAATTTCACAAATGTAGAAACCGGTGAAAGGTGCCAAAAGACCTTTAATACAGGGGTACCCGTTATCAATAAAACCAACCGAGGGCGCCAAAACGCAATCACCGTTTTGGAGGAAATCAGGGCAAAGATCGAGGGAGATATAGCCCGTGCGGAGACCGAGGCGGCCGAGGATGCCGAGCGCAAGCGAAGGCTCGCCGAGGACGGTTACGCTCCCCTGCCGCTCGGTGACGCGCTGGAGAAGTTCATCGACTTCAACCTCCAGATGAACCGGATCACCGCGACCACGCGCGACGACTACCACTTCAGCGCCCTTCACATCGAGCGCGACGAGCTCGGGGAGATACCGGTGTGCGAGGTCACCACCGACGACATCAACGCGTGGTGCGAGCGCAGGCTGGCGGACGGGGTGGCCCCCGAGACGCTCAACAAGTCGTTCAAGGTCGCGAAGCGTCTCTACACGGTGCTTCTCAAGCGGTCCAACAACACCCTCGGGTGCAACCCCTTCGAGGGCGCCCTCCCCCCGCGCGTCATCTCCCGGCCGCGCAACGCCCTGCGCTCCGACCTCGTGCCCAAGCTCAACTCCGTCTGCTCGATGATGCCCGACACGCCTTTCAAGCGCGCGGTCGTGATAGCCCTGCACACGGGCATGCGCATCGGCGAGGTATGTGCACTTCGCTGGTGCGACGTCGATTTCGAGGCCGGCGCCATCACGGTCCGGCACTCGCTCGCCTACGCCAAGGGCGAGGGGTCCTACCTCAAGGACACCAAGAACCACGACGCGAGGAACATCCCCATCGACCCGGTGGGGCTTCTGCCCTTCCTGCGTGAGATCTGGGAGACCGATAGGCGCAAGGTTCGACAGAAACGGTCGCTCAACATGTCCGACATGGGCGGATTCTTCGTGCTGTCCGAACCGGGGCGCACCTTCACCACGACGAGCTACATCAGGCGGGCGTTTAAGACGTTCTCCGAGACCAACGGCCTCATGGGCACCAACGACGAGCTGATCACCTTCCACGGCCTTCGCCACACCTTCGCCACCCAGTGGATCCGCCAGGGCGGCGACATCAAGGCGCTGCAGTCGGTCCTCGGGCACAAGGACGCCATGATCACCCTCAACGTCTACGCCGACATCGAGCCCATCTCGAAGGTCCACAATATGCTCCGCGTCTCGCCGTCCCTCTGGCGGGGGTACCTCGGCCTTCGGGTCGACCCCGAGCCCATGTTCGAGCGCAAGATCCAAGAGGCCATCGAGACGCTCCAGGCGTTCGGCTACGGCATCACCGAGCCCGATGACCACAACATCCTCATCCGCGACGTCAAGACCATCAGCCGCCTCTACCCCACCGAGTACGCCGCTGTGCTCGGGGCGATTCCCGCAGAGGCGACCGTCGTGGAGTGACGGTGTTGGGGATTTCGTTTAAACAAAACGCTTTGCAGTGGGGGGCCTGTGTAGGGCTCCCCTTTTGCTGTCCTGATCGCCTGTGACGGTCGGCGGGACGAGCGCCGACCGCTGGGTTGGACTAAGCGGATTGGAACAACATGCTTGCCAGCGGGGTGCCTCTTGACGGGCACCCCTTTGCCTGACTGAGTGCCTGGGGGGGTGGCCGGCGGGACAAACGCCGGCCACAATGAGGACGAGAATAATAACAACGTGCCAGCCTGCGGAGCGCCTCTTTAGGGCGCTCCTGAGTAAGACAAGAAGCAGTGCGAGATGCTTGTTTGAGGGTTGGTATCTATCGAGTAATCGGAGTTGTTATCCATTGGTTATCAGGACAAGGAAGAATTAGATATCGGCAAGCATATCAGTGGCTTCGGGTGCGATGGTGTTCTGCAACTGACTATAGAAGTTGTCATGCATCCTGATAGACGGCTACCTCTGTAGATACTCATCGGGTAATCGGAGTTGTTTCTTATCGGTGATTTTAGGCAAGGAGGAGGGCATCCTTGCCGCTGCGGCAACGGGAGTCGTGAGGTCTCCCGGCTCGGTACGCTGATTCCCGTCAGCAAATCCTCTACCGAAGGGAGCCGCATATGCATGCAGCGGTTATGCCTCTCGGGGGG